>OEQV01000132.1_pt1 | contig 21484 bp, 20 predicted proteins | sample 1539821 | NCBI WGS metagenome assembly OEQV01 (sample SAMEA3891244, study PRJEB23780) | metagenome | biome: terrestrial biome; feature: animal house; material: water of meat washing | place: Italy | collected 2015-05-12 | reverse complement strand
AGGCATGGCCCAACGCAGGAAGGCGTCAGGCCATGGGGTCTAGTGTGGCTGATGATGCAATAGGCCTGCTGCCACCATGGCTGTCGTGGCCACCGCACTGCAGCGTGCAGAGTCCGTACAGCCTGTGGACTCCTGAGCTGTCTGCCCGTCACGTTGGTAGATGGAGACCCCCTCCTTTATCGTCTCTTCGATCCGGATATCGGCCAAAGTCTCGGGTTTGACCTTGAGCGGGTTTGCCGAGAGCACCACCAGGTCTGCCAGCTTGCCGACCTCCAGAGAACCCTTGTCGTGCTCCTCCTTGTATTGGGTTGCCGCCCACAGTGTCTGTGCCTTCAGTCCATCCAGAGCGGAGACCCGTTGATCCGGCCCGATAAGGCGCCCGGTACGACTGATCCGGTTGACGGTCGCATAATAGACCCGCATGGCGTCAGGCAGCGCCACCGGAGAGTCGTGGTGCGAGGTGAAAATCATCCCCAGTTCACGGGCCCATCCGGTGGGAGAGATATGTTGTGCCCGCTCTTTGCCAAGCACAGAGTCACTGTGCCAATCCCCCCAGTAGAAGGTATGCATCGGAAAGAAGGAGGGGAAGATACCGAGTCGCTGGAATGAGGCGACCTGATCCTTGCGGGCGGTCTGGGCATGGATGGCGACAAAGCCGCGATCCGGCTTGCCATGTTGCTTCTCGCTGGCCTCAATCCCCTTGATCAGCTGATCGATGGCCGCATCACCGTTGACGTGGGTGAGCAGTTGCCAACCATTGCGCTGCGCCAGTTCGATGTAGTGGGCGGCCTGTTCGTCGCTCATGCTGGGGTAGCCCTTGTAATCGGCCTTTTGCCCGGCAGGGGGAACAAAATAGGGCTGGGTCAGCCAGGCAGTCTTGCCCTGAGGGGAGCCATCGAGGTTGAGTTTGGCTCCCGCGACGCGGAACCCGTTCATGTAGCTGCTGGAGTAGTAGGGCGGGGCGATGACATCCCGCGCAATCTGGATATCGGGATAGGCCGCGACATCGAGGGGCAGCTTGGCTTTCTGGGCCAGCTGGTACATGGTCTTGACCGCGGAGGTAGAGGCGCGTCCCTCCTGAGCCGTGGTGTAACCGAAGCTGGCATAGAGTGTCATGCCTGCCTTGAAAATTGCCTCGTTTTCTCTGTCGTTCAAGTTGGCGAACATCGACATCAAGGTGCCAAAGAAGGCCGTCTCTTCCAGTACCCCATTGGGCGTTTTGCCGTCCGCTTCACGGCGGATCTTGCCCCCTTCCGGATCCTTGCTGTCAGGCCCGAATCCGGCCAGCGCCAGCGCCTTGCTATTGAGGGTTGCGAGGTGACCCGACTGATGAATGATGAGCACCGGGAGGTCTGGTGATACGGCATCGAGCTCCTGACGGGTGGGATGGCGCCCCTCCTTGAGCTGGGAGTCGTCATAACCGAAACCCAGTATGATCCCGTGCGCCTTGTTTTGCGGCTTGGCGACCCAGTTTCGCAGCGATTGTTGCAGGGCCGCAATGCTGTTTACCGCCCCATCCGGTGGTGCCAGCAGATTGGCGGAGAGCGCCTGGATCCCGGTATTGAACACATGACCATGGGCATCGATAAAGCCCGGGATCAGGGTCTTGCCCTGCAGGTCGACCACCCGGGTTTCGCCATCACGCAGCTTGAGAATGTCGGCTTCGCTGCCCAGCGCCAGGATCCGGCCATCCTTGATGGCCAGCGCCTGCGCCGTCGGAGCCGCATCATTGACGGTAACGATATCGCCACCGAGATAAATGGTCTGGGCGGTGGGTTTGGCCGGGCTTGCGGCATTGGCCGAACTGGCCGCCAGCAATGCGATGGCGATAGGGGTGATTTTCATGTGACATGCTCCATGCTGAAAGGTCACTGGGGGGAAGGATCACGGCATTTGCCCAATCAGGCGGGTTGTGAAGGAAATGTGCAGAATATACAAGGATATACCCCACTCAAATGTGACGCAGCAGTAAATTTACCGGCCCCGTCACAAAAGCACGGGCCACTCCCTGGCCCCGTACCGGCTCCCCTTGTCATCACTATTACGGTTGCCACTCCCGATAGCTGGTAAGGCGGTAGCCGCGCTCGGCGATAAGGGCGGGCAGGGACGGGTCGGTCAGGATCGCCAGTTCGTTGAGGCGGGGCTGGCAGTAGGAGCTGCCCTGCATCTCCAGATCGATAAAGGAGGGGTGGCACATGATCTCGAGCGAATGGGCCCCCTGTTCACTGGCCTCATCGAGCAGTTGCAGCAGGCTGTTTTGGGTCAGCTGCGCGCCGTAGAAGCGGTCGTCGAACCGATCGCAGCTCTGCGGGTGGGTGACGGTCAGGCCGTGGCGGGCGATTTCGCCCCGGTCGATGCGCAGGGGCAGGTCATGCTTCTTGGCGAAGGCCTCCACCAGCGGGTAGATAGTCGGCAACATATGAACATGGTGGTGGCTGTCGATATGGGTCGGCTGCTGGCCGAAGATCGCGACAAAGCGCTGATACTGACTCGCCAGCTCGCCGGATATCTCGGCCAGATCCAGCTCTCCCGCCTCGCTCTTGTGCCAGATCCCCTTGTTGAGCTCGCCCTGCTCGTTCACCAGTGAAGTGAGCGGGGTGAGCGGTTTTCCCCAGCTGAGCATAAAGTGCAGCCCGACTGGCAATTCGGGGAAGCGTTTGGCCAGCCAGGCGGCGTGTTCGATGGCGGGGGAGGTGACAATCGCAGTGGTGGAGCTGACGACCCCGTGCTCGAACGCCTCTACGATGCCGTAGTTCTGGGCGCGGCAGAGGCCGAAGTCGTCGGCGTTGATGATCAATCTCTTGCTCATGAGGATTCCCTTGCGGTTAAGCGCCCCGCCTGTGGTCAGGCGGGGCGTGCTGGCCTCAGGCGAGGGCGTCGATGGCGGCGGCGAAGTTGGGCAGGTGTTCGCGGTGGGCCAGCAGCAGCTCGCGGGCGACGATGCGGGCATCGTTGTCGGAGTGGATCAGCGGGTTGAGGTTCATCGCCAACAGCAGGTCGTCGAAGTTGCCACTGATGGCGGCCTTGGCGGCGGCGATCTCGAAGCTCTTGATGAGGTGCACCAGCCCGTTCACCTTGTCGTCAAAGCGGGTGAGGCGCGGATGGGGAATGGCGCCATCACGCCCGATCAGGCAGCTCATCTCCACCGTCCAGTCGGCCGGGATATTGGTGACATGGCCCTGATGGGGCACGATGACGTAGTGCTCGCTCTGCTTGTCGTTGTAGATGGCGCTGATCACCTCGCAGGCCGCATCGGAGTAGTAGGCGCCGCCACGCAGCTCCAGCTCCTTGGGCTTCTCGCACAGCTCGGGGTTCTGGTAGAGCTCGAACAGCTTCTTCTCGACCTGCTGCACGACTTGAGCCCGGGCGCCGCCCTTGTAGAACTCGCCCATCTCGATCCCCAGCATCTCTTTCTCCTTGAAGTAGTAACGCAGGTAGGAGCAGGGGAGCAGGCGCAGGCCGCGGATAAAACCGGGGTCGAACGGCAGATCGAAGATGTTCTTGACCGAGCTGGCGCGGGTCAGGCTGCCATCGGCGACCCCTTCCAGCAGCTCGTCAAAGCGGGATTCGCCGTTGACCAGCACATCGCCGATAAAGACCAGATGGTTGAGGCCGAACAGGTCCATGGAGAGGTGATCCCGCTCGGTGAGCTGGAGGGCATCGCGCACAAACATCTGCATGCCGACCGGAATGTTGCACACCCCGATAAAGCGGCGGAAGTTGGTATGACGGCGCACCGCTTCGGTCACCATGCCGGCCGGATTGGTGAAGTTAATCAGCCAGGCATCCGGGCAGAGCTCCTCCACGTCGCGGATGATGTCGAAGATGACCGGAATGGTGCGCAGCCCCTTGAACAGGCCGCCTGCGCCGTTGGTCTCCTGCCCCAGCATGCCGTGGCTCAAGGGGATACGCTCATCCTTCTCCCGCGCCTGCAGCTGGCCGACCCGCAGCTGGGTGGTGACGAAGTGGGCGCCCACCAGTGCCTCGCGGCGATCCAGGGTTTTGTGCAGGGTCATGGGGATGCCCGCCTGGCGGATCATCCGCTGGCAGAGGTCGAAGATGATGTTCAGTTTCTCTTCGCCAGCGGGAATATCCACCAGCCACAGCTCGCTGATGGGCAGCTCGGCATAGCGCTTGATGAAACCATCGACCAGCTCGGGGGTGTAGCTGCTGCCGCCGCCTATGGTGACTACCTTGATCTTCTCGCTCATAAATCCCTCTTTCATCGATCTCTATCGGTTTGATGGTGGCCGCTCTGTCGTCAGGGTGAGAGGGGCCGCAGCCGCCTGTGGCAGGGGCTGATCATGTTCTGTGCTCTGTATTGCAATCGGTTCTATTTACATGGCATTCACTGCCGGCATCAGGCCGGGCTTTCAAATTTCGGGTAGAGATATTTGCGGTAACTGCCCGGGGTAAACGAGGTGAGCTTCTTGAAGTTTTTGATAAAGAGGCTGACGTCGTTGTAGCCGGTCTCGAAGGCGATATCGGCCACCGAGTTGTTGGTCACCTCCAGCTGCATCTTGGCGTAGTTGATCCGGATCTCGTTGATGATCTGCATCGGCGTCTTGTTGTAGTAACGCCGGGTGGCCCGGGTCAGATACTCCTGGCTCTTGCCACAGAGGGAGACCATGTTGGCCAGCGCATCCTCGGCAAAGAGGGGGCGATCGTGCATCCGCTCCACGGTTTCGTGGAGCCAGAGCGGAAGATCGTCGCTGGCGGAGGTGTCCTTGTAGTGACGCAGCCGGTTCATCACCGCGTAGGTCACCACTTCGAGAAATTCGGTCAGCGCCTCTTCCCTAAATCCCGGCGAGACCAGCACCGACTCGATGTAGCTGAGGAACTCGCTCTTGAGCGCATAGGCCTGTGAGGCGACGAAGTGTTCCGGCAGCAGGTATTTGAAGTGCTCGTCAAAATAGGTACGGGTGATCCCGACGTTGAAGATGCGGGTGGTGCCGAACTCGTAGAAGCTCTGATGGCGGGAGCCGAGCGGGATAAACACCACGTCCCCCCGCTCCAGCAGCACCCGCTTGCCGTTGACCTCCTGATAGTAACGACCGGTCAGTACCAGGGTGAACTCGTAGTAGTCGTGCTGGTGCAAACCGGTTCCGCTCACCTGCTTGTTGTAGATGAACATGTGGAACGGTTTGTTGTTAAACAGTTCGGTTTCCCGGATTGTTTTGACGCTCATGAGTCGCTTCCTGATCTGCGGGCCGATGACGGGGCCTCTCGCCCCGTCCGGAGGTTATTGGTTCTGCAGCTTTTCGTGCAGCTCGATCAGCTCGCTGATCAGCTCACGGGCCAGCATGGAGGTCATCAGGTGATCCTGGGCATGGACCAGCACCAGGGTGACCGGGATCTTGCCTTCGCCCTGATCGTCCTCGATCAGCTGGGTCTGCACCAGATGGGCGGCATTGAGCGCCTCGCGGGATTGGGCCATCAGCTGGTGGGCGGCGGCCAGATCCCCCTCCTTGGCCTTTTTCAGCGCGGTGTAGGCGAGACTGCGGGCCTGCCCGGAGTTGATGATGAGCCCCATCACCACCTCTTCCAGATCGTTGCAGGTGGCGGCCTCTTCAGTGATGTTGTCCAGATCGAACATGTGTCGTTCCTTACGTGAATGCGTCAATTGAAACCGTTAATTAAAACCATGGTTGCGCGCGACCTCGGCAAACCAGTAGCCGCTCTTCTTGATGGTGCGCTGCTGGCTCTCCAGATCGAGGCGGACGAAGCCGTAACGGTTCTTGTAGGCGTTGAGCCACGACCAGTTGTCGATAAAGGTCCACAGGTGATAGCCGCGGCAGGCGCTGCCCTCTTCCAGGGCAAGATGCAGCCACTCGAGGTGCTCGCGAATGAACTGGATGCGGTAGTCATCCTCCACCCGTCCCTCGGGACCGATAAAGCGCTCTTCCCCCTCGACCCCCATGCCGTTCTCCGAGATGTAGCAGGGCAGGTTGCCGTAGTTGACCCGCAGGTCGGTGAGGATGTCGTAGATCCCTTTTTCGTAAATCTCCCAGCCGCGGTGGGGGTTCATCTTGCGGCCCGGCATCTCGTAGTAGTCGAACAGATCTTCCGGCGTGCGCGGTACACCCTGCCACGCCACCTCTTTGGCCTTGACCCGGCGCGGCTGGTAGTAGTTGATGCCGAGGATATCCACCTTGCCGGCGGCGAGCAGTGCCTTGTCACCCTCTTCGATCTGCGGCAGCAAGTCATACTGCGCCAGCAGGGCGACCAGCTCGGGGTCATAGCTCCCCTTCATGGCCGGATCGAGGAAGCTCTTGTTGAGCAGCAGATCCGCGATGCGGGAGGCGGCGAGATCTGCCGGATCCTGCGAGCGGGGATAGGTCGGGCTCAGGTTGAGGATGATGCCGATCTCGCCATCATGCTGACAGGCGCGATAGGCCTGCACGGCACCGGCATGGGCCAGCGCGGTGTGGTAGGCGACGGTGGCCGCCCGGCCAAAATCGACCACGCAGGGGTAGTGGTAGTGGCCAAGGTAGCCGCACTCGACCGGCACGATCGGCTCGTTGAAGGTGAACCAGTGCTTGATGCGACCGCCAAACAGGTCGAAGCAGCGGGTGGCGTAGCGCACATAGGCGGCCACCACTTCCCGGCTCTCCCAGCCGCCACGCTCCTGCATGCACATCGGCATGTCGAAGTGGTAGAGGTTGATCAGCGGGGTGATCCCCTCGGCCAGCAGCCGGTCAAAGACGGCGTTGTAGAAGCTGACCGCCTCCTGGTTGATTTCGCCCACCCCGTCCGGGATCAGCCGTGACCAGGAGATGGAGGTGCGAAAACTGTTGTGCCCCAGCTGCTTGAGCAGCTTGATGTCGCTCTCGAAGTTGTCATAGAAGGTAGAAGTGTCGGTCGGGCCGACCCCGTTGTGGAAACGCTGCGGCTCGATGGAGAACCAGTAGTCAAAGATATTGGCGGATTTGCCGCCGCGGTTGGCGGCGCCTTCCATCTGCGGGGCCGAGCTGGCGCTGCCCCACCAGAAGTTATCCGGAAAACGATACTGCATGGGTGATTTCTCCAGGCTGATGGGGGAGGAGTCTTGCTCCTCCCTTGCTGTCATTGGAATGGCTGTTATCAGAACTTCAGGGCCAGAGCGATATCCTCTTCGCTCTCCTCTTCTTCATCGATGACGTTCTGCGCCTTGTTGGCAATCAGCACGAAGGGGATATACATCATGGTCGCGACCCCCAGGTTGAATATCGCCAGACAGAAGGCGGCCACGCTGCCGTTGGTGTTGAAGAAGGCACCCAGGCCGGTTGGCATGGTCCATGGCGCTATGTTGGTGATGGGCGGGATGATCCCGGCGTAGTAGGCCGCCATGGTGATCCCCATCAGTACCGGGTGCACCAGAATGAAGGGCACCACCAGAATGGGGTTCATGATGACCGGCAAGCCAAACAGGATGGGCTCGTTGATCTGGAACAGGCCGGAGGGCAGACCCAGCTTGGCCACCTGACGGTAGTCATCGCGGCGGGAGACCATAAAGATGGCCAGGATAAGGCCAAGGGTGGCACCGGTGCCGCCAAGGAAGACGAAGGAGTCGGTGATCGGCTTGGCCCAGAAATGGAACTGATGACCAGCTGCGATTGCTGCGTCAACTGAACCGTAACGGTTGAATAGATCGATGTTTTCGAGTGTGAAGGGGCCGAGGACGCCGGACTCCAGCGCGGTGAGTGCCAACATACCGTGCACACCGAAGAACCAGAGGAAGGAGGAGAAGACCACGTAGACCCAGCCTACCAGACCGCTCATATTGGACAGCGGTTTGGCGATGCTGTCCATGATCAGCTGGTGGAAGTTGGTGCCGGCATTGTTCAGCAGGTAGGAGATCACCCCCATGATGGAGAGGATGATAAAGCCCGGGATCAGCGCCGAGAAGGAGCGGGAGACCGAGGCCGGTACGCTGTCTGGCAGGGTGATGACCCAGTTGCGACGGACGATAAAGGCGAACATCTCGGCCACGGCGATGCCGATCAGCATGCCGGAGATGATGTTGGCACCGCCCAGCCAGTTGGCGCCAATCGCATAGGATTCACCCACGCTGAACGGCGTGACCGTCATAAAGGCTGCCACCGCCAGCAGACCGGAGGCCAGGGGATCGGTCTTGCGCTCTTCTGCCAGTGCCAGACCGATAAAGAAGGGGGCCATCAGGGACATGATCCCCAGAGTGCCGTTATAGACGTTGCCGCCGATGCTCTTGAGACCATCCAGGGTGGTGATGGTGGCAGGATCGAGCCGCACACCGATGGAGTAGAAGAAGGATCCTTCGCCAAAGCTCAGGAAGACGTTGTTGATGAGAACGAACATGGCCCCGACCAGCGTCAGGGGCATCATCTTGATAAAGCCGTTCTTGATGGCGTTGACATGAGGCTGTTTGCCCAGCTTGACGGCAATGGGCAGTATGACCTTCTCCAACGATGCGATGATGTTGCTCACAGGGATCTCCTTACCTATGCGAGGCTCTTCTTGATGGAGGCGACGGCGGCTTTCAGCACGCCCAGCCCGTCGACCTTGCCGTAGAGCAGGGTGTCGATCACCTCAACCGGCTTGCCCGGCAGCTGCTGCTGGATCTCCGGCAGCATGTAGGCGATTTGCGGGCCCAACAGCACCAGATCGGCATCCTGTCCCTTCTCGCCGGCCAGGGTCTCCGGATAGGCATCGATCAGCACCGGCACATCATATTTTTCCGCCTGCGCCTTCATCTTTGAAACCAGCAGTGAAGTGGACATCCCGGCAGAGCAAAACAGGTAGATACGCTTCTTTTCCATAACCCTTCCCTCAACGCTTGAAAACCAAATGAACAGATCGGTCGAGATGGTTGCCTGTTGTGTTATCTAGACACATCAATCATCTCAAATTGACTTCATTGTATCGGCCTCTGGGTTCCATCTGGTATTTCGATGTTTTTATCAATAGTCTCTGGTTGACCTGTTGTTTTGCCGTTGCTCACATTTCTGATGGGGTGGCACAAAGGAAATGAGATTGAATGGGGCGTGAAGAGGATGATTTTCTTTTTTAATCGTTATTTTTCAGCTAGTTATTTTTATGCTTTTGTGGGCGGCTGTAATGTGGCTGGAAAAGATCAATAACGGGTGACAGCTCACATTTATCAAATGATGCAATCTTATTGATATTTAATTTGGCTATGGCGAGTTGCCACTTTTTGAGCAAGGTGTGTGCTCATTGACCATTTGCGGCAAGTGGATTGACGAGTGAGGCTGGTTGTTGCTGCGCAGAGCGGGTTGAAAGAGAGGGGGATCAGACACTCTTACAGGGGACGTGGCTGTACGTCAGAGTTAAATGAGTAAGGGTTGAGGGGGTCAGTGCAGTGAGAGGAGAAGGCACAAAGGGATAAACAAGCTGACCCCGGAGTGGCTCCAGGGTCAGCGGGATAGGGGTTAGATCCGCCCCTGATAGCGCAGGGGGAAGCGGCCCTGACTGTCGGGCTGGCCGAGGAAGGGGAGCCCTTGCTGCATCTGCGGTGGCAGTGCCGGGCCCGGTTTCAGGGTGCCCTGGAACAGGTATTGGCCATTGGGTTGCAGCTCGAGGCGACCCATGGTCTGCACCGCATCGGAGCCCTGCTTGAGTTCGGCCACCAGTTTGGAGTCGAGGCAGGTGAGTTTCAGCTCGGGGTCGGCCAGATCCAGCTTGCCCGCCGGGGTATCGGCGCTGGCGTTGTACCAGTCGAGGTTGCCGTAGAGGTTGTCACACCAGGGGTTGCCCTGGGCAAACTGCTCCACTTTGAGCTGCAGCTGGCCGCTGACGGTGAGCGGGATCGGCAGGCGCATCGGCACCCGGCTCAGCAACCAGGGGGCGGGGGCGTTGAGGGTCAGATCCCGGCCGAAGGCGGCGCCATTCCAGCCGACAACGCCCTGACCATTGAGGCCGTTGCGATCGCCAAAGCGAATGGCCACTTCGGGGGCGAAGCGCAGCAGCGACCAGCCGTTGAGATCCCAGCGCAGCTGGTTCACCGATTCGCTGGCATATTGCAGTCGGGCAATCTGGCCACTCCAGAGGGTGCCGCTCACCCCTTCCAGTTTCAGCAGATTGGTGACGTTGGCAGGCAGCGGCAGATGGCGAGCCACCAGTGCCGCGGGCAGGGTGGCCAGCAGGAAGAGCAGATAGGCGGCCAGAAACAGGCTGGCAATCAGGATGCGTTTTTTCATTGTGGACGACTCAACTGCAAACGTCTGACCTTGACCAGACCCGGGGCCAGATCCTCGCGGGCGATCTCGATGATTTGAACCTGAATGCCGTGCTGCTCCACCAGAGTGGAGAGCCAGAGCAGCAAGTCATCGAACTGGACCGTGTCGATCCACACTTGCAGCTCCTGCGCCTGGGGTTGCAGCCGGGCAATCTTGATCTTGTGGTTGAAGGCGGTGCGGTTGACCACCCCTTCCAGGGTGCCGCTGGTGTCGATCTGGCGACCCGAGCCACCCTGCATGGCCAGCACCTCTTCACCCTTCTCCTTGAGCCAGGCGAGGGTCTGCTGCTGGTTCTGCACCTGCCGCTCCCGCTCCGCGATGCGGTTGGCGATGGGCTGCCAGACGCTCCAGTAGAAGAGACCGACCAGCAGCAGAACGCCGCCTGCGACCACCAGCCGCTGTTCCCGTGCGGTGATGCCGTGCCACCAGCTCTGCAATTTTTCCATCATGATGATTTACCCTTGAGCACCAGTGCGCCCTCTACCTTGCCCTCGGTGCTGCGCACCTCGCCTTGCTGTACCTCGAATTGCTTGCCAGCCAGCTCGCGGAACCGCTCGATCTCGGCAAAGCCGGGGGCGGTCACCTGCAGCCTCAGCTCGCGGCGACTGGCATCAAAGCGCATCACCTGTGGCTTGAGGCCGGGTACTTCGGCAAAGGTGGGGGCCAGCTCGGTGAGCATCAGCAGCACGCCGTTTTGCGGGGCCTGTCCCATCTGTTGCAGGTGCTGGGTCATCTGGCTGCGCACGTTCACGATGCGGCTCTCGCCCGGGAAGATGCGGGTATAGACGGCACGGATCTCCGCTTTCAGCGCCTTGTCCTGCTCGGTGAGCTGATAGAGCTGCACCCCGCGCTGGCCGAGGGCCACCAGCAGCAACAGACCCGCGGTGATGGCTACCTTGCGCCACTGCAACCAGTAGCGGGCATATTCGGTCTGCGGCCGGTAGGGGCCGGTCAGCAGGTTGGCCCGGCAGGTGAGGGCCCCCTTGGCCAGCAGCAGCATGGGCAGCTCGGGCTCCGCCGCCTGCCAGTTGGCGGCGGCAATGGCGGGCACCGGGGTGTGGCTGTGGATGGTGACCGGCTCGGCTTCGGTTGCCAGCAACATGGCCAGCAGCGGTTCGTCGGCGACGATCCCCTGACAGGGGCCCTGGCGTACCAGCCACTCGCTGCCGAGTTGCAGGGCAGACCAGCCATCAGCGGCCTGTGGCAGCGCCAGCACATCGGGCAGCAGTTGCAGGCTCTTGAGGCCAGCGGCATCGAGCCAGCCGAGCCACTCGCCCATCTTCTGCCGATCCACCGCCATCAGATCCACCTGCTGACCCTCGTGGGCCAGCACCACCAGATGGAGCTCGTCCACATCGGAGGCGATCTGCTCCTCCAGCAGGTAGGGGAGGGCCGCCGCCGACTGGCGGTTGTAGCGACCCGGCAGGGTGACGCGCCGGAAGATCAGATCGCTGCCCGGCACCAGGGTGACCACGGGGCGGCCACCGGCCCGCTCCTGCAGCTCGCCCAGGGCATCGGCCGAGGGCAGGGTGCCGGAGGCGATGATCTCCTGCTCCTGACCGGACCAGACCAGCCAGGCCACGGGTTGTTGTTTATTGGTCCCCAGTCGGATGACCAGACTTTCGCTCACGCATCTCTCTCCTGCGATACCGGTTTGCAAAGGGCGTTGTGCGCCCTGGCAACCGGTGCGCAGCCCGCAGGCTGCATCCAACATCTCTCGTACCCGCGGGCGAGGGCCCGCAGATGCGCTGTTTATTCGGCGCCGCTACTGAGGCGGCGCAGCATCACCAGTTTATTGTCCTTGCCCCGCTGGAACAGGGTTTCGAGCCAGGCCCGGTTGTCGCCGACCTCGGCCACGACTCGGGCTTCGAAGAAGTCGCTCTTGACCACCAGTGCATCTTTCAGTCCTTTCACCGAATCGACCGGAGCGAGCATGTCTGTCATCAGCTTGCTCTCTTTCCACCCCTTCTGTGGTCGCTCGTTCAATACCCGTTTGGCATCATCCAGCCCTATTTTGCCCAGATAGAGGGCGACCAGCAGCTCGGGGCGCTCGGGCGCCAGAGTATTGATATTGATCTTCAACTTGTCGTTGGGCAGGGTGCAGACATAGGGGGCCAGTTTGGCATAGACCCTGGCCGTCACCCCGCGCACCGCCCGCAGCTCATCCTTGCCCAGCATCCACTGATTGGCGGTGAGGTAGGGTGGCTTGAGCCCCTCGTAATAGGCGTCCTCTGCGCCAAGGCTGGAGACCAGCACCGTATCCTTGTCGGTCCAGTCACGGATGGCATCGGTGAGCTGGGCCGCCTCGTAATCATCCATCGCCAGCTGCTTGAGCAGTTCGCGAAACACCTGCACCGGATAGGGTTGCTGTTCCAGCTCCTCGCCGCTCCCCGCCTTGGAGGCCACGCTCAGGCTGTTGAGGTTGAAGCAGGATTGCAGGTCGGTCACCTCGCCCTTGAGCTGGCCATCGTCCACCGGAAACACAGTGTTCTTGCGGGCCCAGTTCTGGCTGAGGTTGACCACCTCGGGGTTGTCCTTGAAATCCTGCGTCAGCACCTTGCTCACCAGCGCTTCCGCCGAGAGGGCATACCACCACGCCTGTTTGCCGGTGGTGATGTTGGCGGTGCGGCGCAGCTCAAGCTGCAGGCGGCCGCTCATATTGCTGGCGATGATCACCATCACCGAGAGGATCAGCAGCACCACCAGCAGCGCCATGCCGCGCTGGCGACCGGGAGCGGCGAGATTAGCCCGCATTGGCGCCCCCTCCGTTCTGGCTGTCACCATTACCGCCATTGGTATTGCCGTTGCCGCCGTTGTTCCCGTTATTGCTGTCGTTGCCCCCTTGGTCGGGGTTGCTGCTCTGGCTGTTCTCTTCGGCGCGCTGGCCACCGGCACCAATCAGGAACTGACGGCGAATGGTGCCGTAATCTTCCAGATCCAGCTCCACTGCCAGCCCGTGGGGCAGCACGCTGCGCTGGGTCCACTCCTCTTTCCAGTTGCCCTTGTCGAAGAAGTAGAGGCGAAACGCCGTGACCCCCGCCAGCACCGGCTGGATGCGCGGCTCGGTGCCGATCACCGGATCCGGATAGAGGTAGCTCAGGCGCTCCAGCTTCTGATCCTTGAGGCGCCAGCCGACCCGCTGCAGATGGGAGCGGGGCAGCATGCCGTCCGGGTTGAGCCAGCCGCTGCGCATAAAGGCCATGCCCCAGTCATCGCTCTGCTGGCCGAAGCGGGAGGCCGCCAGCAGCACCTTGTTGTTCTCCCCCTCGATGCGACCGCTGCGCGGCACCATCTGGGTGATGTCTCGCTCCAGCAGGGTGAAGGCGAGCTGCAATTCGTTGAGGCGGGCCTCCTTGCGCTTGGCCACCTCGTCGCTGGTGAGCACCCCCTGCAGCACCTGATAGGCGCCCATGCTGAGAGTGGCGAAGATGGCGATCGCCACCAGCATTTCGAGCAGGGTGAAACCGGCATGGCGGACGGGGCGAGGCGTGCGGGCAACGTGCTGGGTCATCGGCTGATATAGGTCCGCATCATGGCGACCGGGTTCTCGGCCTTGGCCTCGGTGCGCACTTCCATATCGAGCGCCCGGAAGTTGTTGTCGGCGGTGGCGACGCCGCGATAGCGCCAGTACCAGGTGCTGCCCGCCATCTGCTCATCCCCTTCCACCCAGCTGTCGCCGGGCCACTTGTTCTCGAGCTTCTGTTGCACCAGCTGGTTCTCCACCACCCAGGTGGCGAGTGTCTTCTGCTCCAGATAGTTGAGGGCCGAGAGGTGTTCGCTGGCGGTTTTCATTACCGCCAGACCCGCGATGGCAAAGACCGCCAGTGCGACCATGACTTCGAGTAGTGTCATGCCGCGGGCGTTCATTCGCTCACCTCTTCATCTTCATCGCCGGTGAGCAGGGTGAGGCGGCCGAACTCGTCCCCCTTGACGATGCGGGTGTAGCGGGCATCGTCATCCTGCTGGGTGAAGGTGAGCACGAACGGGCTCAGCTCGCCGCCCGGGAAGATAAGCAGCTGTGGTGTGCGCTCCTTCTCGTCGCGCTTCTGTTCGGTTTTCTCGTCGGAGTCCGGCTGCCAGCCAAAGCCTTCCAGCTCCAGTGCCAGCGTCATGTTCTCGGCCAGTTGCACCGGCCCCAGCTGCTTGTCGCCAGTCAGGGCCAGCCACTTGCGATCCTTGGCCTGACGCTGCATAAACTGCCAGCCGTTATCCTCGATGCGAATGCCCACCAGCCGACCATCCATCACCGCATACTCCTGCGCCAGCTGCAGGGTCGCCATCAGGCGGCGCGCCTGCTTGTCCAGCTCCCGATCCCCTCTGGCGCCTCCCATGCTGAGGGTGACAGCGGTGGCCACCAGTCCCATCAGCATGGCGACCAGCAACACTTCCAGCAGAGTAAAGCCGGATTGGCGATGAAAGGAGAGAGACCGCTTCATGCAGTCAGCTCACAAGGAGTGCGGTGGCGACATATCACTTATTGGAAATCCTTCAGGTTCCAGTTGCCGATGTCGTCATCGGTACCGGCTTCACCATCCAGACCCATGGAGAAGATGTCGATCTTGCCGAACTGGCCCGGGCTCAGCAGCTGGTACGGGTTGCCCCAGGGATCTTGCGGCAGGCGCTTGATGTAGCCGCCATCGCGGTAGCTGCGCGGCGCCGGATCGATGGAGGGCTTGGTCACCAGCGCGTCCAGACCCTGTTCGGTGGTCGGGTAGCGGTTGTTGTCCAGCTTGTACATGTCGAGGGCGTTTTCCAGCGCCACGATATCGGAGACCGCTTTCTGCTGGTCAGCCTTCTCCTTGTTGCCCATCAGGTTGGGCACCACCAGACTGGCCAGAATGCCGAGGATCACGATGACCACCATGACTTCCAGCAGGGTAAAACCGGATTGACGACGTTTGTTCATGAGTTGCTCCGTAACGAATGAGATGGGATAGCCCATCAGAGAGTGATCACTGGGTGGGTTCGACGGGCCGCCAGCGGCGCCACCGAACACCGGAAACTTACATATTCACCATATTGTTGAGCTCGAGGATCGGCTGCAGGATCGACATCACGATAAACAGCACCACCCCGGCCATGGAGACCACCAGCATGGGTTCGAACACCCCGAGGGCGATGTTGACCTGGGATTCAAACTCCCGATCCTGGTTGTCCGCCGCCCGCTCCAGCATGCTGTCGAGCTCGCCGCTCTGCTCGCCGGAGGCGATCATGTGCAGCATCATGGGCGGGAAAATCTTGGTCTCGGTCAGCGACTTGCGCAGACTGGTCCCCTCGCGCACCCGTTCGGCGGCCTCGAGAATGCGCATTCTGGCAAAGTCGTTGGAGAGCACTTCGCCGGAGATCTTCATCCCCTCCAGCAGCGGTACCGCACTGGCGTTGAGGATGCTTAAAGTTCGGGCGAAGCGGGCGGTGTTGAGACCGCGGCTGACCCGGCCAATCACCGGCAGGCCGAGCAGCACCTGATGCCAGCGCCGGCGACGTTTTTCATCGGTGAGCCACCAGCGCCAGACAAAGCTGCCAAGGAAGATCAGCAGCAGGAACCAGAGGCCATAGGCCTGCATCAACTCGCTGGTGCCGATGAGAAAACGGGTGGTGCCCGGCAACTGCTGGCCCATGTGTTCAAACTGGGCCACCACCTTGGGCACCACGGCGGTAAGCAGGATCGAGATAACCCCGATGGCGACGCAGGTGAGCACGATGGGGTAGATCATCGCCTGCAGCAGCTTGGTGCGCATATGCTGGCGCTGCTCGGTGTAGTCGGCGAGGCGGTTGAGCACCTTCTCCAGATGGCCCGATTTTTCACCGGCCGCCACCATGGAGCGAAACAGCTGGTCGAACACATGGGGGAAGGCCCCCAGCGAGTCGGCCAGCGAATAACCTTCCACCACCTTGCTGCGCACGGTTGCCACCAGAGAGCGCAAGTGGGCTTTTTCACACTGCTCGGCCACCGCTTTAAGCGCCTCTTCGATGGTGAGACCGGCCCCCACCAGGGTCGCCAGCTGGCGAGTGATCAGGGCCAGCTCGGCAGTGCTGGCACCACGACGAAACAGGGCGAAGCGGGTCGCTTCCCGTTTCGCCTTCTCGGTGGTCTCGTTCACCTCGAGGGGGGTGAGCCCCTGCTCGCGCAGCAGCTGGCGTACCTGACGGGCCGAGTCGCCCTCCATCACGCCGCTCTTGCTGCGCCCCTTGTTGTCGAGGGCCTTGTATTCGAATGCCGCCATCTCAATCTTCCCGGGTCACGCGCAGTACCTCTTCGAGGCTGGTCTGCCCCTTGAGGACCTTGTCGATGCCGTCACGGCGGATGCTGGGGGTGTGGCCGCGGATCAGCCGCTCGATGGCGAGCTCGCCGCTGGCACTGTGAATGGCTTCACGCACCGCTTCGTCGATCACCACCAGCTCGTGGATGCCGGTCCGGCCACGGTAGCCGGTGTGGTTGCACAGCTCGCAGCCGACCGGGCGCCACACCTGCTGATCGGGGGCCAGCTCGATGCCCATGGCGAGGCGCTCCTGCTCGGTGATGGGGCGCGGGGCGCGGCAATCGGGGCAGAGGGTGCGCACCAGCCGCTGGGCCAGCACCGCCAAGAGCGACGAGGAGAGCAGGAAGGGCTCGATCCCCATGTCCCGCATCCGGGTGATGGCGCCGATGGCGGTGTTGGTGTGCAGGGTCGACATCACCAGGTGACCGGTCAGCGACGCCTGCACCGCGATCTGGGCGGTTTCCAGATCTCGAATTTCCCCCACCATCACCACATCCGGATCCTGACGCAGGATGGCGCGCAGGCCGCGGGCGAAGGTCATGTCCACCTTGGTGTTGACCTGGGTCTGGCCCACCCCTTCGAGGTCATATTCGATGGGGTCTTCCACCGTCAGGATGTTGCGATCCCGCGAGTTGATTTCAGACAGCGCCGCATAGAGGGTGGTGGATTTACCGGAACCGGTCGGGCCGGTCACCAGAATAATGCCGTGGGGCTTGCGAATGAGCTCGCTGATGATGGTGCGGTTGGCTTTGGTCATGCCGAGCTGCTTGAGCTCGAGGCGCACGTTGTTCTTGTCGAGCAGACGCAATACCACCCGCTCGCCGTAGCTGGACGGCATGGTGGAGACCCGCACGTCGACGGCGCGGCCGCCGATACGCAACGAGATACGGCCATCCTGCGGCACCCGCTTCTCGGCGATATCCATCCGCGACATCACCTTGATCCGCGAGACCAGGAGTGAGGCCAGCTTGCGATGGGGGCGCAGGATCTCCCGCAGCACCCCATCGATGCGAAAACGGATCACCAGTGCCCGCTCGAAGGTCTCGATATGGATATCGGAGGCCTCCTCCTTGATCGCCTCGCTCAACATGGCGTTGATGAGGCGAATGATGGGGGCGTCGTCATCGGCGTCCAGCAGATCTTCGCTTTGCGGCAGCTCTTCGGCCAGGGCGAAGAAGTCCATCTCGTTGCCGAGATCTTCCATCAGCTGGCGCGCCTCGGAGGAGTCGCGCTGGTAGTGGGCCATCAGCAGCTCTTCGAAGGCCTCGTTGTCGAGCTGCTCCACCGCGAAGCTGCAACCCGCTACCCGCCGCACTTCCAGCAGGGCCTGCGGGGTGACGCCGGGGCGGCACTGCAGCACGGGGGCGCCGTCCCGCTCAATCAGGATCACCCCGAAGTTGCGGGCAAAGACAAAGGGGAGCTCGGGCAGTGGCGCAGGCCCGACGCTTCCATCCAGATGGTAGGCACTCATCAGGGCTTACTCTGCACAAACGGGGTGGTGGTCTCGACAGTGCTTTGCTGTCTGCTCCGCATCTCGTTGATCTGCTTCTGGATCTCTTTTTGCAGCTCGGGCGACACCATCACATCCTGGCCATAGGCAGGCAATACCTGACGGGCGGGGGAGGTGAGATACCCCTCCTGCGAGGCGGCATTGAGCTGCTCGGCGCGGAACAGGGTGTATTTGCTGTTGGAGACACCGGTATAGACGTCCGCATCACGCAAGATGGTTGGCCGGATAAAGACCATCAGGTTGCGCTTGGAGGTGGTGTTGGAGGTGGAGCGGAACAGATAGCCCAGCACCGGAATATCGCCAAGCAGCGGCACCTTGGAGACCTGCTCCTTGGTCTGTTCGTCCATCAAACCGCCCAGCACCACGGTTTCGCCGCTTTTGACCAGCACCGCGTTCTTGACGGTACGGGTATCGAAGGTGGGGCCAAGGTTGGCAGTACCGGTCGCCTGGGTCTGGGCGACGCTGGAGACCTCCTGCTCGATATTGAGCAGCACCGAATCCCCTTCGTTGATCTGCGGGGTCACCACCAGCTTGGTGCCCACCGTCTTGCGCTCGATGGTGTTGAACACCTGATCGCTGGTGGTGGAGCTTTGCGAACCGCTCTGGACCGGGACCTCCTGACCGACGTTGAAGGAGGCCTCCTTGTTGTCCATGGTGACGATACTCGGGGTGGAGAGAATATCGTTCTTGGTATTGGAGGCCAGCGCCGTGGCCAGCATGGCCCAGTCGCCGTGATAGAAACCGGCGGCCATGCCGTTGAACTCTTTCAGCAGATTGGCCGCGGTGTCGGTCTTGCCGTTCTGATAATCCTTGCCGGCGGCGATGGCGCCACCGATAGGCAGACCGGAGTTGGTGAACTGGGTGCCGCCGCCGTTGGCATTGCCCCACTGGACGCCAAGGGTGAGGCCGTCACCGTCCATCATTTCGACGATGATCGCTTCTACCAGCACCTGGGCGCGGCGGATATCGAGCTTGGCCACCACCTGCTCCAGTTCGGACATCACGTCCGGCTGGGCGGTGATGACCAGCGCATTGGTGGTCTCGTCGGCGGAGATGGCCAGCTTGCCACCGCCGATGCTGGCGCCACCTGTGGTTGCGCCGCCGCCCTTCTTGTCGGCCTCGATGCTGGAGCTGACCCCCTTGAGCACCTCGACCATGTCTTTGGCCTTGCCATATTTGAGGTAGAAGACCCGGGTGTTGCCCTGGCTCTGCAGGTCGCGGTCGAGCTGGCGCACCATCTGGATGATGCGGGCGCGCGCTTTCGGCTCACCACTCACCACCACAGAGTTGGTGCGCTCGTCGGCCACCACCTTGGGGGAGAGCAGCAGGGAGGCGGTGCCGCCCTGCGGGTTGCCATCCTTGTTGAGGTTGGTGACCAGCCGCACCATTTCGCCTGCCGAGGCGAACTTCAGCTTGATGATGTCCACATCCTGATCGCCGGCGCGGTCGACCCGGTTCACCACCTCCACCAGCCGGTTGACCACGGCGGCGCGGCCGGTGATCAGCAGCACGTTGGAGGGCTCGTAGTGCACCACGTTGCCACCACCGGCGTTGTCGTTGAGCTGGCGCAGCAGCGGCGCCAGTTCACGGACCGAGACGTTGCGCACCGGCACTACCCGGGTCACCATCTCGTCGCCCATGCCCGGGTTGCTGCCATCCACCACCGGAATGGCGGAGGTCTTGGCATCCCGCGAGCGCAACACCTTGAGCACCCCGTTGTCCATCGGCACCACGGCAAAGCCGTAGACGTCGAGCACGCTCAGGAAGAACTGGTAGTACTGCTCCTCATTGAGCAGGTCGTAGCTGCGCACGTTGATCTTGCCGCGCACCGATGGCTCTATGATGATGGTTTTATTGAGGTTCTTGCCCACCGTATTGATGAACTCTTCAATGTCGGCGTTCTTGAAACTGGCAGAGTATTCGGTGGCCCAGGCTGAGCCCGCCATCATCAGTGCCGCTGCGATAGTGGCCAGACGCCAGCTTTTCCCTTTAGTGGTCATTATTGGTACGACTCCAAATCATTATTCTGACAAGCGCACATAGATGTCGAACTGTTCGCCCTGTCGCTCGACGGTCACTGTCATTTCCGTTGCGCCAGCCATCTGCTGCATCGCCTGCATGGCTTGCATGTTGTCCCGTAAATCCAGCCCGTTGATGCTGATGGCCAGGTCATTGGCCTGCAGCCCGCTCTGGTTGAAAAACTCAGGATTGCTGCCCGGGTTGAGGCGATAGCCGGTCATGCGGCCATCCACCTGAACCGGTGAAATATTGAGGTAATCGGTGATCTTGCCCGGATCGGCCATCAGCTCGCTGCGCAGGGAGCCAAGGGGGGCGGCGTTGCCAGTCTGCGGCAGCGGCTTGCCATACTCCTCGCCATCCAGCATCAGGGTCTCGTCGCGGCCATCCCGCTCGATGATCACCCGATCCGGATAGACCTGCCGGATCCGCGCCTGGGTGCCGTCAATCATGTCACCGACCCCGTAGGAGTTCTGGATGCCGGACATGGCGATGATGGCGATGGATTTGGCGGGATCCGAGCTGGCCAGCACCCCGTTGAGCTGGGCATTGAGCTGGGTACGCGGCGCATTGGCGGCCACGGCGGCTTTGGCCTGTGCCTTGGGGATCGCCTTGCCAAACAGCGCCAGTCGGCTTACCTCGCCCAGTTCAAGGCGCGGGTTGCTCTGGCCGCTGACCGCCACGGCGGAGGGTTGCCACGGTTGGCTGGTTTGCGGGCTTGCCAGGGTGAGCAGACGCCAGGTGAGGGCGGCGCTCTGCTGGGCCAGCATGATCAGCAGCGCCAGAAAGGCCACCTGGGTGACTCTGGTCATGGGAAGCCGCCGGCACTGGGCCAGCAGCATGGTCAAGATGTCATCCCTGAATCGTAGCGTCATATTAATCAACAAATTCCAGGCTCTGGGGCGGCTGCGTATTGTGTACGGCCGGTGGCTGTGACACAACGGGTCGGGGCGCGCCAAACCGTAAAAATGGATATTTCATCACACCGTAAACCTTTGAATGCTCACAAAAGTGGCACTCAGGTGAGGTGCATCCTGCTTGCCAGCGAACATCAGGGTACGGTGCGTACTCACCCTCGCCAATCCTGCAGCGCCTTGAGGGTCACGCTCTGTCCGGCGACCTGCAGCACTATGTATTGCTGGTCGATGGTGGCGAGCACGACTCCCGGGGCGATTTCGCTCCCCTCCCGGTATTCCCGGCCATTGAGCACCACGGCCCGCTTGGCGGGGTTGGAGGAGAACACATGAGAGCCATAGCTCAATTGCGGTACCTGCTGGCGCACCGACTGGGGCGCCGAGCCCAGCGCCATCAACTGGGCTGGTTGCACGTTCTGGCTGGCGGCGTGTGGCGTCTCCTGCAATGGGGTTTCATTGAGGGCTTTCATCAGCTGCTCGGCCAGACTCAGCGCGGGGGGATTCCCCTGGCTGGCCCCTTCGTTTCTGGCCACGGCTCTGGGTTGTACCACCGGCTCCGGCAGGGGCGGG
>OEQV01000122.1_pt1 | contig 22464 bp, 16 predicted proteins | sample 1539821 | NCBI WGS metagenome assembly OEQV01 (sample SAMEA3891244, study PRJEB23780) | metagenome | biome: terrestrial biome; feature: animal house; material: water of meat washing | place: Italy | collected 2015-05-12 | reverse complement strand
ATCAACGTTGGTGCGAAGCTGGTCGTTCTCGGCGGCCCGGCAATGAACATCGGTCTTGGCGGCGGCGCGGCGTCTTCCATGGCGTCTGGTCAGTCTGATGCCGACCTCGACTTTGCTTCCGTACAGCGCGACAACCCGGAGATGGAGCGTCGCTGCCAGGAAGTGATCGACCGTTGCTGGCAGCTTGGTGATGCCAACCCAATCCTGTTTATCCACGACGTCGGCGCTGGCGGTCTTTCTAACGCCATGCCGGAACTGGTGAGCGACGGCGGGCGCGGCGGTAAATTCGAACTGCGCGATATCCTGAGCGACGAACCGGGCATGAGCCCGCTGGAAATCTGGTGTAACGAATCCCAGGAACGTTACGTGCTGGCGGTTGCTGCCGATCAGTTACCGCTGTTTGACGAACTGTGTAAGCGTGAACGCGCGCCCTACGCGGTGATTGGTGAAGCGACCGAAGAACTGCATCTTTCTCTGCACGATCGTCATTTTGATAATCAGCCGATCGATCTGCCGCTGGACGTCCTGCTTGGTAAAACGCCGAAGATGACCCGCGATGTACAAACGCTGAAAGCGAAGGGCGAGCAGCTGGTCCGTGAAGGGATCACCATTGCAGACGCGGTGAAACGCGTACTGCATCTGCCGACCGTGGCGGAGAAAACTTTCCTGGTGACCATCGGTGACCGCAGCGTAACCGGCATGGTGGCGCGCGATCAGATGGTGGGTCCGTGGCAGGTGCCGGTCGCTAACTGCGCGGTCACTACCGCCAGCCTCGATAGCTACTACGGTGAAGCGATGTCTATCGGTGAGCGTGCGCCAGTTGCGCTACTGGATTTCTCGGCCTCTGCGCGTCTGGCGGTAGGTGAAGCGCTGACTAACATTGCGGCAACGCAGATTGGCGATATCAAACGCATTAAACTTTCCGCCAACTGGATGGCGGCGGCAGGCCACCCTGGTGAAGATGCGGGCCTGTATGAAGCCGTTAAAGCCGTGGGTGAAGAGCTTTGTCCGGCGCTGGGTCTTACGATCCCGGTGGGTAAAGACTCTATGTCGATGAAAACCCGCTGGCAGGAAGGTAACGAAGAGCGCGAAATGACGTCGCCGTTGTCGCTGGTGATTTCTGCATTTGCCCGCGTGGAAGATGTACGTCACACCATCACGCCGCAGCTTTCTACCGAAGATAATGCATTACTGCTGATTGATCTGGGCAAAGGCAATAACGCGCTGGGCGCAACGGCGCTGGCGCAGGTTTATCGTCAGCTTGGCGACAAACCGGCAGATGTACGCAACGTCGCGCAACTGAAAGGCTTCTATGACGCGATTCAGGCGCTGGTTGCACAGCGTAAGCTGCTCGCATACCACGACCGCTCTGATGGCGGCCTGCTGGTAACGCTGGCGGAAATGGCCTTTGCTGGTCATTGCGGCATTAACGCGGATATTGCCTCTCTGGGCGACGATCGCCTGGCGGCGTTGTTTAACGAAGAACTGGGTGCGGTGATTCAGGTTCGTGCCGCTGACCGTGAAGCGGTCGAGTCCGTACTGGCACAGCATGGGCTTGCTGATTGTGTCCATTATGTAGGGCAGGCGGTTTCCGGTGACCGTTTTGTGATTACCGCCAACGGGCAGACTGTATTCAGCGAAAGCCGCACCACGTTGCGTGTCTGGTGGGCAGAAACTACCTGGCAGATGCAGCGCCTGCGTGACAACCCGGAGTGTGCCGATCAGGAGCACCAGGCGAAATCAAACGACGCCGATCCGGGCCTGAATGTGAAACTGTCGTTTGATATCAACGAAGATGTGGCAGCACCGTATATTGCCACTGGCGCACGTCCGAAAGTTGCTGTGCTGCGTGAGCAGGGCGTGAACTCGCATGTTGAAATGGCGGCAGCTTTCCACCGTGCAGGCTTTGATGCTATCGACGTGCATATGAGTGACCTGCTGACCGGACGCACGGGCCTGGAAGATTTCCACGCCCTGGTCGCGTGCGGTGGTTTCTCCTACGGTGATGTGCTGGGTGCCGGTGAAGGTTGGGCGAAGTCAATCCTGTTCAATGACCGTGTACGCGATGAGTTTGCAACCTTCTTCCACCGTCCGCAAACGCTGGCGCTGGGGGTATGTAACGGTTGCCAGATGATGTCTAATCTGCGTGAACTGATCCCAGGTAGTGAGTTGTGGCCACGTTTTGTGCGCAATACCTCCGATCGCTTTGAAGCGCGTTTCAGCCTGGTTGAAGTGACCCAAAGCCCGTCGCTGCTGTTGCAGGGGATGGTGGGCTCGCAAATGCCGATTGCTGTCTCTCATGGTGAAGGGCGCGTGGAAGTGCGTGATGCGGCGCATCTGGCGGCACTGGAAAGCAAAGGGCTGGTGGCACTGCGCTATGTCGATAACTTCGGCAAAGTCACTGAAACCTACCCGGCTAACCCGAACGGTTCACCGAACGGTATTACGGCGGTCACGACTGAAAGTGGTCGAGTCACCATTATGATGCCGCACCCGGAACGTGTTTTCCGTACTGTCAGCAACTCCTGGCATCCGGAAAACTGGGGCGAGGATGGCCCATGGATGCGCATTTTCCGCAATGCGCGTAAGCAGTTGGGGTAAGTCATCAGTTCATTGGTTTTGCAGCCCGGATGCGGCATTTACGCCGCATCCGGCATTAAGCACCAACCACTATCATAAGCTCCCAACTCCGGGAGCTTTTTTGTGTCTGTAAATCACGACAATGGGTGGTTTACCGTGTCGCTTTCTGGCGACACTTAACTGATTGATTTTAATAGTATCTAATAAGTTTATCTTAAGTTGTCTCTTTTTAGCGACACAGTGGCTGATTTACATTCAAATAGCGAAGAAGCCATAAATCCCTCAAAGCAACGTATAATCAGTACGTTACCAAACTATTTTCTTTATTGGCACAGTTACTGCATAATAGTAACCAGTGGCTCATTCACCGACTTATGTCAGCCCCTTCGGGACGTGCTACATAAAATACGAATGACGCACAACAAGGTGCCTGCCGTCCAACTTCTGATATCAGCGTAGCTATATCAACCATCGGGCGAAACGTCGAGTTAGGCACCGCCTTATTCCATAACAAAGCCGGGTAATTCCCGGCTTTGTTGTATCTGAACTTCCCCTCGGTTAGCATCAGGCTATTCGCGTCTGACGAGAGTAACACCTTGAAACGCTGGCCCGTTTTTCCCCGCTCATTACGACAACTGGTAATGCTGGCATTTTTGCTGATTCTGCTGCCCCTGTTGGTGCTGGCATGGCAAGCCTGGCAAAGCCTGAATGCGCTTAGCGATCAGGCGGCGCTGGTTAACCGCACTACGCTTATTGATGCCCGGCGTAGTGAAGCGATGACCAACGCGGCGCTGGAGATGGAGCGTAGCTACCGTCAGTATTGCGTGCTGGACGATCCTACGCTTGCGAAGGTTTATCAAAGCCAGCGCAAGCGTTACAGCGAAATGCTCGATGCCCACGCAGGCGTACTGCCAGACGATAAACTTTACCAGGCATTGCGTCAGGATTTGAACAATCTGGCCCAACTTCAGTGTAACAACAGTGGTCCCGATGCTGCCGCCGCCGCGCGTCTTGAAGCCTTTGCCAGTGCCAATACCGAAATGGTGCAGGCCACGCGCACAGTGGTGTTCTCTCGTGGGCAGCAACTTCAGCGTGAAATCGCCGAACGTGGGCAATATTTTGGTTGGCAATCGCTGGTGCTATTTCTGGTGAGTCTGGTGATGGTGCTACTTTTCACGCGGATGATTATCGGGCCGGTGAAAAATATCGAGCGCATGATCAACCGTCTGGGGGAAGGGCGTTCTCTGGGCAATAGCGTTTCGTTCAGTGGACCGAGCGAGTTACGCTCGGTTGGGCAACGTATTCTTTGGTTAAGTGAGCGCCTGTCATGGCTGGAATCCCAACGCCATCAATTTTTAAGACATTTATCTCATGAATTAAAAACGCCACTGGCGAGTATGCGCGAGGGCACTGAATTACTGGCTGATCAGGTTGTCGGGCCGCTTACGCCAGAGCAAAAAGAGGTGGTGAGCATTCTTGATAGCAGCAGCCGCAATTTGCAAAAACTGATCGAACAACTGCTTGATTACAACCGTAAACAGGCGGACAGTGCGGTGGAACTGGAGAATGTTGAATTAGCACCGCTGGTGGAGACAGTGGTTTCTGCTCATAGCCTGCCCGCACGGGCTAAAATGATGCATACCGACGTCGATCTCAAAGCAACAGCTTGCCTGGCGGAGCCAATGCTGCTGATGAGCGTACTGGATAATCTTTACTCCAATGCGGTGCACTACGGGGCTGAATCCGGTAACATTTGCCTTCGCAGCAGTTCACATGGTGCGCGGGTTTATATTGATGTCATCAATACAGGCACGCCCATTCCGCAAGAGGAACGCGCCATGATCTTCGAACCCTTTTTTCAAGGAAGCCACCAGCGAAAAGGGGCGGTGAAGGGCAGCGGTCTGGGATTAAGCATTGCCAGGGATTGTATTCGCCGTATGCAAGGGGAACTGTATCTGGTCGACGAGAGCGGGCAAGACGTTTGTTTCCGCATTGAATTACCGTCGTCGAAAAACACGAAATAATGCTAACAGCCTATCCTATCAGGCTATTTTATTTGTCAGTTCGGCCCCGGGCAGTGCTCGAAATCCTCACGTACGATATGTACGCTCCGGTTTCTCCGCGCTGTCCATGTCCAGACTGTCTGCAACAATTACGCCCACTGGGATAGGCTTTAAGTCTGGTGAATATGCGACACATTTTTCAACGATTATTGCCCCGACGGCTGTGGCTGGCAGGGCTGCCATGTCTGGCATTGCTGGGTTGCGTGCAGAATCACAATAAGCCAGCCATTGATACGCCAGCAGAAGAAAAAATTCCGGTTTATCAACTGGCTGACTATCTTTCTACTGAATGTAGCGACATCTGGGCGCTGCAAGGTAAATCAACCGAAACCAATCCGCTTTACTGGCTGCGGGCGATGGATTGTGCTGATCGTTTAATGCCTGCGCAGTCACGTCAGCAAGCTCGCCAATATGACGACGGCAGCTGGCAAAATACCTTTAAACAAGGGATTTTGCTCGCCGACGCCAAAATTACGCCGTATGAGCGCCGCCAGCTGGTCGCGCGCATTGATGCGCTAAGTACCGAGATCCCGGCACAGGTTCGCCCTCTGTATCAACTCTGGCGCGACGGTCAGGCGCTGCAACTGCAACTGGCGGAAGAGCGCCAACGCTACGGCAAGCTCCAGCAGGCCAGCGACAGCGAGCTGGATACATTGCGCCAGCAACATCACGTTCTACAGCAGCAACTGGAACTCACCACCCGCAAGCTGGAAAACCTGACTGATATTGAACGCCAGCTCTCGACCCGCAAACCGGCTGGAAATTTCTCGCCGGATACGCCGCACGAGAGTGAAAAGCCCGCGCCATCCACCCATGAGGTCACTCCTGATGAGCCATAAACCTGCGCATTTATTATTGGTCGATGACGATCCGGGATTGCTGAAACTGCTTGGCCTGCGCCTGACCAGCGAAGGCTACAGCGTGGTCACGGCGGAAAGTGGCGCTGAAGGATTACGGGTACTGAATCGCGAAAAAGTAGATTTAGTCATCAGCGACCTGCGGATGGATGAAATGGACGGTATGCAGCTATTTGCTGAAATCCAGAAAGTGCAGCCGGGAATGCCAGTAATTATTCTTACCGCGCATGGTTCTATTCCCGATGCCGTTGCTGCAACACAGCAGGGCGTGTTCAGTTTCCTCACCAAGCCTGTCGATAAAGATGCGCTATATCAGGCAATTGACGATGCGCTGGAACAATCCGCGCCAGCCACCGACGAACGCTGGCGCGAGGCGATTGTCACCCGCAGCCCGCTGATGCTGCGTTTGCTGGAACAGGCGCGGCTGGTGGCGCAATCAGACGTCAGCGTGTTGATTAATGGCCAGAGCGGCACCGGGAAAGAGATTTTCGCCCAGGCTATCCACAACGCCAGCCCGCGCAACAGCAAACCATTTATTGCTATTAACTGTGGCGCATTGCCCGAGCAATTGCTGGAGTCGGAGCTGTTTGGTCATGCGCGTGGCGCGTTTACTGGCGCTGTCAGCAATCGCGAAGGTTTATTCCAGGCGGCGGAAGGCGGTACGCTATTTCTCGATGAAATTGGCGATATGCCTGCGCCGTTACAGGTCAAACTGCTGCGCGTGTTGCAGGAGCGTAAAGTGCGCCCGCTGGGCAGTAACCGCGATATTGATATCGACGTGCGGATTATTTCCGCCACTCACCGCGACCTGCCAAAAGCGATGGCGCGCGGGGAATTCCGTGAAGATCTCTATTACCGCCTCAACGTTGTCAGCCTGAAAATTCCGGCTCTGGCAGAGCGCACAGAAGACATTCCGCTACTGGCAAATCACCTGTTGCGCCAGGCGGCAGAGCGACATAAACCGTTTGTCCGCGCGTTCTCCACCGATGCGATGAAACGCCTGATGACCGCGAGCTGGCCGGGTAATGTGCGCCAGTTGGTCAACGTGATTGAACAGTGCGTGGCGCTGACCTCATCTCCGGTTATTAGCGATGCATTAGTAGAGCAGGCGCTGGAGGGTGAAAACACGGCGCTGCCAACCTTTGTTGAGGCACGTAATCAGTTTGAACTCAACTATTTGCGTAAGCTGCTGCAAATTACCAAAGGCAACGTCACCCACGCGGCGAGAATGGCGGGGCGCAACCGGACAGAATTTTATAAACTGCTTTCCCGACACGAGCTGGATGCAAACGATTTCAAGGAATGAATTGGCGTTATGTGTTACGTTTAGCAGATCAAAAGACAGGCGACCTTTTCAAGGAATAGCATGAAAAAGATTGATGCGATTATAAAACCCTTCAAGCTGGACGATGTCCGCGAAGCACTGGCCGAAGTCGGTATTACCGGCATGACGGTGACCGAAGTGAAAGGCTTTGGTCGCCAGAAAGGCCATACCGAGCTGTACCGCGGCGCGGAGTATATGGTGGATTTTCTGCCGAAAGTGAAAATTGAGATTGTCGTACCGGACGACATTGTCGATACCTGTGTCGATACCATTATTCGCACGGCGCAAACCGGCAAAATCGGTGACGGTAAAATCTTCGTCTTTGACGTGGCACGGGTCATTCGCATCCGTACCGGTGAAGAGGACGACGCGGCAATTTAAACCGCGTCAAGGGTTGCCGGATGTTTCCATCCGGCAACATCAAATTACAGCACCTTATGCGGGCCAAAGCATTCGTAATGAATGTTTTCCTGCTTCACGCCCAGATCCACTAACTGTTTCGCGGCAAACTGCATGAAGCCAACCGGGCCGCAGAGATAGAACTGCATTGTCGGATCGCTGAACGCACCTTCCAGTTTGCTCAAATCCATCAGACCTTCGCTATCAAACTGACCTTTAGCGCGATCGGCTTCGCTCGGCTGACGATACCAGGTGTGCGCGGTAAAGCGCGGCAGTGACTGCCCCAGTTCCTTAACTTCATCAGCAAAGGCGTGAACATCGCCATTTTCTGCCGCATGGAACCAGTTCACTTGTGCTGTGTGGCCTGCTTTTGCCAGCGTGTCGAGCATTGCCAGCATTGGCGTTTGACCAACACCGGCAGAGATTAACGTCACTGGTGTGTCATCTGCGACAGCCATAAAGAAATCACCTGCCGGAGCGACCAGTTTCACGACATCGCCAACATTGGCGTGATTGTGCAACCAGTTGGATACCTGCCCACCCTCTTCGCATTTCACCGCAATACGATAGCCTTTGCCATCCGGTTTGCGAGTCAAAGAGTACTGACGAATTTCCTGATGCGGGAAACCTTCCGGCTTCAGCCAGACGCCGAGATATTGCCCCGGACGGTATTCTGCCACTGCGCCACCGTCGACCGGCTCCAGTTCGAAGCTGGTGATAAGCGCGCTGCGCGGTGTTTTAGCCACAATGCGGAAATCGCGAGTACCTTCCCAACCACCGGCTTTGCTGGCGTTTTCGTTATAGATTTCCGCCTCGCGATTGATAAATACATTAGCCAGTACGCCATAGGCTTTACCCCATGCGTCCAGCACTTCCTGGCCCGGGCTGAACATTTCGTCCAGCGTCGCCAACAGGTGTTCGCCGACGATGTTGTACTGTTCCGGTTTGATCTGGAAGCTGGTGTGCTTCTGCGCGATTTTTTCTACCGCTGGCAGCAGCGCAGGCAGGTTTTCAATATTACTGGCGTAGGCGGCAATAGCGTTAAACAGGGCTTCACGTTGATCGCCATTGCGCTGGTTACTCATGTTAAAAATTTCTTTGAGTTCTGGGTTATGAGTAAACATACGGTCGTAGAAATGGGCGGTTAACTTTGGCCCCGTTTCCACCAGTAAAGGGATGGTGGCTTTTACTGTAGCGATGGTTTGAGCGTCAAGCATATGGTCTTCCTTTTTTTTGCATCTTAATTGATGTATCTCAAATGCATCTTATAAAAAATAGCCCTGCAATGTAAATGGTTCTTTGGTGTTTTTCAGAAAGAATGTGATGAAGTGAAAAATTTGCATCACAAACCTGAAAAGAAATCCGTTTCCGGTTGCAAGCTCTTTATTCTCCAAAGCCTTGCGTAGCCTGAAGGTAATCGTTTGCGTAAATTCCTTTGTCAAGACCTGTTATCGCACAATGATTCGGTTATACTGTTCGCCGTTGTCCAACAGGACCGCCTATAAAGGCCAAAAATTTTATTGTTAGCTGAGTCAGGAGATGCGGATGTTAAAGCGTGAAATGAACATTGCCGATTATGATGCCGAACTGTGGCAGGCTATGGAGCAGGAAAAAGTACGTCAGGAAGAGCACATCGAACTGATCGCCTCCGAAAACTACACCAGCCCGCGCGTAATGCAGGCGCAGGGTTCTCAGCTGACCAACAAATATGCTGAAGGTTATCCGGGCAAACGCTACTACGGCGGTTGCGAGTATGTTGATATCGTTGAACAACTGGCGATCGATCGTGCGAAAGAACTGTTCGGCGCTGACTACGCTAACGTCCAGCCGCACTCCGGCTCCCAGGCTAACTTTGCGGTCTACACCGCGCTGCTGGAACCAGGTGATACCGTTCTGGGTATGAACCTGGCGCATGGCGGTCACCTGACTCACGGTTCTCCGGTTAACTTCTCCGGTAAACTGTACAACATCGTTCCTTACGGTATCGATGCTACCGGTCATATCGACTACGCCGATCTGGAAAAACAAGCCAAAGAACACAAGCCGAAAATGATTATCGGTGGTTTCTCTGCATATTCCGGCGTGGTGGACTGGGCGAAAATGCGTGAAATCGCTGACAGCATCGGTGCTTACCTGTTCGTTGATATGGCGCACGTTGCGGGCCTGGTTGCTGCTGGCGTCTACCCGAACCCGGTTCCTCATGCTCACGTTGTTACTACCACCACTCACAAAACCCTGGCGGGTCCGCGCGGCGGCCTGATCCTGGCGAAAGGTGGTAGCGAAGAGCTGTACAAAAAACTGAACTCTGCCGTTTTCCCTGGTGGTCAGGGCGGTCCGTTGATGCACGTAATCGCCGGTAAAGCGGTTGCTCTGAAAGAAGCGATGGAACCTGAGTTCAAAACTTACCAGCAGCAGGTCGCGAAAAACGCCAAAGCGATGGTAGAAGTGTTCCTCGAACGCGGCTACAAAGTGGTTTCCGGCGGCACTGATAACCACCTGTTCCTGGTTGATCTGGTTGATAAAAACCTGACCGGTAAAGAAGCAGACGCCGCTCTGGGCCGTGCTAACATCACTGTCAACAAAAACAGTGTACCGAACGATCCGAAGAGCCCGTTTGTGACCTCCGGTATTCGCGTGGGTACTCCGGCAATTACGCGTCGCGGCTTCAAAGAAGCAGAAGCGAAAGAACTGGCTGGCTGGATGTGTGACGTGCTGGACAGCATCAATGATGAAGCCGTTATCGAGCGCATCAAAGGTAAAGTTCTCGACATCTGCGCACGTTACCCGGTTTACGCATAAGCGAAACGGTTAATCTGTTGAAAAAAGGCTTCCTTCGGGAAGCCTTTCTACGTTATTGCGCCATCAAATCTGCCGTAACTGCGCCTCAACATACAAATAGCCAATTCCCAGCACCTGTTGTGCGCGGCTTAATTGCCCGAAGCCAATTTGCGTCGCTTTCACGCTCGGTCCTTCGTCGCGGTCGAACGGGTTAAATCCCGTCTGGCGAATAATGGTATTAAGCCAGTTCTCACCAAAGGCACAACTGCGACCGTACAACCAAATCTGATTAATATTGAGGATGTTGAGGAAGTTATACAGACTCAAACCAATGGCATTGGCACTGCGGTCAACCCAGCTGGTGATCCACGGTTCTCCACTCTGCCAGGCAGCGATTAACTGCGCGGTTGTCAGTTTTTCAGGATCAAGCTGAGTATTAACCGGTTGTGATTTTAGCCATACCCGCGCCTGTTTTTTTAATGCGCTTAACGAGGCGACGGTTTCCAGGCAGCCGTAACGTCCACAGTCGCAGACGACGCCATCCGGATTAACGATGGTGTGACCAATCTGTCCGCTACCATACAAACTGCCGCGATAAATTTGCTCGTTAATCACGAACGACGAGCCAATGCCGTAATCAACGTTGATCACGCAGAAATCCCGTTCCTGCGAATTATTTTGCCATTTCTCCGCCAGCGCCAGCATCACGCAGTCATTATCGACCATCACCCGAATGCCGAGCTTCTCTTCCAGCAGATATTTCACCTCCACCGGCGTTGTCCACGGCGCTTGCGGCATGGTTTGCGACACGCCGGTCACAGGATCAACCTGACCGTGGATTGCCAGCGCCAGATTGATGGTGCGGTCCGGCCACAATTTACGGTGGCGATGCCAGCATTTTTCGATTTCGGACAGCAGCGCCTGCGGCGTCGGTGCATCAATCTGTAAATACTCAAACTCGCCTTTCGGACTTAAACAAGCATTAGCAACCTGACACTCAATACTGGTGGGCGTCACGTTCAGGCACAGCGTCCAGTCACCTTCCGGCGCAATCAGCCATGTACCGCTACTATGCCCGCGCGTCTGGCTTTCATCGTCAATATTCACCACCCGTTTTTCGCTTTCCAGTTCCTGCAAAATATTACTGACCGCCGGAATCGAAATTTGCGCCAGCCGGGCCAGCGTTGATTTATTGGCGCGCTTTTGCCGGTACAGCAGTTCCAGAATCACGCATTTGTTATGGTGGCGAATCTGTTGATTATTAATGCAGGCTCTCATCTTCACTAAACCTTGTTTAGTTAATTGCGTGATTATTCCGCGAAAACATTGCCAGATTGTTCAATACACTGCCACAAATCTTTTAATTCAGTATGTCTTGTTAATATTGAGGGCACCATGACTCCAGTAAAAGTGTGGCAAGAGCGCGTTGAGATCCCGACCTATGAAACCGGGCCGCAGGATATACATCCCATGTTCCTCGAAAATCGCGTTTATCAGGGATCGTCCGGCGCGGTTTATCCCTACGGCGTGACCGATACGCTGAGCGAGCAGAAAACCCTGAAATCCTGGCAGGCGGTGTGGCTGGAAAACGACTACATCAAAGTGATGATCCTGCCGGAACTGGGCGGTCGGGTGCATCGCGCGTGGGATAAAGTGAAACAGCGCGATTTTGTTTATCACAATGAAGTCATTAAACCTGCGCTGGTGGGGCTGCTGGGGCCGTGGATTTCCGGTGGGATTGAGTTTAACTGGCCGCAACATCATCGCCCGACCACCTTTATGCCCGTTGATTTCACCCTCGAAGCCCATGAAGACGGCGCACAAACCGTGTGGGTCGGCGAAACGGAGCCGATGCATGGTTTACAGGTGATGACAGGTTTCACCCTGCGCCCTGACCGGGCGGCGCTGGAAATCGCCAGCCGCGTCTATAACGGTAACGCCACGCCGCGTCATTTCTTGTGGTGGGCCAACCCGGCAGTGAAAGGGGGTGAAGGGCATCAGAGCGTCTTCCCGCCGGATGTAACGGCGGTGTTTGATCACGGCAAACGGGCCGTCTCCGCTTTCCCCATCGCCACCGGCACTTACTACAAAGTGGACTACTCCGCCGGAGTGGACATTTCTCGCTATAAAAATGTGCCTGTTCCAACCTCATATATGGCCGAAAAATCGCAGTACGATTTTGTCGGCGCGTGGTGTCACGATGAAGATGGCGGTTTGCTGCACGTTGCCAACCACCATATCGCGCCAGGTAAAAAACAGTGGAGTTGGGGACACAGTGAATTTGGCCAGGCGTGGGATAAGAGTCTGACCGACAATAACGGCCCGTATATCGAACTGATGACCGGTATTTTTGCCGATAACCAGCCCGATTTTACCTGGCTTGATGCTTACGAAGAGAAGCGTTTTGAGCAGTATTTCCTGCCTTATCATTCTTTGGGCATGGTGCAAAATGCCTCCCGCGATGCGGTGATAAAACTCCAGCGTAGTGAGCGGGGGATTGAGTGGGGGCTGTATGCCATCTCTCCGTTGAAAGGATACCGTCTGGCGATCCGCGAAATCGGCAAATGCAACGCGTTACTTGATGATGCCGTGGCACTGATGCCTGCGACCGCCATCCAGGGCGTGTTGCACGGTATCAATCCTGAAAGGCTGACCATTGAGCTCTCCGATGCCGACGGCAATATTGTACTGAGTTATCAGGAACATCAGCCGCAAGAGTTGCCGTTGCCGGACGTCGCCAAAGCGCCACTGGCAGCACAAGACATTACCAGTACAGATGAAGCCTGGTTTATCGGTCAGCATCTGGAGCAATATCATCACGCCAGCCGTTCACCGTTCGATTACTACCTGCGCGGCGTGGTGCTGGATCCGCTGGATTACCGCTGTAACCTGGCGCTGGCGATGCTGGAATATAACCGCGCCGATTTCCCGCAAGCGGTGGCGTATGCCACTCAGGCGCTGAAACGCGCACATGCGCTGAACAAAAATCCGCAGTGCGGACAGGCCAGTTTGATTCGCGCCAGTGCTTACGAACGTCAGGGACAATATCAACAAGCCGAAGAGGATTTCTGGCGTGCGGTCTGGAGCGGCAACAGCAAAGCCGGTGGCTATTATGGCCTGGCACGACTGGCGGCGCGTAATGGTAACTTCGACGCTGGTCTGGATTTTTGCCAACAAAGTCTTCGCGCCTGCCCAACCAATCAGGAAGTGCTTTGCCTGCATAATCTGCTGCTGGTGTTAAGTGGTCGTCAGGACAACGCGCGTTTGCAGCGCGAGAAACTGCTGCGCGATTATCCGCTGAACGCCACTCTGTGGTGGCTGAACTGGTTCGATGGTCGTAGCGAATCAGCTCTCGCGCAGTGGCGCGGTCTGTGTCAGGGACGCGACGTTAACGCCCTGATGACCGCCGGGCAACTGATTAACTGGGGAATGCCCACCATGGCGGCAGAGATGCTGAACGCACTGGACTGCCAGCGCACGCTGCCGCTTTACCTGCAGGCGAGTTTATTGCCGAAAGCCGAACGCGGCGAACTGGTCGCAAAAGCCATTGATGTCTTCCCGCAGTTTGTCCGTTTCCCGAATACGCTGGAAGAAGTGGCGGCGCTGGAGAGTATTGAAGAGTGCTGGTTTGCCCGTCATTTACTGGCCTGCTTCTACTACAACAAGCGTAGCTACAACAAAGCCATTACCTTATGGCAACGTTGCGTAGAGATGTCGCCGGAGTTTGCCGACGGCTGGCGCGGGTTAGCGATCCATGCGTGGAATAAGCAACACGATTATGAGCTGGCCGCGCGTTATCTTGATAATGCTTATCAGCTTGCGCCGCAGGATGCACGTCTGCTTTTCGAACGGGATTTGCTTGATAAGTTAAGCGGAGCCACACCGGAGAAACGACTGGCGCGTCTGGAAACTAATCTGGAAATTGCGCTGAAACGCGACGACATGACAGCAGAGTTGCTCAATTTGTGGCATCTCACGGGTCAGGCAGACAAAGCGGCGGACATTCTCGCCACGCGCAAATTCCACCCGTGGGAAGGCGGGGAAGGGAAGGTCACCAGTCAGTTTATCCTCAACCAGTTATTACGCGCCTGGCAGCATCTTGATGCCAGAGAGCCGCAGCAGGCCAGCGAACTGCTTCATGCCGCGCTGCATTATCCGGAGAATTTAAGCGAAGGCCGTTTACCGGGGCAAACTGATAACGACATCTGGTTCTGGCAGGCGATATGCGCCAACGCGCAGGGCGATGAAACTGAAGCGACGCGTTGTTTACGTCTGGCGGCGACCGGCGATCGCACCATTAACATCCACAGTTATTACAACGATCAGCCGGTTGATTATCTCTTCTGGCAAGGAATGGCGCTGCGACTGCTGGGTGAACAGCAAACCGCACAGCAACTGTTTAGTGAAATGAAACAGTGGGCGCAAGAGATGGCGAAAACCAGTATTGAGGCGGATTTCTTTGCTGTTTCACAACCTGACCTGTTGTCGCTGTATGGCGATTTACAACAGCAGCATAAAGAAAAATGCCTGATGGTGGCGATGCTGGCGTCCGCGGGACTCGGGGAGGTTGCGCACTATGAATCTGCTCGCGCTGAATTGACGGCGATTAATCCGGCCTGGCCGAAAGCGGCATTATTCACCACCGTGATGCCTTTTATTTTTAACTACGTTCACTAAACCCTATTAACTGTAATATTTGAGCGGCACGCGCTGCCGCTCATCACAAAATAATTAGAATAAGCCGTTGTTAATAAAAACCCTACAGGAGGCACTATGCCTAAAAAAATGAGAACAACCCGTAATCTATTATTAATGGGTACGCTATTAGGTAGCGCACTATTTGCCAGGACTGCGGATAAAGAAATGACCATTGGTGCAATATACCTTGATACCCAGGGATATTACGCTGGAGTGCGTCAGGGCGTTCAGGATGCGGCAAAAGATTCTTCAGTACAGGTACAGTTAATTGAAACTAACGCCCAGGGTGATATTTCGAAAGAAAGTACCTTTGTTGATACCCTCGTGGCGCGTAATGTCGATGCCATTATTTTATCGGCAGTGTCTGAAAATGGCAGTAGTCGTACCGTTCGTCGCGCCAGTGAAGCGGGTATTCCGGTGATTTGCTACAACACCTGTATTAATCAAAAGGGTGTCGATAAATATGTCTCGGCGTATCTGGTCGGCGATCCACTGGAATTTGGTAAAAAACTGGGTAATGCTGCCGCCGATTATTTTATTGCCAATAAAATTGACCAGCCGAAAATTGCCGTCATCAATTGCGAAGCCTTTGAAGTTTGTGTGCAGCGACGTAAAGGATTTGAAGAAGTATTAAAATCCCGCGTTCCCGGCGCGCAAATTGTCGCTAATCAGGAAGGGACTGTTTTAGATAAAGCGATTTCCGTTGGTGAAAAACTAATTATCTCCACGCCGGATCTCAACGCCATTATGGGGGAATCGGGCGGTGCGACACTCGGCGCGGTAAAAGCGGTACGTAATCAAAATCAGGCCGGAAAAATTGCTGTTTTCGGTTCGGATATGACCACTGAAATTGCTCAGGAGCTGGAAAACAATCAGGTGCTGAAAGCGGTAGTGGATATTTCCGGTAAGAAAATGGGCAATGCTGTTCTCGCGCAAACATTGAAGGTTATCAATAAACAAGCCGACGGTGAAAAAGTGATTCAGGTGCCAATCGATCTCTATACCAAAACGGAAGATGGTAAACAGTGGCTGGCAACGCACGTTGATGGTCTGCCCTAATCGCTGATTCGCAGAGGTCCCTATGTTCACGGCAACAGAGGCAGTCCCGGTAGCAAAAGTGGTGGCAGGAAATAAGCGTTACCCCGGCGTCGTTGCGCTGGATAACGTTAACTTCACGCTCAATAAAGGCGAAGTTCGTGCGCTGTTAGGTAAAAACGGCGCGGGCAAATCGACTCTCATTCGAATGCTTACCGGCAGTGAACGCCCGGATAGCGGTGATATCTGGATTGGCGAGACGCGACTGGAAGGTGACGAAGCTACGCTGACTCGCCGTGCCGCTGAACTGGGGGTACGCGCGGTTTATCAGGAGTTAAGTCTGGTGGAAGGGCTGACGGTGGCGGAAAACCTCTGCCTCGGTCAGTGGCCCCGCCGCAACGGCATGATTGATTACCTGCAAATGGCGCAGGATGCCCAACGTTGCTTACAGGCGCTGGGCGTTGACGTTAGTCCTGAACAACTTGTTTCAACACTAAGCCCGGCGCAAAAGCAGCTGGTGGAAATTGCGCGGGTGATGAAGGGCGAGCCGCGCGTGGTCATTCTTGATGAACCTACGAGTTCGCTTGCCAGTGCGGAAGTTGAACTGGTGATCAGCGCGGTGAAAAAGATGTCGGCACTGGGCGTGGCGGTGATTTATGTCAGCCACCGGATGGAAGAAATTCGCCGCATTGCCTCCTGTGCCACCGTTATGCGCGATGGTCAGGTGGCGGGCGATGTGATGCTCGAAAACACCTCCACGCATCATATTGTGTCGCTAATGCTAGGGCGCGATCACGTTGATATTGCGCCGGTAGCCCCTCAGGAAATTGTCGATCAGGCCGTGCTGGAAGTCCGTGCATTACGCCATAAGCCCAAGCTGGAGGATATCAGCTTTACGTTACGTCGCGGCGAAGTGCTTGGCATTGCTGGCCTGCTGGGGGCAGGGCGCAGTGAATTGCTGAAGGCGATTGTTGGGCTGGAGACGTATGAACAGGGCGAAATTGTTATCAACGGCGAGAAAATCACGCGCCCCGATTACGGCGACATGCTGAAACGCGGCATTGGCTATACGCCAGAAAACCGCAAAGAAGCGGGGATCATTCCCTGGTTGGGCGTTGACGAAAATACAGTGCTGACCAATCGGCAAAAAATCAGCGCCAACGGTGTGCTGCAATGGTCCACCATCCGCCGCCTGACCGAAGAGGTGATGCAGCGGATGACGGTCAAGGCTGCCAGTAGCGAAACACCCATCGGCACGCTTTCTGGTGGCAATCAGCAAAAAGTGGTGATCGGTCGTTGGGTCTATGCCGCCAGCCAGATTTTGTTGCTCGACGAGCCAACGCGTGGCGTCGATATCGAAGCCAAACAGCAGATTTACCGTATTGTCCGTGAGCTGGCTGCCGAAGGAAAAAGCGTGGTGTTTATCTCCAGTGAAGTGGAGGAGTTGCCGCTGGTGTGCGACCGCATCCTGTTATTACAGCACGGCACGTTCTCGCAGGAGTTTCACTCGCCGGTCAATGTGGATGAGCTGATGTCCGCCATTCTGTCTGTGCACTGATGAATTTTACCGAGGAACCTGAAGATGTCTGCTTCGTCATTACCATTGCCGCAGGGCAAGAGCGTCTCGCTCAAACAATTTGTCAGTCGCCATATTAATGAGATCGGTTTGCTGGTGGTGATCGCCATTCTTTATCTGGTCTTCTCCCTGAACGCGCCTGGCTTTATCTCATTGAATAACCAGATGAACGTGCTGCGCGATGCCGCCACCATTGGGATTGCCGCCTGGGCGATGACGCTGATTATTATCTCCGGTGAAATTGATGTCAGCGTTGGGCCGATGGTGGCTTTTGTCTCGGTGTGCCTGGCATTTTTGCTGCAATTTGAAGTTCCGCTGGCGGTGGCGTGTCTGCTGGTGTTGCTGTTAGGCGCGCTGATGGGAACGCTCGCCGGGGTGCTGCGCGGCGTGTTTAACGTACCAAGTTTCGTTGCCACACTGGGGCTGTGGAGCGCCCTGCGCGGAATGGGGCTGTTTATGAAGAACGCCTTGCCAGTGCCAATTAACGAAAACTAAGTGCTGGACTGGCTGGGCGGACAATTTCTCGGTGTGCCGGTATCCGCGCTGATCATGATGGTGTTGTTTGCGCTGTTTGTGTTCATCAGCCGCAAAACCGCCTTCGGGCGCTCGGTTTTTGCCGTTGGCGGTAATGCTACGGCGGCGCAGTTGTGCGGCATCAACGTTCGTCGGGTGCGCATTCTTATCTTTACCCTTTCGGGATTATTAGCGGCGGTGACCGGCATTTTGTTGGCGGCGCGCCTCGGTTCCGGTAACGCAGGTGCCGCAAACGGTCTGGAGTTTGACGTCATCGCCGCGGTCGTGGTCGGCGGTACGGCACTTTCCGGCGGTCGCGGTTCCCTGTTCGGTACATTGCTTGGTGTGCTGGTGATTACGCTAATCGGTAACGGTCTGGTGCTGCTCGGTATTAACTCCTTTTTCCAGCAGGTGGTACGCGGCGTCATCATCGTGGTGGCGGTGCTGGCGAATATCTTGCTGACCCAGCGAAGCAGTAAAGCGAAACGCTAAACCTTAACGCCCCTGGCGCGGGTGCGGCAGGGATGAAAATTAATCGTATTGTTAATGAGGGATTTATGAAAACGATGCTGGCAGCTTATTTACCAGGAAATTCGACCGTCGATCTGCGGGAAGTTGCGGTGCCGACGCCGGGGATTAACCAGGTACTGATCAAAATGAAATCCTCCGGGATTTGCGGAAGCGATGTCCACTATATCTATCATCAACACCGTGCCACGGCGGCGGCACCCGATAAACCGTTATACCAGGGATTTATCAACGGTCATGAACCGTGCGGGCAGATTGTGGCGATGGGGCAAGGCTGCCGCCATTTTAAAGAGGGCGACCGCGTGCTGGTGTATCACATTTCTGGCTGTGGTTTTTGCCCGAACTGCCGCCGCGGCTTTCCTATCTCTTGTACTGGCAAAGGAAAAGCGGCTTACGGCTGGCAGCGTGACGGCGGTCATGCCGAATATCTGCTGGCGGAAGAAAAAGATCTGATCCTCCTGCCGGATGCGCTGAGCTACGAAGATGGTGCGTTTATCAGTTGCGGCGTTGGCACGGCCTATGAAGGGATTTTGCGCGGCGAAGTTTCCGGCAGCGATAACGTGCTGGTGGTCGGTCTGGGGCCGGTCGGCATGATGGCGATGATGCTGGCGAAAGGTCGCGGTGCAAAACGGATCATCGGCGTTGATATGCTGCCGGAACGTCTGGCGATGGCAAAACAGTTAGGGGTGATGGATCACGGCTATTTAGCGACCACCGAAGGTCTGCCGCAGATAATTGCTGAACTTACCCACGGTGGCGCGGATGTTGCGCTCGATTGTTCCGGTAATGCCGCAGGTCGCTTGCTGGCACTGCAATCCACTGCTGACTGGGGACGGGTGGTTTACATTGGTGAAACCGGAAAAGTGGAATTCGAGGTCAGCGCCGATCTGATGCACCATCAACGGCGGATTATCGGCTCCTGGGTGACCAGTCTGTTCCATATGGAAAAATGCGCCCATGATCTGACGGACTGGAAGCTGTGGCCGCGTAACGCCATTACCCATCGCTTCTCGCTGGAACAGGCAGGTGATGCCTATGCGCTGATGGCGAGCGGCAAATGCGGGAAAGTTGTGATTAACTTCCCGGATTAAGGAGTTAGCGGATGACCATCTATACCTTATCCCACGGGTCGCTAAAGCTGGACGTTTCTGACCAGGGCGGCGTAATCGAAGGCTTCTGGCGCGATACGACGCCGCTCTTACGTCCTGGTAAAAAAAGCGGTGTGGCAACCGATGCCTCCTGTTTTCCGCTGGTGCCATTTGCAAACCGGGTGAGCGGCAATCGTTTTGTCTGGCAGGGGCGTGAGTATCAACTGCAACCGAATGTTGAGTGGGATGCGCACTATCTACACGGCGATGGCTGGCTGGGCGAGTGGCAATGTGTCTCGCACAGCGATGATAGTTTGTGTCTGGTGTATGAACATCGCAGCGGTGTCTATCACTATCGGGTAAGTCAGGCGTTTCATTTAACGGCGGATACGCTGATGGTGACGCTCTCTGTCACCAATCAAGGGGCAGAGACGCTGCCATTTGGTACCGGCTGGCATCCTTATTTTCCGTTGTCGCCGCAAACGCGGATTCAGGCACAGGCGAGCGGTTACTGGCTGGAGCGGGAGCAGTGGCTGGCGGGTGAGTTTTGCGAGCAGCTACCGCAGGAACTGGATTTTAACCAGCTCGCGCCGTTGCCGCGCCAGTGGGTGAACAATGGTTTTGCCGGATGGAATGGTCAGGCCCGCATCGAGCAGCCGCAGGAAGGTTATGCCATCATCATGGAAACGACGCCACCTGCACCGTGTTATTTCATCTTTGTTTCCGACCCTGCGTTTGATAAAGGATATGCGTTTGATTTCTTCTGTCTGGAACCGATGAGCCATGCGCCGGATGATCATCATCGCCCGGAAGGGGGTGATCTCATTGCGCTAGCACCAGGGGAATCAACAACCTCAGAGATGTCGTTGCGGGTAGAGTGGCTGTAATTTATAAAATGCCGGATAAGGCGTTCACGCCGCATCCGGCATCTTTCCTAACGCCGATCGAGAGAAATTGCCCCCGGCCCGGTAATTGCCAATAGCAAGAACGCGCCAGCGATACTGACATTCTTCCAGAAATTAATCAGATTTGGCCCAACCGCATCGCCGGTCATATCCCAGTAATGGTGACCAATCACCGCCGTACCCAGCGTGTAGAAAATAAACAGCACCGCCAGCGGACGGGTGAAAAAGCCAAGCACGATTAATATCGCGGCGGGCACTTCCATAACTACCGCAATAATCGCTGCCAGCATCGGCATTGGCGCGCCCAACGAGGCCATATATTGGACCGTACCGTCAAAGCCCATCATTTTGGGAAAACCAAAAATAATGAAAATTAAGACCACGGCGATACGGGCAATTAATAACAAAACGGGGCGGGCAGCTCCAAAATCAAAATAACGTAGTGTGTTCATAACCAATCCCTTTGCAAGATAATGTGATTTAAACGTAATACACACTCTTGCACCTCGCCACGCCCCAGGCATTGAGATATTCGCTAATTATCCTGGTTACAGTGATTTAAGCGCGATGTGCTCATCTGTCAGCAGTTTCGCATCAAACGTTTTGCCGCTCTGGATCCATTTGCGAATTGGGCGAATCTCACGCCCCTGATTCAGCGTGACCGCACCGATAAGCACGCCGTTTTGCAGATTAAACCAAATCGCCTTCTGAGTTTCCGGGTTGCCACGACAAAGCCAGTCATCGCCACGCATATCGCCAATAAACTGTAAGTTATCACTGTACTGATCGCTCCAGAACCACGGCGGCGGCAGTAGCGGTAGCGGTAGCCCTAACATTGCGGCAGCGGCAATTTGCGCCTGGTTATTGGCGTTTTCCCAGCTTTCGCAGCGGTGTAGTGCACCATTATCAAGACGAGTGATTGCCACATCGCCACCGGCAAAGATCGCGGGATCGCAGGTGCGGCAAGCCTCATCAATGACAATGCCATTGGCAGTATCAAGGTTGGCCTCGCGAGCCAGTTGCTCGTTGGCGCTGATACCAATACCGTAAATCACCACATCAGCCTGAAGCGTTTCCCCACTTTGCAGCGTCAGTTCTACTTTTTCACCATCGACCACATGTTCAATGGCATTATTGAGCAGAATGCGCACACCAGCCTGCTGATGGCGCGGTAAAAGATAGCGTTGCACGGGCGGTGGTGCATTACGGCCCATGACGGTTGCCGCCAGTTCAATCACTGTCACCTTACATCTGCGCTGCGTGGCGCTGGCAGCCAGTTCCAGACCAATAGTTCCGGCACCGACAATCACGACTGACCGTTCGGGCTGCAGAACTTCTCGCAGTCTGGCGGCATCACCGGCATGGCGTAGGGTAAAGCAGCGTTCTCCCAGTGCATCAAGCAACGGCAGCGGTCGAGCTGCCGCGCCGGTTGCTATAAAAAGCTGATCCCAGTGCCAGCTTTCGCCGTTGGTTAACACTAACTCTCGTGTGTCGCGACCCAGCGTTTTGATGGTTACACCGGAATGCAGATGAACATTGTTTTCCTGCCACCAGTGAGCGGGTAACACAGACTGCAACTGTGGGGAATCTTCCAGCAACATGGATTTCGAGAGCGGGGGGCGTTCATAAGGAAGATGTTGCTCATCGGAAAACAGATGCAGCTCACCGCTGAACCCTTGCTGGCGTAGCGAGGCCGCAGCCATTGCCGCCGCTTGCCCGCCACCGACAATAATGATGGTTTTTTCTTTCATCGTGCTTCCTTAAAGATCCAGCCCAGCCGCTACGTGGCGAATGCCGCGAATCGCTAAACCCGCATCAGCGTTGATCATCACACCGCTTAATGCGCGATTATTGCGCCGCGATGCCAACATCACATACGGCCCCGTAAAATCCGCCGGTTGCGGGAAAAATTGCAGCGGTAAAATGGCGGCAATTTTCTCCGGCGTCAGAGACTGCATTATCGAGGTTTCACTTTGCCCGAGCGCCTGTGGGCCGCGCAGGTCGCTGGCCATACCACACGGGCCGACGCCATTCACCCGCACTTTCGGTGCCAGTTCATAAGCCAGTTGGCGAATAAGTCCGGTTGCGGCATGTTTACTGGCGGGGTACAGCGGGCCACC
>OEQV01000117.1_pt1 | contig 23268 bp, 18 predicted proteins | sample 1539821 | NCBI WGS metagenome assembly OEQV01 (sample SAMEA3891244, study PRJEB23780) | metagenome | biome: terrestrial biome; feature: animal house; material: water of meat washing | place: Italy | collected 2015-05-12 | reverse complement strand
GTGGTTTGGCGGGAGTGCCGACGGCTGCGGTAAACGGGTGAGTGGTCGCTGGTAGAGCTGGTGCGGGGTGAGTGGCCCGCACCATCAGGGAATATCGAGCAGCTCCTTGAGGGGTTTGAGGTAGCGGCGGCTCACCGGCACCTTGTGGCCGCCCTGAGTCACCACCTCCGCCAGCCCGCCGTCGAGCAACAGGATTTCGCGGATCTGGCCCGGGTTGAGCAGGTACTGGCGGTGACAGCGCACGAAGCCGGTTTTCTCTTCCAGGGTGCGCAGGGTCAGCTCGGTGGTGCCCTGCTGCTGGCCGCTGATCACCCGGTTGCCGGTGAGATCGCTGTGGATGAACTCCACCTCGCCAAGGGGCAGCAACAGAATGCGGTTATGGCCGGTGCAGGGGATGCTGCGCAGGGGTTGGGCGATGCGGGTCGGATCCGGCAGCGGTTGGCCCGCCAGCTCACCTTTTGGTGAAAGCAGCCGGTGGATACGCTCCAGCGCCTTGTTCATCCGCTCTGCCGTGACCGGTTTGAGCAGGTAGTCGAGGGCGTTCTCCTCGAACGCGCGCAGGGCAAACTCGTCGTAGGCGGTGATGAAGACGATGTGGGGGCGCAAGTCCGGGTCCAGCATGCTCACCAGCTCCAGCCCGTTGATGCGCGGCATCTGGATGTCGAGAAACAGCAGGTCGGGTTTGAGGCGATGGATGGCGGGCAGCGCCTCCATGGCGTGGGCGCACTCTCCCAGCAGGCGGATATTGCCCGCCTGCTCCAGCAGCAGGCGCAGCTCCTCGCGGGCGAGGGGTTCATCGTCAACGATCAGGGCGGTCAGCATGGGCTCTCCTGCAGGGGAAGGGTGATCCTCACCCGGGTTGATTGATGGGGGACGCAGTCGATGACGACCCCGTACTCGGCGCCGTAACGGGCCTTGATGCGCCGATCCACTATGTTCATGCCAAGGCCGCTCCCCTCCTGCTTCGTCTGATAGAGCCCGGCGTTGTCGCACACCTCCAGCACCACCCGCTGGGCCTCAACCCGGGCGGTCAGGGTCAGCAGGCCGGGTTCGAACATCTGGGAGATGCCGTGCTTGACCGCGTTCTCGACGATGGGTTGCAGGGAGAAGGTGGGCAGCCGGTACTCCAGCAGCGGCTCTGGAATGTCGATCTGCACGCTCAGGTGCTCGGCGAAACGGGCCTGCTCGATGTGCAGGTAGGCGTTCACATGCTCCAGCTCGTCGGCCAGGGTCACCTCGTCCCCCTGGCGCTTGAGGTTCTTGCGAAAGAAGGTGGAGAGGTGGTGCACCAGGGTGCGGGCGCTTTCGGGATCGCGCCGGATCACCGCCGACAGGGTGTTGAGGGCGTTGAACAGGAAGTGCGGGTTGATCTGCGCCTGCAACAGCTTTATCTCCGACTGGGCCAGCAGCCGCTTCTGCTCGTTGTATTTGCCCGCCAGGATCTGGCCGGAGAGCAGCCGGGCGATCCCCTCTCCCAGGGTGCGGTTGATGGAGGAGAAGAACTTGCGCTTGGGCTCGTAGAGCTTGATGGTGCCCACCACGGAGCCCTCTTCCCCCCGCAGCGGAATGACCAGCGAGGAGCCGAGCTTGCAGCCGGGGTGGATGGTGCAGCTGTAGGGGATGAGGTTGCCGTCGGCATAGACCACCTCGTTGTGCTGGATCGCCTTGAAGGTGTGCCGGGAGTTGATGGCGGTGCCCGGCAGGTGGTGATCCTCGCCGATGCCGATAAAGGCGAGCAGCTTCTCCCGATCGGTGATGGCCACCGCACCCACCCCGGTCTCCTCGTAGAGAATGCGCGCCATCTGCTGGCACGCCTCCTGAGTGAAGCCCTTGTCCAGCACCCGCATCGCCCGCTCGGCGATCTTGAGGGCGCGGGCGGAGAAGGCGACCGAGTACTTCTCCAGCATGGCGCGGTGATCGAGGATCATCCGCATGAACATGGCGGCCCCCAGGGTATTGGCCACCAGCATGGGGGCGATGATGTTCTCGATAAGGTGGATGGCGTCATCGAGAGGGCGGGCCACCAGCAATATGATCCCCATCTGCATCAGCTCGGCGACCAGGGCCACCGACCCAACCACCCAGGGGCTGAACAGCAGATCGAGCCGGTGGCGGGCGACGAAGTGGCGGTGTACCAGCCCGCCGAGCAGTCCCTCGGCGATGGTGGAGAAGGTGCAGGCCAGCGCGGTAAAGCCCCCCAGCGAGTAGCGGTGAATGCCGCCGGTCAGCCCCACCAGCAGTCCCACGGCCGGGCCGCCGACGATGCCCCCCAGCACGGCGCCGATGGCGCGGGTATTGGCGATGGAGTCCTCGACCCTCAGGCCAAAGTAGGTGCCCATGACGCAGAAGCCGGAGAAGATGAGGTAGCAGAGGATCTTGTGGGGCCAGCTCAGGGTCACCTGAGTCAGCGGCATGAACAGCGGCGTCTTGGAGAGCAGCCAGGCGATCACCAGATAGACGCAGAGCTGCTGGAACAGCGAGATCACCAGAGTGAATTGTTCAAACGCCACGGCTCGTTGCCCCGGTAATGGTTGGTCATTTAATGGACGCGGAGTATTAGCAAACCCCATACCCCCTTGCAAGGCAGGGTTATCGGAATGGTGGCGTAGCGCACGATTTGCCGAATCGTCTGCCGCCGTGGCAGGCGCTAACTGTCTGGTTACTCAGCATGGTGCTTGAGCCTGCGACAGACGTGGCGATATTGCGGCAACAAAAAGGGGGCCAAGAGGCCCCCGAATTGACGGTCAGTGGGTGGCTCAATCGAGTTTGAGATCGACCCAGACCATGCGGTGATCCGAACTGACTCCCTTGGCGATGCCGAGTTTCGCATCATAGACCAGGTGATAACCGGCCTCGAAGCTGGCAGGCCAGAAGACGCCGCTCTTGACCGCGTTGAGGTTGGCGGAGGGGATGACGTGATCCAGCTGCAGCACGCTGGAGTTGGTGATGCGCTCCGGGTTGGGACGATCAAGGTTGCGCTTGCAGTCGGCCCCCTTGCTGACACACTCCGGGCCCCCTTCGCTGACCGGGATCAGGGTGCCATTGGTGATGGCCTGATTCATCAGCGGGTTGTTTAGCAGATCCTGAATGGCGGTCAGGTCACCGTCACCGGTGAGCGGATCGGCGTTGAGATCACCCGCGATAACGAACTTGGCGTTTTTGGCCAGCCCACCCTTGGTGCCCTTGTCATCGGTCATGTAGTTGAGACCCTTGACGTAGTCATTCCAGAAGGCGATCTCGGCGCGGTTGTGTTTGACGGTGTGGCGCGCCGCGTTGGCAAAGATTGGCGGGGTCGGGTGGGAGATCAGGAAGTGGATCACCTCTTCACCCTTCTCGGTCTTGATCCGTACCGGCACATCGGCGTGGTTCTTGGAGGAGAGCGGGTACTGCTGCCAGGCTGCGTCTGAATACCAGGCATCGCCACACTGGCGGCTGGCCGGGATCTTGACCTTGGGATTGTTGCAGTCATCGATGATGGGGTTCTGCTCGCCCGGCATATCCTTCCACTTGAAGTTCTGGAAGGTGCGGATCTGCTTGGTGTCGATGGGATATTTGGACATCACCGCAAAGGCGTACTGGCCGTGGTAGTTGCCAAAGCCCCAGGCATCGTCGGGGCCGCTGTTGACCTTGCCATCCAGATTGAGGTCATAACCGCTCATCAGGCCGGTGTTGGTGGCGAAGTTCTGCATCACCGGATAGCTGATGGCCGTCACCTCCGCGTGCTGGGCGTGGGCCAGATAGTTGTCGTTGAAGGCTTTCAGATCGGCGGTGCTCTCGCCTTTGCCGTCGTTGTCGAACTCGTTGAGCAGGAACACATCCGGGCGGGTGCGCTGGATGATCTCCGCCACGTTGCGGATCTGCTGCACGTTCTTGGCTTTGGTTTCAGTGGCGCCGCTCAGGCTCCCTTCGGCGAGGCGGGCCAGCAGGGCATCCTGCTCGGTGCGGGTCAGCGCCAGCTCACCGGTCAGCATACCGGCGGCAGTGCGGTCAAAAGAGAGGTTGAAGGTGGCAAAACGAACCATGGGATCAGCTGCCTTTGAGTCGTTGTCGCTGTTGCAGCCAGCCAGCATCCCGAGGGAGATGGCGGCAGCCAGTAGGGTTTTGTTGATATTTTTCATTGTAATTGTTCCGTAGCATCAATGAGTTATGCCTTCTGTGAGGCGGCGCCATTATAAGTAGACGGTGATGCTGCGGGGGTTTTGCCTGAGCAAAGTGTGAGGATATTCACACCACATATCTGGCGATGATGAATGTTAGCAGGGCGATATGGGGTGTGAAAAACCGGTTTATACGCTGCAGTTTCCGGGATGAATGGTGCACTTCCTGCCGTTACCGCACTCTGAATTTGTCACACCACCATCGGCAGGCCGCTCTCGGGGTGGTGGATCACCTGTGCCGGATAGTCATAGAGACGGGCGATCAGCTCAGGGGTCAGCACCTCGGCAGGTGTGCCATCGGCCATCAGCTTGCCCCGCTCCAGCATCACCAGCCGATCGGCATAGCGCGCCGCCAGATTGAGGTCGTGCAGCACCACCAGCACCGCAGTATTGCGGCTGGCGAGGGCGCGCGCCATGGTGAGCAGCTGATGCTGGTATTTCAGATCCAGCGCCGAGGTGGGTTCGTCGAGCAGCAGCAGGCGGGGTTGCTCGGCCTGACCGGTCGGGGAGGGGGCCTGCCAAATCTGCGCCAGCACCCGGGCAAACTGCACCCGCTGCCGCTCGCCGCCGGAGAGCCCCGGATAGAGCCGCTTGGCCAGATGCTCGACCCCGGCATGGGTCATGGCCGCCGCCACAATCTCGTCGCGCCGCGCCGCCGGTTCACTGTGGGGCAAGCGCCCCATGGCGACCACTTCCTCGCAGAGAAAGGGGAAGTTGAGGGAGGAGCTTTGCGGCAATACCCCGAGCCGGTGGGCCAGCTGGCTGCTGTCCCACTGCTGGCGATCCGCGCCAAACAGGGTGATGGAACCCTCATATTCCAGCTCGCCGGTCAGGCACTTGAGCAGCGAGCTCTTGCCCGCCCCGTTGGGGCCGAGCAGGGCGGTGAGGGTGCCGCTCTCGAGACTAAGATCGAGCCCATCCAGGATCTGGCGCTGGCCACGGCGCAGGCTGAGTCGGGTGCAGCTCAACAGGGGGGAGGAGAGTGAGGATGAGAGTGCGGATGAGAGTGGTTGCATAACAGTCCGTATCACAGGGCGCGGCGGCCTTTTACCAGCAGCCAGATGAAGAAGGGGGCGCCGAGCAGGGCGGTGATGATGCCCACCGGCAGCTCGGCCGGGGCCAGCAGGGTGCGCGCCAGCATGTCGGCCGCCAGCAGCAGGGCGGCGCCAAGCAGGGCCGAGAGCGGCAGCAACCTGACATGGTTGGGGCCCGCCAGCAGGCGCACCAGATGGGGCACCACCAGCCCGACGAAGCCGATCATCCCCGATACCGCCACCGCCACCCCGACGCCCGCTGCGGTGAGCAGAATCAGGCGACGTTTGAGGGATTGCACATTGACCCCCAGATGACGGGCCTCCCCTTCACCCAGCAGCAGGGCGTTGAGGGGATTGGCATCGCGCATAAAGAGCCACAGCAGGGCCGCCAGGGTGAGCAGGGCCAGCGCCACATCGGCCGGTTTGCCTGCCGCCAGCGTTCCCATCTGCCACAGGCTCAGGTTGCGCAGCATCTGATCGTCCGCCAGATAGGTGAGCAGGCCGATCACTGCACCGGAGAGCGCCGTGATGGCGACCCCGGCCAGCAGCATGACAGTGACCGAGGTGCCCCCCTCACGGGTGCCGAGCAGATAGACCAGGGTGGTGGTGAGCGCGCCGCCGAGAAAGGCGAGCAGCGGCAGCAGACCAACCCCGATGGTGGCTTGCAGCTGCTGGCCGAGGGGGGCCAGCAGCACGATGGCGAGCGCCGCGCCGAGCGCCGCACCGCCGGAGACACCTATGATGCCTGGGTCAGCCAGGGGGTTGCGAAACAGCCCCTGCATCACGGCGCCACAGAGCCCGAGGATCCCGCCCACGGCGATGCAGAGCAGGGTACGAGGCAGGCGAATTTCCTGCACGATCAGCAGCTTGTGCGACTCAATCCCGCTCTCCTGCCCGGCAAACAGCGCCCGCAGACTCTCGCCCAGGGTGAGGGTCATGGGGCCGGTTGCCAGCGAACCGAGCAGCAACAGCGCCAGTGCGGCCGTGGTGAAGGCCAGCAGCCAGGAGAGGGGCAAGCGCATCATGACCCCTGCTTGATCCACTGGGCGATCTGGTTCGCCTGTTGCAGGGAGTTGAGGCTCAGGCCCCCTTGCAGGGCGTGACCGTCGATGGCGTGAATGGCGTTGCGCTTGCCTGCCGGGGTAGCCGCCAGGGCGGGCACTTCTGCCAGCACCTTGGCCGGATCGGCATATTGCTGCCAGTCACGACCGCTGACCAGCACCAGATCGGGCTGCATCTCGATGAGGGATTCGGCGGATACCGGCTTGTAGTTGCGCAACTCGGCGACCGGATTGATGCCGCCTGCCAGCGAGATCAGCGCGCTGGCGGTGGTGTCCCCCCCGGCGATGCTGGTGGGTTGCCCCTTGTGCAGCAGCAGGAAGGCGACCTTGAGCGGTTTGTTCTGTTTGGCTTGCGCCGCCAGCTGATCGGTCTGGGCCTGGATCTCTGCCTTCAGGCGATCGCCAGCGGCTTTGTCGCCCAGCAGGCTGGCGAGGGTGTCGATACGCTGGTTGAGGTTGGCGAGGGTCGGCGCGGTATCCAGCACCTCCACCTTGACCCCGGCACGGCGCAGCTGATCCAGGGTCGGGGCCGGGCCCATCTCGTCGCTGCCCACCAGTCGGGTGGGGGAGAGGCTCAGGATCCCTTCGGCGGCCAGTGCCCGGTGATAACCCACCTTGGGCAACCCTTTTGGCAAGGGGCTGCTGACATCGGTGGCGATCAGGCTCGATTCACCGCCAAGGGCCAGAATGAGTTCTGTGGTGGCCGGGCCGATACTGACGATACGCTCTTTCTGTCCGTCGGCGGCAACGGCAGAGAAGGGGGACAGTGAACTGCAGAGCAGGGTGATGGCGAGGGCAAGACGACGGCCCATGCTAACCTCCGAAGGGGTGAATGAAACGGGTGTGCCGCCGAGAATATCAAGGCTTTGGAAAAAATGCACTGATAATGATAGCAATTATCAATTGCATTGGTTTCGGTGCTTTATTAGAGTAGCCGCCATGATAAACAGCGGGACAATATGGTCCCGCAGAGGGAGAAAACATGAGCATTGCACAACGCATTCACGCGCTGCTGGAGCAGGATCCCGGCGCTCATCCGTCCACCCTGGCGGCCCAGCTTGCCATCAGCGAATGGGAGGTGGTTCGCCATCTGCCCGCCGAGCTGGTGACCCTGCTACCCGCCGATCGCGCACAAGGTCTGCTGGAAGATCTGGCCGACTGGGGCCCGGTGACCACCATCGTCGAATCAGAAGGTTCCATCTTCGAGGTAAAAGCCCCCTTCCCGAAAGGCAAGGACGCACGCGGTTACTACAACCTGATGGGCCGCGACGGTGAGCTGCATGGTCATCTCAAGCTCGACAACGTGGCGGGGATTGCGCTGGTCAGCAAGCTGTTCATGGGCAAGGAGGGGCACTCCTTCCAGTTCTTCGGTCACTCCGGCCGCTGCATTTTCAAGGTCTATCTGGGTCGCGACGAGAAACGCCAGCTGCTGGCCGATCAGGTCACCCGTTTCATGGCGCTGCGCCACAACTCTCAAGAGGAAGTCAAAGCATGAGTGAACGTCAGGAGCGTCTGCAGAACCGCCTGCAACCGGAGATCCGCGAGTTTCGCGACAGCTGCCGTACCCTGCAGCTCGCCACCGTCGATGGCGAAGGCAATCCCAACGCCAGCTATGCCCCGTTCGTGCTGCAGGAAGATGGCTACTATGTGCTGATCTCCGAGATCGCCCGCCACGCCCGCAACCTGCAACAGGTGCCCCGGGTATCCCTGATGCTGATCGAGGATGAGAGCGGTGCCCGCGAGCTGTTTGCCCGCAAGCGCTTGACCTTCGATGCGGTGGCTGAAGTGGTGGCCCGTGACGACGCTCGCTGGAGCAAGGCGGTCGCGGCGCTGGAGGGGCGTTTTGGCGAGATCATCAAGGGTCTCTCCAACCTCAAGGATTTCAAACTGTTCCGCCTCAAGCCGGAGCAGGGGCTGTTCGTCAAGGGCTTCGGCCAGGCGTTCGCGGTCTCCGGTGACGAGCTGGTGGATTTCGTCCATCTGGTGGAAGGGCACAAGCGCATCGACAACGGTGCCGAGCTCACCAGCCCGGCCGATGCGCCGGTCTGACGATCCCTGTCGACCACGACAGCCGTCATAACAAAACGGGCAGCCACTGGGCTGCCCGTTTTTATTGCGTTATCTCATCCGGCCTGTTCAATCCTGCCAGCTGGCCTTGTTGGGAAAAGCGCGACGATCGGCGTCGGTGGCCGTTTCGTTGCACTCTCCCCGCACCTTCCAGGAGGTCTGGCTCAGCACTATGTAGCCCTGGCGGCAATACTGCTTGGTCGCCAGGGTCTCGGTCAGCAGATTCTCCTGCAACGCCTCCCGCTGCTCCAGCAGCCGCTGGCTCTGGGCCGCCGAGAGGCCGCGCGGCAAGGTGTCGTTGGGCGCGGCTTCAAAGGTGAACCGCTTGCTCCCCTCCTCGTTGATGTGGGTCAGAAACAGGGGTTCCGGCCCGTCATACTTCTGGCCGGGCAAGCTGGAGCAGGCCGACAGCAGGGGAACAATCAACAACAGGGTGGCAGACAACTGGCGCACGACAGACTCCGGTGAGAAACGAGGCGAGGCTCGCAGATTAGCACGGCTGCAGGGCGGGTGTTACTGCCAGCAGTTCGTCGGTGGTGAGCAGGGTGACACTGCGCCCCTCCGGCAGGCTGAGGTGGCGCCACATCCAGTGATGGTGCTCGGTGATCTGGGCCGCGCTCAGGTGGGGGCGATCGGCGGTGGTGTGACCATCGCTCAACACCAGCACCTCGTACCCATGGGAGGCGGCACTGCGCACCGTGGTATCGACGCAAAAATCGGTGGCACAGCCACAGAGAATGAGTCGATCGACCGGCTGCTCGGCCAGCAGGAAGGCGAGCTCGGTGTCGAGAAAGCTGTCACAGGCCGTCTTGCGTACCCGGCTCTCTCCCTTGGCCGGTTGCAGCGCACTGTGCAACTGCCAACCCGGGGTGCCCGGTTCCAGTTCGGTACCGGGGGGCGAGTCATGCTGGATATAGATGACCCGTCCCTGTTGCTGCCTGACATGGGCCGCCGCCCGGTTGATATTGGCCAGCATTTGTTCCTGGCGGTAACGGGGCTCGTTGAACAAGCCTTGCTGCACATCGATGATCAGTAACACATCCATATTTTACCCGCCGTTTCCTGGAAGATTAGGGTTGCAGCCACTGGCTGCAGTCACGACTGCGGGATTGATGCAGCGCGCCCATATCTTGCTTCATCTCGTCACTGTTTTGCCAGCGCTTAGGCAGCGGCATGATGGTTACCTGCACATCGGCTGCGCGATCTGCAACAGAGGTCTCATCTGTACGGGGCACGACCAGTGCCACCTTGAGTGCCGGATTGCGGCTGGCGATGCGACTGGCGAGCCCAAGCCCCCCCTCGACGTGGAAATTGCCGGCGATATGCATGATCTGCTGGCCCGGGTGCTTGGCGAGATAATCCACCATGCTCTCGGCCATGGTGTCATCCCAGCTGGTCTGGGCGGCGAAGCGGCGGGCGTTGCTGTCGGCATCGCCGTGGTGCATGGAGGCCATAAATTTCTGGCGATAGGGATCATCCCCCAGCGTCAGCTGGCGGGCCAGCTGGCTGCGACGTGTGGCTGGCAGTTTGTCGAGCCACTCAGCCCCCTCCTGACCGACACAGCTCACCAGCGGCTTGGGGGCGTTGGCGGCGATCACCGGCATCCGGTGCGCCTTGGCAAACTCCACCAGCGGGCGGTAGTCGCTCGGATAGTTGGGCCAGGCGTTGCCTTCGCGGATCAAGGCCGCTTCACCAATCTGGTTCGCCAGATAGGCATCCAGCGTCTTCTGATCGGCGCGGCTGAACTGCTCCATGGAGAGGGCCAATGGCCGACCGTGCTGCTGGCCAGCGGTGTAGAGCCCGCTCAGCAGGCGCGATTGCAACAGATGCACGGCGGGATGGCTGTGCAGCTCACCCACCAGAATGATGTCGGCGTCGGCAATGCGCGCGATCGCCTGCTCCAGCGTCAGGTCTGCGTCTCCCTCGCTGCTTAGCCGGTAGTCATAGAGCGTCTGCAACTGTGATGACACGGTCGGCTGGGTGGGGGTGGCACAGGCTGCCAGCAGCAGCGGCAGGGCGAGCAGGGGAAGTCGTCTAATCATGGGATCTCACGGCTGATATGCCCGGATGCCGGTGCATCTCGGGGGGCTAATAGAGAATAAGGGCAACACAGGGCGACAGTGTAAAACCAATTTGGTTCAAAACAAATGAGAATGATTTCGTTTCTTGTTGATCTTTGTCGAGAGCCGGGTAATATGCGGCCTGTTTGATAACAGTTCTCAATAAGGATTCGCTGTGACCCATCATAACGCACTCTCTCTGGTTGCCCTCGCCGTGGCGGCCGGTCTCTCCTCCCAGGTCTTTGCTGCCACCCAGAAGGCGGATGAAGTCGTGGTCGTCAGCGGCTCACGGATGGAGCAAAAACTGGAAGATGTCTCCGGCCCCATCTCGGTGATCACCGCCAAGCAGATTGAAGAGCAGGTCGTCACCAATGTCGCCGACCTGTTCCGCTACGAACCCGGTGTGACCGTGCTCGGCGGTCAGGGGGATGCGCAGACCTTCATCATCCGCGGCATGGGTGAAAACCGGGTCAAGGTGGTGCGCGACGGTGTGCGCCAGAACGATGCCTACAGCAAGGGCGGGGTTGGCCAGAGCTACTTCGATACCGACATGATCAAGCAGGTAGAAGTGGCCAAGGGGCCGGCGTCTGCCGCCTACGGCTCCGATGCGCTGGGTGGCGTGATTGCCATCACCACCAAGGATGCCAGCGACTTCCTCAAGGGCAAGGATAGCTATCTGGATGTGACCAGCGGTTACGCCTCCAGCAGCCACCAGAAGATGGCGGGCTTTACCGGCGCCTTGCGCACTGGTGAAGTGGAGAACCTGCTGCGCTACACCTGGCGCGATGGCGGTGTGACCCAGAATTTCGACTCCACCAAGAACGACTTCGATATCGGTACCCACGCCCTGCTGCTCAAGAGCAAGTGGAACCTCTCCGATGAGCAGTTCCTCAAGCTGACCGTTGACTACCTGACCGATGGCGAGGAGCCGGATGCGGTCAAGCTCAACAAGGTCGGTACCGGCACTGCCCGTGTCTTTGATCAGCCCATCACCGACAAGCAGACCGACAACCTCTCTGTGGTGCTGGATCACGGCATCGCGCTGAATCAAGGCTGGGCCGATCGGATGGATAGCAAGGTCTACTTCGGTCGCACCAAGCAGACGCTGGATCAGTACGCCTCGTCCAAGTATCCGGTCAGCCCCGGCAACCCCTATGTGACCAAAAACTCGCTGGATCACAACGTGTTCGATCAGAAGAACATCGGCGCCCAGCTGCAGTTCCACAAGGCGGTCGCCAATCACCGTCTGGCCTGGGGCGCTGAATACGAGCATACCGACAACGAACGTACCCGTTACAAGGGGCCGACCACTCCCGGTGATTTTGTCGGCTACAACGAGCTGAGCTTCCCGGCTACCACCAGCGAGCGCAGCGCCCTGTGGGCCTTTGACGAGATCAAGTTTGGCGAGCGCTGGGTGCTGACCCCGGGTGCCCGTTATGACTACTACCGGATGACCCCGGACAACGATCCGGCCTACACAGGCGACAAGCTGCACAAGTTCTCCGAAGGGGAGTTGTCACCCAAGCTGGGTCTGGTGTTCAAGGCCCACGAGGCGGCCAACCTGTTCGCCCAGTACAGCCACGGTTTCAAGGCCCCCATGTATGACAGCGCCTTCTCCACCCTGAACCATCAGGCTTACGGCTATCGCATCGAGCCCAACCCGAACCTCAATCCGGAGAGCAGCGACGGCATCGATCTCGGCGTGCGTGGCAGCAGCAACGGCTTCAGCTATGAAGTAGCCAGCTTCTACAACAAGTTTGAAGACTTCATCGAGATGGTGGAAGTGGGCAAAGAGGGGCGCACCGCCGTCTACCAGTACCAGAACCTGAGCAAGGCGACCACCAAAGGGGTCGAAGCCAAGGCGGATTACTGGCTCAACGATATCGTTAATGTCTGGGGCAACCTCGCCTACATCGAAGGCAAGGATGGGGATGGCAACTACATCAACAGCCTGAGCCCGCTCAACGGCTCGGTCGGTGTGCGTCTGGAACAGTCCCAATGGAACTTCAACACCGCGCTGCGCTTTGCTGACGACATGGACAAAGTCCGTAAAGACAGCAAAGGCAACGATTACGTGAAGAGCGCCGGTTGGGGTGTGGTGGATATGTACGCCCAGTTCAACCCGATGACCGACCTGCAGCTCAACGTCGGGGTCTTCAACCTGTTTGACAAGGAGTACACCAGCTACGAGCGCATCGCCGGTCGTGCCGAGGGCTCCGATAACAGCATGATGACCGAACCGGGCCGCAACCTGAGTGCACGGGTCAAATACGTATTCTAAAGAGCAAACAACAGACGCAGATGATCAAAGGGGCTTCGGCCCCTTTTTTGCTGCCGCCATGTTGTGACGATGGAGCAGGGCAGATGTTTGCCTAAAAAAAGAAACCCGCCATGGGCGGGTGGAAGGATTGCAACACTAACCAGGAGGAGGTGTTACCAAGTAGACCCCGCATCTTCGGTAATAGTTCAATTTTATTGAAGTTTTTTCGTTTTCTTCGCGGGGTTTCCATCGGGATCTGTGGGGGCGGATGGGTTATCATTCTGCTCCCGTCATCCGGTTGCAGAGGATCTATGCCCGCGTTTTCCTGGTTAGCGCTCTTTTTCGGCGCCTTCTATTTTGTCTACGGCGCTTACTTGCCGTTCTGGTCGCTCTGGCTGGAGGGGGTGGGCGTCAGCGCCGAGATGATTGGTCTCCTGCTGGGGGCGGGGATGGCGATCCGCTTTGCCGGCAACCTGATGGTGATGGGGCAGATCAAGGGGGCGGGCCATCTGCTGCCGGTTACCCGGTTGCTCTCCCTGCTCAGTCTGCTGGCGTTTCTCGGCTTCTATCTCAGTCATAACCTCTGGTGGCTGGTGGGCTTGACCCTGCTGGCGAACTTTATCTATCCGACCCTGATGCCGGTGGGGGAGGCGCTGGCGACCCGCATGGTGGTGCAGGCGCACCTCGATTACGGCAAGGTGCGGCTGTGCGGCTCCTTTGCCTTTATCGTCGCCTCGACCTTGGTGGGGGCGTTGGTGGGCAACTTCGGTAGCGACTGGATTTTGCACACCATGGTGGCGGGGCTGGTGCTGATGCTGCTGCTCAGCTGGCTGCCGCTCTATCCGGCGCCACAGGATAGTCAGGGCGAGCGCGCCAAGGCGTCCTTGCTGGCAACCCTGCGCAGCGCGCCGGTGCGCCGTTTCCTGCTGCTGACCGCTCTGCTGCAGGGGAGCCACGCCGCCTATTACGGTTTCAGCGCCATCTACTGGAAGGCGCAAGGGTATAGCGGCACCATCATCGGCTATCTCTGGGCGCTCGGGGTGGTGGCGGAGATCTGTATGTTTGCCGCCGACAAGCGTTTCTTGCAGCGCTTTGGCGCCCAGAGCCTCTTTATCGCCGGTGCCATCGGTTGTGTGGTGCGCTGGGTATTGCTGGGGGCCTCGACCGAGCTATGGGTGCTGGTGTTGGGTCAACTGCTCCACTCGGTCACCTTTGGCATGAGTCATCTCGGGGCGGTGCGTTTCATGACTCGCCAGCTACCCGCCGAGCAGTTGATCCCGACCCAGGCGCTCTATGCGGCCCTTGGCCTCGGCATGACAGTGGCGGCCCTGATGGCGATTTGTGGCGTGCTGTTCGAGCCCCTCGGCGGCGGCATCTTCTTCCTGATGGTGCTGGTGGTGTTGCCGGTGTTCTTCCTGCGGCTGCGCCCCTTTGCGCCCTCTGCGCAGGAGAGTGCTCCGGCCTGATACGGCTCTGTCTGAATCATCACCTGGAAAAAGGGAGAGCCACGGCTCTCCCTTTTTCGTTGCTGCGGTTTGCGGCGTTACTGCTGCTCGCCAAGATAGAGGCGGCTGAGGCGGCGCCAGGTATCCGAGCCGATGGTGCCTGCAAGCAGCTCATTGGCGGCGGCATCAAAGCGGCCATCCGGCAGCCAGCCCAGTTGGGGCAGCAGTTGCGCCAGCGTCACGTCATTGTGTTGCAGCTCCCGCTCCAGCGCTTCCCAGAAGGCGCTCCCCTTGACGTAAAAGAGCGGGTAGTAGGAGCGATCGCCAGCTATTACCTCGCGGGCCGCCTGATAGAGGCCGCTCTCGCTATGGGGCAGCTGGTTGCCCCGCTCGGCCAGCTCGTTGACCGCCGTGACCTGATGCAGCCGAAAGCGGCGCAGCGCCTTGATGGCGAGGTACTCGGCGAGGCTCTCGTTGACCCAGGTGGGTTGTGGAGCAGAGTGGCGAGCGCTGAGGATATGCACCGCCTCGTGGGCCGAGGTGCGCAGCAGGCGCAAGGGGGCCTGTGGCGTCGGTTTGCCAGCCTCGGTGGGGTAGTTGGCGACAAACACCTGATCCCCGGCGGCGCCGCCGAGGGAGCGGGTCGCCACATCCCGCCCCAGCCACACCAGTTGCCACGGGTGAGTGGGCGGATCCACATCGAGCTGGAAGGCCAGATAGTCGATGATCTCATTCAGTTGCTGCTGCAAGGCCGGCAGATCGAGCTGGTTGGCGGTCTCGTCATGGCTCAGCACCAGCCGCGGATCCGGCTTGGTGACGGGCACAGTGTCCAGACCAAATGGCAGGATCAGCGGCGGCTGGTTGACATCCGGCAGCGGTTGGCAGCTGCCATCCGGCAGACAAACCTTTCCTTGGCGACTCCCCATCTGGCGCACAAAGTTACCCCACTCGGTCAATAGCCACTGATTGGGTGCGAACAGAAGCGACTGTTGGGCCGAGGCATCAGCACCCTCTGCCGGAGCCGGTGTGAGCGTGATCTGCCAGCCGATCTCCTTGCAGGAGAAGGGCTGGTTGAGGGCAACCGGCTGGTTGTCTGCAAGGCAGACCAGCGCGGGGGAAACCGGCGTGGCACTGCCCGGCAACTGACGAGCGGGGAGCAGGGTAAAGGGAGGCTTGCCCTGCATGGTGAGGCGCACTTGCAGCACATTGGCGCTGGCGCCCTGCTCGATAAGGTAGCGGGGGCCGCTCGCGCCATCGGCGGCGCAGGCCCACAGTGGCAGCAGCCACAGGGCAAACAGGGTGATATGACGACTCATAAGGGGGTTAGCGCTCCTGCTCGTAGCCCAGCAGATCGCCGGGCTGGCATTTGAGTTCACGGCAGATGGCCTCCAGGGTGGAGAAGCGCACCGCCTTGGCGTGGCCATTCTTGAGGATCGAGAGGTTGGCCTCGGTGATGTCGATGCGCTGGGCCAGCTCGCGGGCGGTCATTTTGCGCTCTGCCAGCAGGGCATCGAGGCGGATGATAATGGGCATAGGATCCTCACACCGTCAGTTGCTGTTCATCGGCCAGCAGTTTGGCCTCGCGCATGACCAGTGCCAGCGCCAGTACGATCAGTCCCGCCAGCAGTACCCGGAAATCTGAGGTACTCAGCGCTATGGTACCGAGTACTTCCGGGCCTCTCATGGTGAGCACCGTATCCAGCAAGGGGGTCAGGATCAATTCGACCAGGAAGGTTGTACAGAGCAGCAGTCCGATCTGCCGATAGCGGCGGATCTGCTCGAAGGTGAACAGCAGGCCGTGGCGGTAGCCGCGAAACAGCTGGCGCAGTTGCCACAGCATCAGCATGAAGACCAGATCCGGCAGCAACTGCACCAGGGTGCCGAGCAGCCGGTTGGCGGTGCGCAGCGGATAGTCGGCCATGGTAAGAGGGGGCTCTGGCAAGAGGTCGAGGGACGGCGTTTCACCATTGGCCAGCGGTACGCCGTTGAGAATGTGCGAGCCGCTGCTGTGGATGATCTGGTTGAGCTCCTCTTGCAGCAGGTCATTGCCGCCAAACAGGTGGGACCAGGTCTCCATCAGGGTAATGGTGGGGGTGGCGAGCAGGGCAAACAGCAGCAGCCACTCGATCAGAACGCTCAGGCGTTCGAGTTTGGTCGTTCTCATCATGAACCTCATGGTGGGTGCCATCCCGCTGGCGAAATGGCTTGAAGTTTATTGTTTATCAATATGCAGATGGGCGAATGTTTATCGTTTTACGATATTCAGTCAAGGCAAAACTTATTGAAAAACGATAATTTCAATCTGTCCGAAGGGGATGACTTTTGGCTGCTGCCTCTCTAGACTGGCGAGGTTGTATACAAAAACTCAACATGGACAAGGAGTTATCGATGCACCAGGGATGGCTGCTGATCGGATTGTCGCTCACCTATCTGGGGCTGCTGTTTCTGATCGCCTTCGTGGCAGACAAGCACAAACGGCACCGTCTCAAGGGGCAACCGCTGCTCTACAGCCTGTCGCTGGCGGTCTACTGCACCTCCTGGACCTTCTTCGGCACCGTGGGGCAGGCGAGTGAATCCCCCTGGTCGCCGGTGCCCATCTACCTTGGCCCCATGCTGGTCTTTCTGTTTGGCTGGCGGCTGCTGGCCCGCCTCATTCTGGTGGCCAAGCGCGAGCACATCACCTCCATCGCCGACTTTATCGCCGCCCGTTACGGCAAATCCCAGCGGCTCGCCATGGTGATCGCCCTCATCGCCATCATGGGGATCCTCCCCTATCTGGTGTTGCAGCTCAAAGCCATCGTCACCGGGCTGGATCTGCTGATGGTCAACAGCGGCGGCATCAGCCCGACCAGCAATACCAGCGAGCTGGCGCTCGGGGTCACTCTGCTGCTGGCGCTGTTCAGCATCCTGTTCGGCACCCGCCATCTCGATGCCACCGAGCACCACAGGGGGATGGTGGTGGCCATCGCCTTCGAGTCGGTGGTCAAATTGCTGGCCTTTATCGCGGTGGGGGGCTTCGCCCTCTGGCTGATCTTGAGCAAACCCGGCGAAGCTCACGAGCAGGTGACCCGCGACTTCTTTGCGCAGGTGGTGGCGGTGAGCCCCGGCAACCTGCTGGAGCTTGCCATCTACACGGTGCTGGCGATGTGCGCCGTCATCTGCCTGCCGCGCCAGTTTCATGTGACTGTGGTGGAGAACAATCAGGGGCAGGATCTGCACTGGGCGCGCTGGATCTTCCCGCTCTACCTGTTCGTGATGGGGCTCTTTATCTGGCCGCTGGCGCTGGCGGGCAAGCAGTGGGTGGGGGCCGACATGGCCTCCGACACCTATGTGATCAGTCTGCCGATGGCCCTCGGGTTCGATGGCATGGCGATGCTGGCGTTTCTCGGCGGCACCTCGGCGGCCACCGGCATGGTGATCGTCTGCACCATCGCGCTGGCGATCATGGTGAGCAACGATCTGGTGCTGCCGGTGCTGCTGCGCCGCTTCTGGCGGCAGGGGCGCGACGAGCGGCTGGTGCGGCTGCTGTTGCAGGTGCGCCGTGGCGCCATCCTGCTGATCTTGCTGGCGGCCTGGGGGCTCTACCTCTGGCTCGGCGATCTCACCAGCTTGTCGCGCATCGGCTATCTCTCCTTTGGCGCGGTGGCCCAGTTTGCGCCGGCCCTGCTGCTCGGTCTCTACTGGCGTCACGGCAATCGCAAGGGGGTCTATCTTGGGTTGAGCCTCGGGGTGAGCCTCTGGTTCGTGACCCTGCTGGTGGAGAGCGGGCTGCTGGCCGGTTCACCGCTGGCCGAGCTGCTGGCGCCGCCGGACTGGCCCGCGTTTCGCGAGCTGAGTCTCGGGGCCTGGTGCATCTTCCTGAGCCTGCTCTTCAACCTGCTCGGCTATGTGGCCGGTTCCTTGTTGTCGCGCCCTGCGGTGAGCGAGCGGCTGCAGGCGGCCAACTTTGTCGGCAAGCCGAGCCGCGATACCGCCGCCCTCTATCAGGCGCGGGTCTCGGTCAAGGAGCTGGAGATGCTGGCGGCCCGCTTCGTCGGCTCGAGCCGGGTCAAGCGCGCCTTTGGTCGCTTCGCCGGTGAGCGGGGCGGCACCCTGGCGCCCCAGATGCAGGCTTCGGCCGAGCTGATTGCACATACCGAGCGGCTGCTGGCGGGGGTGTTTGGTACCTCGTCGGCGCGGTTGGTGCTCGCCTCGGCCCTGCAGGGGCGCAACATGCAGCTCGAGGAGATCGCCACCATAGTCGATGAGGCCTCCGACGTGTTTCGCTTCAACCGCGGCCTGCTGCAGGGGGCGATCGAGCATATCGGGCAGGGGATCTCGGTGGTGGACAGGGAGCTTCGGCTGGTGGCCTGGAACCGCCGCTACATCGAGCTGTTCCACTATCCGCCGGGGCTTATTCAGGCGGGGCGCTCCATCGAGGAGATCATCCGCTACAACGCCCAGCAGGGGCTCTGTGGCCCCGGTGATATCGAGGATCACGTGGCGCGGCGGGTCGCCTTTATGAAGCGCGGCAGCGCCCATATCTCGGCGCGGGAGCGCCCCGACGGGCGGGTGATCGAGATGCAGGGCAACCCCATGCCCGCCGGCGGCTTCGTCATGACCTTTACCGACATTACGCCGTTTCGCGATGCCGAGCGGGTGCTGCGCGAAGCGAACGAACATCTGGAGGCGCGAGTGGCCGAGCGCACCCACGAGCTCTCCGAACTCAACCGCCAGCTGCTGCTGGTGAACCAGCAGGTGGAGCGGGCCAACCACTCCAAGAGCCGTTTTCTGGCGGCGGTCAGCCACGATCTGACCCAGCCCCTCAATGCCGCCAAGCTGTTTACCTCCTCCTTGCTGGAGATGCTGCCCGCGGCTGGCGAGCAGGCCCGCATCGCCCGCCATATCGATGATGCGCTGGGGGCGACCGAGGATCTCATCACCGATCTGCTCGATATCTCGCGGCTCGAAGCGGGCAAGTTCAAGGCCAAGAAGCTCGACTTTGCCCTGCGCGATCTGCTCGACAACCTCAAGGCGGAGTTTGGCGTGCTGGCGCAGGCGGGGGGGATCCACTTCTCGGTGGTGGAGAGCAAGCATGCGGTGCACAGCGATGTGCGGCTGCTGCGCCGGGTGCTGCAGAACTTCCTCACCAATGCGTTTCGCTACAACCCGGGCGGCCGGGTGCTGCTCGGTTGTCGCCGGATGGGGGAGAAGATCCGCATCGAGGTGTGGGACAACGGCCCCGGCATCCCGCAGGACAAACAGGAGGCAATTTTCGACGAGTTCTCCCGCCTCGATCACTCCCGCACCGCCAAGGAGCAGGGGCTGGGTCTGGGGCTCGCCATCGCCCGCGGCATCTCGCAGGTGCTCGGTCATCAGCTCACCCTGCAGAGCTGGCCGGGCAAGGGGTCGGTCTTTGCGGTGACCCTCAATCTGGCGACCCGGCCGGTCACGGCTCATCAGCTGGCGGCGCCGGTAGTGCGCGACAGCCAGCTGGAGGGGGTGACCGTGCTCTGTATCGACAACGAGCGGGACATTCTGACCGCCATGAGCACCCTGCTCGGCCGTTGGGGCTGCGAGGTGCGCTGCGCCGTCGATCTGGCCGAAGCCGAGGCGCTGGTGGCAGACGGGTTTGTGCCGAGACTGGTGCTCTCTGACTATCACCTCGACGACGGCAAGACCGGGTTGGAGGCGCTCGCTGTCCTGCAACGGGTGTGTGGCGACGAGCTGGGAGGCATCATCATCAGTGCCGATCGCAAGAGCGAGTTGCAGGCGCAGATCCGCGAGCGGGGGTATGGCTACATCAGCAAGCCGGTCAAACCGCTCAAACTGCGGGCCCTGATGAACAGCCTGCTGCTGCGATAGCCGCATCCGGGGCGGCAAGCCGTGAACAGGCTCACAAAACCACGCAATGGTTGCGCGGGCCGTGGTCATGGATGAATGCCGAGAACAGAGTTTTATCGGCGAAGATGCCTTCACATTCTTGCGTGATGGCAATCCATTGCTGCATTGGCTTGTCACTGTCGGTAAACGCCGACAGTAGCGGACCGGATCGGCTCACTCTATAGTCGGGATGCGATTATTTTCATCGCGAATGAAGTAACCGAAGGGCAAACCGATCGCAAGGTCGGGACGCAAAGCTTCCGGTCCAGGGAATGAGCCGTACTTGAGATAGCGGGGCCACCACAGGTTGTTGTGCACCTTTGCCAAGAGGCCGCACTGCCGTCTGCGTTACCTGTCAGGGCGTAGCCCTTTTCGTTGCCAACATAACGAAATAGGGAAATATAAAAAATGCTAAGTCCAAAGCCTACCATGCTGGCCCTCGCGGTCGGTCTGTGCTGCGCCTCGTCCGCTTATGCTGCGGCGCCCGGCAAGCCGACCATCGGATGGGGCCCCACCAAGTTTTCCATCGTTGAAGTCGATCAGGCGGCCACTGCCTACAACAATCTGGTCAAGGTAAAGGATGCCGCCGATGTGGAGGTGAACTGGAACCTCTGGAGCGGCGATCTGGGCCAGAGTGCCAAGGTGCTGCTCAATGGTCAGGAGGTGTGGTCCGGCCCCTCGGCCGCGGCGGGCAGCGCCAAATTCAAGGTGAAGAAAGGGGGGCGCTACCAGATGCAGGTGGCGCTGTGCAACGCCGATGGCTGCACCCTCTCTGACGCCAAGGAGATCGTGGTCGCCGATACCGACGGCAGCCATCTGGCGCCACTCAAGGCGCCGCTGCAGGAGAACAACAAGCCCTACGCCAACAAGTCCGGCAAGGTGGTGGGGACTTACTATGTGGAGTGGGGCGTCTATGGCCGCAAGTTTACGGTGGACAAGATCCCGGCCCAGAACCTGACCCATATCCTCTATGGTTTCACCCCCATCTGCGGCGGGGATGGCCTCAACGACAGCCTCAAGGAGATCGAAGGGAGCTTCCAGGCGCTGCAACGGGCGTGTGCCGGTCGCGCCGACTTCAAGGTGGCGATGCACGATCCCTGGGCCGCCATCCAGATGCCGCAAGGCAGCCTCACCGCCCATGACGAGCCCTACAAGGGCAACTTTGGCGCCCTGATGGCGCTCAAGCAGGCCTATCCGAACCTCAAGATCCTCCCCTCGGTCGGCGGCTGGACCCTCTCCGACCCCTTCTATTTCCTCGGTGACAAAACCAAGCGCGATGTGTTTGTCGGCTCGGTGAAAGAGTTCCTGCAGACCTGGAAGTTCTTCGATGGCGTGGATATCGACTGGGAGTATCCGGGTGGACAGGGCGCCAACCCGAAACTGGGCAGCCCGAGCGATGGTGCCACCTATGTGGTGCTGATGAAGGAGCTGCGCGCCATGCTCGACGAGCTGGAGGCCGAGACCGGGCGCCAGTATGAGCTCACCTCGGCCATCGGGGCGGGGGGCGACAAGATCCAGGATGTGGACTACAAGGCGGCCCAGCCCTACATGGACCACATCTTCATGATGACCTACGACTACAACGGTGCCTGGAGCAACACCGAGCTGGGCCACCAGACCAACCTCTATGCGGCGAGCTGGGACCCCGATACCAAGTACACCACCGACAAGGCGGTGAATCAGCTGCTGGCGCAGGGGGTTGAACCGGGCAAGCTGGTGGTCGGGGCCGCCATGTATGGCCGTGGCTGGACCGGGGTGAGCGGTTATCAGGGCAACAACCCCTTCACCGGCAAGGCGACCGGCAAGGTGAAAGGCACCTGGGAGGACGGGGTGGTGGATTACCGCGACATCGTCAACAACCGGATGGGGGCTGGCTGGGAGAAGGGCTACGACGAGGTGGCCGAGGCGCCCTATCTGTTCAAGGCGGCGACCGGCGATCTCATCACCTATGACAACGAGCGTTCGGTCAAGGCCAAGGGGCAGTATGTGCTGGCCAACAAGCTCGGTGGCCTCTTCTCCTGGGAGATCGATGCCGACAACGGCGACATCCTCAACGCCATGCACGAGGGGCTGGGTCACGGCAGTGGCGTCACGCCACCGGCCAACAAGCCGCCGCTGGCCAACGCGGGCAGTGACCTCAAGGTGACCGGCCCGACCGAGGTGACGCTGGATGGTTCGGCCTCCCACGATCCGGAAAACAGCGCGCTCAGCTACAGCTGGAAGCAGATCTCCGGCCCGCAGGCTGCCCTGCTCGATGCCACTCAGGCCAAGGCCCGTGTTGTACTCGATGCCGTGTCCGCCGACATCAATCTGGTGTTCGAGCTGACGGTGACCGATGACCAGCAGTTGAGTGCCAAGGATCAGGTGGTGGTGACCAACAAGGCGCCGCAGGCCAATCTGGCGCCGGTGGTGAGTGTACCTGCCACGGCCTCTGTGGAGGCGGGCAAGCAGGTGACCATCAAGGCGACCGCCTCTGATCCGAACGGTGATCCGTTGACCTATCAGTGGAGCGTGCCGGCAGGCATCACCGCAACGGGTCAGAACAGCGCCACTCTGGTGGTCACCGGCCCGAGCGTGACCAGCGACACCGGCTATGACCTGAGCGTCACCGTCTCCGACGGCGGGCTGGATGCCAGCGCGGCAACCCGTCTGACGGTCAAACCGGCCAGCAGCGGCGGTGGTTGCACGGCGACCGATCCGGATGCGGCCAACTGGCCAGTCTGGAAAGCGGCAAGCACCTATAACAGCGGCGACAAGGTGAGCCACAACCAGCTGGTGTGGCAGGCCAAGTACTGGACCCAGGGCAACGAGCCGAGCCGCACCGCGGATCAGTGGCTGCTGGTGAGCAAGGTGCAACTGGGTTGGGATGCCAATGTGGCCTACAACGGTGGCGAGCTCACCACCCATAACGGCCGTCAGTGGAAGGCGCAGTACTGGACCAAGGGCAATGAGCCCGGCAAACACGACGTCTGGCAGGATGTGGGGGCCGCCAGCTGTAAATAAGCATTGAATGGTGGCGGGGCATGCCAGTCATGCCCCGTTTTTTCTCCCCGCTTCGCCACATTCTGGCGGGTCTGCCAACCGGTTTCCCCCAGCTTCTCTCGTGTCCCTGCAAAGTGCTCACTCTTGCCTAGTGATTAATGCTCTCCCCGATAGCTGGCATCTGTGCCGCACGCTGCTCTTTGTGGTGCCGCTTGTGTTGGTACATGTCGGCATCGGCTCTGGCAAACGCGGCGGCAAAGTCGCCGCGATAGGGGGCCATCCCCATGCTGCACGAGATAGTCGGAGAGAGGCGCTGGCCAGCATGGCCGTCAGCCTGGCC
>OEQV01000110.1_pt1 | contig 24773 bp, 18 predicted proteins | sample 1539821 | NCBI WGS metagenome assembly OEQV01 (sample SAMEA3891244, study PRJEB23780) | metagenome | biome: terrestrial biome; feature: animal house; material: water of meat washing | place: Italy | collected 2015-05-12 | reverse complement strand
ATAGGTGAAGCCATCGCTCGACAGGGAAGGTCCGCGGTTGAACATGTTCTTCACACCGGTCTGGATCTTGGCATTCCAGCTGGTATCGACCGCGACGTTCAGGTTCCAGACGGTGTTGGAAGCGATATGACCCTCTTCCTGTCCATTCACGTAATCCTGACTCTGGGAGTCGATATAGTTGGCGCTCAGATAAGCATCCAGATTCCACCACTGCGGGAAGTTGGCACCGACCCCGGAGTTGAAGCGAAGGTCTGGCAACGCATTCCAACCCTTCTTGTCGATCATTGGGCCACCGGCAAACAGACCTTCTTCATACTTCAGGATGTAAGTGCCACCGAAGTCATAGCGCATCGTGAAGAAGTTGAAGTCGTACTTGTAGTCAGCCTTGAAGTCGATACCGCTGGTCTTGAGTTGCCCCAGGTTGACCATGCCGGCGTAGACCATTTCGACATCGCCGTTGGCGTCACGAATAACGTTCGGGTTGCTGCCGGTATTGAGCTCCTGATAGAACTGGGTCTGGGTGGTAGCCAGCTGGATCACGTCATCAATCTTGATGTAGTAGTAATCGAGCGACAGGTTCAGGTTGTCCAGCGGGTTGTAAGCAGCCCCGATGGTGAAGGTATTGGCAGTCTCTTCCTTCAGGTTCTTGTTGGCTTGACGCGTAGTGTCGTACTGCGCTTCGGAACAGTTGGCAACGCCATTGGCCTGGCAACCTACATAGTCCTTGGCAAAGTCGGCAGAGAACGAGTCTGCGGCATAGAGATCATCCAGACCCGGCGCGCGGAACGACTGGGACCAGGAGGTACGGAACATCAGCTGGTCGAGCGGCTGATAACGCAGACTCGCTTTGGGCGAGAAGGCGCTGCCAAAGTCGCTGTACTTGTCGTAACGGCCCGCCAGGTTCAGCTCGATCTGCTCGGTGATGGGGATCAGGCTCTCGATATAGGTGGCAAACACATCGCGCACACCGCTACCGGAGTTGCCGGATGAACCCAGTACGTTACCCGCTTCAGACTGGCTGTCGTAGGTGTCGGAGTAAACCCAATCGTTATACTCGGCCCCCAGATACCAGCTGACCGGGCCAGCGGGCAGTTCACCCATCTCCCAACCCAGACCACCGTACCACTGGAAGAAGTCCATTTTGGAGGTACGGCTGGTATCGTACGAAAGGTCATTGGTGGCCGCATCAGAGAAGCTGCCATTGACAAATTTACCGCTATTGACCTGAGTCTGTACTGCAGGCTCCAGAACGTAGCCGGAACCATTGCTGCGGTTATCTGTTTTGGAATACATGTAACCGGCGTTCCACTCCAGATCGCCTACCGCTTCGGTCGGCACAGTCCCTTCAAAACCCAGGTTCATGTTACCGGTCAAGTCAGTCACATCGTTGTCACGGGGGCCGACGTTGTTGAAGCGGTAGTAAACGGTCGCAGCCTTGGCGGTACTGAAGTTGTTGGCAGACAAGACTGCTGCGCTTTCAGGGGTGGAACCATCCACGGTGAAGGCACCGGCAGCTGGCGCGAAGCGACCAAAACTGGTGACACGGGAGCCAATCAACTGCGGTACGAAGTCCACGTTATCGTTAATGTGATAGCGGCCGTTCACATAGACGGTATCACGCGTCCGGGAAGCGGTTTTGGCGGCAACCTGGGCAAAGTCGAAGCGGCAGGCTGTCCCGACAGGCACGAAACCTGCGCCTGTATTGGCACAGTCGATACCGTCCAGGGTGCGGGTAACCGTCTTGCCGGTCGTGGCATCAACCCCCTTGATATTGCGACCATAAATACTGGGGGCCTCGGCACCCTGCTTGGCCAGATAGTCACGATCCTTGGAGTAGATCACGTCTTTCACATCGTGCTCGTAAACCATCATCAGAGAACCCTTGTCCCCTGTGATGCCACTGACAATGGAACCACTCTGCTCGTCACCACCCTCTTCGGTCGGCGAACCGATACGCCCCTGGAAAGTCAGCCCTTCGAAACCCTCTTTGAGGATCACGTTGATAACGCCACCGATGGCATCGGAACCATACAGGGCGGAGCCACCATCCAGGTTCACTTCCACCCGCTCAACAGCAGCCATGGGGATGGTGTTAAGGTTGATGGAAGTGCCCCCCATGGAGGGGGATCCAGCAACACGTTTGCCATTGAGAAGCACCAGGGTACGTTCTGAGCCCAAGCCACGCAGCCCTACTGTGGCTTGTGACTGGGCAGAACTACCGGAGGATGGGGAGAAACCACCAAAGGAGTTGTAGGAGGCCTGTTTCAGATAATCCGCCACAGTCTGCTGACCAGACTGTTCAATTTGGGCCTTGCTGACGGAGACAACGGGAGTCGCCCCCTCAACATCAACACGGGAGATACGGGAGCCAGTGACTTTGATTTTCTGCAGTTTTTCGACGTTCTGCCCTTCTTCGGCAGATACGGATGGGGCCGCCGCAAGGCTCGCCAAGGCGAACGCAATCGCAGCAGAGATTCTGCTCTTCCTAAGCATCGCTTATATCCTTCCTGGTTGTTTATTGTTTGCTTCCTGATACCGCCCTCTTTGGAGCGATGTGTAAGGCTTATCAATCTTTGACTAGCGACGTCAATGGAGCAGGGGTATGGCGAGGTCAGGCGTAGAATAAGCGGAGTGTATTAATTTTGACCGGCATAATTAGTGAATAATTCTGCCAAAAACAACTCGCACAATGTAAAAACATTGTTAATTGGCGTAAATGGCGCTGAATTAAAATTTGATGAACTTATTAGTTAACGTGCTGTCCGTTTATATCTTATTTTGATTTATCGGCCTTAATAAGAATAAAACACTAACTTCATGAGGGTTTCACCTGACCGTTCTCATGGGGATAACAGATAAGATCGTCGAGATGATATCGTTTTCCTTCAATTTCACACCACAAACAAAAGCATTAGTAATCAACAAGTTAAAAACACCCAAGGCTCAAACAAACAGCTGTTTATATTTTTTAAAATAATGTTGAGCAGTAGCGTTTTGTTTTGATTTTCACTTTTCAGATAAAAAACGTCATTTTTCGGTGCTTTTGGTCTCAGCGGGTCATTTGTCCCAGTTTTCCATTTCCTTGTACTTGATTTTTGTTGCAGAGCTTTTACAGTGGCCAAGCGGATTGTCTGCTGTTTGGCAACCAATCCAGCGCGTAATGCCAGGAAGGACAGGCCCGTCACCGGATTTGACTGGCCGCAAAAAAGAACAACAAGGACGAGGTTCCACCATGCTGTCGTATTTCCTACGCCGGATGCTTTTGATCATCCCGACGTTTCTCGGTATCACCCTGCTCGTCTTCACCATCACCCGTTTCGTGCCGGGCGGACCGGTCGAACGCATGCTGCTGCAAGCCCAGGTTTCCCAGAATGAATCTGGCCGCTCCAGCGGCAGCAAGGGGGCGCAGGCCCTCTCCGATGAACAGATCGAGGAGCTCAAGGCCTTCTATGGCCTCGACAAGCCCATGCTGGTCGCCTACTGGGAGTGGCTGCAGAAGCTGGCGGTGCTGGATCTGGGCGAATCGACCCGCTACTACGAGCCGGTGTGGGATCTCATCAAGGAGCGGCTCCCCGTTACCGCCTTCTTCGGGCTGGCAACCTTTCTGCTGAGCTATGCGGTCTCCATTCCGCTGGGGGTGGCGAAGGCGCTCAGGCACAACAGCCGCTTCGACTCGTTAAGCTCCATGCTCATCTACATGGCCTATGCCCTGCCCGCCTACGTGGTGGGGATCTTCCTCATCACCGTCTTCGCCTTCCATCTGGAGTGGCTGCCGATGGGCGGTTTTCCGGGGGACGACTTTGAGTACATGGAGAGCAGCTGGGATCAGATCCGCACTGTCTTTGCCCACGCCCTGCTGCCGCTTATCGCCTACGCCATCGGCGATTTCGCCATCCTCACCATGACCATGAAAAACAGCCTGATGGAGAACCTGTCGGCCGATTATGTGCGTACCGCCGTGGCCAAGGGGTTGCCGTTTCGCAAGGCGGTCACCGACCACGCCATGCGCAACAGCCTGATCCCCATCGCCAGTCACCTGGGGTCTGTGCTCACCGTTTTCTTTGGCGGCTCCTTCCTCATCGAGACCATCTTCAACATCGACGGCATCGGCCTGCTCGGTTACGAGGCGATCGTCGAGCGGGATTACCCCACCGTCATGGGCATTCTGGCCATCACCTCCATGCTGATGCTGATAGGCAATATCGTCTCCGATATCTGCGTTGCCCTTGTTGATCCGCGCGTGCGGTTTGGAGATTGACCATGAACCAGACCTCTATTGCCATGCCGATGCTGATATCACGCCATATCGTCTCCGATATCTGCGTTGCACCTTCTGTTGACCCCCGCGTGCGGTTTGGAGACTGACCATGAAGCTCAATCCGGTTACCTTGAAAAAACTCAAGCGCTTCAAGTCGATCAAGCGCGGTTACTACTCCTTCATCATCTTCACCACCCTGGTGCTGCTCTCCCTGCTGGCGGAGCTGCTGGTCAACAGCCGGGCGCTGATGGTGAGCTATCAGGGCCAGCTGCACTTCCCCACCTATGGCGATGTGATCCCCGGTCAGCAGTTCGGGCTCGATTACGAGTACGAAACCAACTACCGCCAGCTCAAGGCCAAGTTTGCCGCAGAGGGCCAGGGCGACTGGGTGCTGCTGCCGCCGGTGCCCTGGAATCCCTACGAGCAGGATTTCAAGGAGGATGCCTACCCGCCCTACGCCCCCAGCGCGGCCGAGCGCCACTTCCTCGGCACCGACACCAGCGGCCGCGACGTGCTGGCGCGGCTGGTTTACGGCTTTCGCATCGCCATCGGCTTTGCCTTTATCGCGCTGGCGGCCAGTTACGCCATCGGGGTCACCATCGGCTGTCTGATGGGCTTTCTCGGCGGCCGCTTTGACCTCATCCTGCAACGCTTTATCGAGATCTGGTCCCAGGTGCCGTTTCTCTACGTCATCATGATCCTGGTGTCGCTGGCCAAGCCCAACTTCGGCCTGTTTGTCGCCATCAACGTGCTGTTCGGCTGGATGGGGATCACCTGGTATATGCGCACCCTCACCTACAAGGAGCGGGCGCGGGACTATGTGATGGCGGCGCGGGCGCAAGGGGCGACCACCGGGCGGATCATCTTCAACCACATCCTGCCCAACACCCTGATGATGATCGTCACCCTGGCGCCGTTCGCCGTGGTGGGCAATATCTCCACCCTGACGGCACTCGACTATCTGGGCTTCGGGCTGGCACCGCCGACCCCGAGCTGGGGGGAGCTGCTCTCCCAGGGCATCAACAATCTGGATGCCATCTGGATCGTCAGCTCGGTGGTGGCAGCGGTGAGTCTGGTGCTGATCATGGTCTCCTTTATCGGCGAGGCGATCCGCGAGGCGTTCGATCCGCGCAAATTTACCCGTTACCAATAAGCCAGCCGATGCCAGCGCATCGGCAGGCGTCGGGTAACGAACAGTGATTAATGAAGGACGGGCCGCCGCCATCGGCGGTCCCGGGAGCAAGGGATAATCCCGTTATCAATCAAGACCCCCAGTGCAGGGGCCAGACCTGGAAGTCAAACATGAAAAATAAAATCAAATGGATAGGTGCTCTCTTTGTGCTGGTAAACGGATCCTGGGTCTGGGCGGCCAGCCTGCCCGCGGATCTCAAATGGGAGACCAACGACACGGATCCTGTGTTCGCCTCCCCCAAGGCGCTGCCGGGCGGCAGCCTCAATATGTTTGTGGAGAGCTTTCCGCTGACGTTCCGCACCGTGGGGCCTGACTCCAACGGTTCGTTCCGCTCCTTTATTCTCGATAACCAGTTGCGGCTCATCAGCTTCCACCCCAATACCGGCAACCCCATCCCCTCGCTCGCGACCCACTGGGCCATCGCGCCAGACAGCCAGACCGTCTACTTCAAGCTGGATCCCCGCGCCAAATGGTCGGATGGCAAGCCGGTCAATGCCGACGACTACACCTTCGGCTACGAGATGATGCGCTCCAAACACATCAAGGGGCCCTGGTTCAACAACTACTACACCACTGAAGTGGTAGCGGTAGAGAAGATCGATGATCACACCATTATGGTCAAAGCGGGCAACCGCAAGGCCAAGATGGACCTGCTCAACACCACCGAGCTGTGGCCCCAGCCCAAGCACTACTACAAGCTGACCCCCAACTGGGTGAAGCAGTACAACTGGGCCGTGGTGCCCACCACAGGTCCCTACGTGATCAGCGACGTCAAGAAGGGCAAGTCGGTCACCTTCAGCAAGCAGAAGGATTGGTGGGCAAAAGACGATCGCTACAACCAGCACAGATTCAACATCGACACCATCAAGGTGCAGGTGATCCGCGACCACAACATCGCCTTCCGCCACTTCCTGAAAGGGGAGATCGATACCTTCGAGATGATCCTGCCCAACTGGTGGCATGAAAAAGCGGTCACCCCGGAGTACAAAAAAGGCTACGTGCAGAAGGTAATGGCCATGACCGATACCAAACAGGGCGGTCAGGGGGTTCACCTCAATGTGGCCAACCCCAAGCTGGCGGACGTAAACGTGCGCCTCGGCATCCAGCACGCCTTCAACATCGACAAGATGATCGAGACCGTGCTGCGCGGCGACTACGACAGAGCCACCACCTTCGACTCGGGCTTTGGCGAGTTCACTGACATCACGCTGCCGGAGCGGGCTTATGACATTGGCAAGGCGCGGGAGTACTTTGCCAAGGGCGGCTACAACAAGCCGGGGCCGGACGGCATCCTGCAAAATGAGAAGGGGGAGCGGCTGACGCTGGCGCTCACCTACACCAGTCAGGAGCACTCCAAGCGACTGACCGTGCTGAAAGAGGAGGCCAAGAAGGCGGGTCTGGATCTGGAGCTCAATCTGGTGGATGGCGCCACCGGCTTCAAGGTGATGCTGGAGAAGAAACACGAAGCGGCCTGGCTCGGTTGGGGCGGCGGCGGTCTCTATCCGCAATATTGGGAGTTTTTCCACTCCGCCAACGCCAACAAACCGCAGACCAACAACCTGTTCAACGTGGCTGACAAGGAGCTGGACGCGCTGATCGATGCCTACAACGTCGAATTCGACATGGCCAAACGGGCCAAGCTCTCCCAGCAGATCCAGCAGCGCATCTATGACCTCGCCATCTTCGTGCCCGGGGTGCAGCTCAACTATGTGCGGGCCAGCAGCTGGCGTTATGTGATGCTGCCGGAAGTGCCTGCCACCAAGAACACGCCGGATCTGCTCTACTGGCCGATGGACGGTTATCCTCACAGTAGTGGCGGTCTGCTCTGGCTCGATCCCAAGGTGAAGGAAGAGACCCGCAACGCCAAGGAGGCAGGGGAGGCGCTGGCGCCCATCAACCTGCTCGACAAGACCTATGCACGTCATTGATATTCAGGCCATTGCGAAGGGAGCAGCAGTTATGCCCAACACCCAGGCCCCCATTCTTGACGTACCGGATAACGGGGTGGAGTTCGCCGCTGATAACGGCCAGCACCCAGCCTCGATCCTCGACCTTGACGTACCGGATAACGGGGGGGAGTTCGCCGTTGATAACGGCCAGCACCAGGCCCCAATCCTCGAAGTACGCGATCTCGAGGTGGAGTTCGCCGTCGATGACGGCAAGATCAAGGTGCTCGACGGGGTCAGCTTCAAGGTGGCCCCGGGTCAGACGCTGGGGATCGTCGGCGAGTCCGGCTGTGGCAAGAGCGTTACCTCGCTCGCCATCATGGGGCTCTTGCCCAAGCCCCATGGTCAGGTGGTAGCAGGCTCCATCCGCTTTCAGGGGGAGGAGCTGCTGTCGCTTGCGCCGGATCAGATGTACAAGGTGCGCGGCAACCGCATCTCGATGATCTTTCAGGAGCCGATGACGGCCCTCAACCCGGTGCAGACGGTGGGGGAGCAGCTGATGGAGGTGTTTCGCCTCCATCGCCCCGAGTATGACAAGGCCCAGCGCAAAGCCGCGGCCATCGCCATGCTGCAGAAGGTGGGGATCCCGGAACCGGCCCAGCGCTTTGCGGTCTATCCCCACAACCTCTCCGGCGGCATGCGCCAGCGGGTGATGATCGCCATGGCGCTCTCCTGCGAGCCAGACCTGCTTATCTGCGACGAGCCGACCACGGCGCTGGATGTCACCATTCAGGCCCAGATCCTCGAACTGATGAAAGAGCTGCAGGCCCAGACCGGGATGGCCATCATCTTTATCACCCACGATCTGGGGGTAGTGGCGGAGCTGTGCGACGAAGTGGTGGTGATGTACGCCGGGCGGGCGGTAGAGCAGGCCGATGTGTTCGAGCTGTTTGACCACCCCCGTCACCCCTATACCCACGGCTTGATGAGCTCGATCCCGCGCCTTGAGGATGAGCCCAAGAGCCTGCTCAAGACCATCAAGGGACAGGTGCCAGCCCTGCACGAGATGCCCGCTGGCTGCCGCTTCTCCAACCGCTGCCCCCATGCGACCGATCTCTGCATCAGCGCCATTCCGGCGGTGGAGCAACTCAATCCGCGCCACCATGTCGCCTGTCACTACTGGAAGGAGTTGACCGTATGAGCACTCTGTTATCGGTCAGGGATCTGAAACAGCACTTCCGGCTGGGAGGCGGGTTCCTGCGCAAGCAATATACGGTTCACGCGGTGGATGGCATCAGCTTCGACCTGAAACAGGGGGAGACGCTGGGGCTGGTGGGTGAGTCGGGCTGCGGCAAGTCCACCCTCGGACGCAGCCTGCTCAAGCTGTTCGAGCCGACCGCGGGCACCATCACCTTCGAGGGGCGCGATATCACCGCCCTCAGCCCGAAGGAGATGCGCTCCCTGCGTCAGGAGATGCAGATGGTGTTTCAGGACCCTGCAGAATCCCTCAACAGCCGCCACACCGTGGGCCAAATTTTGGAGGAGCCCTTTATCATCCACGGTAAAGGCAACACTGAGCAGCGCCGCGGCTGGGTGCAGGAGTTGCTGGCAAAAGTGGGCCTGCCGGGCAGCGCGGTGGATCGCTACCCCCACGAGTTTTCCGGCGGTCAGCGCCAGCGGATCGGCATCGCCCGCGCCATCGCCCTCAAGCCCAAGCTGCTGGTGTGCGACGAGGCGGTCTCGGCCCTCGATGTCTCGGTGCAGTCGCAGATCGTCAACCTGCTGCTCAGCCTGCAGCGGGAGATGAACCTCTCCATCATCTTCATCGCCCACGATCTGTCGGTGGTCAAACACATCTCGGATCGGATTGCGGTGATGTATCTGGGACGGATCGTCGAACTGGCGGATGCCCAGTCGCTCTATCTGGCGCCGCGCCACCCCTATACCCAAGCACTGATCTCCGCCATTCCGGTACCGGACCCGCGCAGGCGCAGCCAGCGCATTCTGCTGACCGGCGATGTGCCCTCCCCCATCTCGCCGCCAAGCGGCTGCCACTTCCACCAGCGCTGCCCCCATGCGACCGAGCTGTGCAAAAGCAAGGCGCCAAGGCTTGAGGCGTGTGATGAGGCCCATCATCAGGTGGCCTGCCACACCCCGCTCGCCGTCGGTGGTCACGCCATCAGCGGCAACGCCATCAGTGACAACGCTACGAGCGGCGACAGCAGGCTGGAGCAGGCGAGCTAGGCGCAGCGAACAAACGCCAGGGTAGAAACAGACGAGGCGGCCATCAGGCCGCCTCGTGCTATCGGGTCACTCTTGTCTTATCGCGTCACGGCTGCCGCTCGTCAGGCAATCTGGTAGCGGCCCGGCTTGTGGTTGAGTGTCAACACCAGATTACAGATAACCGCCGCCACGATGGAGAGCGCCAGGATCCAGGGCTGCACCACGAAAAACGAGGCGACAACAATGGCGCAATCGAGCCCCATCTGCAGCTTGCCCGCCCGGATGCCAAAGCGATCCTGAATAAAGAGCGCCAGAATGTTGAAGCCCCCCAGACTCGACTTGTGACGGAACATGATGAGCAGCCCCATGCCAATCAGGGTACCGCCGATCAGCGCCGCATAGAGGGGCTCTATCTTGCCGATCTGCAACACCCCGTTGAGGTGATCGGTCATGTAGGAGACCGCCGCCACCGAGACAAAGGTGTTGAAGGTAAAACGTGGCCCCATCCGCAGCCATGCCAGCGCATAGAAGGGCAGGTTGATGCCGAAAAACAGCAGGCCGAAGCTGATGCCGGTCACCTTTTGCAGCAGCAGCGCCAGCCCGGCAGTCCCGCCGGTGAGCAGGCCAACCTGATGAAACAGAAAGATGCCGAGGGAAACAAAGCCGGCCGCCGTCAGCAGGGCCAGCACATCCTCATAAATAGGATGGGCAGTGCGAATCGAGGTGTTGTCCATAACCTGTATCCAAGCGAAGTAAAGAGAGAGTGTCTGTCGCCTGCCGTTGCGGGCGGGCTGCGAGCCCTGTCCACAGGGCTTCGTTATGGGGTCCAGTCTATTTTTTGTGAAAAGGATCACAACAGTCAGGCTGAACGCCCCATTCTGGTGCCTGTCATCTGGCATTGACACTCGCTGCACCAAGATGCAGCATGCCGCGGTTTAAGCGCGCCATCCCCCCATTCACAGCACGAGGCACTTTTCATGAAGGTCACCATTTTTGGCACAGGCTATGTCGGGCTGGTGCAGGCCGCCGTTCTGGCCGAGGTGGGCCATCAGGTCTGCTGCGTGGATGTGGATGATGAGCGGATCGCCGCCCTCAGGCTGGGGCAGATCCCCTTCTACGAACCGGGGCTGGCCCCGCTGGTCGAGAGTCATCTGGCCAGCGGCCGCCTGAGCTTCACGGTCGATCCCGCCATTGGCGTGGCACACGCCGACCTGCTGCTGATCGCCGTGGGCACCCCGGCTGACGAGGATGGCTCGGCCGATCTGCAACATGTGCTGGCGGTGGCCGACACCATAGGCCGACTGATGAGCCGCCCCAAGCTGGTGGTGACCAAGAGCACAGTACCGGTCGGCACGGCGCAGCAAGTAAGGGAACATATTGAGCTACAGTTGGCCGAACGTGGGCTGACCCTCACCTGCGAGGTGGCGGCCAATCCCGAGTTTCTCAAGGAGGGAGCGGCGGTCAACGACTGCATGCGGCCGGATCGCATCATCATCGGCTGTGACAGCGAGCGGGCGCTTGAGCAGTTGCGCGCCCTCTACGCCCCCTTCAACCGCAATCACGACCGGATCGTGGTGATGGATCTGCGCAGCGCCGAGCTCACCAAATACGCCGCCAACGCCATGCTGGCCACCAAGATCTCCTTTATGAACGAGATGGCAGCCCTCGCCGAGCAGCTGGGGGCCGATATCGAGGCGGTGCGCCAGGGGATGGGGGCCGATCCCCGCATCGGTTACCACTTTATCTACCCGGGCTGCGGCTACGGCGGCTCCTGCTTCCCCAAAGATATCAAGTCGTTGCGCCATACCGCGGCGAGTGTCGGCTGCGACGCCCCGCTGCTGGCGGCGGTCGAGCAGGTCAACCAGCGCCAGCAACAGAAGATGGCGCAAACCCTGCTGACCCGCTTCGGCCCGGATCTGCGCGGCCGCACCTTCGCCCTGTGGGGGCTGGCGTTCAAACCCGGCACCGACGATATGCGCGATGCGCCGAGCCGCCCGCTGCTGGCCGCCATCTGGGCTGCCGGTGGCCGGGTGCAGGCCTTTGATCCCAAGGCGATGGAGCGTGCCCGCCAGATCTACGGCCAGCGGCCGGATCTGCTGCTCTGCCCGACTCAGGAAGCGGCACTGGAAGGGGCCGATGCCCTGCTGATCTGCACCGAGTGGCAGGCGTTTCGCGCCCCCGATTTCCAGCAGTTGAAGGCCCTGCTCAACCAGCCCGTCATCATCGATGGCCGCAACCTCTATGACCCGCGCCAGCTCAGCGAGCTCGGGTTTGACTATCACGCCATCGGGCGGCCACATCTTCCCGCCAAAAAGCAGCCTGCCAACACCAGCTGCAACCCGGAGACTCAACCATGATCTATCTGGTCACCGGCGTCGCCGGTTTTATCGGTTTTCATGTGGCCAGCCAGCTGTGCGCCGCAGGCCATCAGGTGGTGGGGATCGACAACCTCAACGACTACTACGAGGTGAGTCTGAAAGAGGCGCGGCTGGCCCAACTGGCCAGTTTCCCCCATTTTCACTTCGAGCGGCTGGATCTGGCGGATCGCGAGGCGATGGCGACCCTGTTTGCCAGCCACCGTTTCGAGCGGGTGATCCATCTGGGGGCGCAGGCGGGGGTGCGCTACTCCATCGACAATCCGTTCGCCTATGCCGACAGCAACCTCACCGGCATGCTGACGGTGCTGGAGGGGTGTCGTCACCACGGGATCCAGCACCTCATCTACGCCTCCTCCAGCTCGGTCTATGGCATGGGGGATCAGATGCCCTACTCCACCGCGCAGCAGGTGGATCACCCGGTCTCCCTCTACGCCGCCACCAAGAAGAGTGGCGAGCTGATGGCCCACGCCTACTCGGCGCTCTATGGCCTGCCCACCACAGGGCTGCGCTTCTTTACCGTCTACGGCCCCTGGGGTCGGCCCGACATGGCCATCATCAAGTTCACCCGCGCCATTCTGGCGGGGGAGCCCATCGATGTGTACAACCACGGCGATCTCAGCCGCGACTTCACCTTTATCGACGACATCGTCGCGGGGATCCTCGCCGTGGCCGACCAGCCGCCCCGCCCCAATCCCGATTGGCACGCCAGCGAGCAGAGCGCGGCCGAGAGCGCAGCTCCCTACCGCATCCTCAATATCGGCAACGGCCAGCCGGTGCGGCTGCTCGATTTTATCGAGGCGCTGGAAGAGGCCATCGGCAAACCCGCCATCAAGCGGATGCTGCCGATGCAGGCAGGCGACATGCACGCCACCTGGGCCGACAGCGAGCCGCTGCACACCCTCACCGGCCTGCGCCCCGCTACGCCCCTCAAGCAAGGTGTTGCCGAGTTTGTCCGCTGGTATCTCGACTACTACCGGCCCGCCCGCTGACGAGCGCGGGTAGCCCCTCGGTCATTGATGAGTTAATCAGATACCACTGATGCCCCGCGGGTTTTAGGATGGCTGAACGCACTGTCTGCGCACCATAGCGAGGATTTGAGATGCAATCACAGGAACAGGGTCTGATCGATGGACTGTTCGACCGCCTCAAGCAAGCGCAAGCCAGGGATAGCAAGCGAGACCAACAAGCGGATCAGCTGATCCGCCAGCATCTGGCCCAGCAGCCCGATGCCCCCTACTACATGGCCCAGGCGCTGCTAATTCAGCAGGCTGCCCTTACTCGCCTCAACGAGCGGGTCAAGGAGCTGGAAGCCAGCCAGAGCGCCCCAAGTGGTGGCAGTTTTCTCTCCGGCCTGTTTGGTAGCGAAAGCAGCCCGCCCCCGCGCTTTACGCCGCCACCGGCAACCGCTCCTGCCCAGCCAGCGTCCCGTGCCAGCTCCTTTTTGGGCGGCGCCCTGCAAACCGCCGCCGGTGTGGCCGGTGGCGTGATGCTGGCCGATATGATCGGCGGACTGTTTCACAACAATCGGCCCGAGGAGATCATCGACATCATAGAGCCAGCGCCCATCGCCAATCCGGTCGATGCGGAACCGGTGCGCTGGGACGGCTGGGATTCACCTCCCGATGCTGGCAGCAATTTTCTCGACGACGATAGCCAGAGTAGCGGCTGGGCCGACAGTGACGATAACAACGGCGGTTTCTTCTGACCGTCAAACCATTACTGGCCCCGCATCTGGCGGGGCTCAACTCGATACGAAACCCATGACTATGGAAAGTGTGATGACACCACGGATCGGCAGCGGCATGACGCGATATACTCAGCGCGCTTCGTGCCACCCGGGAACAACTCCCGACCCCAGGCGCTCTGTCCGTGGCCACGCAACACCCCCATGACGACAAGGAGCCACCCATGATCCGAACCCTGCTTTTGAGCGGCGCCGCCATCGCGGCCTATGCCCTGCAACAGAGCCACGCTCTGCTTCCCCTGCTCAGCCTGCTGGCCCTGCTTTCGCTCTGGGTTGTCAGCGAAATTGGCAGCTTCTATCGCGCGCTTCCTCCCGCCGTGCTGGATGAGCAGGAGTATCACCACGACTTTTAACCGGATGAAAAATGGTGTGAAACTGTCGAGATGCCGTTAGTTCCATACCGTTTTGCTCTCTGAAATCTCCACGCTATAACAACAGGATCCACTGGGTTCGTGGCGATAGCAGCCATGTTCCTCTATATCTTCTGTACTCAAACAGGAGATAACCCATGAGGCACATCAGCGAAAACGGACTGTTTTTGCTGCTTTTTTTGTCGTTGTTACTGGCAGGAATGCCGTGGGCGATGGCACAGGGCAGGGATTTCAGGCAAGCCCCCAGGGCGCTGACGGCGATCAAGCAGGGCCAGGCAGCCCAGCAAAACGGCAATCTGCACAAGGCCATCGCCCTCTACTGTGTCGCGGCCAGCACCGGCAACCCCGAAGGATACTTCCGGATCGGCCGCCTGCTCGCCACCGGTCCCGCCTCGGTGCGCAGCGCCAAGCTGGCCAACAGCTATCTCGCCATGGCGATGCGCCTTGGTAACCAGCAGGCCGCCCGTTACTACAACGCCCGCATCGGCAATGCCCCTATGGGGGATCAGTGCGGCATCGGGATCCGTGGCGGTCAGGGGGGCTATCTGGCGCAGCTCCCCTCCACCCCCTTCAATGTCGACTCCTGGGTTGCGCGCCAGCCACCCGCCAAGCAAAAACTGGTCACCATGCTGCGCCACGCCGCCAAACACCATAAGGTGGATGCCCGGCTGGTGCTGGCGATTGCCATCGCCGAATCCAATCTCAACAGCCGCGCCGTTTCACCCAAGAATGCTCAGGGGCTGATGCAGCTGATCCCCGAAACCCAGCAACGGTTCGGGGTAACCCGGCCATTCGATCCGGCCCAGAACATCAAGGGCGGCGTCACCTATCTCAAGTGGCTGGATCGCCGCTTCGATGGCGACTGGGTGCTGATCTCGGCGGCCTACAACGCCGGGGAAAAAGCGGTGGAACGCTATGGCGGGATCCCCCCCTATGACGAGACGCAGGAGTATGTGAAACGGGTGCTCTACTTCGCAGGACACAAACAACCCTGATCCCTATCACCAGAGCGGGCTCCAGATAAACCGTTCTATTTACAAAACAATTAATAAATTGCGCAATCGTTTGCCTGCAAGTAGAATCCGGCGCTTTCCCGCAGTCCTGACAGGTAAAACATGAATTTCTTTAAACGGTTGATGTGTCTGATCGCACTGTTTTGCGCCCCCTTCACCCACGCTTCCAACCCCGCATCCGCCCCCATCCTGATCCAGGGGGCGATGGACGTTGAGGTCGATACCATGGTCGCCGCCCTGCAAGAGAAACAGGCGCTGACTATCGGCGCATGGACATTCTGGCAGGGCACGCTGGCTGGCTATCCGGTGGTTATCTCCCGTACCGAGGTGGGTCTGGCCAATGCAGCAGCCGCCACCACCCTGGCCATCGAGCGCTTCAAGCCGCGTCTCATCATCAACCAGGGCACCTCGGGCGGCCATGATCCGGCGCTTCATCGCGGTGATATCGTGATCGCGACCAAGAGCTTCAACATGGGCGCTTATCGCAGTGACTTTACTCCGGCAGATCAGGGCATTGATCCGCGCAAATGGCACAACTTCGAGGTGACCATGCGTCTGCGGGAAAACGGCAAGCTGGTGGAACACACCTCGTTCGCCGGTGACCCCGAGCTGGTTGGCCGCGCCCTTGGCATGGCCGACCGTTATCAGCACGGTCGCGTGGTGGCAGGCATCATCGGCACTGCCGATGAGTGGAACCGTCAGGTCGCCCGCATCAACTGGCTGCACCAGACTTACAACACGGCGGCCGAAGAGATGGAAACCTCCTCCGCCGCCCTGGTGGCCGAAGCCTACAAGGTGCCCTTTGTCGGGGTGCGAGTGCTCTCCAACACCGACCTCCATGGCGAGGAGTTTGATCCGCAAACCGCGATCCACTGCCAGCAATTCGTCATCGACTACACCAAAGCCCTGATCAACAGCTTTAACAAGGCTTGATAGTGTCAGAGAGGCCGCCGCAATGGCGGCCTCTCTGTCTTGTCACCCTCCAGCCCCAACCAGACCGCCATCCTTCATATGCCTCTTAAGTCAGTCAGCAACAATCATCAGTAGACAGCCACCTTGCGCCCGTAGTGACGGTAATACCCCACCAGATTGCTGACCAGAAACAGCCCCTCCATCAGCGCGGCGACCGGTGAGCCCACCAGCAGGTTGTTACCCAGCCAGCAGAGGGTACCGAGCAGCATCCAGCGCCGCAGCTGGCGATCGTCGGGGCAAAACGCAGCCCGGGTTTGCAACAGGCTCGCCAGCAGCCCAATCCATGAGAGCAGGCCTTGATAGGTCGCCAGCGCCGCCGCACAGGCCAACCCCATGAAAAACCACATCAAGATGCGGTGAACCAGCCAGATACTGACCAGAAAGCGCACGCTGGCCAGCAGCAACAGGCTGGCGGCCGACCACTGCCCGAGCAGGGCAAAGTGACCGGCATTGAGGGCGCAGGAGAGGGCCAGACAGGCCAGGATCCTGCGGCGATCCCGCAACTGAAACGACAACAGATCGAGCAACAAGGCCAGGCTCACCACCAGTTGCGACCACAGAAACAGCGACATCATCCACACCTCGTCCGTCATTTGGATGGCGCAGCATGAAGTGGCAACCAGCAGGTGGCATTAACCTGTGTTAATGCGGCGGCGGATCCGCGACAGGGTGACCGGGCTGATACCGATGTAGTTGGCGAGCTGTACCTGAGTGAGCCGCGCAGGCCAGTGGGGGAAGGTGTGGCAGAGCTCCCGATAACGCTCCTCGGGGGAGTGCAGCAGCAAAAACGCCTCCTTGCGCTCCTTGTAACCCAGCTGCTGGCGCAACAGGGCCATGCAGACCGGCTGCCAGGCGGGCTCATCCAGCAGGGCGAGCGGCACCCGCACCACCTGCAACTCCGTCAGCGCCTCCAGCTGATAGCGGGCGATCGATCCCGTGAGCCAGCTGTCATAGAGCAGGCAGAGCTCCCCCTCGAAGTAGAACTCCTTGCAGCGCTCCTGCCCGTCCCGGGTGTAGTGGCAGGCGCGAGCGATGCCCGCTTCGATATAGAAGGCAGCTTCCTGCTCTGCCCCTTGCGCCAACAGTGCCTGACCGGCGCGCAGCGTCTGCCGTGGCAAGCGCAGGCTGATGGCTTCGCTCAGCGCGGCGTCCAATCCCATTGTGCAGAGAAAGGCGGCCAGTGAGGGGGCTTGAGGAGATGGGTTCATGACGGCTCCGGAACAAAACGGCAGCCCACATCATGCCCAAATTGCACGGCTGATGCAGCAAGGCGTGACCGCTGCGGCAAAGGGGGGACATAGCCGGGTGCCACCTTTGCCCCCCCTCGTCCGTTGGTTTACAATCGACGGGTTTTTTGGAACCCGGTTGACCTGTGTCGACCTGGCCCCACCACGACATCAGTCTGTTAGTGCCAAGACATTAACCTGCTGAAAAGGAAGAGAATTAGCCAATGGCTCAATTTATTTACACCATGAACAGGGTCGGCAAGGTCGTGCCGCCCAAGCGTCATATCCTCAAGAACATCTCCTTGAGCTTCTTCCCGGGCGCCAAGATCGGCGTGCTGGGTCTGAACGGCGCCGGTAAATCGACCCTGCTGCGCATCATGGCGGGCATCGATACCGAGATCGAAGGGGAAGCCCGTCCGCAGCCCGGCATCAAGATCGGCTACCTGCCGCAGGAGCCGAAGCTGGATCCGGAGCAGACCGTACGCGAAGCGGTCGAAGAGGCCGTTGGCGAGGTGAAGCGCGCCATGGCCCGTCTGGACGAGGTCTATGCGGCCTACGCCGACCCGGATGCCGACTTTGACAAGCTGGCCCGCGAACAGGGCGAGCTGGAAGCCATCATTCAGGCTCAGGGTGGCCACAACATGGAAAACCAGCTGGAGCGTGCGGCCGATGCCCTGCGCCTGCCAGCCTGGGATGCCCAGATCAAGCACCTCTCCGGTGGTGAGCGCCGCCGTGTGGCACTGTGCCGTCTGCTGCTGGAAAAGCCGGACATGCTGCTGCTGGACGAACCGACCAACCACCTGGATGCGGAATCCGTGGCCTGGCTGGAGCGCTTCCTGCACGACTACGAAGGCACTGTTGTGGCCATCACCCACGACCGTTACTTCCTCGACAACGTGGCAGGCTGGATCCTGGAGCTGGACCGCGGCGAAGGTATCCCGTGGGAAGGCAACTACTCCTCCTGGCTGGAGCAGAAGGACGCCCGTCTGGCGCAGGAAGCAAGTTCCGAAGCGGCCCGTCGCAAGTCCATCGAGAAAGAGCTGGAGTGGGTTCGTCAAAACCCGAAAGGGCGTCAGGCCAAGTCCAAGGCCCGTATGGCTCGCTTCGAAGAGCTCAACACCAACGACTACCAGAAGCGCAACGAGACCAACGAGCTGTTCATTCCGCCCGGACCGCGCCTCGGCGACAAGGTGGTGGAAGTGGCCAACCTGCGCAAATCCTACGGTGATCGGGTGCTGATCGACGATCTGTCGTTTGCCATTCCGAAGGGAGCCATCGTCGGCATCATCGGCCCGAACGGTGCCGGTAAGTCGACCCTGTTCCGCATGATGTCGGGTCAGGAGCAGCCGGATTCCGGCGCCATCACCCTGGGTGAAACCGTGGTGCTGGCCTCTGTCGATCAGTTCCGCGACAGCATGGATGACAAGAAGACGGTATTCGAAGAGGTCGCTGACGGTCAGGATATCCTGCGCATCGGCAACTACGAGTTCCCGAGCCGCGCCTATATCGGCCGCTTCAACTTCAAGGGTTCCGACCAGCAGAAGCGGGTTGGCGAACTCTCCGGTGGTGAGCGCGGTCGTCTGCATCTGGCCAAGCTGCTGCAGACCGGCGGCAACGTGCTGCTGCTGGATGAACCGACCAACGATCTGGATATCGAAACCCTGCGCGCCCTCGAGAACGCCCTGCTGGAGTTCCCGGGTTGTGCCATGGTCATCTCCCACGACCGCTGGTTCCTCGACCGTATCGCCACTCACATCCTGGACTATCAGGATGAGGGCAAGATCGAGTTCTTCGAAGGTAACTTTACCGAATACGAAGAGTGGAAGAAGAAGACCTACGGCGCCGAGGCGATCCAGCCCCATCGCGCCAAGTACAAGCGCATCGCCAAATAAGGCTGACTGCGTGTTGAGGGGAGCTTCGGCTCCCCTTTCTCTTGCCTTTTGACTTACAATCCTAGACGGATGCCTTTGCATGGATGTAGCACGATGACGACCCCCATAGAGAAAAAACTCACCATCCAGATCCGGGTTGAACCGGGTTGCCTCGGGCCGGATGGCAAGGAGCACATAGAGACCTTCTGTGCCGCTGCCGCCAAGATTTTTGCCGCCGTGGAGCCCGAGCTGGTGAGCTGGGTGCTGATCCCCCGCTACGACAAGCAGCTGCCGGAGCAGGAGTTCTTTATCGAGGGGCGCAAGCTGACCGAAGAGCAGGCCAGCCTCTTTCTGCGCCGCTTCGGCCGCGAACTGGGTGAGGTTCAAGACCGGCTCGACTCCGTGCTGGCCCAACTGGTCGAGCGCTACTTCAAGACACTTTAAGCCCCCTTTTCCGATAAAAGGTTCTCTGCTGAGAACCTTTTTTTATGCTCAAAAAGCAAACGTTTGAATTTTTGCTCTATTCATTGATCTGCTTCGCAGATCCAGGGTTTGTAAACGGCGCCGCCTGTGTAAAAATGTGCGCGCTGTCACGGTATCAGGACGAGTCTGGTTACTTAACCGCCAGAAACAGGGCAATTTACCCCGCATGGATGGGATAGCCCGTTCCCCTGCTGCTTATTTCACGTCACCTATTGGAATCCAACATGAATCAACAACACCAAGCTGCCAATCAGGCCGCCGGGCAAGGATTGCTTGAGCGCCTGTTTGCCCTGCAAGGCCATGGCACTACCGCCCGCACCGAAGTGATCGCCGGTATCACCACCTTCCTGACCATGGTCTATATCGTGTTCGTCAACCCGCAGATCCTCTCTGCGGCGGGCATGGACACCCAGGCCGTGTTCGTCACCACCTGCCTCATCGCCGGTATCGGCAGCATCCTGATGGGCCTGTTGGCCAACCTGCCGATCGCGCTGGCCCCCGCCATGGGCCTCAACGCCTTCTTCGCCTTCGTGGTGGTCGCGGGCATGGGTTACTCCTGGCAAGTGGGCATGGGCACCATCTTCTGGGGCGCCATGGGTCTGTTGATCCTCACCCTGCTGCGGGTGCGCTACTGGCTGATCGGCAACATCCCGCTCACCCTGCGGGTCGGCATCACCGCCGGTATCGGTCTGCTGATCGCCCTGCTCGGCCTGCACAACGCCGGTATCGTGGTCGCGAGCCCCGCGACTATGGTGACCGTGGGCAACCTCACCTCCCTGCCCTGCCTGCTGGGTCTGCTCGGTTTCTTCCTGATCTGCATCTTCTCCGCCCGCGGCGTCCACTCCGCCGTGCTGATCGCCATCGTGGTCACCACGGGTCTGGGCTGGCTGTTTGGCGATGTCACCTTCAAGGGCTTTGTCTCCATGCCCCCCAGCATCGAACCGGTGTTCGGCCAGCTGGATCTGATGGGATCGCTCGATATCAGCCTCGCCGGGATCATCTTCTCCTTTATGCTGGTCAACCTGTTCGACTCCTCCGGCACCCTGATTGGCGTCACCAACCGCGCCAAGCTGGCCGATGATCGCGGCCACTTCCCGCGCATGAAGCAGGCGCTGATGGTTGATAGCGTCAGCTCCGTCGGCGGCGCTTTCATGGGCACCTCCTCGGTCACCGCCTTTATCGAGAGCAGCTCCGGCGTCGCCGTCGGCGGCCGTACCGGTCTGACCGCCATCGTGGTCGGCCTGCTGTTCCTGCTGGCGATCTTCTTCTCTCCGGTCGCCGCCATGGTGCCGGCCTATGCCGCCGCTGGCGCCCTTATCTATGTGGGCGTGCTGATGTGCTCCGAGCTGACCCGGGTGAAGTGGGAAGATCTGACCGAAGCGGTACCGGCCTTTATGACCGCCGTCATGATGCCGTTCAGCTTCTCCATCACCGAGGGGATCGCCGTGGGCTTTATCTCCTACTGCGTGATGAAGGCAGGCACCGGCCGCTGGCGCGAGATCAACCCCTGCGTGCTGGTGGTCGCCCTGCTGTTCGTGCTCAAGTTCGTCTGGGTCGACAGCCACTAAGCGGCACTCTGTCCCAATAAAAATGCCAGTCAGCTGACTGGCATTTTTTTATCCAAAGTATTTTCGGCCTGTGCGCTGGCCATAAAAAAATCCGAAACCAGTGGTTTCGGATTTTTGCTATTCAGTATGTGGCAGAGCGGGGTAATCCCCTCGTCTGCCACATCGGCAGCACTTACTCGGCAGCCATGCGGGCTTCGATGTAAGCCAGTGCGCGGTCGATACGAGCCAGTACGCGCTCCTTGCCCACCAGCGCCATCACGGCGTCGATGCCAGGGGACTGACCCAGACCGGTCACGGCTACGCGCAGCGGCATGCCGACCTTGCCCATGCCCTGACCCAGCTCGGCGGCAGTGGCTTCAATCAGCTCGTGCAGCGCTTCGGTGGTCCAGCTATCCAGTGCAGCCAGCTTGGTCTTGGCCAGAGCCAGCGGCTCGGCAGCGACGCCACGCAGGTGCTTCTTGGCAGCCGCTTCGTCGATCGCCTCAAAATCTTCGAACAGATAGCGGCTCTGGGCGGCCATCTCGACCAGGGTGTTGCAGCGCTCGGCCAGCAGGGTCACAACCTCTGGCAGCGACGGGCCCTTGCTGGTGTCGATCTGCTGGTTTTCCATGTGCCAGGCCAGGTGCTTGGCCACATAGGCCGGATCCAGGCTGCGCATGTAGTGGTTGTTCAGCCACAGCAGCTTGTCGGTGTTGAAGGCAGAGGCGGACTTGGAGATGGCATCCAGGCTGAACAGCTTGATCATCTCGTCCAGGGTGAAGATCTCCTGATCGCCGTGGGACCAGCCCAGACGCACCAGATAGTTCAGCAGCGCTTCCGGCAGGTAGCCGTCGTCGCGGTACTGCATCACGGAGACAGCACCGTGGCGCTTGGAGAGCTTGGCGCCGTCGTCACCCAGGATCATGGAGACGTGGGCAAACTCCGGCACCGGCGCGTTCAGCGCCTTGTAGATGTTGATCTGGCGCGGGGTGTTGTTGATGTGGTCTTCACCACGCACCACGTGGGTGATCTCCATATCCCAGTCATCGACCACTACGCAGAAGTTGTAGGTCGGCGCGCCGTCGGTACGGCGGATGATCAGATCGTCCAGCTCGGTGTTGGCGAACTCGATGCGGCCACGGACGTGGTCATCGAACACCACGGAACCTTCGGTCGGGTTGCGGAAGCGGATCACGTGCGGCGCATCGGCCGGGTGATCGTGGGCGTGGTCGCGGCACTTGCCGTCATAACGGGGCTTCTCGCCGTTGGCCATCTGGCCTTCGCGCAGCGCTTCCAGACGCTCCTTGGAGCAGTAGCACTTGTAGGCGCGGCCATCGGCCAGCATCTCGTCGATGATGCCGTTGTAGCGATCGAAGCGCTTGGTCTGGTAGTAGGGGCCCTCATCCCAGTTCAGCTCCAGCCATTCCATGCCCTCAATGATGGCGTCGATCGCCTCCTGAGTGGAACGTTCCAGGTCGGTATCCTCAATACGCAGCACGAACTCACCGCCCTGGTTCTTTGCAAACAACCAGGAATAGAGTGCGGTACGGGCACCGCCGACATGCAAAAAGCCGGTCGGGCTGGGAGCAAAACGGGTTTTGACTTTCATCTTTAAGCCTTGTGTAGAGGGCCTTGGGCCAATTCGTTAGAAAAAACCGTCGCATTTTAGCACCGACAATCACGGATGGGAAAACCATGACGCCATTGCGGGCTAAAGTAGGGGATTAAATCTGTCACCATTTTCATCTGTAGCCCGATATTTGAAGAGGATCGCAAAACAGAAGCCCCGTTTCCGATTTGCTATGCACAATGCTGGAGAGCTGCCTCCTCCGGTCGATACTCAGATAACGCTCACCACACTTCTCACGCACAAGGAAGAGACGATGCAGTTCCGTTCTATCCAGAATCGCATTCTAGTGATGGCCGGGATCGCCATGACCGCAGCCCTGGTCATCCTGATCCTGCTCAACCAATACTCCGGCCAACAGACCCAACAACTCACCATCAGCTCCAGCCGTGAAGCGCTGCAGCAGGAGGCATGGCAGAAGGTCAGCGCCAATGCCCGCGCCGAGGCGGCCACCATCACCCAGCTGCTGCAAAAAGGGCTCTCCTACACCCAGCAGATGGCCAGCGCCCTCGCCCTGCAACAACAGGGCAAACTGCCGCTGGATCGCCAGCAGGCCACCGACCTGCTCAAGGCACAATTGGCGTTGGAGCCCCAGCTCTATGGCGCCTTTGCCGGCTTCGAACCCAACGGTTTCGACGGTCAGGATGCCAGCTTTGCCGGTCAGACCGGGCTCGGTAGCGACAGCAAGGGGCGCTTTGTCCCCTACTTCTATCGCGACAAGGATCAAATCGGCACCGATCTGCTGCTCTCCATCGAAAAAACCGACCCGGACGAATTCGGCAATCCCGCCAACGACTACTACGCCTGCCCGAAACGGGAAGGTCGCTCTTGCCTGATCGATCCCTTCAAGGTGGATATCAACGGCCAGCAGGTGCTGGTGAGCACCATCACCACCCCCATCATGGTGGATGGTCAGTTCAAGGGGATCGCCGCGCTGGATCTGGCGGTGGACTCCATCAGCCGTCAGGCCAAGAGCCTCAACAGCAACATTTATGACGGCCAGGGGGAAACCCTGATCGTCAGCGCCGCTGGCGTCATTACCGGCACCAGCGGTGATGCCAGCCTGCTTGGCAGCCGCGCCGACAAATTGCTCGGCAATCAGTGGCAGCAGTACCTGAAACCGGAAGTGCAGCGTCAGGAGCTGGACGAATCATTCCGTATTTCAGTCCCCATCATGGTGCCGGGGATGAGCCGCAACTGGGCCATCATCGTCACCCTGCCCTACAAGGTGGTGCTGGCCGGGGCCGATCAGCTGGAGAGCCAACTCAACGAGATGAACCGGGCCGCCGTGACCCAACAGCTGGTCGGCGCCTTTATCGTGCTGGTACTGGCGCTGGCGACCATGCTGGTGATTGCCCGCAGCATCACCGGCCCCATCCGTCAGATGGTCAGCCTGGTGGATGACATCGCCGATGGCGAAGGGGATCTCACCAAGCGCCTCGCGACCCGCTCGGTGGATGAGCTGGGGGATCTCGCCAAGGGGATCAACCGCTTTATCGACAAGCTGCAAGGGCTGCTCGGGGATGTGCTGAAAACGGCCAGCGAGGTGAACCGCCACGCCTGCGACACCGATCGCATCGCCGGTCAGACCGACACCAACCTGCAACATCATCAGGCGGAGATGGAGCAGATGCTGACCGCGGTACAGGAGATGTCCTACGTCAGTCAGGAGGTCGCCACCCACGCCAACAACACCGCCGACTCGGCCAAACAGGCGCAAGGCGCGGCGGATCAGGGCAAGGAGCGCTTCCAGCAGGTGATCCAGTCGATGCACAAGGTCGCAGCAGAAGCAGGTAAAGGGGCCGAAGTGGTGGAAGGGCTGGCTCACGACAGCGCCCAGATCACCAGCATCCTCACCGTCATTCAGGGGATTGCCGATCAGACCAACCTGCTGGCCCTCAACGCCGCCATCGAGGCTGCCCGGGCTGGCGAGCAGGGCCGCGGCTTTGCAGTAGTCGCCGACGAAGTGCGCAAACTGGCGG
>OEQV01000109.1_pt1 | contig 25027 bp, 18 predicted proteins | sample 1539821 | NCBI WGS metagenome assembly OEQV01 (sample SAMEA3891244, study PRJEB23780) | metagenome | biome: terrestrial biome; feature: animal house; material: water of meat washing | place: Italy | collected 2015-05-12 | reverse complement strand
TAGGTTCGATTAGCCGTAAGGCGTAATCGGACGTTCGCGTCAATCAATTCTCCCGCTATAACGGCCACCCGTATTCCCCTCTGGCAGGCCGCCGCTGACTCACGGAGACAACCGTAAAATTAGGACACCCACTTTCCTGAGAAAGCCGCTGTATCGCCAGCACAGCCAAGATGGATGTCCTTTTATAGATAGTATGTTTCGCAAAAATCACGCCAACATAACAAAGTATTTAATAATGATTCGCAACGCTTGGCATTTTCAGTGTAAAGTTGGGTTTCGTGTTTACGGTGCAATGGTTTAGGTTAGGTGGCGGCGTAGCTCACCCATTAATATGGCATTATCTCGTTTTAAAGGATTAGACATGATTAAGCTCAGACCCATGACCGCAAGTGAATATCCAGCATATTGCGATTATTTTATTGATGATTACAGCCGTGAAATTGCTGAAAATTATGGCCACTCAATAGATAGAGCGATCGAATTAGCCAATCAGGAGCTTCTTCGTAGCTTTCCTAATGGCTTGGAAACCGATAAGCATGAATTATTGTGCATCGAATCAGATTCAGAATTAGTTGGTTATTTGTGGCATTCGATTAACGCCGATGATAAATCCACGTTTATTTATGACTTCTTCATTTTCTCAAATCGTCGCAATAACGGTTATGGGAAGTTGGCAATTTCTGCGTTTGAATCACAATTAACATCAATTGGGATTGAGCAAATTAAATTGCGAGTAGCGTACCATAATCAAAGAGCGTTAAAACTGTATCAAGAAGTTGGCTTTGCCATTTCTGGCTACAATATGTCAAAGAAGATAGGCTTAAATTAGGAACCCCACCTTTCTGAACAAACTCCGTATAGCCAGCCCGTAGGTTCGATTAGCCGTCAGGCGTAATCGGACGTTCGCGTAAATCAATTCTCCCGCCATAACGGCCAGCCGAATTTCCAACTCCGGCTGGCCAACCCTGACCCACGGCAACAACCGAAACAAAAGCCTCTCGTTCGTCCGATTACGCTGCGCTAATCGAACCTACATGAGGCGGTGAGATATGGTGCAGGCCGGTTTTAAACACTGGCGGGAGATGGGCGCAATCTTATCCCCGATCCCGACCCGATCACCGGAATTACCCCTCTCGGGAGAGATGAGCTGTTATCATTTGAGCCAGAGCTCCGCGCCAACATCACCCTTGTGAGGAAAGTTATGGATATACCTTCCGCCCCCGCCCCGTCCATCTGCCAACAGTGTCAGGAGCAGGTGGATCTCGACTTCGATTTCACCATGGCCTTCCAGCCCATCATCGATTGCCGCAACCGCACCCTCTTCGGCTATGAGGCGCTGGTGCGGGGGCTCAACAACGAATCTGCGCACTCGGTGATTGCCCGGGTCAACGACAGCAATCGCTATCGCTTCGATCAGTTGTGCCGCATCAAGGCCATCGCGCTGGCGGCCCGACTCGGGATGAAGGGGATGCTGAGCATCAATTTTCTGCCCAATGCGGTCTACCGCCCGGAGCGCTGCATCCGCACCACCCTGCAGGCGGCCCGCGAGCACAACTTCCCCATCGAGCAGATCATGTTCGAGCTGACCGAGGTGGAGCAGGTGCAGGATAGCCAGCATCTTCGCGGTATCGTCGATCACTATCAGGCGCTCGGCTTCAAGACGGCGATCGATGACTTTGGCGCCGGTTACTCGGGCCTCAACCTGCTGGCCGATTTTCTGCCAGATATCATCAAGCTCGATATGCACCTGCTGCGCGGCATCGACCAGGACCCGACCCGGCAAGCCATCGTGCGCCACTGTCTGGCGCTGTTTGCGGAGCTGAAGATCACCCCGCTGGCGGAGGGGATCGAGACCCGCGAAGAGATGGCCTGCCTGCGGGAGATGGGCATCAGCCTGATGCAGGGCTATCTGTTTGCCCGCCCCGGCTTCGAAACCCTGCCCGAGGTGGATTTCGCCAGCCTTTGAGCCATCGCAGTCGGCACTGAGCCCCGCTCCCCCCGCCAGAATAAAAAACGGACACCCGAGGGTGTCCGTTTTTATGTCATATCACCTTGCCCCGAGGGGCTGTGTGCTGACGGTTTACAGATAGCTCTCATCGACGCCGATATGGGCCAGCGCAGCCAGTTCGAGCGGCGTCAGCTGATCGACAGAATCAATCTGGGACGCATCACTGTGAGCTGACAGGGGCAGCGCGAGGTGCTCCTTGATCTGGTCGATCAGGGTGCTCACCACAGTGCCCATACGGGTCAACCGGGAGGTCAATACGGCCTCCGGGACCGTGTCGGCAAAGGGCGAGACCAGCTCAACCGCTAGATCACAGATGCCCCGCACCCGATCACCAAAAGCCCCTTCCAGCTGTTGCAGCACTTGTCGCGCTTCGCTGGCGCCGAGACGCGCCACCGCCGCCTTCATGTTGTCACCATCAAAGCGCTGCCGCGCCCCGGCATCGAGCCGATCTTCCGGCTTGCCAGCGGTATGGTCAGCCCACGCCTGATCGCCCTGACTGGCAAACTGCATCAGACCGCCCAGCACCAGTCGCTGGTTGGGGCGCGCCGAGGCGAGGCTGTCGAGGGCATGACCAAGGGAAGAGCCCTTGGCATCGCTGCCGCTGGCCAGCGAGAGCGCCAGAGTGCGCAGGGTTTGCAGATCGCCACGGGTCTGCAATTTGGCCATGTGGGAGCCGTTGATGGAGCCATCGGCAATGTGCTGATGCAGGGCGTTGAGATCGCTGCTGCTCAGGGTCACTGTCGTCGAGGTTTGATCCCGCAGCAGGTAGCTGGCCTGATAGCTGATGAGATCCAGCGCCAGCTTGTAGCCGGTGGCCGGGGTCTGCCGCGCCATGGCGACCTGCTCGCGGGCCACACCTTTGCTCTCACCACGTTGGACCGGCGCCGCATCGGCAGCCGTGGTCGCGCTTTGCGCCGGTTCACCAGCAATTTCGGCCTTTACGGCGCGCTGCAGGTCGGCCACTTCACCCATCGCGGTGTGCAGCTGGCTCATCGCCTCCTGCAACAGTTCGGGGGTGGCGCTGGCGAGCAGCTCGGTCACCTTGCCCCCCACCGTACCCCACTGCTGGAGCGGGATACCGGCGATGGGGCGGGCCAGTAGCCCGGCTGCCAACTCCCGCAGTTGCGGCTGCTGGGAGCCGACGACAACGGCCTGCAACGCGGTGCAGAGAGAGCGCAGGGGGCCATTGCCGGTCGCCAGAGTGGTGTGATCCTTGCCCAGTTGTTCGGCGGTGATGTTGTGCAACACGTCCGCCTTGGCGAAGCCACCCAGCGAGCTACCAAATGCAGCCTGCTTCATCAGGCGCTGAAGATCCTCGGGGGAAACGGCGGTTTGCGCCTTCGGCGCAGCGGCACGCTTGTCCGTCCCCAGCAGGTTGCCGATCCACTCTTTCAGGGCCACAAACGGGCGAGCCAGCTGGGCCCCCAGTCGCGAGAGCAGCCCCTGCCCTTTCTGCGGTTCGCTGCGGCTGCCCAGCAGGATCGCATCTTGCCCGGTGGCGATCTGACGCGCCTCCAGCTGGCCCATCCGGCCAACCCCTGTGGTGGCATCACTGTGGTGAGCGACGGCCTGCAAGCCGCCGGTGTGTGTTTGAATCTGCATGATGATTGTCTTCTTGTGATGTTTCGCCGCCAGTCTAGGAGAGGCCATCAACAGGGACTATCGGGATTGGTCGCGATTTTTGTACTGAGCGCGGCGCGCTATCTCGCTGACCGGAAAGCTAAAAAAAGAGAGCCACCATTAACAGTGCCGCGGGCGGCGACCTGCTCTAATGGCGCCATCACCAATCTGGAGCCATCAATGAACTCTCTTTATCACGCCGCCATCCACCAGCTGTTTCTCTCCCTCTCGCTGCCTGCGCCGCAGCAGGAGGAGAGCGTCACCAGCCTGCAGATCGGCGAGCTGACCTGCCATTTGACCGAACACCCGGCCAACTATCTGCTGATGTTTACCCGCCTCGACGCGGCCACCAGCGCCCAGGCCGCCGCCCAGAACCTGTTTAGTCAGGACCCGTGCAAGCCGGTGCTGGGGTTCGATGCCGAGAGCCTGACGCCGGTGCTGTGGAGCCGCCAGCCGTTGCAGCAGCTGGATCGCGCCCAGATCCACCACCAGCTGGAGCAGCTGGTACACGCCGCCAGCGAGATCAACAAAGGCTGATTTCCCGCTAGATGCGGGTGCTGGTCGCGCGGCGAACCAGCTGCGGGGTTTCGCCGCTGATGCGGGCCACGTCGCGCTTGAGCTGGTCAACCCGCGCCGGATCCTGTTCGCACAGATAGAGGAAGTAGTGGGGCTCGCCATCCCGGTTCTTTTGCACCGCCTCGAAGGTGACGTTCTGCTGGCGCGCCCAGCGCCGCCACTTCTCGACGTTGTTCACCTGCTTGTAGACGCCGATCTTGAGCTTGGCCGGTCGCTCGTGGCGGGCGACCACCGGCTGCGGGATGGCGGTTTCCCGCGCTGGAAAGGCCAGATCCATGGAGTAAACCACCTCGGGCTGGTCAATATCGGCAACGCCAATCTCCACCAGCGGCTGCGCACCGCTGGCCACGAGCGGCGTCGCTGCAATATGGGAACGGGCAATAAAGACGAACGAGGCGACCAGCGCCAGACAGACACAGAACAGGGCGCCGACCAGCATATTGCGAGCGCGTGGCACGGATGGCAGCGCAACCGGTACCACCACGATCGGCGCTGCAGGCATCACGGTAGCGGCCAATCGGGATGGCGGAATGGACGGCTCGGCAGACACTGCGGGCTGCACGGTTGGCGCCGGGGTCTCTGCCGCAGACGGCGCATGCTCGCCCTCATCAGGCTGCGGTTGCGGGATCTGGCGCTCGGGGAGGGACAGCAGGGATTTGTTGGTCGGTTTCACGCTCTCGGTTCCAAATTCGGCAGCTGGCGCAGGGGGCCAGCTCGGGGCGGCGGCATTATCGGCGAGCCCCCTTGTACCGGAGCTTAAGGAGCGGTCGATTTTCGCGCGGCTGGAGCTGCGCATACATCCTGCGCCATTACGCCGGACGACAAGCGGGCCCACCGTTGCCACTGCTATGATGCTGACTCCTGTTCATCAACGACCGAGATATCATGAAACGCAAAACCATGGCCCTGCTGCTGGGCACCCATCTGCTGGTCGCGGCGGCAGGCTTTGCCGCCGGTGTCTACACCCTGCCGATCCTGATCGCGCCACCCGCCCCTGATACCGAGCAGGTAGCGGCCAGCCAGCAGCAAGCGAGATTCCACGGCACCTTTCGCCGGGATCTGCAAGACAGCGATCGGCTGCACTGGGGGGAAGGCAAGGTGAGCATAGGGCCGGATACCGTCAGCTTGATGGGCAAGCTGGCCCCCGGGCCGGACTACCAGCTCTACCTCTCCCCCGAGTTTGTCGAGACCGAAGCCGATTTTGCCCGCCTCAAGGATCAGATGGTGCGAGTCGGGCCGGTGAAGACCTTCGACAACTTTATCGTGCCGCTGCCCGCCACGATCGATCCGGCCCGCTACAGCAGCGTGATCGTCTGGTGTGAAACCTTCGGCCAGTTCATCACCGCCGCCCGTTATCAGGATCTGCGTCCGGAGCAGTAACCTCGCCCCAGACCCGCACCATGAAAAAGGGCTGACATCGCTGTCAGCCCTTTGGCTATCCGGCCCGCGCATGACTAGCGTGCGGGCTTGGTCATCTCCTGCAACAGCTGATCGATGTAGCCCACCACCTGCCCGGAGTTCTGTTCGATCTCGCGGTAGAGGGCCTCTGCCGCCTCGTGCTTGTGCTGGTTTTTCAACTCGATGACCTGCTGGATCACCTGATGCAGTCTGGCGTGGGGAGTGGCAATCGCCTTGAAGGCCGGATGCGAACTGCAGCAGGATGCCCCCTCGCTGAAGTACCAGCGGCCAAGGCGGCACTCCTTGTCACTGACCGCCTCGCTGCGCGACAGCCCCTCCTGCCCATCCAGATAGGCGCGCACCCGGGTCTTCCAGCCCATGTGAGCGGCGCGGGCGCGACTCAGCACCATCCGCACGTTGGAACCATCCTGGAACTGCCCGGCCAGATCCCCCAGCTTGTCCACCAGGGTCGCCACATGGCTGGCGATATGGGCGGTATCCCGCGCCACCAGCGTGGTGGCCTGGGAGATCTCGTGGACGCTGACGATATTGCGGGTGATCTCGTCGCTCACCGAGGATTGCTCCTCCGAAGCGGCGGCGATCTGGGTGTTCATGTCGCGAATGCTGTTGACCGCCCCCTTGATCCGGCCGAGGGCTTCTCCCGCCTGATTGGCCCGCTCCACCGACTCCCCCGCCCGCGAGACGCTGTGTTCGATCATGGTCACCGTGGTGCCCACCGCCCGTTGCAACTGCTCGATGGTGCCGCGGATCTCGGCGGTGGAGTGCTGGGTGCGCCCGGCCAGCGAGCGCACCTCGTCGGCCACCACCGCAAAACCGCGCCCCTGTTCACCGGCCCGGGCCGCCTCGATGGCGGCGTTGAGGGCCAGCAGGTTGGTCTGCTCGGCGATGCCCTGGATCTCGCCCATGACACTGCCAATCCGTTCGGATTCGCTGGCGAGCTCCACTGCCGAGTTGAACGCCAGCTCTGCCTGTTTGGCGAGCTGTTCGATCTGTTGCTCGGTCTGGTTCAACTGCTGGTTGGTTTGTTCACAACGATTGCGAGCTTCGTTGACCTGACCGTTGGAGTCCTGAATGTTGCGGGCGATCTCGTGAGCTGTGTTGGCCATTTGAGTCATAGCTGTAGCCATCTGCTGGGTCTGGGCATCTTGCTCGTTGATATCGAGACAGGCCTGATGAGAGGCCTGCTTCAGATTGATGGCCAGGGTTTGCAGAGGTGCCGTGGCATCGTTGATCCGCCCCAACACGGTTCGGATGCGGGCCTGCAGCATCTTGATATGAAAATCGGCAATGGCGCCGGGGTTGTCACCGGAGTAGACCAGCCGGGTCAGACTGTCATATTCACGGCCCAGTTGCTGCAGATAGTGGGGCAGGGCAAAGAGCTCGCGCCAGTAGGCTCCGCCAATAAGCAACAGGGGCAGCAGCATCAGCAGGACGGTCATGGCCCCTTGGCTGGCGAAGGTCCAGCCCATCAGGCCGAGCAGCAGCAGGGTAATGGCCGGGGTGCGTACTTTGGCAAGAGAGGGGAGGTTGCTGCTGTTGCCGCGCTCGGCCTTGAGCAGGGCTTGGTAGGTCTGAGCGGCGATGCGCTTGAATTGGGGCTCGGGCTTGCAGCGTACCGACTGGTAGCCGCTGATCCTGTTGCCTTCGTAGATGGGGGTGACGTAGGCATCTACCCAGTAGTAACGACCATCCTTGCAGCGATTTTTGACGATGCCGCGCCAGGGTTTGCCCTCCTTGAGGCGGGCCCAGAGATCGGCGAAGGCGGCCTTGGGCATGTCGGGGTGGCGTACCAGATTGTGGTTGTGACCGACCAGCTCGTCGGCGCTATAGCCGGCGATGGTGCAAAAAGCCGGATTGGCATAAGTGATCACCCCGCGCAGGTCAGTGGTGGAGACCAGTTGTACGTCGGCAGGAAACTCCACTTCGCTATCCAGGGTATGGACGTCTCTGCGGGCCATAGGAATACGCTCCGATGTTCTTGTTGATAATGTTGTCGTTGTTATTGTGGCAGATCTGGAGGTGGCCGCAGGCTCGCGCCAGCAGGAGGCAGACCAGCTTCATTGGGGGCTGGATTTTGCCAATAATGGCGGATGAATGGTAGGGGGAAGTTGATGTTTTGTTGGCTAATCGTAAAAAAGGCGGCCGATTGGCCGCCAAAATAGAGACAACATTACCTCTGTGGCATCCGGTAGCGCACCTGCAACTGATCGAGGATCTGCAGCTGGCCCGGCAGGCGGGCGGCGAAGTGATCCCAGCCCTTGTGGGCGGGATCGCTCCAGGCCACCTCGGCCGTGGCCAGCATACGCGGGAACAACATGTAGTCGAGACGATCACGGCTGGTGATCAATTCTGACCACAAGGGGCTCAGCACCCCGAGGATGTTATCGTTGGCATGGAAATCGGCTGGCGCAGGATCGCACGCATAGACCTGCTCCAGATTGAGGGTTCCCGCCCAGTAGAGGCCGGGTTCATGAATGTCCTGGCTCCAGGCCAGATCCAGATAGAGAGACTGGGCGGGCGCCATCACCACCGGATAACCGGCTGCGGCGGCGTCCAGCCCCGCCTGGAAGCTGGTCCAGGCACAGACGGCGGCTTTGCGGCTCACCTTGTCGCCGTGCAGGATCTCCTCCCAGCCGATCATCCGCTTGCCCTTGTCGGCCAGATAGCGCTGGCAGTGGCGCAGCAGATGGCCCTGCAGCTCGCGGCAGTCGGCGTAGCCCTGCTCGGTCATCAGCTGCTGGCAGGCGGGGCTGTCGGTCCAGACACCGGTCGGCACCTCGTCACCGCCCATGTGGATCTGCGGGCCGGGGAAGAGTTCACACACCTCGTCCAGCACCGCCTCCAGAAAGCGGTAGGTGCCGGGCAGGGCGGGGTTGAGCACGTTGTCATCGAAATGCTGAACCGAGAGGTAGCGGGAGTGATCCGCCGTTTCCACCAGCAGCTCGGGCAGCGCCTTGATGGCGGCGTGGCAGTGGCCCGGAATGTCGATCTCGGGAATGACGGTGATGCCGAGCTCACTGGCATAGCTCACCAGCTCCTTCACCTCGCTCTGGGTGTAGTAGCCGCCATAGGGTTCGGCGCCGCCGCTCAGCTGGGGGCCGATCGCCAGATCGTGGCCGCGCCAGGCGCCCACGTCGGTCAGCGCCGGGAAGGCCTTGATCTCGATCCGCCACCCTTCGTCATCGGTCAGGTGCCAGTGGAAGCGGTTGAACTTGTAGAGGCTCATCAGCTTGAGCAGGCGCTTGATGGTTGCCGGAGTGTGGAAGTGGCGGGCGCAGTCGAGAAAAATGCCGCGAAAGCCAAAGCGCGGGGCATCCTCCAGCGTGACGCAGGGCAGGCTCTCCCCATGTTGCAGATACCACTGGGCCAGAGTCACCAGCCCATGACGCCAGCCCGCTTCGTCGGCGGCGGCAATCACCACCTCCTGCGGCGTGATGGTGAGCTGGTAGGCTTCGGGGGCCAGTTTGGCCTCGGTCAGCCGGATTTCGGCGTCGTGATCCTGCTCCAGTGCCAGCGACGTCAGCTCGTTGAAGTGGGCCAGCAGACCCGGTACATCGCGGGGGGCGCTGACATGGGCCCGCTCGGCCAGCCGGAAGTTCCCCTCCAGCAGTACCAGATGGGCCGGTTGCGGCACTATACCGGGCAGGGACTCGACATCCGGCAGGTCGGGGCGGGTTACCGGCGGGTTCTCCAGTCCGAGATCCTGCGCCGCCAGCGTCACCGGCAGCAGCTGGGCACCGGTGGTGGCCTCCGGCAGGCTGAGGAAGAACCCCTGCGGCATGTCGGAGAGCTTCTTGATGGGGGTCTGGCGGCAGCAAAAGCGCAGCTCGCAGCTGCCCGCTTGCGGGACAATCACCTTGTAGCTGCCGCTTTGGCGCTCCAGCTCGCCCCCTTGCAAGGAGTCGGGGTCGATATGGCGAGCCAGACAGAAGTGCAGCTTCCACTGGGTATCCGGCATGCGGGAGAGGGTGAAGGTGAACCAGACATCCTCGCCGTCACGTCGGGCGACCTGGGTGTGGATCAGGGGTGTAGACATGGAAAATCCTCTGATTGGGCAAACAGGATGGCGCCATCGAGCGCATCTGCCTGGGGGGGGATCAGGTTGAGCTGGCCGAGACGGGGAGCGAGGCGGGTGCCAATCCCCCCCAGCAGGGCGATCTGTCTGGCACCGAGCTGGGTCATTCCCTCCAGCAGGATCCGCAGCTGTTCGCAGGTTTCGTCCAGCAGCTGATTGGCGAGCTCGTCGCCATCGCTGGCGGCATCGAATACCCAGGGGGCAAAGTGGCCATAGTCCGCCGGAATGGCGCGGGCGGCCCAGCGCACTACTTCCGCCTGATCCCGCTTGAAGCGATCCATCAAGCGGATGGCGAGGGTGCTGGGGGGCAGAATGCCGTCGTGGCAGAGCAGGGATTGCTGGATGGCGCGCAGCCCCAGCCAGGCGCCGCTGCCTATGTCTGAAATGGGGAAGCCGCGGCCGGAGCAGGTGCGGATCTGCCCCTCCTGATAGACCAGCCCCACCGAGCCGGTACCGGCGATCAGAATGGCCCCCTCACGGCCGCCAAAGGCGCCGAGGCAGGCACCGAAGGCATCGGAGGTGAGCCTGACGCTGGCAAAGGGGAAGGGCATCTCGAGCAGGGCGTGATAGCAGTCGGCCAGCTCGGCGGAGGCGAGCGCCAGCCCGACCCCCATCTGCTGTTCGCTCTCGATAGCGATCCCGGCGGCAAGGCGGGCGCTGGCGATGGCGGCCAGCACATTGGCGTGGGCATGGGGGATGCCCAGCTCCAGATTGGAGCCGGCCGCGCGCCCCTCTCCGAGCAGCTTGCCCGCCCGATCCCGAATGCGGGCGCGGGTGTGGGTGCCCCCGCCATCGACGCCGACCCAGAACTCAATCATGGCGACCTCCCTGCTCATTTCGATCACTCAGGGCGTTCTGCCAGCTGATGGCCAGGGCAAACCAGGCGGCGTGGGGGATCCACTGCTCGCCCCAGCGCCAGTTCTGATCCAGCCGATCCTTGTACTCCTCCGGAATAAAGGCCACCTCATTTTCGTCATCAAACCCTGAGGTGATGCCGTTGCAGATGCCCCCCTGCGCATTGGGATACCCGGCGGTATAGGCGGGGTTGTTGATGCCGTGGCCCGCCAGCATGCAGGCGTTGAACGGGTTCTGCCCGAGGATCCAGTCGAGCTGGCGCTGGCCGTAAGTGAGCAGCGGCTGGCTCTGGCGGGGGAAGTGGCGGGCGCCAGCAAAGGCCATGGTCGCCAGCGACGCGAGGCGGGCGTTCTCCCCCTGCCACCAGTAACCGGATTCGTTGTTGTGGGGCATAAAGAAGCTGACGCGCGGCGCTTCATCCACCCCTTTCACATATTGGCGGGCGAGGGAGAAGGGGTTGCCCGCGCGGGCGCAGAGCGCCAGCTCGGCGGCCAGCGCCTGCTCCACCACGGTTTGTACCCGGGCCTGGTGCCCCTGATCCGGCTCTACGCCCAGATATTCCAGCAGCGCCAGCACCGGCAGACCCGCCTCGGCGGCGTGGTAGTAGGGGCGCGAGCCATCCTCGTTGGCCGACCAGTAGTGACCCAGCTCCGGATGAATGCGCTGGCGGGCGCAGAGCTTGCTGGCGCGGGCTCTTGCCTCATTCAGCCACTCGGCGCCGAAGGTGCGGGTCAGCTCCACCGCCGCCAGCAGGGCGCAGTAGTCGTCGATGATGTTCTCGACCCCGTCATCAAGGTAGGCAAGGTTGTGTTCGCACAGATGCAGGTAGCCGCGTTTGGCCGCCTCGGCGTAGCGGCTGGCATCGAAGTCGCCACTGACGCTCTCGCGGGCGGCGCGGGCCAGCGCGGCGATGGCCATGCCGCCCCCTTGGCGAAAACCCGCCTGCCAGTTGGCGGATTTGATCCCCTGCTGGGTGGCATAGGCGCACAGCTCGCGCTGGGCGGGATCCTTGCTCCACTTGTCGAACAGGGTCATGTAGAAGAAGCCCGACTCATCCTGCATCCGGCAGAGGAAATCGGCGCCGTGCAGCGCCTCGTCATTGAGCCGCTTGCAGAGGTTCACCCCGTCGATATCGCGGCGCGGGGCCAGCAGTTCCCGGCACTTGAGCAGGGCCCACACCACCATGGGGGTCTGCTGGGGGTTGAGGTAGTTGGCGTAGGAGAGGTGGCTCAGGTACTTGCTCATGTCGCCGCTGGCATCGAACCAGCCGCCGTGCACATCTTTGTGCTGGTCGGTGCCAAACAGGCGGGCGCTGCGGTCGGCCCGATCGAAGGTGCCGCTGGCGCGCTGCCCCTTGAAGTAGTGAATGACATCGGAGAGGCAGCGGCTGGCCAGCAGATCCTGGCCGATGGCAAAACGGGTGGAGCGGACTATGCCTTGGGCAGTGATCGCCTCCAGCCGGTAGTGGCCGGGCTCCTTGAAGGCGGAGAAGTCGGCGCGCCAGTAAGCGCGGCCCTGCCAGCCGGGGACGCTGCCAGCCGGTTGCAGCGGGGTTTCAAACAGGATCTGGCCATCATCAAGGCGTTGCAGCCTGACATAGCCGCCGAGATCAGGGGCGGGGGAGGTTTGCAACAGGGCGACCTTGTGTCCGTCGCACTCGTAGCCCACCTGATTGATCAAGAGTTCCATCAAGGTATTACTCCTGTGGTTCACCGCCGGGCGGTGAGGCACATCACGGGGCTGTGGCCGCCCCGTATCGAGGCATGGCCGGACAGGGTTGTCCGGCCGGTCTAAGGCTCACCCTCACTCGTAGAGGTAGCAGCGCACGAAGTGGTTGTCGGCAAGCTTGGTGATGGGGGGCAGCGCCTCCTTGCAGCGGGGCATCGCCTGATTGCAGCGCCCGGCAAAGGGGCAACCGCAGGATTCCGGCGTCCAGAGCGGGATCTCCCCCTTGCGGCCACCCTCCAGCTCGGCGTGGATGCTCTTCTCGGGGTCGGGCACCGCCGAGATGAGCAGCTGGGTGTAGGGGTGCTGCGGGTGGTGCAGGATCTCGTCCACCTCGCCCCACTCCACCATGTGACCCACATACATCACCGCCAGATCTTCCGCCACATAGCGGGCGGTGGCGATGTCGTGGGTGATGTAGAGCATGGAGACCCCCAGCTCGTTCTTCATCTGCTCCATCAGGTTGAGGATGCCGATGCGAATGGAGACGTCGAGCATGGAGGTGGGCTCGTCCGCCAGCACCACTTCCGCCTCCACCGCCAGATTGCGGGCGATGTTGACCCGCTGGCGCTGGCCGCCGGAGAGCTGGTGCGGATACTTGGCCGCCGTCGCCTTGGCGGGGGTCAGGCCGACTTTCTCCAGCAGGGCGTGGACCATGTCGGGCAGATCTTTCTTGTCGATCACCTTGCTGTGCAGCAGCAGGGGGCGGGCGATGTGGTGATAGATGGTGTGGGTCGGGTTGAGCGAACCGAACGGATCTTGCCACACCATCTGCACGCTCTGGCGATAGTCCAGCAGGGCGGTGCCCTTGTTGAACTCCTCCAGATCGTGGCCGCGATAGAGAATGCGCCCGGCACTGAGCTTGTACATCTTGGCGATGATCTTGGCGATGGTGCTCTTGCCGGAGCCCGACTCCCCGACCACCGCCAGGGCGCGGCCCCGGTGCAGGTTGAAGGTGATGTCGGAGAGTGCCCGCATCTTGCCACTCTTGATGGCATTGGAGTTGATGGGGAAGTCCTTGTAGAGGTGCTGGACTTCGATGATGGGTGCATCGGTTTTGGCGATTTGCATGACAGACATCCTTAACAGCCAGCGGCCTTGTCCAGATAGATCACGGAATCTTGTTGCCGCCCCTGCTCTTCATAGAGGTGGCAGGCGGTCTGTTGCCCGGGGCGGATCTCGGCCAATCTGGTGTACTCCTGACGGCAGCGATCGTGCACCTTGCCGCAGCGGGCCTGAAAGCGGCAGCCGACCGGCACCTCCAGCAGGTTGAGCGGGGTGCCCGGGATCCCCTCCAGCACCTTCTTCGGCCCGTGCAGGGGCGGGAAGGAGTTGCCGAGCCCTCTGGTATAGGGGTGCAGCGGCGCGGTCAGGATCGCCTTGGAGGGGGCGACCTCCACCAGTTCACCGGCATACATGATGCCGATGCGATCGCAGAACTCCACCATCAGGGAGAGGTCGTGGGTGATGAACAGAATGGAGAAGTTGAACTTCTCTTTCAGGGCATAGACCTTCTGCAGGATCTCCCGCTGCACCACCACGTCGAGCGCCGTGGTTGGCTCATCCATGATCAAGAGCTCGGGGTTGAGCGCCATGGCGATGGCGATCACCAGCCGCTGGCGCATGCCGCCGGAGAACTGGTGCGGGTAGTCCTTGAGCCGGCTCGGGTGGATATCGACGATGGTGAGCAGCTCCTGGGCGCGCTTGATCGCCTCGTAACGGGTCATGCCGGGGTTGTGGGCCAGCAGCACGTCGCAGAACTGCTCCTCCATCCGCAGCACCGGGTTCAGGGCATTCATGGCGGACTGGAACACCACCGACACCTGTTGCCAGCGGTAGGAGCGCAGCCGCTCCTCGTTGTAGTGGAGGATGTTCTCCCCCTTGAACAGGATCTCGCCACCGCTGATGTAGGCGGGCGGCTTGTGCAGCCGGGCCACCGAGAAGGCGACGGTGGATTTGCCGCAGCCCGACTCACCGGCGAGACCGAAGATCTCGCCCTGTCTGATATCGAAGCTCACCGAGTTGACGGCGCGCACGTCGCCATTTTCGGTGATGTAGTCGACGCAAAGATTGCGTACTGACAGCAGGGGATGCTTGTTCATGCTGTCTTCTCCTGTGCGGCAGAGAGTGGTGTTGCGACCGGGGTGGCAAGTTTCTTCCAGCGGCTCAACCCTTTGTGGGAGCGCAGCTGCGGGTTGGCAATCTCGTCGATGGCGAAGTTGAGCAGGGCCAGACCGGCACCCAGGGTGGCGATGGCGAAGCAGGGGGCCAGCACTTCCCACCAGGCGCCGATCAGGATGGCACTGGAGGTCTGGGCGTTGTAGAGCATGATGCCCCAGCTCACCACGGTCGGGTCGCCGAGACCGAGGAACTCCAGGGTCGCTTCGGTGACGATGGCGTAGATGATGGAGCCGATAAAGCTCACCCCGATGATGGAGATGAGGTTGGGCAGGATCTCCACCAGAATGATGCGCCAGGCCGGCTCGCCCAGCACTTCGGCGGCGATGACGAACTCTTTCTCCCGCAGCGCCAGGGTCTGGGCACGGATGACCCGCGCGCCATAGGCCCACGAGGTCAACCCTATTATCACGGCAATCACCGCCGGTGACGCCTCCCCGATAAAGCTCGCCAGCACCAGTAGCAAGGGGAGGTTGGGGATCACCAGCACCACGTTCATCAGGAAGGTGAGGCACTCATCCACCAGACCGCCGAAGTAACCGGCGGTGATGCCGATGGCGACGGCCAGGGTGCAGACCAGCAGGCCTGCGCTGAAGCCCACCAGCAGCGAGATACGGGCGCCGTTGGTGAACTGGGCCCAGATATCGTGGCCCATGCGGGTTGAACCCATCACGAACTCGGCACTGGGCGGCTGGTGCGGGCGAGCCACCCGTTTGGTCGGCTCGTTGCTGGCCAGAATGGGGGCAAAGATGGCCATCAGCACGAAGGCAACCACGATGGCGAGGCCGCAGGCGGCTTTGCGGTTGCCCAGTAATATTTTGAGGATGGTGGGCATTTGCATCTTATTTGCCTCCTGTACGCAGACGGGGATCCAGGAAGACGTAGAGCACGTCGGCCAGGAAGTTGAAGCTGAGCATGGTGATGGTCATGATGAGCAGCTGCCCCTGAATGAGCGGGTAGTCGCGGGCCAGAATGCCCTGATAGAGGGTCAGGCCCAGGCCGGGATAGTTGAAGATCACCTCGGTGATGAGGGAGCCACCGATGACGAAACCGAGCGCCATGGAGAGGGCGGTGACGCTGGGCAGAATGGCGTTGCGGGCGCCGTAGTTGAAGATCACCCGGTTGCTGGAGAGCCCCTTGGCCTTGGCCATGGTGATGTAATCCTCGCCCAGCAGGTTGATCATGTTGTTGCGCATGGTGATGAGAAAGCCCCCCACCTGTACCACGGCCAGGGTCAGCACCGGCATGATGGCGTGGGTCATGATGCTCTTGATGTGCTCCCAGCCCCAGTCTGCCGGAATTTCCGGACTGTAGGCGTAGCCGATAGGCAGCCACTCGAGGCTGACCCCGAACAGGAACAGGGCGAGCAGGGAGACCACCACCGGCGGAATGGCCTGCATCACCAGGGTGAGCGGGGAGAGAATGCTGTCCATCCGGCCGCCGCGATACCAGGCGGCGAAGATGCCGACGATGGAACCGATGGAGAAGCTCAGGATGGTGGAGGTGCCGACCAGAAACAGGGTCCAGCCGATGGCACGGCCCAGCACGTCAGAGACCTGCTGCGGGTAGAAGCGCACCGAGGTGCCGAGATCCCAGGTGAAGACACTCTTCACATAGGTGAGAAATTGGGTGCCGATGGGGCCGTCAACAAAACCGAAGGTGGCTTTGAGCGCTTCCAGGGCGGCGGGTTCCATCATGGCGCCAGCGCGGGCAAACATCACGGAGACAGGATCCCCTGGCATGGCACGGGGTAACAGGAAGTTGATGGTGGCGGCTACCAGAAAGGCAACCAGATAGAAGGAAAAGCGTCTCAGTATGAATCCCATGATGGTACCTTTTACTGCAAGCCTGCCCCGCGTCGGGTATAGCTACCCCAACCCCGGCAGAGCCGGGCAAGAAGGGGATTAACGGGGAAGATGGCCCCCCGCAGGGGGCCGGGATTGTTTAGCTGTTTGGCTTGAGGGACAACACGTGCAGCAGACGCTCAGGGGTGTCCGGGTGGAGCTGAGGTTTGGCTACCGGGTTATCAGCACTGAACCAGCCGTTGAAGCGCTTGGTGCTGTACTCATACCAGGTCGGGTTGTTGAAGACCGGAATGATGGTCTGGTTGGCACCAACACGATCCTGGATGGCGAACATGATCTCCTTCTGCTTGGCCGCATCGGCGGTCTGGGTGAAGTCATCGATCAGCTTGTCGAGCTCGGGGTCCTTGTAACGGGGCGCGGCGAAGCGGTTGCCACGGTCACCCATGTTGCGGGAGTGGAACGCGGTCTCGAAGTACTTGTGCGGGTTGGCACCGGCAAAGTAACCCTGCAGGGCGACGTCGAAGTCACCGGTGATCAGGTTCTCGGTCCAGACGGTCGCTTCCGGGGTAGCGGTCTTGGCGTTCAGGCCCAGCGCCTGCAGCCCTTCTACACCGATCTGTACTGTGTTGACCCAGTCGGTCCAGCCGTTCGGTACCAGTACCTTGAACTCGATCTTTTTGCAGCTCGGGGTGTCGAGGAACTTGTCGCCGTCACAATCCTTGTAGCCTGCCTCTTTCAGCAGGGCCTTGGCCCCTTCCAGATCGAACTTGTTGTACTTGCCGTACTTCTTGTCCACTTCCGGGTTGTTCCAGGAGTCAAAGGCTTTGCCCAGACCTGACGGGTACTCGTTGACGGTGGGGTAGCCGTAGCCCGCGATATCCACCATGGACTGGCGGTCCATCGCCATGGAGAAGGCGCGGCGGAAGTTGATGTCGTTGAAGGCTTCGTTATTGCCCGGGTTCTTGGTCTGGAAGTTGACGTTGAACGCCACGGTACCGGAGGCCGGGAACCAGTATTTGTTGTTCTTCGGATCGTTGCCGACGTAGAGGCGCTCGATATCCGGCACGAAGGAGCCGAACCAGTCGATGTCACCCTTCATGACAGCAGCCAGCACCTGGTCGTTGGTGGCCATCTGCGGCATGCGCAGACAGTCGATGGCGAGGTTGGCGTTATCCCAGTAGTGCGGGTTGCGGCACTGGGTGTAGAGCTGGGCGGAGAAGTTGTCCACTTCGGTGAAGGGGCCAGTACCGACCGGCTTGTCGTTGGTGAAGGCAACCGGATCTTTCACCGATTTCCACTGGTGCTCCGGCACGATAGGTACCAGCACCAGATCATTCACCACGTTGGTGTTGACCTCGGTCAGGTCGAATTTGACCTTGTTGGGGGCCAGCTTCTCGACGCTCTTGATCTGGGTCCAGATTGAGCGCTCATCCAGCGCCTTGTTGGCCTTGACCAGATTGAAGGAGAAGATGATGTCATCGGCATCAAAGGCTTCGCCGTCAGACCACTTCACGCCGTCACGCAGATCGAAGGTGACGGATTTCAGGTCATCGCTGAACGCATAGTTGGTGGCCAGACGATAGACGGGTTTGCCCCCTTGCATATCGTTGAAGATCACCAGCGGTTCATAGATGAAGTGACGGGTGGTGTGCAGCAAGCCCGCTTGCAGGAAGGGGTTGAAGTTCTTGACCCAGGCGGTTTCCTGCTGTGCGACCATGGTCAGCACGGTTTTGTTTTCTGCGGCCATGGCGTTACCGGCGGCACCGGCAAGCATCATGGTTCCCAGCATTACAGCGGTAGAGATTTTGGATACTTTGGCAAGCATATGTTTTCCTTTCTTATTTTTTGGCATTCCCGAGGGTTCGCCTTGTTTTGTGTGAGCACCGACTTCGCATGCTGATGAAATCGGCCCTCTGTGTTGGTCAGGTGTCTAACCTTTGTCATTCTGTTTTCCAACGTCCCTAGCAAACCAGAATTAACAGGAAAACAACAACTATTGATTTCGTTGTTTTCGTAAAAATTGACGGTGTTACGTCAATCTCGTCAAAATGCTTTTTTATCTGTTTAAAATCATTGGTTTGCGTTATTTGTTTTCGTGCAAAAAGTGGCTGTGAAAATGGCGTATATGACAAAATTGTGAATTGGATCGGCTCTCGATTTCGGGGTTGTGCGGGGCTTTGTTTTGCATAAAAAGAAACCAGATTGCCAATTGTGATCCGGCGCCCGTTTAGGGCGCCGTGTCACGGCTTGCGGTTGGCGAGTTGACGCAGGGTCTGGGCGCTGTGCTGCAACTGCTGGCGCTGGTGGTCATTGAGCGGGCAGTGGCCCAGCACATACTCGGTAGTGGCCACCACCGTCTTCCAGCGTGGCGACTTGGGCAGGGTGTCCAGACTCAGGTATTTGTCGAGGGTGCGGGTCTGCGGGCTGGATCTGTCCATATAGACCCGCCACAGCTTGCTCTTCTCCGCCAGCACGATTTTGCCCTTGCCGGTCCCCTGCTGCCAGGCATCCAGGGTGAGCTGCATGGTCTCTACCAGCGCACGGCGCAGCGGCTCGTCATCCTGCTGGCGAATGAGGTCGTCGGCCAGCGAACGGAACTCGCCACCCAGGCGGCTCAGCTCGCCCAGCAGCTGTTCATCTTCGATGATGGCTTGCCGCGAGAGGTTCTTGAGGGCGTTCTCCAGCGCCATTACCCGGTTCTCATCCTGACGCAGCTCGGTACTCAGAGTGAGGGCGAAAGCGGCCTGTCCTCCGAGCGCGATGGGCAGGGCACGGGCGTTGAGCACGTCCTTCTGCCCGGCCACCAGAAACTCCAGATTGTGTTCCCGCTCGCTGGCAAGGTCGGGCCACTGCTGTTGCAGCGGGGTGGCGAGCCACTCATTGAGGGGCTGCCCCTCCATGGCTTCCGGCTCCTGTCCCAGCAGGCGCGCCATCACCCGCGAGGCAAACAGCACAGTGCCCTGCTCGTCGATGAAGATCATGGGGTCGGCCCCTTCGCCGAGCAGGGCCAGCAGCCGCTGCTGATCCTGATGCAGCCGATCCTGCAGGGTGAGGCGATGTTCGATCTCCTGCTTCAATAGCCGGTTCTCTACCAGCGAGGCGCGTCCGGCCTTGGCCTCCAGCAGTGCCTTGACCCGGGCAAACAGCTCCTCCTTGCAGAAGGGTTTGACCAGATAGTCGTTGGCACCGGCCCCGAAGCCCTCCTCGATATCCTTGGGCTGGTTGAGGGCGGTGAGCAGCAGCACCGGCAGCATATCTTTCGGGTGTTGCTGGCGCAGGCGACGGCAGACGTCAAAACCGGAAAGGGTCGGCATCATCACATCGAGCAGGATGAGGTCCACCGGCTCCTCGGCCAGCTTGGCCAGCGCATCGTGACCGTCGCTGCTGGGCAGGATGCGGTAGCCGCAGGGCTGCAGCAGATGGCGCAGGATGTGCAGGTTGATGGGCTCGTCATCCACCACCAGAATGAGCGGCGCATCCTCGGGGGGAGGGGGCAGATCGTCGCTCTCCCAGTCCGGCAGGATCAGCGGTTGCTGGCGCACCAGCTGATGCTCGATCTGGCGGCTGTCGAGAGTCAGATTGGCCGCTTTGCCGGTGGCAAGGGGCAGGGTAAAGGCGAAGGTGGAGCCAACGCTCGGCTCGCTCTCGACAAACAGCTCGCCCCCCATCAGGTGCACCAGCTGGCGGGTGATGGAGAGGCCAAGGCCCGCCCCCTGCTTGCTCACCTCCGGGCTCATCTGCACCAGCGGCTCGAAGATATGTTCCAGATGGTCGGGGGCGATGCCGATGCCGGTGTCGGTGACCTTGATGCGCAGGAAGTTGTTCTCGACGATGGCACTGAGCACCACCTTGCCCTGCGGCGTGTACTTGATGGCGTTGCCCACCAGGTTGTAGAGCACCTGTTCGAGCCGCTGCTCGTCGGCCAGCACCGGCGGCAGTTCGGCCGGGCTGATATCCACCAGGGTGAGGGGTTTGGCCTGCACCAGATGCTGGCAGAGATCCAGCACCAGCCGGATAACCCCTTTGGATGAGACGGGCTGGGGGTGGATCTCCAGCTGGCCGTAGCGCATCTGGTGGTAGTCGAGCAGATCGTCCACCAGACGGGCCAGGCCATCGGCGCTCTTGATGATGAGGCCGAGCTGCTTTTGCTGCCCTTCGGTCAAATCCTGCTGGCTGGCGAGCATCGACTCGGCCATCCCCTTGATGCCGTGAATGGGGGTGCGCAGCTCGTGGGAGGTGTTGGCCAGCAGTTCATCCTTGAGCTTGTCCGCCTGCTGCAGGCTGAGGTTCTGCTTGTGGGTCAGCTTGACCTGCTGTTGCAGCTCCTGGGTCTGCTGCTCGATCAGTTCGATCTTGTCCTTCACCGAGCGCTGCATATGGCGAAACGCCTCGGCCAGCCGGTCGATATCATCGCCGGTGCGCTCGATGGCGATGGGGTGATCCAGTGCGCCGTCGGCCACCTGCTCGGCCGCTTCGGTCAGGGATCGCAGCGGCGCCGTGATGGAGTGGGAGAGCCAGCGGGAGAAGAGGATCAGCAGCAGTACCGAGCCCGCACCCAGCACAATCACCAGAGTTTCCAGCTGGCGGATCGGGGCATAGGCTTCCCGGGTGGAGATCTCGGCGATAAAGGCCCACTCGGTATCGAACACCTTCACCTGGGTGTAGGCGGCCAGCACCTCGTCATCCTGATAGGAGTGGAACAGCCCGACCCCCTGCTCGCCGGAGAGCGTCTTGGTGATGAGGGGCGTTTGCAGCGGCCGGAAGTTGGGGCTGAAGCTGTTCTCGACGCTGAACTCCGGTGCCAGCCAGGCATCGGCGCGCATCCGCTTGTCAGGGCCGATCAGGATGGTCTCGCCGGTCTCGCCCAGCCCCTCCCGCTCCGCCATGATCTGGTTGAGCTTGTCCGGCAGCAGCTCGAAAATCACCACCCCGCGCACATAGTCGTACTGCATCACGGGCGCCGCCATGTAGGCGACCACCTGCCCGGTCAGCTCGTTGCGGCCAAAATCGGTGAACTCGAAGATCTGCTGCGGCTTCTGGCCACCATCGAGGCGGCGTTTGATCTTGGCGAAGGTCTGGCCCAAGCCACTGCCCTGGTAGGGGCCGGAGAGCAGATTGGTGGCAAAGTTAGGGTGCTTGGTGACCGAATAGACCACATCACCGTTGAGGTCCACCAGAAAGATGTCGCTGTAGTTGGACTTGCGCACCATGTCGGCATAGCCGCGATGAAAGCGCTGGTGCACCCGGCCATACATCTCGTCGGCGAGGATCAGGGCACTGATGGAGGGCTCGATCTCCACCTGGCTGTCCGGTTTGCGCAGTTGATCCCAGGTGCCGGGCAGATAGCGGGCCTGGGCGCGGCTGCGGGCCTCCTGCGGCGTGGTGCCCAGCTTCTCGAAGGCACCGGTAAAGCCATAGAAACGGCCGATACTGTTGCCGGCGAAATCCTGCTGGGAGAAGTTGATGATCTGCTCTTTGAGGTTGTTGAAGTAATCCTCGAGCTGACTCTTCTTGATATTACGGACGGAGACCAGATGGTTGGAGGTCTGGGTGGTGAGATCCTTGCCGTGGCTGTAGAGGAAGAAGAGGGTGATGACCAAAAAGGGCACCATGCCCAACATGAAAAAAGCCAGCATTAACTGCGGCCTGAGCCCACGAAGCGTGAAGATCCATTTCATCTTGTGATTTTCAATTGAGAATCCGGTTATTAAGCCGCTCAAGTCTCGAACGAAAGCGTAATCATTTCAACGACTTTATCCCAAATTCGCTTGGTGGGTCACAGCTGGATGGAGAAAATTGCAGCAAGCCGTCTAAACCCTGAGCAAACAGTCTGCGTCAGGGCTTAAATTGCGAAAAAGGGGTTGTGCTGGCGCTCGTGGTACGTATAATGCGCCTCGTTGTCAGGCAACTGGCACGAAAGCAGTAACGCGGGAATAGCTCAGTTGGTAGAGCACGACCTTGCCAAGGTCGGGGTCGCGAGTTCGAGTCTCGTTTCCCGCTCCAAATTCAGACAATAGAGAGCCAACTCTCTTTTGCATGGCGCGTTAGCAAAGCGGTTATGCAGCGGATTGCAAATCCGTTTAGTCCGGTTCGACTCCGGAACGTGCCTCCATATTCTCTCTGTTTATCTCAATCATCACTCTTCGAGTCTGAGCCTTGGTCAGTATCCTTGCTGTACCAGTAACTGTTCGCAGCCAGCCTGTTTCCACTCGCGCTCGAGATAGTGGCTCACATCCGCCATGTTTTGCCCCCGATATTGAAACTGCACCTCGGCACTGTGCTGGTTGAGATCCGCAATCCGTTGCTTCAGTGTGCCGCATTGCCACAGGCTGACGGTGGGCACGCCCCGTTCGGCCAGCACGATGGCATCTTCCCGATTCAGTTGCCACTCCTCCAGTTGTGCCCGTGTCAGGGCAACCATCAGCACCAGCAGTGCCACTTCCGGCAGTTTCATGCGTGTCTCCCTACTGCATGTTTTTCCCCTGATAACTGTGGCAAAGCGCACGATTTTCGCAAGTTTGTTAACTGTTGGTTAATGACGTAACCCGTTTTCAGTATTTCCCGTTTTTCACCATTTTTTTATAAAAAAATGCGTTGGTGATGTAGTAATCCTACATGGAGTGGGGTAATCTTTGCTCAGTGGTCTTACCAGTAAGGAGTTACATCATGTTTCATCCCTTTTCCCTGACTCAGATTATTCTTCGTCGCATTTATGTATTGCTGGTGGGCATTCTGGCTTTCCCCGTGATGCTGTTTCGCAGCGATCGTGCCCGCTTCTACAGCTATCTGCACCGGATCTGGAACAAAACCAGCACCAAACCGGTTTGGCTCAAAATGAGCGAGCGTGGCGAGCGGATCTTCTACTAATCCGCAATTTGATTTCGATGAAAAAGACAGCTTCGGCTGTCTTTTTTTATATGTTTAAAAACATATAGTTAACTATATGCTCTGCTATTATCCGCATTCCGGTTACATGGTCGGCGTCGGTGGTTCCTGTGCCGTGCAGATTTGCCGAGCAGGCCCACTTCCGTTTGGCCCCCTCTCTCGATGTGCTCTGTGATGCAAGGAGATGCGATGATCATTCGTCAGGCCCGAGCCGTAGATATTCCCGCGCTGGTGGCGCTGCGCATGCAGCTGTTCTGCGAGGTGGGTGAGCTGGCGAGCCCGCAGGCCGATCCTGCCCTGTGGCAGGCAACGGTTGACTACTTTACCCGGGCGATGAGTGAAGAGGGGGCTTTATCCTGGCTGGCCGAGGTCGATAAGCAGGAGGGCGGCAAGCAGATCGTGGCGGCGGGAACGCTGGCGCTGTTTGTGCGGCCACCCTATCCCGGCAATCTGGCGGGGGTGGAGGGGTATCTGCTCAACATGTATACGCTGCCGCAATGGCGCCGGCAGGGGATCGCCACGGCGCTGCTCGACGCCATTACCGCTTGTGCCAGAGCGCGTCAGCTCGGCAAGGTGTGGCTCCATGCCAGCGATGAGGGGCGCCCCCTCTATGAGCGGATCGGGTTTGTCACCAATCCTGCCTCGCTGGAGTGGCAACCGGGGGCCGGATAAGGGGGCAACCCCGTTCTGGTGAGTCCCGGCCGGTCCGTTTGATTTACCGCAATAAATATGGCGTCAGATGGGATCGCGGCAACGCCGCCAACTATGCTGATGGAGCACGCCACCATTATCTTATTGATCCACTGCGTGGTTTGGCCATGGTGGGTGCCAGTCTGGAGGATACGTTTCGATGTTCAATAGCAAACTGAAAGCCGAGTTGCAGCAGTGCCAGGATCAACTTCTGGAACAGCAGGGATTTTTTGACGCAGTGCACGGCAGCGTGGCGACCATCACCTTTACGCCGGATGGCACTGTGCTGGCCGCCAATGATCTCTTTCTCAACGTGGTGGGCTTCAGTGCGCCCGAGGTTATCGGCCAGCATCACCGTATCTTTTGCGACAAGCTCTATGCCCAGAGCAGCGACTATCAGCAGTTTTGGGCGGACCTGAAGCAGGGGCGCTCCCGTACCGGGGTGTTCCAGCGCTTCAACAAACGGGGCGAGGCGATCTGGCTGGAGGCGACCTACTTTCCCGTCAAGTTGCGGGGTGTGGTGACCAAGGTGATCAAGATTGCCGCCGACATTACCGAGCACCATCTGCAACTGCTCAGCCAGCAGGCGGTGGTGACGGCGCTGGATCGCTCGATGGCGATGATTGAATTTACCCCAAGCGGAGAGGTTGTCACCGCCAATGGCAACTTCCTCCATACCATGGGCTATACCCTGGCGCAGGTGCAGGGCAAGCATCACCGTATCTTCTGCGATGATCAGTTTTATCGTGAACAGCCCCACTTCTGGGAGGAGCTGGGCCGTGGCCAGTACAAGTCCGGCCTCTTCTGTCGTCAGAACAGTCACGGCGGCAAGGTGTGGCTGGAGGCGACCTACAACCCGATCCTCGACGAGCATCGCAAGGTGGTGAAGGTGATCAAGTTCGCCAGCGACATCACCGAGCGGATCAACAAGAGCGATGCGGTGCGCGAAGCGGCCATGCTGGCCCACGGCGCGGCGCGGGAGACCCTGAACTGCGCCGAGCGTGGCGCGGGTCTGCTGGCCTCGGTGGTCGACACCTCCAGCCTGATTGCCAGCCAGCTCACCCACAGCATTGGCCTGATCAACCAGCTGAACGAGCAGTCGCGCAACATCGAGGCGATCGTCTCCACCATCAGCAGCATCGCCGATCAGACCAACCTGCTGGCCCTCAACGCGGCCATCGAGGCGGCGCG
>OEQV01000097.1_pt1 | contig 26672 bp, 25 predicted proteins | sample 1539821 | NCBI WGS metagenome assembly OEQV01 (sample SAMEA3891244, study PRJEB23780) | metagenome | biome: terrestrial biome; feature: animal house; material: water of meat washing | place: Italy | collected 2015-05-12 | reverse complement strand
GTTATCAGGTGTGTCATCAGATGGGGCGTGCCAACGAGTTTCTCGAGACCATCGCCAGTCGCGAGACGGCCATCATGACGGCGCTCTTTAACGGCGACAGCAGTGCGCTGGGGTAAGGCTTATCGAGGGATAAGCCGCCAGAATAACAAAGCGGGCCGATGAGCCCGCTTTTCGTTTATCACTGTTTGCCGATATGTTGGCCAATGCAAGACCGGTCAGATCACCAGCAGATCCATAAAGGCGTGTACCGGGGTGGCGGCAAGGCGCGGCCCGTCCTGACAGAGGGCCAGAATGTCGTTGACCCGTTTGGCCGGGAAGCGGGTGGCCAGATTGTGCTGGAATTTCTCCACCAGCAGCGGGATCCCCTCCTCCCGACGGCGACGATGGCCGACCGGGTACTCCACCTCCACCTTGGCGGTGTGAGTGCCGTCCTTGAAGAAGATCTGGATGGCGTTGGCAATGGAGCGCTTGTCTGCCTCCAGATATTCGCGGCTGTAACGCTTGTCCTCCTGCACCACCATCTTGCCACGCAGCGCGTCGATGCGGGGATCGGCGGCCACGTCGTCCTCGTAATCCTCGGCGATCAGGCGACCGAAGATCAGCGGCACCGCCACCATGTACTGCAGGCAGTGATCCCGATCGGCCGGGTTATTGAGGGCGCCGACCTTGCTGATGATGCGAATGGCCGACTCATGGGTGGTGAGCTCGATGCGGTCGATCTCGTCCAGCCGTCCCTTCACCTGCTCGTGCAGCTTCATGGCGCACTCCACCGCGGTCTGGGCGTGGAACTCGGCGGGATAGGAGATCTTGAACAGCACGTTCTCCATCACATAGCTGCCGTACCCCTGATGCAGGGCGAACTGATTGCCCTTGAACAGCACGTCGTAGAAACCCCACTTGGGGGCGCTCAGTACGCCGGGATAGCCCATCTCGCCGCTCATGGTGATAAGGGCGAGGCGCACCGCGCGGGAGGTGGCATCCCCCGCCGCCCAGCTCTTGCGCGACCCCGCATTGGGGGCATGACGGTAGGTACGCAGGCTCTGGCCATCGACCCAGGCCTGGGAGACCGCATCGATCACCTGATCGCGGGTTCCCCCGAGCATATGAGTCACCACGGCGGTGCTGGCAACCTTGACCAGCACCACGTGATCGAGACCGACCCGGTTGAAGGAGTTCTCCAGCGCCAGCACACCCTGAATTTCGTGGGCTTTGACCATGGCCACCAGCACATCGCTCATGGTGAGCGGCGCCTTGCCCTCGGCCACGCGAGTACGGGAGAGCCAGTCGGCAGTGGCGAGAATACCGCCCAGATTGTCGGAGGGGTGACCCCACTCGGCGGCCAGCCAGGTGTCGTTGTAATCGAGCCAGCGGATGATGGCGCCGATATCCCAGGCCGCCTTGACCGGATCGAGGCAGAGCTGGGTGCCGGGCACCCGGGCACCATGGGGTACCAGTGTACCGGGGACGATGGGGCCAAGGTGCTTGGTACACTCGGGGAAGCGCAGGGCCAAGAGGCCACAGCCGAGCGTATCCATCAGGCAGTAGCGGGCGGTGTCGAGGGCCGCCTCGCTGATAATGGGGTGGTTGCAGACATAATCGGCAATATCGACCAGCACCTGATCGGGCTCGGGTCTGTGGTTGACGTCGACGTTGGCGGACATCGTGACTTCCTTATCGTTGTTGTAGAGAGACAAAGTGACGGGGGGCCGGGCCGACATAATCGGCGCTCGGGCGGATGATCCGGTTGTGCTCGCGCTGCTCCATCACGTGGGCGCACCAGCCGGTGACCCGCGAGCAGACGAAGATGGGGGTGAACAGCTTGGTCGGGATCCCCATGTAGTGATAGGCGCTGGCGTGGAAGAAGTCGGCGTTGGGAAAGAGCTCTTTCTCTTCCCACATCACCTTCTCCGCCTCGCAGGAGACGCGATAGAGGCGATCATCCCCCACCGCCTCGGCAAGCTTGGCCGACCACTCCTTGATGATGACGTTGCGCGGATCCGAGGTGCGGTAGATGGCGTGGCCAAAGCCCATGATCTTCTCCTTGGCCGCCAGCTTGGCCAGCAGTTCGCGCCTTGCCTGCGTTTCATCTTGCCAATGTTCGATCATCGCCATGGCCGCCTCGTTGGCACCGCCGTGGAGCGGGCCGCGCAGGGTGCCGATGGCGGCGGTGATGCAGGAGAACATGTCAGAGAGCGTCGAGGCGCAGACCCGCGCCGCAAAGGTGGAGGCGTTGAACTCATGCTCGGCGTAGAGGATGAGGGAGACATGCATCACCCGCCGCTCCAGCTCGCTCGGCGCTTTCTGGTGCAGCAGCGCGAGGAAATGGCCACCGATACACTCTTCATCGGTATCGAGGGCGATGCGAACGCCCTCGTGACTGAACTTGTACCAGTAGATCAGAATGCCCGGAAAGGCGGCCAGCAGCCGATCCGCCACTTCATGCTCATGCTCGAAACCATCTTCCGGCTCCAGATCGCCGAGCATGGAGCAGCCGGTGCGCAGCACATCCATGGGATGGGCATCGGCGGGAATGCGCTCCAGTACCTCCAACAGCGGCTGGGGCAAGGTGCGCAGGCGACGCAGCTCGCGCTTGTAGGCGTCAAGCTGCTGCTCACCGGGCAACTCCCCCTTGAGCAGCAGATAGGCGACCTCCTCGAACTGGGCGCTGTCGGCCAGCTCCTTGATGTCATAGCCGCGATAGGTAAGACCGGTGCCGCTCTTGCCCACGGTGCAGATACTGGTCTCCCCTGCGCTTTGGCCGCGCAGACCGGCCCCGCCCAACGGTTTTTGCTGTCCCATAAGCTGCCTCCTATTCCTTGGCTGTAAACAGACGATCCAGTGTCTGCTCGTAGTGGTGATATCCGAGGAAGTCGTAGAGCGACTCCCGGGTCTGCATGGTCTCCACGACGGCCCTTTGATGGCCATCCTGGCGAATATGTTGATAGACGTTGAGGGCGGCCTGATTGGCGGCCCGGTTGGCACTCAAGGGGTAGAGCACCATATCGACCCCGTGGGCGGCCAGTTGCTCTTTGTCAAACAGCTCGGTTTTGCCGAACTCGGTCATGTTGGCGAGGATCGGCACTTTGGCCGCCAGCTTGAACTGGTCGTACTGGGCAAGCTCGGTCACCGCCTCGGCGAAGATCATGTCGGCACCGGCGGCCACATAGGCGGCGGTGCGCTCAAGAGCCGACTCCATCCCCTCCACCGCCAGTGCGTCTGTACGCGCCATGATGACGAACTCGCTATTCTCGCGGGCATCCACCGCCGCCTTGATGCGATCGCACATCTCCTCCAGCGACACCACCGCCTTGTTGGGGCGATGACCGCAGCGCTTCTGGGCCACCTGATCTTCCATATGGACGGCGGCAACCCCGGCCCGCTCGAACGCGCGAATGGTGCGGGCGATATTGAATGCCCCGCCCCAGCCGGTATCGATATCGACCAGCAGCGGCACACGGGTCGCCGCGGTGATCCGCTCGGCATCGATCAGCACGTCGTTGAGGGAGGTCATGCCGAGATCCGGCAAGCCGTAGGAGGCGTTAGCCACCCCGGCGCCGGAGAGATAGAGGGCTTGAAAACCGCTGCGCTCGGCCATCAGCGCCATATAGGCATTGATGGTGCCGACGATCTGCAGGGGATGTTCATTGGCAAGGGCGGTGCGAAAGCGCAGGCCTGCCGAGGGGGACAAACTGGACATCATGACTCCTTTCACCTGTCTAGTCTGGCTATCTAATATCACGTTTACGTTAACGTCAATTATACTTTCGTAACATTCCGGCCGCAGGCAAGACAGGAAACCGGTTTTAGGGTAAATTTCACCAATTCCTTCAACAGGTTGAATTGTATGATGGAGCCCGGTTCCGTGATTGTCTGTCCGGCGTGCGACTTGCTGATCCAGCGCAAAGCACTGCCGCTGCGTCGCCATGCCCACTGCCCACGTTGTCACCAGCATCTCTATGGCCGTTATGCCTTTCGTCCCTCCCAGTTGATGGCACTGACCATCACCGGTTTTTTGTTGCTGCCCTCCGCGTTTTTTGAGCCGCTGATCTATCTGCGGCTGGCGGGGGTCAACACCGACGCCGACCTGCTGCGCGGTATTCTGGTGCTGTTTGGCGAGGGCGAATGGTGGGTGGCCAGCCTGGTGCTCTGGTGCGCCGTGTTGGCGCCGGTGGGATTATTGGCGGGGATCTTTGTGCTGGCTTCGGGTCTGGCCAAACGTTGGCACATTCTTCCCGTCACCTTGAAGCTGGTCGAGGTGTTTCGCCACTGGGCCATGCTGGAGGTCTATATCGTCAGCCTGCTGGTCGCCCTGTTCAAGCTGATCGATATCGCCGATGTGCGCCTCGGTGGCGGGTTGCTCAGCCTCGGCATTCTGATGCTGCTCAACATGACCCTGCTGATCCTGTTTGACCCCGCCCCCTACTGGGCGCGGATCCCGTTAAAGGAGCCGGAACATGACCAGCGCCCGTGAGATGGGGCTCTGCCGCTGCCATACCTGCGGTCTGCTGGTGCGTTATCAAGCCGGGGCAGTCTGCCCCCGTTGCAGCAGCAAATTGCAGGTGCGCATTCCCCGCTCCCTCGCCTGGTCGTGGGGCTTGCTGGCGCTCGCCACCTTCATGTTGTTGCCTGCCAATCTGTTGCCCATAACCCATTTCTACAACAAGGGGTTGCTGCAGTCAGATACCATCTTCAGCGGTATCATGATGCTCTATCGCAGCAAAATGAGCGGGATTGCCACCATAGTCCTCACCGCCAGCATACTGGTGCCGGTGGGCAAAATATTGGGGCTGGGCTGGATCTGCTGGCAGTTGCAGCGGGCCAAACCGGTGCGGCGCAAGCGCCAGCTGGTGATGTATCGGGTGATCGATTTTATCGGTCGCTGGTCGATGCTGGACTTGTTCGTGATTTCGCTGATGGTGGCACTGGTCGATCGGGGTGTGCTGCTGAGTGTCCGCGCAGGCCCCGGTGCCACCGCCTTTGCCGGTGTGGTGGTGCTGACCATGATGTCGGCCCGCATGCTCGATACCCGTTTACTGTGGGACAAGGCGGCCCGTTGATGATTTCTCTGTTTTTGTCTGATGTGCTGTTTAATCCAGCCAATAAGGAGTCGGTATGATCGGGGCTGAACCCGTCATTGAAAAGCGTCGCTGGTTATCGCCGGTCTGGCTGTTACCCCTGATAGCCCTGCTGCTGGCAGGTGGCTTTCTCTATCAGCAGGTATTGAGCCGTGGCCAGCTTATCCAGATCAACTTCGCCCAGGGCAACGGCATCTTGCCGGGTAAAACCCAGGTTCGTTATCAGGGGGTGGCCATCGGCGTGGTGCAGGAGCTGGAGCTGGCTGAAGATGGCCGCAAGATTGCGGTGATGGCCAAGATTGACAGCCGTGCCAGACCGCTGATCCGCAAGGGATCCGACTTCTGGCTGGTGAGCCCCAAGGCGTCGCTCACCGAGATCTCCGGCCTCGATACCCTGGTCTCCGGCAACTACATCAACCTGCAACCGGGGCGTGAAAGCAATCCGCTGGAGGAGACCTTCGATGCACTGGAGGGCCCTCCTCCCGGCTATCAGGCTCAGGGGCGGATGCTGCACCTGACCGCCGATTCGCTGGGTTCGGTGGGGATTGGCGCCAAGCTCTATTTCCGCGGTATCGAGGTGGGCAGCGTCATCAATACCCGCCTGGGTCAGGACAACCAGAACGTCATTCTGGATCTGGTGATCGAGCCGCGTTTCGAACATCTGGTCAAAGCCGATACCCGCTTCTGGAACATCAGCGGCATCAAGGGCTCCTTCAGTCTGGCCGGGGTGAGCGTGGAGGCTGGCAGCCTCACCTCCATCCTGAGCGGTGGCATCGCCTTTGATTCGCCCAAGGATTCACCAGAGCCGGAGAAAGGGCAGCTGTTCACTCTCTATAAAGGGCTGGCGGAAGCGGCGCGCGGTGCGCGTATCGACATTGCGGCTGGCGATCTTCCGGTCAAGGAGGGGATGCCCATCCTCTATGAGGGGATCGAGATTGGTCGTATCGACCCCATTCGTCTCACCGACAAAGGCCGCGTGGTGACGGCGCTGATCAACCCGGAGCAGGCTTATCGCATCACCGACAAGAGCCAGCTGGTGTGGGAGAGTGTCTCCCTCTCCGCGACCGGCGTGCAGCATGCAGATCGCCTGCTCTCCGGCCCGGCCATTCGCCTCGACTATGTGGCGGGCAAACCGGTACAGAAGATGACCCTGACCGATCGCGCGCCCCAGAGCGGCACCAAGGTGACGCTGCAGGCTGACGATCTGGCGGGGCTCAATCAGGATGCGCCGGTCTGGTACAAGGGATTGCAGGTGGGCCGCATCAGCCAGCTCACCCTGGATGCGCGCGGCAATGCCAGCGTCGAGCTGGTGATGGCGCCGAACTACGGCCATCTGCTCAACCGTGCCCGCTTCTATCGCGCCGCCCCGCTGCAGATCGATGCCGATCTGAGCGGCATCAAGGTAGAAACCAGTCCGGCCAGTGCCTGGTTGGGAGGCGGGATCAAGCTGGTACAAGCCAGCAGTGGCGAGCGGATTAACCGTCTCTACCCGAGTCAGGAGCTGGCACTGCTCGGTACCCGTGATGCCAAGCCCCAGCGCTGGTTGCTCAAGGCAGATCAGGCCGATGGCATCGGCATTGGCTCACCCGTGCTCTATCTGGGGCTGGAAGCGGGCAAGGTCAAACAGCTGCGCGCCGCCAAAGAGGGGGTCGAGATCGAACTCGAGATTGATGGGGTCTATGCTCCCCTCCTCGCCCAGCAACCCCAGTTCTGGAAAAAACCGGCCATCGACACCAAGGTGCGGGTCGATGGGGTGCAGGTCAAGGTGGGCAACCTCGGTACCCTGCTGCGCGGTGCCATCGAGTTCGATCGGTTGGCCAATGGCCGCAGCAGCCATCAACTGTTCGATTCCAGGGAGCAAGCCAAGGCCAAGGTGCGCCAACTGTCACTGGTAGCAGAGAGCAATCCGGGGCTCGGGATTGGCAGCCCGATCCGCTATCGCGGGGTCGATATCGGCAAAATTGAAGAGATTGAGCTGGAGCCGTCATTGGGCCAGGTGATCTTCAAGGCGGAGCTCGATGGTCACTACGCCGAGCGCTTCCTGCAATCCGGCGCCCGCTTTACCCTGGTGCAAGCCAAGTTGGGGCTGGGCGGTGTTGCGCACCTCGATACCCTGATCAAGGGGGCGTTTGTAGAAGCACAACCCGGTAAAGGCGCTGGCAAAGATCGCTTCCCCTTGAGTCAGGTTGGCCCGGTGGGTCTGGCCCTGACCCTCAAGAGCCCCTCCGTCAATGGCCTGAGCGTCGGTAGCCCGCTGCTGTTTCGCAAGATGGTGGTGGGCAGTGTCACCAAGGTGGCGCTGGCTCGGGATGGCAGCGAGGTGGTGATCGACGTTAACGTGGATCAGGAGTATGCCCATCTGGTGCGGGCCAACTCCCGTTTCTGGAATGTCTCCGGGGTCAAGGCGGATATCGGCCTGACCGGCGGCACCATCGAAGTGGAGACGGTGCAGAGCCTGCTGGCTGGCGGCATCGCCTTCAATACCCCGGAGAAAGAGATGGGGCCAACCGTCAAGGCGGGCCACAGCTATCCACTCTACGGCAAAGCCGAGAAAGAGTGGCTGGAGTGGAGCCCGCGCATCCAGCCCTGATCTCTTCCCTTTGTATCTCATCCAAGCCCGGCACAGTGCCGGGCTTTTTTATATTCCGGTGCCTGTTGATAGGGTTCAGATTCAGAATATTCTTAGCCTTGTGGTAGGATATCGCCCCTCTTTTTCGGTCAACGAGACGGCACAGTGCACGACAACACCTTCCTTCCCGATTACTTTTTACGCCACATTGCGGCCATCATGCCGGCCCATCTCTCGATGGATGAGTTTGTGGCCAGTTGTCGACGTCCGCTGCGCCGCAGCATTCGGGTCAATACCTTGAAGATCGCCGTCTCGGATTTCGTCGCCCTGATGGAGCCACTGGGTTGGCAGCTCGACCCGGTGCCCTGGTGTGACACCGGCTTCTGGCTGACCCGCAGCGATGAAACCGTCCCACTTGGCAACACCGCCGAGCACTTGAGCGGGCTCTTCTACATTCAGGAAGCGAGCTCCATGCTGCCGGTGACGGCGCTCTTTGCCAGCGACAAGATCAAAGCGGATGGCATGTTGCTGGATGCGGCGGCGGCCCCCGGCTCCAAGACTACCCAGATTGCCGCCCTGATGAACAATCAGGGGATGCTGGTTGCCAACGAGTTTTCCAGCAGCCGGTTGAAAGTGCTTAGCGCCAATATCCAGCGCTGCGGCGTGACCAATGTGGGCATGACCCATTTTGATGCCAAGGTGTTTGGCCAGTGGTTGCCGGAGACCTTCGACGCCATCCTGCTCGACGCCCCCTGCTCCGGCGAAGGGACGGTGCGCAAGGATGAAGATGCCCTGCGCAACTGGAGCATCGAGAGCATCGACGAGATCGCGGCGGTGCAGCAAGGGTTGCTGGAGAGCGCCTTCCATGCCTTGAAACCGGGCGGCGTACTGGTCTACTCCACCTGCACCTTGAGTCAGCAGGAGAATCAGGCGGTCTGCCAATCCCTGCTGGACAAGTTTGGTGATGCGTTGAGTTTTGACTCGCTGGCCGACCTGTTCCCCCATGCAGAGCGGGCCTGCACATCCGAAGGATACCTGCACGTTTGGCCCCAGATCTTCGACAGTGAAGGCTTTTTCGTCGCCAGATTGCGCAAGCATCACTCGGTGCCCAACACCATGTTCAAGCCGGGCAAGCTCGGCAAATTCCCCTTTGCGCCGCTACCGGCCAAAGAGGCGGAACCCATGTTGCGCGACATTGAGGCCAACTTTGGCGTGACGCCTCAAGGGCAGCTGTTTGGTCGCAATGACGAGATCTGGCTCTTCCCCAAGCGGTTTGATCAGGTACAGGGCAAACTGCGTTTCGATCGCATCGGCATCAAGCTGGCCGAGACCTTCAAGAAAGGCTATCGCCTCACTCATGAGTGGGCGCTGGCCTATGGTGATAAAGCGAGCAAGGGCGTGGTCGAACTGGACAGCGCCAACGCGCGGGAATTCATGATGGGGCGGGATGTCTGGCCAGAGCAGGATGCTGGTGCTGGCGAGGTGATCGTCCGCTATCAGGGGCATACCCTGGGCATGGGGAAATGGGTGGGTAGTCGGGTCAAGAATGCCCTCCCCCGCGAGCTGGTGCGTGACAACAATCTGTTCAATGCGTAGTGGGTCGTTCGGTGCATCAGCACTTGAACGAGTCTGAAATACCCACACTCTGGTTGAACTTTTCTTCGGATCTTGAAAAGCCTTGAGCCTTGTCTAAGCTTAAGGCAATCCGAACACCAGTTAGCGCACGGCTCTGCAAGGAGCCAATTCCCCTATGCCAGGTACAAGGAATTCGTACCTGGCTTTTTTTATCTCTTCACGTATCGCTGTTACTTCACTCTTGTGTCTATTCAACGGTCTCTTCGACCTGTGTGGCGACTCTGTTTTCAAACGGAGGTTCTCTACCCAGCTCATGTTGGTAGAGCAGATCGATCGCCTGCTCGATGAGTGATGCCTGACTGTCTTCGAGATGAAGACCCAGTGCGGCCAATCGTTCGGCGTGGCGATTGCTGATCCAGCATTGCAGCCGGGTATGGGTCTCCTGCTTGCGTTTTACATGTTGGCGCTGCCGCTCGGCATTGTTTTGGGGCACCGCCTCTTGCTCTTCACGCACTGTCATTTCTTGGCTCATATGTCCTTGCGATGTTCCATTTCCGGATTTGTTATCTCTCATCACATGCCATTATCCATAGGAAGATGGCCCTTCCACCTTGGGCTGCTGGCTGCACGGCAAATATATCATCAGATCAACAAGATATCATTTAACATAAAAAATGAAGTGACGCAGTTGTGTCAAAGCAAGCCATCAAGGGCATGATCGGAGAATTTATGGGCGTCATCGAAGTACTCCTGCAGGGTTCGCATATCCTTGTGGCGCGTCACCTCGATGATCTTGTTCATCGGCTTGCCGGCAGTCACCGCCGAGGTGATAAATCCGCGCCGCAGGCTGTGGCCACTGACGTAGAGATCGTCGATGGCTTGACCGGTTCGCCGCTTGATCATCAGGTTAATGCCCTGGGGACCAAGTGGTTCGGCCATCAATTGGCCCCAGCGATTCATGCGCCGAAACAGTGGCCCCTCGCTGATCCGGCTTTTGCGCAGCCAGTTTTGCAGTGCTGATACGGGGCAGTAGTGCTTGCCCGGGATCAGGGCTATCTCGGTTTCATGCAGCTGATGCTTGCTCGGTTTGAGGCGAAGGCGGATCCCCTGCCCCACAAAATCGAGATCGCTCACCTCAATTCGGGCCGCTTCCGAGCGGCGCAAGGCGCCACTGAACATCAGCAGTAGCAGGGTGTGATCACGCAAACCCGCGAGGTCACTGGTGTCGATGCCATCGAGCACCTGGGTCAAAGGCTGCAGCGTCAGGGCACCGGTTTTGCGCTTGCGGTTATCCCCCAACCTGACAATACCGCGCATCATCTCCTTGATTTCGGGATGTTCGGTGGGCATGGGGTGAATGCCTTTCTGCTTGAAGGCATAACGGATCCCGGCAAGCCGTCTCACCAGGGTTGCCGGTTTACGAGGTTCACCGTTACGCAGTTCCCCCTTCCCCTCCTCTTTATCCAGCCATACCCAGTCGGCCAATACGCCATCGGCCTGATCTGCCAGAAAGTTCATGATGTCGTGATGGGTTGTTTGTAGCGGATCCAGCCCGTGCAATTGGCACCAGAAGACAAAAATACGGGTATCCGCCTGATAGGCATTGAGGGTGGAATCCGCTTTTGCACTGCGCAAAAAGCGGCGTGCCCGACTATTTAGCTGTGCATCGAAAACAGTCTGCAGTGACTGATGAGCCGGACTGGACAAGGTTGGATATGCCACGGAACACTATGATTCATATGAAGTTTGAGAGGATCTTACAGGATCCTTCACACACATCAAGTATCGATAATGAATATTATCGATACTTATAGCATGCTGTTTTAATACCCATTGGCCACGGTGAACAGACGAAACATCGGAATATCATTCGACCCAGTTTTGTATGGATGAACGAGTTAAATTGGCTGGGTAAGTGAGAGATAACGCGGTGCAAAGTTGATATTCAGGTGGGTAATCAGCTTGGTATTTGAAATATAAAAAGCCCCGAGCAACGGGGCTTCTGTGTTATTTTTTCGCCAGTTTGAATAGTTCAAAGAAATTCCGGCTGGTGGCTTCTGCCAATTCATTAAGCGGAATATGACGCAGATCGGCAATAAACTGCGCAACGTCTCGCACAAAGGCGGGTTCGTTCTCCCTCCCCCGATGCGGCACGGGGGCAAGATAGGGCGAGTCGGTCTCGACCAGCAATCTGTCGAGGGGCAGAGCCTTGACCACCTCTTGCAGGGCGGACGCATTTTTGAAGGTGGCGATCCCGGAGATGGAGATATAGAACCCCATCGCCATCGCCGCTTGTGCCATCTCGAGGGATTCGGTGAAGCAGTGCAGCACACCGCCAACCTGATCAGCGCCCTCTTCACGCATGATCTGCAAGGTATCTTGCTGGGCATCGCGAGTGTGGATGATCAGCGGCTTGTTCAGGGCGCGGGCAACCCGGATATGTTCGCGGAAAGAGGCTTGCTGCACCTCTTTGTTCTCGGGGGAGTAGAAGTAGTCGAGACCGGTCTCGCCGATGGCGATCACTCTCTCATCTGCCGCCTGGGTCAGCAACAGGGCGGCATCCACACCGGGTTCCTGATTGAGCGGGTGTACCCCGCAAGAGGCAAACACCTGGGGATAGGGGGCAATCGCCTCGAGCATGGTCGGGAACTGTGCCTGAGTCACACTGACACAGAGAAAATATCCCACGTCCAGTTTCGCGGCCTTGGCCAGTACATCGGCCATGCTGGTCTGCTTGCTGCCATAGCTGAGGCGATCGAGATGACAGTGGGAATCAACGAGTAACATATAAAACCTTTCTGCTTGTCGGTACTTATAACCAGCGACTGAGCCAGTTCATCAGATGGATGGTGGGATTGGAGAGCTGACCCGGCTGGCATGCCGCTTTCAGGGCAACCAGATCTTGTTCTGCCTCCAGCAGTTTTTCGCTGGAGTGCTGCTCCGCCAACCGCTGACTCAAGATGGCCAGATCAGGCATTGCCAGCTGATGGTGACCACATCCGGCCTGGGTTTTCAGGGCATCGCACAAGAAGAGCTGCAACCAGTGCAACCTGACCTGCGTCTCCTGACCCAGCTGGCTGCACAGTGCCGTCGCCTTGACCGGACTTTGACTCAGGGCGACAAACTGTTCCAGCAGTTCGCGGCGAGTACCGTCCTGTTGCTGCTCGATATAGTCGAGTACCCGCAGCGGGGCCCCCTGACAGATCCGCACCTGAGCCAACGTGGCCTGATGACCCTGCTCGGCCAACCAGCGTACTGTCTCCCCTTCCGCAGGCAACTGACAGACATGTTTGTGACAGCGACTGAGAATGGTGGGAAGCAACCGGGAAACCTGGGAGGCAATCAGCAACAGCAAGCTGTCGCCGGCCGGCTCTTCCAGGGTTTTCAGCAAGGCGTTGGCCGCCGATTCGGTCATCCGCTCCGCATCAGGAATGATCACCACCTTGCCGCGGCCGAGCTGGGCAGAGCCCTGCAGCCGGGTGCAGATCTCGCGAATGGCCTCGACCCCGATGGTCTTGCTGTCGCGAGTTATGGTGCCGAGATCCGGGTGGTTGCCCTTGTCAAACAGCTGGCAAGAGTGGCAGTGACCGCAGGGTTCTCCGCGATCCGGTTGCTGGCAAAGGTGCAAACGCGCCAGCCGCTCGGCCAGTTGCTCCTTGCCAAGACCGGGATCGCCCAGCAACAACCAGGCGTGGCCGAGACGACCGGACTGGGCCGTCTGGCTCAGGGCATGCCAGTCGGGGATCAGCCAGGGATACATAGCGGCTCGTTCGACAGATAGTGATCCAATGCACGCTCGATGGCCGTTTTGACCAGATCCGGCGTTTGCGCCGCATCGATCACCACAATGGAATCATCCTTGGCGGCCAGTTCGAGATAACGCGCTCGGGTACGCTCGAAGAAGCTCAGTTGCTCCAGTTCGATGCGATCCAGCTCGCCGCGATGGCGAGCGCGCTGCAAGCCAAGGGCGGGATCGATATCGAGATAGAGGGTGAGATCCGGCTTGAAGTTGCCGAGCACCGCCTGCTTGATGGCACCGATGAGCTGGGCATCGATACCGCGACCACCGCCCTGATACGCCTGGGAGGAGAGATCGTGGCGATCTCCCACCACCCAGACACCATCGGCCAGCGCGGGCTTGATGCGGGTCTCCACCAGTTGTACCCGGGAGGCATACATCAGCAGCAGCTCGGCTTCGATGGTGAGACGCTCGTCGTGCACCTCTTTGACGATGGCCCGCATCCGCTCGGCCAGCGGCGTACCACCCGGCTCGCGGGTGCACTCGATCCGGTTGATGCCGTGGCGCTGCAGATAGTCGGTCACATAACGCACGGCCGAGCTCTTCCCTGCCCCTTCCAATCCTTCGATCACAATAAATTTAGACATTAGGGTTTCTTCAATATGTATTCGCGAACCGCCCGATTGTGTTCATCGAGGGTCTTGGAGAAATAGTGGGCACCGCCCCCCTTGGCGACAAAGTAGAGATAGTCGGTCGATTTGGGGTTGAGCGCTGCTTCGATGGAGGCCTTGCCCGGCATGGCGATAGGCGTGGGCGGCAGACCGTCGATCACATAGGTGTTGTAGGGATTCTTGTCGGTCAGATCACTGCGGCGAATGTTGCCATCGTAGCGATCCTTCACCCCGTAAATGACGGTGGGATCAGTCTGCAACTTCATGCCCAGACGCAGACGGTTGACGAATACGGAGGCGATCTGCGCCCGCTCGTCCGGCTGGCCGGTCTCTTTCTCGATGATGGAGGCCATGATCAACGCCTCATAGGGCGTTTTGTAAGGCAGGTTGGCCTGACGTTTCTCCCAGCTCTGCTGCAGGAAAGTCTCCATATCCTGATGGGCACGACGCAGGATCGAGAGATCGCTGGCATGGGTGGTATAGGCGTAGGTTTCCGGCAGGAACCACCCCTCCAGCTTGCCATTCTCGATGCCGAGCTCCTGCGCCAGGTCGGCTTCGGATTGCTCGACGGTCAACCGCTCAAGATATGGGGCGCTGGAGAGCTGCTTCTGCCAATCCTCGAAACGGGAACCTTCGACGAAGGTGAGGCTGAAGTGAAACTCCTTGCCCGATGCGAACAGAGAGAGGGTCTCCTTGAGGGGGGCCCCTTCCTTGATCTCGTAGGTGCCCGATTTGATGGCCACCAGTTCGGGATGGCCGCGCAGCCAGAGCCGCACCGCCCACGGGCTGGTTTCCCCCTCCCCCAGTTCGGCGATCAGGCGCGCCGCATGGGCGCCTTTCTCCACCGTATAGAGCCGGGTCGGCCCCTTGTTGGTGAGCGTCTCCACCTGTTGCCATTTGTGATATACATAGCCCCCGGCGACGGCAACAGTCAGTGCCGCCCCCGCGAGCAGGGTGTAAAGCCGATTAAACTTCAATGACCAAACGCTCCTGTAAACGGCGACTCAATACCGCTGCGGGATAATGAATATCCTCGATGCCGTTGACCGGCACCACCCCCATCAGGGTATTGGTGAGCCACACCTCTTCCGCCTGCCATAGTGACTCCAGCGGAGCCTCTACCACACGCAACTCAATACTCATCTGTTTCAGCATCGCCATCACCTGGCGGCGCATGATGCCATCGACACCACCGCGGGCGAGATCGGGCGTAAACACCGTCTTGCCCCGACGCCAAAACAGATTGGCACTGACCCCTTCAATGAGAAAACCGCGACTGTTAAGCACTATCCCTTCGACTGCATTTCGGCTGACAAGTTCGCTTTTCAGCAATACCTGCTCCAGACGATTCAAGGTTTTAAGCCCGGCCAGCATGGGGGCATCGCCGATCCGCTGGCGGCACACCACCATCTCGATCCCCTCCTGTTGCCACTGGCCATAGTGAGTGGGAAATGGCGCCAGACTGACCATCCGGGTCGTGTGCTGACATCCGCTGCCATCATAGCCTCGCCCCCCCTCGCCGCGGGTCAGGATCACCTTGGCCACGCATTGTGGCTGGTCGGCCACCATCTCTTCAACCTCCCGGGTCAAGAGATCCCAGTCCGGTTCAACCAATCCCAGCCGGTTGTTGGCCAGCTGCAACCGTGCCAGATGGGCAGGCCACTGCAACACGCGACCCTCCCTGACCGCCATGGTGGTGAAATGACCGTCACCATAGGCCAGCCCCCGATCATGGGCCGAGATGGTATCAAGCTTCATTCCATTGATAAGCAAAGGGATCCCTCCGATAAAAAAGGCCCGATACCGGCAGTATCGGGCCTGTGTCTTTGCCCTGCGGCAAATTATACGCGTTTGAAGATCAGCGAGCCATTGGTGCCGCCAAATCCAAACGAGTTGGAGAGGGCGTACTCGAAGCTGCCTGACTTGGCCACATGGGGCACCAGATCCAGATCGCACTCTTCATCCGGGTTGTCCAGGTTGATGGTGGGCGGCGCCACCTGATCACGCAGGGCCAACACTGTGATGATCGCCTCGATGGCACCGGCGGCGCCCAGCAGGTGACCGGTCATGGACTTGGTGGAGCTGATCATCAGGGATTTGGCGTGCTCACCAAACACCGACTTCATGCCACGCAGCTCGGCCACATCACCCAGCGGGGTGGAGGTACCGTGCGCGTTGATGTAACCAATCTGCTCGGGGGCAATGCCGGCATCCTTGATGGCATTTTTCATGGCGCGAGCGCCACCGTTGCCATCTGCAGGAGGCGCAGTCATGTGGTACGCGTCACCGCTCATGCCAAAACCGACCAGCTCGGCGTAGATCTTGGCGCCACGGGCCTTGGCGTGTTCGTACTCTTCCAGCACCAGTACACCGGCACCGTCACCCAGCACAAAACCGTCGCGATCCTTGTCCCACGGACGGCTCGCCTTTTGCGGCTCGTCATTGCGGTTGGAGAGCGCCTTGGCCGCGGCGAAACCGCCCATCCCCATCGGGGTGGAGGCTTTCTCAGTGCCGCCAGCAACCATCACATCCGCATCACCGTAAGCGATCATCCGACCCGCCATGCCGATGGCATGGGTACCGGTAGTACAGGCGGTAGTCACGGCGATGTTCGGCCCTTGCAGACCTTTCATGATGGAGAGATGACCGGACACCATATTGATGATGGTGGACGGTACGAAGAAGGGGCTCAGCTTGCGCGGGCCACCGTTGATCAGGCTGCTGTGGTTCTGTTCAATCAGACCCAGACCGCCGATACCGGAGCCAATCGCCACGCCGACACGCTCGGCATTCTCTTCATTGATGGTCAGGCCGGAATCATCCAGCGCCTGGATCCCCGCCGCCACGCCGTACTGGATAAAGAGATCCATCTTGCGGGCTTCTTTGCGGTTGATGCCGTATTGCTCGGGATCGAAATCCTTGACCAGACCTGCGAAGCGGGTTGCAAACTCGCTGGCATCAAAATGTTCGATAAGGGAAATGCCGCTCTGCCCGTTGAGCAGTGCTTGCCAGCTGGATTCGGCAGTGTTACCCACCGGGGAAAGCATCCCCAAGCCGGTCACCACGACTCTGCGTTTTGACACTGAGGTAGTCTCCGAGAGGTGTTTTGAAAAGGAACAAATACAAAAGAAGCGGCCCTTGGGCCGCTTCTTTCAGAACAGGAACTTATTCCTGATTAGCGGTGATGTAGTCGATAGCCGCTTGAACAGTGGTGATCTTCTCGGCTTCTTCATCAGGAATTTCGGTATCGAATTCTTCTTCCAGCGCCATTACCAGTTCAACGGTATCCAAAGAGTCAGCGCCCAGGTCGTCGACGAAGGAGGCAGCGTTCTTAACGTCTTCCTCTTTAACACCCAGTTGTTCGATGATGATTTTCTTTACGCGTTCTTCGATGTTGCTCATGACCTGAATTTTCCTTTAAAAATACGCTATTTGCGTCTGGTTGGGGTAGTTTATTCAATTGACGTGAGTTTGCAAGTAGCTTGCCGCTGGTCAAACCACGAAATGTGCCAAACTTCGGCGTACTATCGCAAATTTGAACAGATCTTACGACAAATTGATTACACCATGTACATCCCGCCATTAACATGCAGGGTTTCGCCGGTGATATAGGCTGCTTCATCAGAAGCCAAGAATACCACAGCTGCGGCAATTTCTTTTGGATCACCCAAACGGGCGGCAGGCACCTGACTCATGATGCCGGCACGTTGATCGTCATTCAGGGCACGGGTCATGTCGGTTTCGATGAAACCGGGAGCAACCGCGTTCACTGTGATACCACGGGATGCCACTTCCCGCGCCAACGATTTGGTAAAACCAACCAGACCGGCCTTGGCGGCAGCATAGTTGACCTGACCGGCATTGCCCATGGTTCCCACCACGGAGCCAATGCTGATGATGCGACCGTGACGTTTCTTCATCATGGCACGCAACACCGGTTTGCTCAGACGGTAGAGCGAGGTCAGATTGGTATCGATGATCTCGTTCCACTCGTCATCTTTCATCCGCATCAACAGGTTGTCACGGGTGATCCCCGCGTTGTTGATCAGGATGTCGATGTCGCCAAAGCGCGCCTTGATGGCGGCGAAGACGGCTTCGATGGATTCCTGGCTGGTCACGTTCAGTGCCATGCCGCAACCATTCTCGCCCAGATAGGCGCTGATCGCCTCGGCACCGCTCTCGCTGGTCGCCGTACCGACCACTTTCGCGCCACGGGCCACGAATGTTTCGGCAATCGCACGGCCGATGCCACGACTGGCACCGGTCACCAACACAACCTTATCGGTAAAGCTCATCACTTGCTCCTGTTTACTTGATCTGGGCCAGCGCCTGCTCGAAAGAGGCGGCATCGTTGGCGTGAATACCTTCCACGCGCTTGTCGATGCGCTTGGCGAGCCCGGTCAACACTTTGCCCGGTCCCATCTCGATCTCGAGGGTAACGCCCTCATTGGCCATCCGCTCGACAGTCTCGGTCCAACGAACCGGGCTGAACAGCTGACGTACCAGCGCTTGCTTGATGGCGGCCGGATCCTGTTCACAGGATACGTCGACATTATTGATGACCGCGATGGTTGGAACCTTGATCTCGATCCCGTCCAGCGCAGCTGCCAGTTTTTCTGCGGCAGGTTTCATCAGCGCGCAGTGAGACGGCACGGAGACCGGCAGCGGCAGCGCACGCTTGGCGCCCGACTCTTTCATCAGCACGTTGGCGCGCTCAACGGCCTCTTTGTGACCGGCGATAACCACCTGGCCCGGGGAGTTGAAGTTGACCGGAGAGACCACCTGCCCTTGTGCCGCTTTTTCGCAGTTGGCGGCGATGGATTCGTTATCCAGACCGATGATGGCCGCCATGGCGCCGGTGCCTTCCGGTACCGCTTCCTGCATGGCCAGACCACGCAGCTCGACCAGTTTGACCGCATCGGCAAAATCGAGTGCGCCGCTGCAAACCAGCGCGGAGTACTCACCCAGGCTGTGGCCCGCCATCAGAGAAGGCGTTGCCCCACCCTGCTGTTGCCACAGACGCCACAGGGCGACAGAGGCGGTCAGCAGCGCAGGCTGGGTGCGCCAGGTTTTGTTCAGATCTTCAACCGGACCATCCATCACCAGGGCAAACAGGTCATAACCCAGCACCTGGCTCGCCTCGGCGAAGGTCTCCTTGATCACGGCATGTTGTTCGGCCAGCTCGGCCAGCATGCCAACGGACTGGGAACCTTGTCCCGGGAAGGCAATGGCAAATTGGGTCATCATTGATTCCTTTTAGATAAGACAAAAATGAAATCGGTGACGGGATGATGGGCACACCATCCCGCCGAAGATCAGAGGCGAACCAGCGCCGAGCCCCAGGCAAAACCGCCGCCAAAGGCTTCCAGCAGTACCAGCTGACCCGGTTTGATCCGGCCATCCCGCACCCCTTCGTCGAAGGCGACCGGAACAGAAGCGGCAGAGGTATTGCCGTGCTTGTCGAGGGTCAGCACCACTTTATCGAGGCTCATACCGAGCTTCTTGGCGGTGGCACTGATGATGCGGAAGTTGGCCTGATGAGGCACCAGCCAGTCCAGCTCGCTCGGTTCGATACCGGCAGCGGCCAACGTTTCGGTGACGATCTCGCTCAGACGGGTGACCGCTACCTTGAAGACATCGTTGCCCTTCATATACATGTAGGCTTCGAGCTCGGCACCCGGCATGCCGCGACGGGGATGAGGCAGCTTGAGCAGCTCGCCATAACGGCCATCGGCATGGAGATGGGTAGAGAGGATGCCCGGCGTCTCGCTGGCACCGACAATCACAGCCCCTGCCCCGTCACCAAACAGGATGATGGTGCCGCGATCTTGCGGATCGCACATGCGGGAGAGCACATCGGCCCCGACGACCAGCACATGGCGGGCGGCGCCGGATTTGACGAACTGATCGGCAATGGAGAGTGCGTAGGTGAAACCGGCACAGGCAGCAGCCACGTCAAAGGCAGGAATGCCCGGTACGCCGAGCAGCCCCTGCAGCTCGCAGGCAGCAGCCGGGAAGGCATTTTCAGCACTGGTGGTGGCCAGCACTATCATATCGAGATCGGCAGCGGTCAGACCGGCTGCTTCCAGGGCCCGCAGGGCGGCCTGGTAAGAGAGGGTGGCAACGGTTTCGTCAGCCCCGGCAATACGGCGCTCACGGATACCGGTGCGTTCCACGATCCACTCATCACTGGTCTCAACCATCTGCTCGAGATCGGCGTTGGTACGCACTGAACTCGGCAGGTAGCTGCCAGTACCCAGAATTTTGCTATGCATAGAGTTCTTATAGATCCCTGTCAGAGAAGACAGCTTCAAGGCGATCTGCTATTTGCAGTGGAAGTTGATGTTTGGCCTCTTGTGCGGCCAGCAGGATCGCATTACACAGAGCGCGCCGTTCGGCCCGCCCATGACTTTTTACCACAATGCCGCGCAATCCTAACAGACTTGCCCCGTTATACTGGTCGGGGTTCAGGTAAGAAAAACGCCGTTTGAACATAAATCCGGCGATCCGGCCAAGAAAAGTGCGTTTCTTGCGGGGATATCCGGCCAGCTGGGCCATCATCCGCACTACCCCTTCTGCCGTCTTGAGGGCGACATTGCCGACAAAACCGTCACAGACAATCACATCGCTGTCACCGCTGAAGATGCGATCCCCTTCGACGAACCCGACATAATTGAGCGCGTGGCACTGACGCAACAATTCGGCGCTGTGGCGCACCAGATCGTTGCCCTTGATCTCCTCCTCGCCGATGTTGAGCAAGGCAACACGGGGGGATGCAATGCCTTCTACCTTTTCGGCCACGACGGAGCCCATCACCGCAAACTGCAGCAAGGTATCGGCATCGCAACTGACGTTGGCGCCGAGATCCAGCATCACGGTGCGTTTGCCGCTCAATGTCGGCAATGCCTTGATGAGGGCCGGTCTGTCTACCCCGGGCAGGGATTTGAGCACGCACTTGGCCATCGCCATCAGCGCGCCGGTATTGCCGGCACTGACGCAGGCATCGGCCTCACCGGCTTTCACCAGATTGAGTACCACCCGCATGGAGGAGTCTTTCAGAGTACGCAACGCCACGATCGGTTTATCGCCCATGCCAACCACCTGGGATGCATGTACGAAACGAACGCGGGGATGATTCAGCAAGCCATGTTGCTGCAGCAAAGAAGAGGTCTGGTGCTGGTCGCCGACCAGGATCAGTTTTAGCTGGGGTAAAAGAGACAGTGCCTGCACGGCGGCAGGCACTGTTTCCGAGGGGCCAATATCTCCCCCCATGATGTCTAGCGCGACAGTTTGCGTAGACAAAGGCAATCCTTAAGCGATTACCTTTTTACCGCGGTAGAAACCATCGGCAGTCACGTGGTGACGACGATGAATTTCGCCACTGGTCTGATCAACAGTCAGGGCAGCGGTGGTCAGCGCATCGTGGGAACGACGCATGCCACGCTTGGCACGGGTTTTACGGTTCTGTTGTACGGCCATTGTAGGCTAACTCCTAAATTCACTTACGTTTAAGCTCTTCAAGAACTGCAAAGGGATTCGGCCGCTCATCAGCAGGTTCGATTTCACCCCAGGTCATCTCCATGTTTCCTCTCGGGCATGCATCCAGAGAATGCATTGCGACTTGAGGCAACGAGAGGATGAGTTCATCCTCCAGGATTTGATGAAGATCTATCTCGCCGTTTTCGTCCAACTCAATGGGCTCATAAGCTTCCGGCAGTTCTTCCTCGTTTGTTCTTTCGAACAGCGGAGTGTAGATAAATTCAGCTTCACAGAGGTGTTCGAATGTCTCTCCGCAACGTTGGCAAACCAGGTCAACCTTGGCATGGGCAGTGCCTTTCATAACGGTCAACTTCTGGACATCTTTGCCAAAGTGCAGTGATACATCGATATCACTCTGCAAGCCAGCGGTTGATTCCTCCAGCCTGGGCATCTGCGACTTTTCCACTATCCCGATGTAATCGAGCAGCTTCAAGGCACTACGGACTGGATCAACCTTAACGGGCAACTTCACCTTTTGCATAGGGCGCGAATAATATAGGTCCAACAACTGATAGTCAAAGGAAAAAGTCCTTACCGCCGATGATTTTAACGTCACAAGTCCCTAGAATGCCGGTACTCGCTTTCATCGGTACCTGATTATGCCACAGAATCTGATCCTCGCCTCAACTTCTCGCTATCGCAAAGCCCTGCTGGAGAAGCTTGGCCTCCCCTTTGAATGTGCCGCGCCCGATGTGGATGAGCGCCCGCTGGCTGGCGAATCTGCCGACGCGCTGGTAGCCCGACTGGCCCGTGCCAAGGCTGATGCCATCGCCGGGCAACGTGATCACGGCTTGATCATCGGTTCTGATCAGGTGTGTGTTTGCGATGGTCGCATCCTCGGCAAACCGGGCACCATCGACAATGCCATCGCCCAGCTGATGGCGGCTCAAGGTCGCAGCGTCACCTTCTATACCGGCCTGTGCGTGGTGAATGCCGCAACCGGTGAGGCTCATCAACTGGTGGAACCCTTCACCGTCCATTTTCGCAACCTCGATGAAGCCGCCGTGCGCCGCTATGTAGAAGCAGAATTGCCCCTCGATTGTGCCGGCAGCTTCAAATGTGAAGGGATGGGGATCGTGCTGTTCAAAGGGCTGGAGGGGCGCGACCCCAATGCCTTGATCGGTCTGCCACTGATCGGCCTGATCGAGCTGCTGGATCGCCACGGCATCGCCCTGCCCTGATGTCCGGTGTGCCGACAACCCGCCGTCTCGCTGAGATGCCTGCCGGACAAGTGCTTATGACGGGTGGCGCACTGGTGCGCCGCTTCAACCCTATCAACCAGGATCCGGATTGTGCGTATAGATGATTTGAGGCTTTTTCTCTCTGTGGTCGAACTGGGCAACTTTGCCGCCGTGGCGCACTCACTCGATGTGCCACGGGCCCAGGTCAGCCGACGCATCGGCGATCTGGAACATGCACTGGGCTGCAAGCTGTTTACCCGCACCACCCGCAAGCTAACCCTGACGCCAGCCGGCACCGACTATTTTATGCAGTTGCAGGAGATCATTCCGCGACTCGAGACCCTTAACCAGAGCATCAAGAACCAGAGTTCGGCCCCTACCGGTTCGGTCAAGCTGGGGTTGATCGGGGATGCCGACATACTGGCCCACGACTTGCTGGTCAATTTTCTCGACAAGTATCCCCTCATCACCCTGGAGACCCACGTCAGCAACCTCGGTTATCACGACATCATGAACTACGGGCTCGATGCCTGCGTCCATATTGGCGAGATGAAAGAGAGCTCGTTTGTCGCCCGTCCCCTGACCACGGTCTCGCGCAAACTCTACGCCAGCCCGGCCTATGTGGCCGCCCACGGCATGCCGCAACAACTTGACGATCTTCATCAACACGCCCTGCTGATCCATCGCCTGGCCAGCGGCGAGCTGGAGGATTGCTGGAACTTCAATACCGGCCCGCTCAAGGTCAGCAGCCGGCTCATCTCCAACAGCAGCCACTATATCCGCTACGCGGTGCTCAAGGGGGCCGGGATCAGCCTGCTGCCCGAGCTGAGTGTCAAGGCACAGGTCGCCAGTGGCGAATTGCTGGAGATCCTGCCGACCCACAAGGTCTATCTCGATGATGCCTGGCTGGTGTATCCCAGCCGCAAGGGGATGACCCATGCCGCCCGTCTGCTGATAGAGAGTCTGTTGGCAGAATCGGCGTTGTTACTCGGCTGATTGTCACAAATTACGAGACATAGAAGCATAGATAGACGGGATTAATCACAAGGAGTGATTCAATTAGACTGGCGCCATTTGATAACGCTTGTCTAAAGGAATCCTCTCATGACACCTCCCCGCTTCAAAACAACACTGCTCGGCAGCGCTATCCTGCTGCTGTTGAGCGGTTGTGGCGCCGACGCCACCACGCCAGCTGCGCCGCAACCACCGCAACTGCGCGCCGTCCAGGTCATGACCCTGAAGGCACCCGTCGCCACCCGCCAGCACACCTTCAGCGGCGTGCTGAAATCGGCCCGCACCACCGATCTGTCGTTCCGGGTACATGGGATGTTGCAGGAGCTGGTGGTGACCGAGGGGACACGGGTCAACAAGGGGGCGCTGCTTGCCCGCCTCGATCCCCACGATTTCCAGGTCTCTGTCAGTCAGGGACAGGCCCAGCTGGCCGAAGCCCGTGCCGCCCATCGGCTGGCGCGCATTGAGCTGCAACGGATCAGGCAGGCCACCGCCGACAACGCCATCGCCGATGTCAATCTTGATCGGGCCATCAGTGCCGAAGCCCGCGCCGGCGCGGCGGTCGAGATGGCCAGCCAGGGACTGCAAAAAGCCCGCGATGCGCTGACCTACAGCGAGCTGCGCGCTCCCTTTGACGGAGTGATCGGCAAGCGACACATCGACAACCACGAATTTGTGCTGCCCGGCGTCAAGGTGCTTACCCTGCACCAGCCGGAGCGGCTCAATGTGGTGATCGACGTACCGGAGCGCCAGGTTGCCAGGATCACGCCCGGCCTGCCAGGCCACCTCGCCTGGGGTCAGCGCCAGCAAAATATCGCGGTGACGGTGACCGATATCGCCTCCATCCCCGCCCCGCTCAAACGTACCTACGAGGTGACGCTCTCCCTGCCGCGGGATCAGAACAATCTGGTGGCGGGCAAGTCGGTCAATGTCACCCTCGACCTGCCGCAGCAAGCGGACACCCGCCTCTTCTGTCTGCCCGCCATGGCGGTCAACAGTCAGGATCGCCAGTGGCATGTCTGGCGGGTGGATGCGGATCGAGTGGTCCGGGTGCCGGTGTCGCTTCATGGCCAGCAGCGGGATGCCCTCTGTGTCAGCGGTGAGCTGGCAACGGGCGATCAGCTGGTAGTGGCAGGCAGCGCCTTTGTCAGCGAGGGTGAACAGGTCGCCATCATGGCAGACCTGTCGCTGGAACGGGTGGCCAAATCATGAATCTCTCAACCTTTGTACTGCGCCAGAAGACCTTCGTGATCTTCTTCACCCTGCTCTGCACCCTGGTCGGGCTGGTCTCCTACTTCCAGCTCGGCAAGCTGGAAGATCCCGCCTTCACGGTCAAGAGTGCGGTGATCGTGACCCTCTATCCCGGCGCTGATGCCGGTGAGGTGGAGCGGCTGGTCACCGATCCCATCGAAACCAAGTTGCAGGAGATGGAACATCTGTGGAAGCTGCGCTCTCTCTCCCGTCCCGGCAGTTCGATGATCTTTGTCGATCTGCAGGAGCAGGTGAACTCGGCCGAACTGCCCCAGCAGTGGGATCTGCTGCGGCGCAAGGTCAATGACGTCAAGCTCTCGCTGCCTCCCCAGGCCCAGCTCACCATAGTGCAGGACGAATTTTCCGAAGTGTATGGCATGCTCTTCTCCCTCTATGGTGACAGTGTCGCCATGGCCGATCTCAAGGATCACGCCCGCGAGCTGCAACGCCGGCTCAAGGCCATCGAGGGAGTGAAAAAGATACAACTGCACGGTATTCAGGAGCAGGTGATCAACATCGATGTCGATGATGAGCGGCTGGCGCAGGCCAACCTGACCACCCTGCAGTTGTTCGAACAGCTGGGTAGCCAGAACCTGCCGCTGCACAGCGGCGATTTCACCATGGGCATCGAGCAGATCCGCGTCGAACAGGCCGGGGCATTCGGCAGTGTGGAGGATATCCAGAACCTCAGCATCAAGACCGGCATCAATGGTCTGGAAAGCGCCACCGTGCGGCTGGGTGATATCGCCAACGTCTACCTCGACTATCAGGATCCCGCCATGACCCTGAGCCGTTTCAACGGCCAGCAGGCGATCACCCTGGCAGTCAGCCCGGTCAACGGCATCAACGTGGTCAGCATTGGCGATACCCTCCGCCAGGAGTTGGCACAATTCGAAGCCACTCTCCCGGAAGGGGTTCATGTCGGCGTCGTCGCCTATCAGCCGGAAGAGGTGGCCAAGTCCGTCAACAACTTCATCATCAACCTGGCCGAGAGCGTGATCATCGTGGTGATCGTGCTGCTGATCTTCATGGGCTGGCGCAGTGCCGCCATCGTCGGGGTCAGTCTGTTGCTGACCATCCTCTTTACCCTGATCTACCTCAACCTGACCCAGGTTGATCTGCAGCGGGTCTCGCTCGGTTCATTTATCCTGGCGCTGGGTATGCTGGTGGATAACGCCATCGTCATCGTCGATCTCGTTGAGGCCAAATTGCGTCAGGGGATTGCCCGCAATCAGGCGGTGAGCGACAGCATCCGCGAAATGGCACTGCCGCTGTTGGCGGCGACCCTGATCGCCGCGCTGGGTACGGCGCCCGTGCTCTTCTCCCAGACCGATGCGGCCGAGTTCGCCCTCTCCATCGTGCAGGTGCTGTGCAGCTCGCTGCTGCTCTCCTGGCTCATCGCCATGACGGTCACCCCGCTGCTCTGCTGGTATTTCATTCCCGCACCGACCCAAACGGATGAGCCGATCCCGCCTTCACGGCTGGCAGCGCTCTACCAAAAAGCGGTCTGCTGGTCGGTGGATAACCCGGTCAAACTGCTGCTCGGGGTCGCCCCGGTATTGCTGCTGACCCTGGCGATCATTCCATTGCTGCAGGTCAACTTCATGCCCTCCTCCGATCGCCCCATGCTGTTTCTCGACTACTGGCTGCCCAACGGCGGGCGGATTGCCCAGACCTCTGCCGACATGCACAAGATTGAGCAGTGGTTGCTGCGCCAGCCACAGGTGACCAGCCTCTCCAGCCATATCGGCGAGAGTGCCCCCCGTTTCTCGGTCACGGTTGAGCCGGAGCCCTTCGACAGCAGTTATGGCCAGATCCTGATCAACACCCGCAGCTATGAGGATATTGCCACCCTGACGGCGGCAGGCGATGCCTGGTTGCAGGCCGAATTTCCCTACGCCGAGCCCAGATTCCGCCCGCTCAAGCTGGCCACCAAGGACAAATTTGCCATCGAGGCACGCTTCGTCGGACCGGATCCGCAACAGCTGCACCGGCTCGCCAATGAGGCCAAACGGCGGCTCGCTGCCAACCCTCACCTCATCTATATCCGGGATAAATGGC
>OEQV01000096.1_pt1 | contig 26801 bp, 27 predicted proteins | sample 1539821 | NCBI WGS metagenome assembly OEQV01 (sample SAMEA3891244, study PRJEB23780) | metagenome | biome: terrestrial biome; feature: animal house; material: water of meat washing | place: Italy | collected 2015-05-12 | reverse complement strand
TCTTGGTCTACGTGCCATAAAATACTCCATATATTGATGTTTATAACATCATTTGGGGAGCAAAATATCACTTATAAGTGTTGTTCAAATTTCCTGATCCACCTCTATAATTAAAATACTCAAACCAAAAATCAACACCGTAAAAACTTTCGTTAAAGACTGTTGTCGGATTTTAGCTTTGATATTTTTAGGTTCTAGATCAAACATTTATACAGTATGTTCATTATTTTAAAGAAGTAATTCAACCACTTTATAGATTTGATTGCAACGCAATTACTATCTCAATGTCACATAAAGACAAAACGAGTAACTTACACCCAGATTTGATTACATACTAACTGCCTCCCCCCGTAGAAATTGAGTAACACACTCGTTATTCAATAATGATAACGAACTAAGTCTGTATGCCTTTTTCAACTAAAATCTAAGTCTGTTCGAGTTGTAGCGTGATCACAAGTCTCCTTTCATCGGTTAGAATGAGACATCAACAATAAATTGAGTGCGATTATGGATCTGCTAAATATTTCAAAAAGTCGTTATACCACCAAAGCTTATGACCCAAATAGAAAGATCCCTCATGAACAGTTTACTCGATTATTAGAAATTCTCCGCTTAACGCCATCGTCTATAAACATCCAACCTTGGCATTTTTTCATTGCAGAAAACACAAACGCCAAAGAGCGGATTGCAAAAGCACTAGTAGGTAAATACTCATACAATGCACCCAAAGTGCTAGATTCATCACATACGATTTTATTTTGCACCAAAGCCGATATTTCTGAGCAACATTTGGAAAATTTATTGCATCAAGATGACCTACATGGTCGTTTTAAAGATGAGGCAGCTAAACAAGGCCAAAAAGACAGTCGTTCAGGTTATGTCAACTATTACCGCAATGAAAAAGGTGATGTACAGCGTTGGGCTGAAAACCAAACCTTTATTGCTTTAGGTCAAATTCTATTGGCTGCAGGTATTGAAAAAATTGATGCTACACCGATTGGTGGTTTTGATGAATCCATTATTAGTGAAGAGCTAGGTTTAACCGAACAAGGTCTAGTCCCTTCTGTATTGCTCACACTAGGCTATCGTAGTGATGCCGACTTCAATGCAAAATTGCCAAAGTCTCGTTTAAGCAAAGAAGATATTTTCACGCAGCTGTAATGCTATTTGTATATAAAAGGGACTTTAGTCCCTTTTATATTTTGGGCCTGAAAATTGCTTCATCATGTTCAATGTCAAAAACAAAAATAGTGAGGTTGCTGATGTCTGTTAAGCCCAATATGCCGATGAAATTTGAATGTGCACACTGTAATAAAATCTATTTAGGTCAGTATCAACATATCATGCGCCCTCACTATCCCGATTGCCCCAGTTGTGAGCAACCAGGGCTGTTATTAGGAATTGCAGTAATTGAAGATCTGCTCAAACACCCTTTTTCCTTTGTGCAGAACTATTTTAAACAGACATTGCGTAAGCTAAACAAGCCACGCTTGTGATACCCAACACCAATCCGATTGCTGTTGCGAGTTTGAGCTTTTCTTTAAAGAAAAGTAGTCCGCTGAATACGCCTAACAGCACCACCATAATATTCATGCCTGCAAAGACCACCGCTGGGCTGTCCTTGAGTAGCAGATGAGCTTTGACATAAAGTGCGATATTGGCAAAGTTCAACACGCCAAGACATAAACCTGCCACGACGTTCTTGGTTAAGCCGATATTTTTCGTGGTCACAGCAACATAACCGACTGACAATAAAAACGCACAAATAAACATCAGGTTTAACGCAACGGAAAACTGCACACCCAGCCCTGTTGTATATTTGAGTAAGACATCAATCAGCGCATAACCAAACCAGACTAGTGCTAAATACCACACAGCCTGTTTTTGACCTTCTCCACCACCAGAGGCATTGGTAAATAAAATGCACATCACGGCGGCAAGCCCCAAGACTACCCCGACAATTTTGAGCTGATTAAACTGTTCTTGAAAAATAAAATAAGCCGCGAATAAAGACAAAATCACCGACAAACGCTGTGCGATTTCTGTTTTGACAATGCCTGCATATTGTAAAGACTTGGCTAAAAATAAGAATACACTCGGTAACAGGACACCAAGCGCTACAATCAGCCACCACGGAGTATTTGAAATAGAAACGTGGCTTAGATCAGGTTTAAACCAGAAGTAACACAGTAAACTGGCTGAAGCATAGTTCCAGCTGATCATCTGGATCGGATCAAATCCTTTGTTTTTGCCCCATTTTAAAAGAATGGAGACCACCACACTACAACAGGCCGCAGCAAATATCAGTTCCATAGCACACTCTTATTATTGTCGCCTCGAATATAAACACACATAGAAAAGCCCACATCAGGGTGGGCTTTTCCAATATAAATTATTCAAAAAGAATTATTTATAACGATCAACCATTTTCTCTAAAGAAATTGGACGAATCTTGTCGGCATTGCCCGCTGTACCAAATGCTTCATAACGGTCAACACAAATTTGTTTCATTGCGTCTACAGTTTTCGCGAAGAATTTACGAGGGTCAAATTCGCTTGGTTGTTCAGCCATCATACGACGCATTGCACCAGTCGATGCTAAACGCAAGTCTGTATCGATGTTGATTTTACGAACACCGTGCTTGATTGCTTCAACCAATTGCTCAACAGGAACACCATAAGTTTCTTTGATGTCGCCGCCGTACTGGTTAATGATCGCTAACCATTCTTGAGGAACAGAGCTTGAACCGTGCATCACAAGGTGGGTATTTGGAAGCGCCGCATGAATTTCTTTAATGCGGTCAATTGCCAAAATATCGCCTGTAGGTGGACGCGTAAATTTGTACGCACCGTGTGAAGTACCCACCGCAATTGCAAGTGCATCTACATTGGTATCTGCAACGAACTGACGTGCTTCTTCAACTGAAGTGAGAAGTTGAGAATGATCAAGAACACCTTCAGCGCCTACGCCATCTTCTTCACCCGCCATACCCGTTTCAAGGCTACCTAAACAACCGATTTCACCTTCAACTGAAACACCGCATGCATGCGCCATTTGTACTGTACGACGTGTTACATCAACGTTGTATTCATACGTTGTTGGTGTTTTACCGTCTGCACCCAATGAACCATCCATCATCACAGATGAGAAGCCCAATTGAATTGAACGTTGGCAAACGTCTGGATCTGTACCATGGTCTTGATGCATTACCACTGGAATGTGTGGCCATTCTTCAATTGCAGCCAAAATAAGATGACGTAAGAATGGAGCACCTGCATATTTACGCGCACCCGCTGATGCTTGTACGATAACAGGTGAATTTGTCGCATCTGCTGCAAGCATGATTGCGCGCATTTGTTCTAAGTTGTTTACGTTGAATGCTGGTACGCCGTAAGCATGTTCGCCGGCGTGATCCAAGAGCTGGCGCAATGAAATAAGAGCCATAATGTCCTCCCAGTTGATGCGACATATTCTACATGCTCAAAGGTTTCAATTCAGCAACAAATAACACTATTTAAAAAAAATCCCCGCAATTGCAGGGACTTTTTACGAAATTCGCGTGTATTTAGTGTGCTGTAGCAGCCGAAGCCTCTACCGCAGGATCCGCAGTTGCAGCATCTGCAGGTGCATTTGCAACTTCAGCAGGAATGTCTTTGTTCTTTTCATCCAATTCTGGCTGATCAATCGCATCAATTGCCGCTTGTTGTTCAGCCGTTACAGCTTCTTCAACTGCTGCTGTTTCAGATGCCGCAGCAGTTTGCTCTGGTGCTTCATTTTTCTTACAAGCAGTCAGTGCCAATGGTGCTAACAAAAGTGCAGCAAGGGTCATTTTTAAATTCATAATGTTTTCCTAGAACAGATGATTTAATGCCCTGTAGTTTATTTCAGCATTATTTCATTTTCATGACTGAATGATGAATAGATTTGTTAAGCTCATAAAAAAAGGTTGACCGAAGTCAACCTTTTTACAACAGCATGAGCACACAATAATTATTGTGCACGCTCTATCAGCGCTGCAACTGCTGGAAGTGTTTTACCTTCGACAAACTCAAGGAAAGCACCACCACCAGTTGAGATATAACCGATTTTGTCAGCAACTTCGTATTTATCAATAGCAGCTAAAGTGTCACCACCACCTGCAATAGAGAAGCCAGCAGATTCAGCAATCGCTAAAGATAAAGTTTTTGTGCCTTCGCCGAATTGATCAACTTCAAATACGCCCACTGGGCCATTCCAAAGAATCGTTTTTGACGTTTTTAAAATGTCTGCAAATGCTTTTGCTGTTTCTGGACCTACATCCAAAATCATGTCATTGTCAGTCACATCTTCAACTTTTTTCACGACTGCTTTAGCAGCAGCCAATGAACCCAAGAAATCTGCAAAATCGATTTCAGAAGCATCAGCTACTACAACATCCGTTGGAAGCGGTACAGAAACTTTTGCCGCAATTGCTTTTGCTGTATCAATCAAATCATTTTCACACAATGATTTACCGACATTGAAGCCTGCTGCTGCCAAGAACGTATTGGCAATACCACCACCCACGATCAATTGATCACAAATATCAGAAAGTGATGTCAACACATCTAACTTAGTCGATACTTTAGAACCCGCAACAATAGCAACCATTGGTTTTTCAGGTGTTTGTAATGCACGACCAAGTGCATCTAACTCAGCCGCCAATAAAGGACCAGCCGCCGCAACTTTCGCTAAACGTGCCACGCCTTCAGTTGATGCTTCTGCACGGTGTGCTGTGCCGAATGCATCCATCACAAATACATCACAAAGTGCTGCATATTTTGCAGCAAGTTCTGGGTTGTTTTTCTTTTCACCCACGTTAAAACGGCAGTTTTCAAGGAGTACCACTTGACCTGCTGCAACTTCAACACCATCAAGGTAATCCGTCACTAATTGAACGTCTTGACCCAATGCTTCAGTCAAATACGCAGCAACAGGTGCTAATGATTGTTCTGGTTTTGGCTCACCTTCAACTGGACGACCAAGGTGAGAATAAACCATTAGGGCTGCGCCTTGTGCTAACGCTGCTTTAATTGTTGGTAAAGCGGCACGTAAACGTGCATCGCTTGTAATCACACCATTTTTAACAGGAACGTTTAAATCTTCGCGAATAAGAACACGTTTACCCGTTAAATCGAGGTCAGTCATACGCTGAAAATTCATGTAGAGCTCTCTTTCTATATATAAAAATCGCGTCGATTTTAAATGATTATGCAGAAAAAGGTTAGCTTCTTTTGCAGAAAAGCAAACGAAAGGCAAAGTTTTGCTATCATAGTGAAAAGTCTCACTAGATTTAGCATTTATGTCTATTCATCCTGATCCAAATCTAAACCGTTTAAACGTTTTGGGTGAACCTTTAGCCAGCTGTTGTTATTCCCCGATCACGGGGTATTTCCGTAATGGTTTTTGTCATACAGCACCTTCCGATTTGGGACAACACACGATCTGTGTCGAAATGACCTCTGAGTTTTTAAATTTTTCTCAGCGAGTGGGTAATGATCTCATTACCCCTGTGCCTGAAGTTGACTTTCCAGGTCTACAACCTGGTGACTTTTGGTGTATCTGTGTGACCCGTTGGGTAGAAGCTTATCAGGCCGGTTTTGCGCCTCCTGTTAAAGTTCAAGCTTGCCATCAAGCTGTACTGTCCTATGTCCCGCTGAATGTGCTTATGGAATATGCAGTCGAATGAATACTTCAGAAATTATCTTGGCATCAAGCAGTCAAACTCGTAAAGACCTCATGAACCGTTTACGCCTAGACTACCGCTGCGTTGTCCCTGATATAGACGAATCGCCTCGTGGTGAAAGCCATGCCGATGATTTAGCCAAACGACTGGCTTTTGAAAAAGCGCATGTCATTGCGTCACAAAACCCTGAAGCAATCGTGATTGGTTCAGATCAAGTGGCATGGCGTGAAGGTGCACCCGATATTTTTATTGGTAAGCCATTGAGTACTGAAAAAGCCATTAAACAGCTACAGGCCAATTCGGACAAAATTGTCTACTTCAGTACCGCACTCAGCGTGCAGCAACACTCAACAGGTTTTGAACGTAGTCTGGTTGAGCACTATAAAGTTAAGTTCCGTAAACTGGGACTGCCTGAAATTCAGCGTTATGTTGAAATTGAACAGCCACTGATGTGTGCAGGAAGCTTCAAGTGTGAAAGCCTTGGTATCAGCTTATTTGAACAAATGATAGGACAAGATCAAACCACGTTGATGGGTATGCCTATGATTCAGTTATGCAATATTCTGCGTGAATTAAAAGTACTTGTGCCATAATTATTAGAAGTGTTTTTAGTTGATTCCCAATAAATTGAACGGCAGCAGATGTTGCCGTTCAATTCTGAATATTAAATTTAACAAGATCATGAATATAATTATGGCCAATCGCTCAAAGCTTTTTAGACGAATTTGCTGAGAGATAAGCTTGAATGAGTCGTTTAAAGTAGATTCGAATGAATAAACTACGGTATAGCGTAATCAGCATAAAAAGAATAAGAAATGAAAATAGACCAATATTATTAGGGTCAAAGCTACTCACACTTTCCCTCTGTCTAAAGAGATATTTGACAAATAACAATGCCAATACCAAATAGCCATACCACATTTTATTATATAGCGGATGATCTTCAGCGAGACTTTTGGCTTGTCTAAAAAGTAAGATATGCTGATATTGCGGCACCTTAGCCAAATTTTTTGTTTTGTATATCCTATCGATTGAGGATGATTTTTTCGCTAATTTGGACTGACTTTTCCCTCTTTCTTTTTGCAATATCTCATTCGCCATTTTCTCGGCATCTTCTTTACTTAACATTATTTTTCTTCACTATATTTTAGACCTATTATGCTGTAAAAATTTTGATGCCTGCAATCATAACGACTCAGACAAACTTAATTTATTTAAATCAACCAAGCGCATTTAAATAAATCTAACGATACTTGCACATAGGCCTTCGATCATAAGACAATAGTCACAATATTGTTTTAAATTTGCTTAGGCTATTTTCATGTCCCAATCTCTTGATGTTCTTGGCGGTATTACAGCTGAACAATTCCTTGCCGAATATTGGCAAAAAAAGCCATTATTGGTCCGCAACGCGCTGCCTGAAATTATCAATATTTTAGAACCTAGCGATATCATGGAACTGGCTTTAGATGAAAATGTCACAGCTCGTCTCATCAAACAAAAAGACCGTGACCCAAATCAGTGGTCGGTCAAGTCTTCACCGCTGTTAAAAGCTGATTTCCAAAAGATGCCAAAACTCTGGACTTTATTGGTTCAAGCCGTAGATCACTACTCTTTTGACTTAGCAGCACTGTGGAAAAAATTTCCTTTTATTCCGCAGTGGCGCCGTGATGACATCATGGTGTCTTATGCACCTAAGGGTGGCTCTGTCGGAAAGCATTTTGACTTTTACGATGTCTTTTTAGTTCAAGGTTATGGTCATCGTCGTTGGCAGTTGGGTCAAATGTGCGATGCTGAATCTGAGATTGTTGCAGGCCAACCTTTAAAATTACTGCCTGAAATTGACGTACATTTTGACGAAGTATTAGCACCAGGTGATCTACTTTATGTACCACCAGGTTTATCACATTTTGGTGTAGCTGAAGATGACTGTCTGACCTTCTCTTTTGGCTTCCGTATGCCAAACGTCACCGACATGGTAGACCGTGTAGGCGACAAACTGTCTGATAACGCTCTGCTGCGTAATCCTTTGCTCGATATTGTCCGTGACCAACAAAGTCCAATCGGTCAATTAACACAAAACGAATTGGATTATTTAAAAGCAGAAATTTTGGCGCAGCTACAAAATTCAACTTTGCTTGAAGATGCTATTATGACCTTGATATCAGAGCCGAAATACCCTGAAAATATTCCTGAAGCTGAAGAAATTGGCACAGGAGATCTAGAAGGTATTTTAGACCAAGGCTATCAGCTGATCTTAGAACCCGCTTCTCGCCTACTTTATACACACGATGAAGATGAATTCTTATTTTGGGCCAATGGTGAAGGGCTATGCATTTCAGAGCAATTTGCACCATTACTTAAGAACTTAGCAGATGGTGAAGCACTGTTACTTGATGAAAGCTTATATGATGCCGATATTCTAGAAGACATTGCAATGCTGATGAACGAATCCGTCTTAATGCTACTCCCACCTGACGAAGCTTAAGCAAACCAAGTGCTGAGGAATCTAATCTACTCAGCACTTTCTCCCTCACCAAACCTTAAACTGGCAATAATTTTGGTACAGCCTTTTTCAGATTCGATATTGAGCTCAGCACCAATTTTTTCTAAACGCATTTTCATACTGCGCATACCAATGCCCATCCCGTGGTTAAGCACACACTCCACATTAAAACCTACGCCATCATCCTGAATAATCATGACCAAGTGAGTTGTACTTGGATAATACATTTTTACATCAATATGCCGTGCTTGGCTGTGCTTCATAATATTGGTCAAACTTTCTTCAAGCACACGAATTAAAGTCAAACATTGTAGTGCTGTCGGTTGTATTTCCCATGCCTCTGGAATGCTCCAAGTCGCCTCAATGTCCAACTCATCCATGATCTGACTAAACCGATGCCGAACAGGAGCAATCCATAACACTGGATTATCTGGCGTTTTGTTATTGGTTAAAGAACCACTATCAATAATTTGTCTTAAATCATCTCGAAGCAATTTGAGGATGGATAAAAATTGTTGATTCGACATGGTGCTGGAGCTCTGATCCACCAAAATCATGGAACGAACCAAAGATGCACCCAAACCATCGTGCAAATCATGTGCTAAATGAATACGCTCTTGTAAGCGGACATTTTCAAGCTCTAATTGGTGTCGAGCATATAAACTAGAGGACAGGTTACTGGTCACAAAGCTCACTCGTTGCTCAAGTTCACTATTAAATCTTTGTATCTTTTTAATATTTTTATCTAACCGTGTTGCGAGAATAATCACAATAAAAAAAGTGATCACCGGTGAGGTATACGGCGACAAAGGCTGATGGTCATTAATATGCCCATCAAAAAGTAGTGAAATATCGTAAAGCATGACGATAAGAATCACACTTAAACAAACCACCAACAAGATATAATCACGGCGCTTGGTCTTATAAGCACGATAAATCACAAAGCAAAATGATGCGATAAATAATGCAATACATAACAGGAAAATCACAGCAAATACGATATTGACCATCAAGCTCGGGATAAACAAGATGGTGACAATACACACTGCAGCAACTAAAAATAAGGTTTTCTCTAACTCAGCAAACTTTGTCTTCACAAAACGCAGCAAGTAAATGCAAAAGCAAACATTGTATAAAACAAAAAAAGTCAGGTTAGTTTTCATGACCCACAAGGAGTTTGGATATGGAAACACTTCTCGGTTGATGACATTCCAAATAAACAAGACCCAAAACAAACAGCTAACAGAAAACCACAGAAATGTCGTTTCATTGCGTCTAAAAAACCAAATGACAAAGCACACCAAGCCTAAGGTGGTGGAAATGACTAAATTGACTTGAAACAGTGCTCTCTTGTTCCAAATTCTTTTTTGTTGTTTATCATATGCTGTTGTGATATCAGAAAATTCTAGTTTGCCTAAACCCGGACTTTCATAACTATTACCAACCACATAGACCCAAATGTCATTGTTTTTTTGTTTTAAGCTTTCGACAGGAAGGATCCAAAAACGCGGAGTATTCCAACTTTTTGATAGGGGTTCAACTAAATGCTTATCTTTCCAAAGCAGGTTTCGATTAAAAAAAACAGCGCCTGCGCTACTCATGCCTTCCACAGAAAATGCTAAAGGCTGCTTCAGTTCATTACTGTCGTTACAACTCCAATGCCAATTAAAATGGTACCAAACGCCGCCATCGTAATGTGGCCAGCGTTCTGTCCACACGTCAGGGTTTTTGACCTCTACCCATCCCGTCTTCGGAACAACATCGATAGAACTTGTTTTCACCGCAGAAATTTTATCGACATTCACTTTACAGGTTGGACTAACAGCAAAGTTCGTTTGTGCGGAACTGGCAAAACTAAGCACACACAAACACAGTGTGACAAAAATGCTCAGCCAGCCATTTCTCATAAAATACCTAAAGAACGCGCAGTGCTGACTGCTTTGGTTCTTTTTGAAACAGAAAGCTTGCGGTAAATATGCTTAATATGGCTTTCAACGGTATAGCGCGAAACAAATAATTGCTCAGCAATTTCGCGGTTACTCAGGCCTTGTGCCACCAAGTTGAGAATTTCAGTTTCTCGATTGGTCAGTTGGTCATAGTCCTGACCATCTAACTGCTCTACACGCTCAGTTTGGGGGGTATTTGAGGTTGAGATTTGATTTAAAATTTCGCGAGCAATAAAGGGATCAATCGGCGCTCCGCCGCGCAAAATACTCCGTATCGACATTAGCACTTCAGCATCATCACGTTCTTTCAGTACATAGCCATTCGCTCCTGCCTTAATCGAGGCAAATAAGCTTTGCTGTGTACTCCATGCCGAAATCACCAAAATTAAGGCGCTTTCGTCTATCTCTCTAAGTTTTTCAATTAAGGTAATACCATTTCCATCGGGCAACCCTAAATCAACTAAGGCTAAAGAAATCGGTTGTGAGGCAATGATTTGCATGGCTTCAGCTAAATTTTTAGCAAAAATCAGCATATCTTGACTATAGCCCAGTTCTGACAGAATTAGATCTAGACGTGAGCGAATCATGGCTTCATCTTCCACGATTAAAACAGGTGCAGGCAAAACAGTTTCCTTATTTTTCACTGAAGCTTCCCCTTTTTCTTATCATTCTTCAACCACACTATACCGATGCAAGCTTGGCCTAACCTATCCCTAGAAGTAAGTAATTTATAATTTTTTCTTTTGAACAATAAGCGCTTGTTCATATTCATTTTATATACTTTAAATTCTGAAAGATATCAATCTGTATAAAATTTATCCGTAATTTTAATATTGGATTCCTCCTGCAAATAATAACGGGCTTAACAACAATTTATTACTTGTAGATGAAATAGAGACTTGGCACATTAGGTCTAAACAACCAGGAAGGATGCCCAGCCATATGTCTAGCCCTGCTCAATCCATACGTCATAAATTACTCAATACTTTTTTTTCACGGCACTCCATTTGGCTACTGTGTATTTTTATTTTTTTGAGCATTTCTTTTTTTCATTATAGCCATACCCCCATCTATATTAATTATTTTATTTCGGACACTTTACTGAACAGTATTTGGCTAATCACAGGTTTACTGAGTCTTGTTGGCTTGCATGATGTTTTACAAAATAAACATTCGATCTTAAAGAACTACCCGATTATGGGGCATTTTCGTTTTATTTTTGAAGATTTTCGCCCTGAAATTCGCCAGTATTTTATTGAGGCCGATCAAGACGCACTGCCTTTTTCACGGATGCAACGCAGTTTGGTCTATCAACGTGCAAAAAACCAAAATGCAGATAAACCATTCGGCTCCATTATCGATGTCTATGCAGACAACTACCGCTTCATGACTCATTCACTGAGCCCATGCACACCTGCTGACCCTAAAACCTTCCGTATTTTGGTGGGCAATTCGCAATGTTCACAACCTTATAGTGCTTCTATTTTCAATATTTCAGCCATGAGTTTTGGCAGCTTGAGTGCCAATGCTATTCGCGCTTTAAATAAAGGAGCACAAATGGGTAGTTTTTACCATGATACTGGCGAAGGCAGTTTAAGTCCGTACCATCTTGAGTATGGAGGCGATATTGTTTGGGAGTTAGGCAGTGGTTATTTCGGTTGCCGTACTCTAGATGGTCAATTTGACCCTGAAAAATTTGCCGTTCAAGCCAAACGACCTCAAGTCAAAATGATCGAAATCAAGCTCTCTCAGGGAGCAAAACCCGGTCATGGCGGGATCCTACCGAAAGATAAAATTTCTGAAGAGATTGCCGAAATACGGGGCATCAGTCGAGATCATGACTGTGTTTCCCCCTCAAGTCACTCTGCCTTCAAAACGCCAATTCAGATGATGCATTTTATTCAAAAACTGCGTGAGCTATCTGAAGGTAAACCAGTCGGATTTAAGCTGTGTATTGGCCAGCCTTGGCAGTTTATGAGCATTGTCAAAGCCATGCTGCATACTCAAATTATTCCTGATTTTATTGTGGTAGATGGTTCAGAAGGCGGTACAGGTGCAGCGCCTATCGAGCTGATAGACAATATGGGCGTACCACTACGTGAAGGCTTACTTTTTGTACACAATACACTGGTCGGTGCTGGTTTACGTGATCAGATCAAAATTGGTGCCAGTGGCAAATTGGTTAGTGCCTTTGATATTGCCAGTACCATGGCAATTGGTGCAGATTGGGTCAATTCTGCACGAGGGTTTATGTTCGCGGTGGGCTGCATTCAAGCGCAAAGTTGTCATACCAACCAATGCCCTGTCGGTGTTGCGACACAAGACAAAGAGCGTCAAAAAGCAATACATGTGCCCACAAAAGCCGAACGCGTTTTGCATTTTCATGACAACACATTAAAGGCACTTTCAGAAATGATTGCTTCAGCGGGCTTAAAACATCCAGCAGAAATTAAAGCACGCCATTTAGCACAGCGCATTAATGACCGAGAAATTCGAAACTATGCGCAGCTGCATTTTTGGTTAAAAGATGGTGAACTGCTGTCTTGTGAAAATAAAGATGAAGAGAACTTCTATTTCCGTATGTGGAATATGTCCAAATTAGAACATTTCTAAATAAAAAGGAGGCTCTATCAGCCTCCTTTTTATTTTCGATAAGAGAAATCACAGAATGTTAGTAATATCCACTCGATGAACCCTGCGCATGTAAAAAGGCTGGAATTAGACCTGTTAATGCCGCACGAATATCTGAACGTTCATTGATCAATTGATGTGAACCTTCCTCCAACATCAATAAAGTTTGTAAGCGGAACTTTTCACGAATAAACTCAATGTTATAACGCCAGTCTACCGTCTGATCCAGCGCACCTTGGGCTAACCAGACAGGAATGCGACAGGCTGGGCGCTGCTCCATTTCCAACATCCATTTGGACATAGCCAAAATCCAATCCATACCCATCATGCGAGGTTGTAGCGGATCTTTTAAACGAACAAAGCGTAAGAACTCTGGGTTGTGGTTATTCCGCCTAAAATGACGCGGCACTTGACGTTTAATCCGACGAATAATGCCTAATCCAACCGAGTTATGCCACCAAGCGGATTTTGCAGGTCGAATGAGTGGCGACAACAACAAAACACGTTGCACATAAGGGTTTTCACGGCGTTCGGCAAACTCAAGCAAATGATGCATCAAAATTGCACCACCCGTGCTCTGTCCTATGCCTAGCCACGGTTGCGGTAACTGTTCTGCATGTTTGACATAGCGCACCACAGCATGTAACACATCTTGATAATGATCAAAATTTTGGATATTCGCAGGTGATCCATCACTGAGTCCATGCCCCGGAAGATCATAGGTCAGTACACTAAAGCCTTGTTCAAGCAACTCTTTAATAATGGGTTGATAAATTCCGCTATGCTCTAAATAACCATGCAACAGACAGACTGAACCTTTGATTTTTTCAATTTTTGGTGCAAAAACTTGGACATGCAGCTTAAACAAAGGCATTTGAACATAACCTTGCCAGTGATCACAGTCCAACGCATCTAAACCATATAAACGACGATAAGATACCATCTCCACCGATGCCTCATACGGCTGGTTTAGATTCAAAGGCATTAAAAGCTGTGGTGTTGTCTCACGACTCGGCACAGGAAGTTCAAGCTGTTTGAGTACTGAAGGATTTAAAAAAGGAAGTTCAGGCATTATGGAATCTCCCTACAGTCACTCGAACCCAACAGTACATCGCGTATCGTTGCGAGCATTTCATAATTGGCACGGCGACTATGATCATAATTTTGTTCACTTGGACGCCATTGGGTTAATTGGGTCGGCATAGGTGCCTATATCGGCTGTGTTTCGATACCATTTAAAGCAAATAAACGGCGTGTACGTGGCATATGATATTGATCTGTAATTAAAATCACTCTAGGCGCACCACCTTTTTTCTGCAACAGCAAAGAGCTAAAGCGCGAGTTTTCGCAGGTATTCATACTACGATCCTCCAATAATTTCGCGTCGACGCCACGCGCCTTTAACCATTTTTGCATATACGGGGCTTCGACACCGCTAAGCACAATGGGGAGCTTGAACTGTTGTTCGACCTGCAATGTGGTTTCAAGACGTAGTCGCGTATATTCATTCACCACAATATCTTTACGGTTTTTATCTAAAGTTAATCCACCACCCAAAACGACTATGGCATTCGGCATGTTTAATGCCGCTTTTCTCTCTTCATTTTGTGCATGTATTTGTGCGATGTCCTGATAGATTTGTTCATCTATCGGCTCTTCCTCTACAGTCTCAACTTTATGTGTTTTTAAAAAGTCGAGATAATGTTCCATCAAGGCTTTATTTTCTTTGCTATTCAGCTCTAGCAGTTCTTTGACATTTTCAGTCGGGTCAACCTCAGAACTTGCCGTCTCAACCACCAAAGGAATTTGAGGCTTTTGCTCTTTTTCTTGCTCTTCACGCTGTTCAGAAATAATTAACTGTTGTAGTGCTTTATAACGTGCCTGAATCGTGGTTAGGTTTTGCGAATTATGTTCTTTGATTTGCTCTTTCATCAACTGTAAGTACGCTTGGCGGGCAATCCACAAATCAGAGCCCGGTTCTAAGCTTTCTTGCTCACTGAGTGCTGCCATTTTTTGACTTTGTGCTGCAACTTCATTGACGTCTACAGGGACAAAGGCATTCAATGTCGCCACAATCAGCTTAGAATAAAAAGGCGTATAAATAAAAATCATTAAACAGCCGAAAAATGCAAACAGCACCGAAGTGATTTGCATTAAACGCACCATTTTATGGGTTTTACTCATACTTTTAACGATCCTGATGAGATTGGATGAGACCCGCCGAATTAAATAGCACAGGCTCAGGTTCCAACAAAACTTTAAATTTATTATACACATCCTGCTGTACTGCACGGTATGTGCTCTGTACATCGTTCAAATCTGCATTGGCATAATTCACTAAAACCAAGGCTTGTTTGGCAAACATCCCGACAACACCGAGCTGCTTACCTTTCCAGCCCGATTGATCAATCAACCAACCAGCTGCGATTTTAACATCACCATTCGGCTGCGGATAATGTGGCAATTTTTCAAATTGTTGGGCTAAAAGGTCATAAGCTTGCTGACTAATAATTGGATTCTTAAAAAAACTGCCTACATTTGGAAATTCTTTCGGATCAGGCAATTTACTTTGACGAATCTGAATCACTTGTTGTTGTAAATTAAAAGCTGTTAGCTCATCACCCACGGCTTGTTTTAAGTCACCATAGCTAATTTTCAAATCTTCTTTTTTCAACAACTTGAAAGTCACATGCGTAATCACATAGCGATTTGGATCATCTTTAAAAATACTATGACGATAACTAAATGCACAGTCTTTAGCTTGAATATCGCTAAATGTTTTCAACTGTCGGTCATAGACTTGCACGCTTTCGATGAACTCACCGGCCTCTACACCATAAGCGCCAATATTTTGTACAGGAGATGCGCCCACAAGGCCCGGAATCAACGCCAAATTCTGTAAGCCAAATAAATGGTGTTCTGTCGTCCAAAGCACAAAGTCATGCCAAACTTGACCCGCACCGACCCGTATAGTTTTGGTCGTTGCATCTTCAGACAGGTTTTCTACGCCTAGAATGTTCATATGCACAACCAAAGCATCAATTTGTGCAGGAAGTAGCATATTACTTCCACCAGATAAAATCATGACATTCAAAGCGTGTTGCTGTGCATAATCCAATGCTTCTACAAGCTCATCTGGACTGTGAATTTGAACATAATGAGAGGCTATCGCATTTAAGCTTAACGTATTAAAAGGTTTAAGCTGTTTTTGTGTTTCGATTTGCATGCACGAACCTTAATTACTGTTCAAATTGTTGTTTAAAAATACTGACCCACGCTTGGCTGCTCGACTCACATTGGTCAAGAACACGTTCAAAACCATCAAAGCCACCATAGTAAGGATCAGGTAATGCTTGCTGCGGATACTGCGCGTCATGTTCAGACATCAGTGCAACTTTAGCGCGGAGAGGTTGAGTACCAAATTCAGTTTGCGCTGTTTGATACAACGCTTGAATATCATCAAAATTACGATGATCCATCGCCAAAATTAAATCGAAATGAACAAAATCACGGGTCTGTAACTGTCGTGCGCGTAAGCTGGATAAATCATAGCCCCGTTTTAAAGCATGTTCTTGACTACGCAAGTCAGGTGCTTTGTTGGGATGGTAATTACTGGTTCCCGCCGAATCGACTTCGATGTTGAGCTGATGTGCATCACAAAAATGTCTGAGAACGACTTCTGCCGTGGGAGAACGACAAATATTTCCTAAACAGACACATAACACCTTATAGGGCGCTGTGAATGACATAACCACCTCGAAACAGCTTTATTTTCAAGTGTCTTATGTTAAGTTATTTAGAGGATGAATCCTATAGAAGTACAAAACAATATTGTTGGATAAGATATAAAAAAGGATGCTGTTATGAACCAATTTCAATTTCAAACTGTGCCGAATATTATTTCTGGCTTAGGCAGCATTCAGCAACTCAGAGGCATTTTAACAGCACGTCCTTATCAGCATCTGTTATTGGTTACAGATGCTGGCATGTTAAAGCATCAGCTTCACCTTCCCATCTTAGAAATTTTAGAAGATCTCTCTCTCACTTACAGTATTTACAGTGAGGTTGAAGCAGATCCAAGTGAGCAAATTGTTTTAAATGCGGTTGATTATGCCAAACAGCAAAAGGTAGATATCGTTTTAGGCTTTGGTGGTGGCAGCTCTATGGATGTTGCAAAAATTATTGCCATCCTCAGCCATCCTGCACAGCAGCAAAAGTTATCAGATCTTTATGGGATAAATAATGCCCAAGCACCTCGCCTACCCTTAATTTTAGTCCCTACCACTGCAGGGACAGGCTCTGAAGTCACACCAATTTCGATTGTCACCACAGGTGAAACGACAAAGACTGGAATCGTAGCACCCGTTCTTTTTGCCGATGTGGCGATCTTGGATGCGACATTTACTGAAAATCTGCCGCGTCATATTAGTGCTGCTACAGGCATTGATGCGATGGTACATGCGATTGAAGCTTATACCTCTAAAATCAAGAAAAACCCCTATGCCGACATGTTGGCGAAACAGGCTTTAAAACTGCTGAATCAGAACCTCAGCTTGGTGCTAGAAGATGGTCGAAATTTAGAAGCTCGACAAAATATGTTGGTCGGTTCAATGTTGGCAGGACAAGCCTTTGCCAATGCCCCAGTAGGTGCTGTTCATGCGCTTGCTTATCCATTGGGTGGGCATTTTCACATTTCTCATGGACACAGTAATGCCTTAGTGCTGACAGAGGTTTTAAAGTTTAACCTCCCCCAAGCTAAGCAACATTATGCGGAACTGATCTGCTGGCTCGACCCAAAAAGTACAGGCTGTACCGATGGTCTTTCTGATCTTTTCGTTGATCATATGCAAAACCATTTAGACCGCAGTGGTTTAACCTTAAAACTCAAGGCATTGAATGTTTCTGAACACAGTCTAGATCAGCTTGCAACCGATGCCATGTTACAAACACGCCTACTACAAAACAACCCAAGAGAACTAGAGTGGCAACAGGCACGCGAAATTTATCAAGCCATTTACAGCTAAGCCATATAATTAACTTAGGCTATTTATAATACGATTTTAAGGATGATATCGATGAGACAAGCTGCAAAGACACGTGACCAATTTCATTATTTTCTACCGATTCAAACACGTTGGTCGGACAATGACCTCTATGGCCATGTCAACAACGTCACCTACTATAGTTATTTTGATACTGCCGCAAATGCCTTACTGATTGAAAAAGCAAATTTTGATATTCACCAATCCCCTATTATTGGTTTAGTGGTCGACTCAGCATGCAGTTTCTTACATGAGTTGTCTTATCCTGAGATTATTGATGTTGGTGTGACTATTTCCAAAATAGGGAACTCTTCACTCACTTACGAACTTGCCATTTTCAAATTTGGTCAAGAAACTGCTTCAGCTCAAGGACATTTTGTTCATGTCTTTGTAGACCGTGAAACACGCAAAAGCACCCCGATTCCATCTGAAATGCGGAGTGCTTTGCGCCACTACTTAAGCCATGACATTACTTAAGTTGGATATTATGTAATTCACCATCAAAAGTTTGTACAAGGCCTTTGACCGTGTCTTCATTTTGCAGTAACTCATGCGCACGTTGAAATGCTTTTTGCTTGCGCTGCGCCTGCATGGTGTACGGGGTAATCGTTTCAACTTCTGCATATTTCACATCAAAACGCGTCTGAGGCCATTCAGCTTTGAGCGCATCTTCCAAGACATGACGTAATTGGGTGAGGAGTTGCTCATAACGCTGCGGAATCATAAACACAGACTCGGCATTAATTTGCCCAGCCATTAAACCTTGCTGAGCCAACTCTTGTACCGCGGGCGATAAGCCGCTGCTTCTGAACCAGTACTCCCACTTCTCCACCGTCCACTCACCGACTAACTGCTGCGGTTGAAGTTGTAAAATATCTTGTGGCATTAAATCGGCTGATGCAGTTGCAACCTGTTCAGGTTGAACGGGCTCTACAATAGCGGCAACAGTTTGCAGGCTTTCATTTTCTACAACTTGGGTGTCCTGTACGCTATCTGCTGAAAGCACTTCATTTGCTAAATCAGAAGACTCCGCTTGCACAGCAGGTTCAGCTATTACTGCGGCAGGTTCAACGGATGCGTCATTTTGAGTTTCTAGGTCTAGCGGTACAATTTCATCAAATAAGAAATCATCACTATTTGGCTCATCGTCATTGCTTCGAGCATTAAATTCGTCTGCTTCATCTAAATCGAATAGCACTTCATCACTTGAAGGATCAAAAACGATTTGATCAGATTGCTGAGATGAGTCCACTGGTGGTTTATTATCTTCGGCGCTTTCTGAAAGATCGACATCATCAAGTCCAGGCTTAAACTCAGGTTCTGCATTCTGAGTTATTGCAGCATCTTCAAATGCAACTTCAACATCTACAGTTTGAGCATCTTGCTGCAAAGCCGTTTCTGGAGCAGCACTCGGTATTGCCGTTTGTTGTACAGATTCAACTACAGCACTATTGGCATGAGCCACCAGCACTTCATTCGGTTGTAATGGACGGAACGCCAACATGCGCAGCACTGACATTTCAAAGCCTTGCTCTTGGGTGACTGCTAGCTGTAATTCAGCACGCCCTTTACATGCAATTTGGTAATAAAGTTGCAAGTCTTGCGCAGCAATTTGCTGAGACAATTGCATGATTTTTTTATTAATTTCAGCACTATATTTGAGACTAAGTTCTGGCAAATATTGTAGTAATGCCAATTCATGTAAAGTCGAAATCAGCTGATCCAAAACTAAAGATACATCCAGTGCTTGCTGGCGGAATTGCATCAGCAACTCACTCACCCGTTGTTTTTGGTTTTGATGTATCGCAAGGATCAAATCATAAATAATGGTACGGTCGATTAAACCCAACATTTCTTTGACATCTTGGTGCTGGATAGCGCCCTGACCGTAAGCAATCGCTTGGTCAGTCAAAGAAAGTGCATCACGTAATGAGCCTTGGGCAGACTCTGCAATTTGCCAAATCGCATCTTGTTCGGCTTGGATGCTTTCTTTATTTAAAATATTAGCCAGATGCTCGGTAATTTCATCTACAGCCAAAGGGCGTAATGTAAATTGCAAACAGCGCGAGATCACAGTAATTGGGAGCTTTTGCGGATCTGTCGTTGCAAAAAGGAATTTCACATGTTCAGGTGGTTCTTCCAATGTTTTGAGTAAAGCATTAAAAGAATGCGTAGACAGCATATGTACTTCATCGATTAAATAGACCTTAAAACGACCTTGTGTCGGCGCATAAGGAACATTGTCTAAAAGTTCTCGCGTATCTTCAACTTTAGTCCGTGATGCCGCATCGATTTCAATTAAATCAATAAAACGGCCTTCATTCACGGCGGTACAGGTTGGGCAAACTTCGCACGGCGTCGAAGTCACACCTGTTTCACAGTTCAAGCACTTCGCCAAAATACGGGCAATGGTGGTTTTTCCGACCCCACGCGTTCCTGTAAATAAATAAGCATGGTGCAAACGTCCTCGCTCCAAAGCACTGGTTAGCGCTCGAGAGACGTGGTTTTGACCCACTAGCTCATTAAAATTACGAGGACGATATTTCCGTGCAAGTACTTGATACATGTATGCTCCTTTTTATAGGCCTAAGCATACTGTTTTTTTGCCAAAGAGTGAATGAATTACTTCACTCCGTTCTCTCATTTCTAAGCTATAAAGCTGATTTAGATCAATAATTCAAAAACCATTAGCTCCATTTTTATCCCACTCTCTATCTCAAGCTATTTATGCATTTAGATTATGGATTTGAAATAAAGTGAGAGCTTTGGAAAAGCAAAAAGATGTAAATATTAAAATGAATTTCTAAAATACAGATATTTAGAAAATTAAGCTGGTTTCACCAAAATAAAATCACTCTGCATTTGATATTTTTTTCCAGTCACATCTTCACGTATTTCTAGAACACGGTCTTCTAAATCGACATAAAGCAAGTTTCGCGTTGTCACGTTCATCAACTCTACCTTGTGCTGATCTTGAGCATTAAAACGAAGTGCTCCAGTCAAAGTTTCGATTTCGTTATGGCCACTCAAACTTTCTCGTTTTAGGGTATAGGTCATGTTTTCATGCAGCTCTAGTGCAACTGCCATACCCGGACAGTCTTCACAACGGGACAAACACCCCATACACGGCGTTGTCCCCTGATAACTCCCAACCCACGCAGGAATAATCTGCTTTTGTTCTGCCACTTGAAGTTTAGACTGATCATGTTGCGTTTGATTTGCCTCGGAACAGCCTAACAATAGTCCTGTAGCAACCAGCGGGATAAGAATGGGAGCCTTCATGTCACAAATATTCAAAACCTAAACCGCGACGAACATAACATATTTTAGACGATGACTAAATCTCAGTTCTGTCAAAACCAGCCTTTTTTGCCTTTTAAGACCGCATCTGCGCAGCGTAAACTTTCTTGGCTCAAAGCCCAAAGTCGATAATCCCCAGTTAAAGAACCTGTAGCAAAGTTATGTGTATAAGCAAAACTTAAGCCTCGCTCACTATCGCCCCAAGCCCCTGAACCATTAAAGCCCATATGACCAAAGCCCTGCTCTGCGGTTTTTCCTAAGGTTAATATACGGTGATACCCCAAGCGCCAATGCATAGGTATCGGCATCACGCGATCTCGATAGCTATATTGCACTCGACTCAACTCAGAAAACACATCAGGACGAATCAACTGCTGACCTTTCCAAATCCCTTTTTGAGATAGCATCGCATACACTTTGGCTAAACTATTGGCTGTAAATACACCATTTGCTGCGGGAATGATCGCCTGAATCGCATCATCATGATAAAAGCTGACCTTTTTCATGCCTTTGGGAATCATGCCATCTTGAAAGTCTTGTGGATCTTGCCCTGACCACTGCATCGCTTTATCAAGCAATGAAACTTTACGCACTTTCGTTGGACTTTTTTGATTTGGTTGGATAGGTACAGGACGAGTAATAGGTCGTGCGATACGTTTTAATTCAGCACTGGGTGCACCAAAGTAAGCCCCATCTAGCTCAAGTGGCTCAACCAAATAGGTTTGGAAGAGTTCAGTTAAAGGTTTGCCCGTTGCTTTTTCCAAAGCACCACCGACTAGCCAACCAAATGACAAAGGTTGATAGGCAGCATCTTCACCAATTGCAAAACGTGGTTGCGCTTTTTCAAATACGTCTAACATATGTGCCCAATCCAACATCTCTGTTGCATCGGCAATGTTATTACGAATATCAAATAATCCACTTTGATGACTCAGCACGTGTCTTAGCGTCATCTTTCCTTTACCATTTTGGGCAAATTCAGGCCAATAATCCGCAATCGGTTGGTCGTAGCTCAGCACACCTTGACTGACTAAAATATGCACCAAGGTTGCGAGCACGCCTTTGCCTGTCGAATAACACACCGACATGGTATTGGCCTGCCAAGGAGAATCTACCGCTGCTAAACCAGTATAGATATCGACAACTTTTTCACCTTGAAAATATAAAACACAGGCTGCACCACCATATGCTGAACGAGCATCCTGTAAGCGGCTAAACAGATGGGCAACACTTTGAAAACGTGGGTCAACATAGCCTTGGTAATGGTTCGGATTCGCTTGTAAATATTGTTTTAAAATTTTCATTTACACATCCTTGTATTTTTAAGCGGACATAAAAAAGCCCAGTGTAATCTAAACTGGGCTTTTTAAAATTATAGTGCTTTGACCTGTCCCGTCACATGCGGTTTTTGATTCTTACTATTTCGAATTAAGAAAGCGGTATTTGCACCTTCTGTCGCGGTCATAAAATCGACTGTTGACGGTAAATACATCGGCAGTTTAAACCAAACATCCGCTTCATAAGCATCAGGCAATGTAATCGAAGCCAACGCTCGGGCCTTACTCCACATGCCGTGCGCAATGGCTTGTTTGAAACCAAAGGCTTTTGCTGTCACCGCATGAATGTGGATGAGGTTGAAGTCGCCCGAGGTCATTGCATAACGACGACCTGTGTTTTCAGAGACTGCCCAGACTGCATTCGGCTGATAATCTGGAGTCGTTGGTTCAACTAATTTTGGTGCTGTTTTACCATCGGTCTTTTGACGTGCTAAATACGTGGTTAAGGCTTCAACCACCACTTCATTGCCAACTTTCACCGTGGTAATAAAATCGAACTGAACACCTTTATCATGTGGCTCAAGCGCGCCATATTTACATGATAAAGTAAGGGTTTCATTGACGCCAACTTTACGCATTTGTTTGACTTGATTGCGAATATGCACCAAACCTAGCACAGGAAATGGAAACGGCTCTTGCCCCATCATGTGCATTTGTAGGCTTTGCGATAATACGGCCAAATAAATCGCAGGAATATAACCATTATTTTTAAAGCCACATACTTGGTTATAGGCTTTCAAATGCTTTTGATCGACGTTAAAAGAATCCACCACATACTCAACCTGCGGTAAGACTTTTTCACCTTTTGGCTTTTTAAAGATCAAACCTTGAATGACTTTCGGATAAGCCATATATGGTTTTGGAAGTTGACTAAAATGGCGAGTCTTCATACTGAACCTTTGAGAAGTTTTTATTTCAATATTTTTTGAAAGCTCCTTCTCCCTCAGGGAGAAGGTTAGGATGAGGGAAAAATACCATCCCACTTATAATATAAAGAATTTATCCCCCTCTAAAGGAGAGATAAATTCAAGCTTTTAAATTAAGCACCCAACAAGCTTTGACCACAAACACGTACCACGTTGCCGTTTAAACCAGTCGATGCTGTCGCTGCAAATAAAGCAATGGTTTCAGCAACATCTACAGGTAAACCACCTTGGCTCATCGAGTTCATACGGCGACCCGCTTCACGGATTGCAAATGGAATTGCAGCGGTCATTTGGGTTTCAATGAAACCTGGCGCAACCGCATTGATAGTAATGCCATTCGTCAACATTGGAGCAGTAAATTTAACCACACCAATGACACCTGCTTTCGACACAGCATAGTTAGTTTGACCTAGGTTACCTGCAATACCTGAAATAGATGATACACAAACAATACGACCATTGGCATTTAAACCCTCGTTCGCAAGTAAATAATCATTTACACGTTCAATTGCAGACAGGTTAATGTTAATCACCAAGTCCCAAAGCTCAGGCTTCATATTTGCCAACGTTTTGTCACGAGTAATACCTGCGTTATGCACGATGATGTCTAAACCACCTTGAGCAGCTGCCGCAGCTTTGATTTTCTCACCAGCATCATTTGCAGTGATATCAATTGCCAGTGTTGAACCACCGATCTCACCTGCAACACGGTCAAGATCTGCTTGTTGCTGTGGTACGTCTAAACAAATCACATGCGCGCCATCACGTGCCAAGACATGTGCAATCGCTTCACCAATACCACGGCTCGCACCTGTCACTACAGCAGTTTTACCTGCCAATGGTTTAGCCCAGTCTACATCTACAACAGCAGCTTTAGAAACGCGAATCACTTGACCAGAGACATAAGCAGAACGTGGAGATGCTGCAAAACGTAAAGTTGACTCAAGATTTGCTTCTGCACCTGCATCCACATAAATCAAATGTGCTGCAATCCCCTTTTTAAATTCTTTACCGACAGACTTCACGAAGCCTTCAAGCGCGCGCTGTGCAATCGCTTTTTTCACACTACCCGCAGTTTCAGGTGTCGTACCTATCACAATCACACGACCAGAAGCAGCCACTTGACGTGCGATAGGGTTAAAGAAGTTATATAACTCATTGAGTTGCTCTGATGACTCAATGCCAGATGCATCAAAAATAACAACTTTGAATTTAGACTCTTTGTCGCCTGCATTAAATGCACTTAAGTTTAAGCCCACTTGAGCCGCAGCTTGCTGTAACTGTGCATTGTTACCTGCATAGCTATTGGCGTGAACATTTGCCAACACTTGCGCAATTGCACTAGACAATGAACTGTTTGTTGCTGCACCCAGTAAAACAGCACCTTTAATCACAGGCGTTGCTGACTCAAAACGGTCTAAAAAAGTTGGTGCAGGTAAACCCAAATTTTTAATGACAAATTTACCAATCGGAGATTTTGCGAATGTTTGGTATTGATCAGTCATGTTTTTATCTCTCATACAAATTAATTGTTGATGGATTCAAAGATATCCTTTTAACTTCAAAGTGATGTCTAGAGTCTTATATTTCAATAGTTCCATCGGTTTCTATAGAATCATACTTGAGTTATAGATGATATGTCTTGACCTGAAAGCCTGTTGCAATGTCATTCTAGTCAATTCAGCCCTTTTTATAATATGCTAATGTACACCCTAAGAATAGATTAACATGCTTGGAAAAGCCTTATGAGCAAAACAACTCAAGAAAATCCAGCAGTGGAAAATTCTGCTACGGAAACTGTGTCAAATACATCAAAAAGTACATCTCGTAGAACTAAAAGTACTGGCACAACAACCCAATCAGTAAATAACACGACTAAGCCGACTCGCACTCGTGCTGCGTCAACTCGTAGTAAAAGCCCCGCTTCTTCTACAAATGCTTCAAAACCAAAAACTCAAACTGCTGTTCAACAGGATCAAACCATGAGTCAAAACACTGTTCGCCGCGTGGCTATTATCGGTGGTAACCGTATTCCTTTCGCTCGCTCAAATGGCGCATATTTCACCGCTTCGAATACAGATATGTTCACAGCAGCGCTAAACGGTCTTGTTGAACGTTTTAACCTTCAAGGTCAACGCCTTGGTGAAGTGGTTGCTGGTGCGGTACTTAAACACAGCCGTGACTTTAACATGACCCGTGAATGTGTACTAAACACTGCACTTGCACCAGAAACACCTGCTTACGATATTCAGCAAGCATGTGGTACTGGCTTACAAGCAGCTTTCTTAGTTGCCAACAAAATCGCACTAGGCCAAATTGAAGTGGGTGTGGCTGGTGGTGTAGATACGACTTCTGATGCACCAATTGCGTTTGGTGATGGTTTACGTAAAGCATTGCTTGAACTCAACATTGCAAAAACGGGTAAAGACCGTTTAAAAGCTTTAACTAAAATCAACCTAAAAGACTTGATGGATGCGCCAAAAAATGGTGAGCCACGCACAGGTCTTTCTATGGGTGATCACCAAGCTATTACTGCGCTTGAATGGGGTATTGCACGTGAAGCACAAGACGAACTTGCTGCATCTTCACACCAAAAAATGGCTGCGGCTTACGAAGAAGGTTTCTTCGATGACCTAATCACACCATTCTTAGGTTTAGAGCGTGACAACAACTTACGTGCTGACTCTACTGTTGAAAAACTTGCTAAGCTCAAACCAGCTTTTGGTAAAGGCGATGCACGTACCATGACTGCGGGCAACTCAACACCACTTACGGATGGTGCATCTTGTGTGCTTTTAGCGTCTGAAGAATGGGCGAAAGCAAACGGTCACGAAGTGCTTGCTTACTTAACCTTCCAAGAAACAGCTGCTGTTGATTTCGTTGAGAAAAAAGAAGGCCTATTGATGGCACCTGCTTATGCAGTTCCACGTATGCTTGAGCGCGCTGGCATTAAACTTCAAGACTTCGACTACTACGAAATTCATGAAGCATTTGCATCGCAAGTTCTTTCAACTTTGAAAGCATGGGAAGATCCAAAATTCTGTAAAGACCGTTTAGGTTTAGATGCTCCACTCGGTTCAATTGACCGCACTAAACTCAACGTAAAAGGTTCTTCACTTGCAGCAGGTCACCCATTTGCTGCAACGGGTGGCCGTATCATTGCCACTGCTGCGAAGCTGATCAACCAAAAAGGTTCAGGTCGCGTACTTGTTTCAATTTGTGCTGCAGGTGGTCAAGGTGTAACAGCGATTATTGAAAAATAATCTCGCCTTCGCCGTTAAAAAGCACCTCTTTTGAGGTGCTTTTTAACTGGTCAAAACCATCAATTTGCTCTATAGATAAAAAATAAAATAACCAAATACAAAAATATGCGAAATTCATTCCCATTATTGGCTTACCTCAATACACC
>OEQV01000091.1_pt1 | contig 27238 bp, 22 predicted proteins | sample 1539821 | NCBI WGS metagenome assembly OEQV01 (sample SAMEA3891244, study PRJEB23780) | metagenome | biome: terrestrial biome; feature: animal house; material: water of meat washing | place: Italy | collected 2015-05-12 | reverse complement strand
GGCCAGGCGTGGTGGCCGTTGGGGGTGTGGATGGTGGCGTTGGGCAGGGCGGCAAACTGCTCCACCCGTTTGGCCAGCGGCAGGTAGTCGTGACTGGTGGAGATGATGGCCACCGGCTGCCAGATGGAGCCAAGCCGGGCGCGTACCGACCAGCCGGGTAGCGCCTCCAGCAGCGCCTTGTAGGTTTTCTTTTTATTGCGCACGAAACGCAGCCGGAAGGTGTGGCGCACCTGCGCCAGATCCGGGCCCGGGAAGAGCTCGCGTCCCAGCCACCAGGCGAGCGGGCGCATGCCAAACCAGCGCAGCCACTTGAGGCGCTGGGCGTAACGCTCCTGCTCTTTGGGGGTCTCCAGCAGAAACTCGCTAAAACCGTTGACCAGCACCAGCCCCTGCACCTTGTGGGGCAGTTGCAGCGCCAGCTCCAGCGCTACCATGGCCCCCAGCGACAATCCCACCACCCAGGCGGGTTCTGGCTGTGCATCGAGCCAGTTCACCACATCGGCTGCCAGGGTCGCCACATCGAACGGCCCCTCCTGCATGCTCTGGCCGTGGCCGCGCAAGTCCAGCGCCACCACCCGGTAGTGTTCGGAAAACCGTTCGATCTGCGCCTGCCAGTCGAGGCTGGAGGAGCCCAGCCCGTGCAGCAGCAACAGCAAGGGGCCCTCCCCCGCACTGCGCAGGGCAAGACCGTTGAATTTCATCACCTGATTGCGGCGCATCAGTGTATTGCCTCTCGACTCATCACCTGAACCATCTCTTGTTGTTATGTTGCCCGTGGCCATCCTGCCACGTTATCAGCACGGCGCCCAATCAGCCTTCGCTGACCAGACTCACCGCCTTGATATAAGCGTAGATCTGCTGCTCCGGCGCCAGCGCCAGCCGCCTGGCGGAGCGGCTGGTGATCCGGGCCAGCAGTATCTGCTCACCCAGCGCCAACTGCAACAGGGTCTGGCCGGGGCGCACCTCGCGCACCGCCAGCAGACGGGTGACGAGACAGTTGGAGAGACTGGAGTGCTCGATGGGGGCGGTGGCGATCACCACATCCCGCCCCGCCACCTTGATCTGCAAGGGGCCACTCTCGTCCGGCACATGGGTCATGGTGACCCGCAGTCGCTGCTCGCCGAGCTGCAGGGTCGCCATCTGTTCGTCGTTATCGTAGTGGGCCAAGGTCGCATCCAGCATCACCCCGGCATCGTCACGGCTGGCGAGCGAGAGATCGGTGCGGGCGAAGATCTCGCTCGGCCTGCCTTGCGCCTCGACCCTGCCACCTTCCAGCAGCACCAGCTGATCGCAGAGCAGGCTCACCTCCTCCATGGCGTGGCTGACGAAGATCATCGGGATGCCGCTCTCCTGCTGCAACCCCTTGAGCACATGGGCCTGATGGATGCGGCTGCGGCTGTCCAGCGCCGAGAAGGGCTCATCGAGCAGCAGCAGGTTGGGTTGGCGCAGCAGGGCGCGGCCTATCTGCAGCCGGCTGTGCTGGCCACCGCTCAGTGCACTGACCGGCAACGTGGCCTGGGCCTCCAGCTGCAGTTCGGCCAGCAGCTTGTCCACCTGCCATTCGGCGGCGGGGTCGTTGCCGAGCGCATCCAGCAGCACGGCGCGGGTGCTGAGGGTTGAAAGCCTGGCCGGCAGTTGCTGGGCCACGAACTCGCAGCGGCAGGGGGCGGCCTGCTGCACCCGTCCGTCATGGGGTTGCAGCTCACCGGCCAGCAGGGCGAGCAGTGTGCTCTTGCCGCAGCCATTGGCGCCAATCAGGCCCAGGCGATCGCCGCTCTGGATGCCGAGATTGATGTGGTCAAACAAGGGGAGATGTCCCGCAGTCATCTGCAGGGAGTGGGTACTCATCAGTGTCGTCATGCTCTTGCTCTCTTAAATGGCGGGATCGGAAATCCCTGTCATCAGGAGCGCTGGCGACAACGGCAGAGTCGAGAAAGGTCTCGGTATGGAGGGGAGTCGGCTTTGCTCGAACCCGCTATCGCAGCGCGATGGTATGCAGGCAAGAGCAGGCAAATGTGCCGAACAGGCGGGCCGAAATGATCGGGCACGCTTGGATAACCATGTTTTACCTCCTTGTGTTTCGTTATGGCACGGTGCTGCGATTATAAGAAGAGAGCCGGACCCAGTTCAACAATTCATCATGGTGGCGGGAGGTGTAATAGGAAGGTTGTCCATATGGGCCCGCTATTCTTTTATCCCTGGCCCCAAACCCCCAGTTGGATCAACTCAGCGGCGATTTATAGCCAAAAAAAGTGGGATCCAGCTCCCGTTTTGCTTAAAGTGCTCCTTTCCGATCCCGGTGGTCGGAATGCCCGCAAGGATGCCCTTCAGACGTAAACAGGATGGCCTGGCCAGACTGACTCTCAGAGATGTGATTGCTTCGGTTCTCTTTTTATCTGTCACCTGTGGTGATAGCGCCTTGTTCCGTTCAGTCAGCCCGGGTTTTGCGTCTCTCTCATCGTGCATTGTCACCATCTGCAGCGAGTGAATCATGAGCGAATCGGTTTTTGAGATCCACGACTGGACCCTGAGCGTTGACGACAACATGTTGTGTCGCCCCGACCGCGAGGTCTACCTCGAACCCAGACTGGTCAATCTGTTGCGGTTTCTGGCCCACAATGCCGGCACCGTGTTTGGCCGCGATGCCCTGATCAACGAGGTGTGGGATGGCGCCGAGGTGACCGATCAGGTGGTGACCCAGTCCATCTTCGAACTGCGCAAGATCCTCAAAGATGGTCGCACCGATGCGACCGACTATATCGTCACCGTACCCAAGCGCGGCTACAAGCTGGTGGCACCGGTGCGGCCGTTGCAGGTGGTTTCCGTGGTGATGGCGGACGAGCAGCCCGCGCCCGCGGTCAATACCGCTCTCTCCGACAACCCGACGCTCTCCGATCTGAGCCCGCCCGCGGCTGAGCAGGATGATGATGCACAGCCCAATGTCGCCCCTTTTCCCGCCGGGCCCCTGACCCGCGCCATCTCCACCCATGCCAAGGATGCCCGCAGCCGCTGGAAGATGGTGAGTTTCGATATCTTCGTGGCCATCGTGCTGATCGCCATTGTCAGCATGCTCAGCTACCAGCACACCAGCCCCCAGGTGCATGCCATGCTGGATCCCAATCTGCTGGTGTTCCGCTTCCACTCCGGCATGGATGACAACAACGAGAACGTGCGCCTCGCCGATGGCATTACCCGCGCCCTGATGGGGGAGGTGGCCGTGGCTACGCCGCTGCGGGTGCAGTATGGTGCCACCACTCTGATGGGGGGCATCATGCCCGGCAAGGAGCTGAGTGTGCGGGTCACCCGCCAGCCGCGCGGCACCTATCTCGATCTGGAGTATCGCAATATCAACACCAACCGGGTGCTGTTCAGCCATCAGTACCAGCTCAGTCGCCACAGTGTGCACGGCGTGTTGCAGGCCAGCAGCCAGGATCTGCTGCGCGCCCTCGACCAACCCGATGCCGAGCCGGGGATGGGCTGGCCGACCGATGATGCCTCCCTGATGGCGATGATGGAGGCGCAGTACTACATCAACAGCCGGGATCCGGTCGCCCTCAAGCGCGGCATCGATCTGCTGGAGCAGGCGCTGATTGCCCATCCGGATCAGCCGCTGCTGCTGGCGGAGCGCTATCTGGCGGGCGAGGCGCTGGCCACCCTGGCGGGCAAATCCGAGAGCGAGCGGCTGCAGGGGATTGGCACCCATCTCGCCAGCGTGGTGCAAAACAGCGGCGCCCTGCCAGCCCGGGTGTGGGAGGCGTTGACCCTGCAGGCGATCCTCAACGGCCAGCAACAGCAGGCCAACTATCTGCTGGAGAAGGCGGCGAGTCGCGGCCGCTCGGTGCTCTATTACATACTGCAGGGCAAGCTGGCGGAGCTGGACGGTCGCCCCGAGGCGGCGGGGGATGCCTACAGTCAGGCCTTCCTGATGGAGGCGACCGAGCAGACCTATCTGCTCTGCCAGCAGCTCGGTTTCTACAGCAATATGGAGAGCCTCACCCCGGCTCTGTTCAATGCGCTGGGCCAGAGCAAGGTGAAGCTCTTCTAACACCGCAGTGTTGGTTTTCCCTCGGTCGGCGCGGTTGCCGACCCCATCCACAGGCTGCCTTCGGGCGGCCTGTGCTGTTTCTGCTTGTTTCAATCCTGCTTGTTTGCCACCGGGGATAGTCGCTCTGGTGCGGCCCGATTTATCCCCCGCAGCTCCCCACTATCCCCACTTGCCTTTGTCTTGCCCGCGGCATTCGCTGCACTCGCGTTTGTTCGGCTTCACGCCGCGCACGCAGCTTGTGACATCTGCTCATTGTTGGCGGCGGGATAAGCTGTCCGTCACTACTCATTTCTCATTGCTTACCGGTGATCGCCGTTGCGCTTTACCTCTGAGCCTGGATTGTGATGAGGCGAACAGGAGGTGAGCGGCCACTCAGGGTGATGATCCGCAGGGCTTCCAAATGGCCGCAAGGGCAGGGGGCGCAATGGGAGCTGCTTTATCCCGGGTTTATCTGGCCAAAAATATCAAGACGGCGAGATAAGGGGGTTATCAAGGGGCAAAAACGGGGCGGCCGGATATCAAGGTTTTATCAAGGTGACGGTGTGGCCTGATGTCAATTTACTGTTTTTAAATGGTTTTTATCAAAAATAATGAGGCGGCGAAAAAAGTTGCCTCATATTTTTATCCGTTAGCTGGTCTTTATGTTTTCCGGGGATGAGAGGCCTAGTCTGTGCCCATTCTTTGGCGGGGCGTTCCGCCAAATGTGTATGTGACGACCCGACCTTTTATAGAACCGGAGATCTTATGTCCCTAGATACGAGCAAGAAGATTGGCCTTATCGCCTGTACAGGTGTGGTGGCCGGCAACATGATGGGGAGTGGCATCGCGCTGCTGCCTTCGGCACTGGCCACCATCGGCTCCATCTCTGTCTTTAGCTGGGCAATCTGTCTGGTAGGCGCCATGGGCCTCGCCTTTGTCTTCGCCCGCCTTGCTACCAAGAACCCGCAAGAGGGTGGCCCCATTGCTTACGCTGGCGAGATCTCTCCGGTGTTCGGTTTCCAGACCGGTGTGCTTTATTACCACGCCAACTGGATCGGTAACCTGGCCATCGCCATTACCGGCGTCTCCTACCTCTCGGTCTTCTTCCCCATTCTCAACAGCCCAATTCCGGCCGCCGCAGCCACCATCGCTGCCGTCTGGATCTTCACCTTCGTCAACCTGCTTGGCGGTAGCTGGGTGAGCCGACTCTGTACCCTGGGTCTGGTGCTGATCCTGCTGCCGGTTGTCGGTACTGCGGTGATGGGTTGGGGTCATTTTGATGCCACCGTCTACAGCCAGAACTGGAACACCACCAGCGGCAGCGACCTGCATGCGGTCATCAGCGCCGTGCTGATCTGCCTCTGGTCCTTCGTCGGTGTTGAATCTGCCGCCGTCTCTTCCGGCATGGTGAAGAACCCCAAGCGCACCGTACCGCTCGCTACCATGCTGGGTACCGGTATCGCGGGTGTTATCTACATCCTCTCTACCCAGGTGATCAGCGGCATGTTCCCGGCCGGTGAAGTGGCTGCCTCCGGCGCCCCGTTTGCCATGGCCTCTTCCGCCATCTTCGGTAGCTGGTCTGCGCCGTTCGTCTCTGCCTTCACCGCCCTGGCCTGCTTCACCTCGCTGGGCTCCTGGATGATGCTGGTGGGCGAGGCGGGCAAGCGTGCCGCCAACGACGGCAACTTCCCGAAAATCTACGGCGAAGTGGACAAGAACGGCGTGGCCAAGAAGGGTCTGATCCTGGGCTCCCTGAAGATGACTGCCCTGATGGTTGGCCTGACCGCCTTCACCTCCCAGTCCGCTCACGCTGCCGATCTCTTCAACGTGCTGACCACAGATGCGGTGCTGCTGACCATGCTGCCCTACTTCTACTCCAGCATTAACCTGATCCGCTTCGAGGGCATGACCTCCCGCAGCATCGGCGCGATGATCTTCTCCGGTGTGGCCTGTGTCTTCTGTCTGGTGGCCCTGATGGGTGCCAAGGGTTCCAACCTCACCGCTACCTTCGTGGTGTCGCTCATCATCCTGATGTTCTACGCCAAAAAACAGGGTCTGCGTCAGCACGACGCCCTGCTGAGCGAACAACCCAGCAACTAATTCCCCCTTTTATCTTCCGAGCGCTCTTCACTCACCATCCCTGATGGAGAGCGCCCCTTTACGTGTGGAGCATTACGATGAATATCATTGCCATCCTCAACCACCTGGGCGTTTTCTTTAAAGAAGAACCCATTCGCCAGCTGCAAGCCTCCCTCGAGCGCAAGGGTTTCGAGGTTGTTTATCCGGTCGACGTCGCCGACCTGCTGAAACTGATCGAGAAGAACCCCCGCGTTTGCGGCGCCATCTTCGACTGGGACAAATACTCTCTGGGCCTGTGCAAGGAGATCCACGATCGCAACGAGAAGCTGCCGATCTTCGCCTTCGCCAACGACCAGTCCACCCTGGATATTCACCTGACCGACCTGCGTCTGAACGTGCACTTCTTCGAGTACCGTCTCGGCATGGCCGACGACATCGCCCTCAAGATGGGTCAGGCCACTCAGGAGTATCAGGACGCCATCCTGCCGCCGTTCACCAAGGCGCTGTTCAAGTACGTGGAAGAGGGTAAATACACCTTCTGTACTCCGGGTCACATGGGCGGTACCGCCTTCCAGATGAGCCCGGCCGGCAGCATCTTCTATGACTTCTACGGCCCGAACGCGTTCAAGGCTGACGTCTCCATCTCCATGCCGGAGCTGGGCTCCCTGCTGGATCACTCAGGTCCGCACAAGGAAGCCGAAGAGTACATCGCCCGTACCTTCAACGCCGATCGCTCCTATATCGTTACCAACGGCACCTCCACTGCCAACAAGATCGTCGGCATGTTCTCCGCACCGGCGGGCAGTACCGTGCTGGTTGACCGCAACTGCCACAAGTCGCTCACTCACCTGATGATGATGAACGACGTGACTCCGATCTACTTCCGTCCGACCCGCAACGCCTACGGCATTCTGGGCGGTATCCCGCAGAGCGAATTCAGCCGCGACACCATCGCTGCCAAGGTTGCCGCGACACCGGGTGCCCAGGCTCCCCGTTACGCCGTCGTCACCAACTCCACCTATGATGGCCTGCTCTACAACACCGGCTTCATCAAGGAGAGTCTGGATACCCCTTACATCCACTTCGACAGTGCCTGGGTGCCTTACACCAACTTCAGCCCGATCTATGAAGGCAAGTGCGGCATGAGCGGCGAAGCCATGCCGGGCAAGGTGTTCTACGAAACCCAGTCCACCCACAAGCTGCTGGCGGCCTTCTCCCAGGCCTCGATGATCCACATCAAGGGTGACGTGGAGGAAGAGACCTTCAACGAAGCCTTCATGATGCACACCTCCACCTCGCCGCAGTACGGCATCGTGGCATCGACCGAGATCTCCGCTGCCATGATGCGTGGCAACACCGGCAAGCGTCTGATCAAGGACTCCATCGATCGCGCCATCTCCTTCCGCAAAGAGATCAAGCGTCTGCGTGATCAGAGCGAAGGCTGGTTCTTCGACGTATGGCAGCCGGACAACATCGACACCGTCGAGTGCTGGAAGCTGGATCCGAAAGATGACTGGCACGGCTTCAAGGACATCGATGACAACCACATGTACCTGGATCCGATCAAGGTCACCCTGCTGACCCCGGGTATGGGTCGTGATGGCCAGCTGCTGGAGAAGGGCATCCCTGCCTCTCTGGTCTCCAAGTTCCTGGACGAGCGCGGCATCGTGGTCGAGAAGACCGGCCCCTACAACATGCTGTTCCTCTTCTCCATCGGTATCGATCAGTCCAAGGCGATGCAGCTGCTGCGCGCCCTGACCGAGTTCAAGCGTGGCTATGACCTGAACCTGACCATCAAGAACATCCTGCCGAGCCTCTATCGTGAAGACCCGAGCTTCTACGAAGGGATGCGCATTCAGGAGCTGGCCCAGAGCATCCACGATCTGACCTGCAAATACCGTCTGCCGGAGCTGATGTTCAAGGCGTTCGACGTGCTGCCGGAGATGAAGATGACCCCGCACGCTGCATGGCAGCAAGAGCTGGCGGGCAATCTGGAAGAGGTGCCGTTGCGTGACATGGTTGACCGCATCAGCGCCAACATGATCCTGCCGTACCCGCCGGGAGTTCCGTTGGTACTGCCGGGCGAGATGGTGACCCAGGATTCTCTGCCGGTGCTCGAGTTCCTCGAGATGCTGTGCGAGATCGGTGCCCACTACCCGGGCTTCGAGACCGACATCCACGGCCTCTATCGTCAGGCCGATGGCAGCTACACCGTCAAGGTGCTGCGTTAATCGACAGTGACAACAGTCGAAAGTGACAACAACGGGCCGCAAGGCCCGTTTTTCCCTCCGGAATTCCTGTTCTTATTGCGTGAGTCGCCAACCATGAAGCGAGTGCTCTCCATTCAATCCCACGTAGTCTTTGGCTGTGCCGGCAACAGCGCCGCCGTTTTTCCCATGCGTCGCCTCGGGATCGAGGTGTGGCCGATGAACACGGTGCAGTTCTCCAACCACACCCAATACCGCGAAGGCTGGCAGGGGATGGTGATGCCCGGCGGCCATATCCGTCAGCTGGTAAACGGCCTGGCGGAGATCGGCGTGCTGGCCGAGTGCGATGCGCTGCTGAGCGGCTACCTCGGCTCGGCCGAACAGGGGGAGGAGATCCTGGCGGCGGTGGCCCGGCTCAAGGCGCTCAATCCGGCCGCCCTCTATTTTTGTGACCCCGTGATGGGTCACCCCGACAAGGGGTGCATAGTGGCACCCGGCGTCGCCGATTTTCTGAAACACCGGGCACTGGCCTGCGCCGATATGCTGGCCCCCAATCTGCTGGAGCTGGAACAGCTCACCGGCCGCGATATCCGCAATGTGCCGGAGGCCATCGAGGCGTGCCAGCAGCTGCGCGCGCAAGGGGTCAAGCTGGTGATGGTCAAGCATCTGGGCAAGGCCGGCTTTGCCATGGACCGCTTCGAGATGCTGCTGGTGTGCGAGGAGGGGACTTTTCACCTCTCCCGCCCGCTCTACCCTTTTGCTCGCCACCCCATCGGGGTGGGGGATCTGCTGAGCGCCACCATGCTGGCCAATCTGCTGGCCGGTTGTACCCCGGTAGCGGCGTTCGAGCTTACCAACGCCAGCGTTGATGCCGTGCTGGCCCGGACCTGGCTGGCGGGGGCCTACGAGCTGCAACTGGTGGCGGCCCAGCACGAGATGGCGCTGCCGCAGGTCTCCATCCGGGCGACTCGTCTCTGATCTGCGAGATAGCAATGGGTTTATGGCGGGGAAGGGGACTAATCTGGTGACCAGTAGTGTCAGCGTGAAGAGGCCACCGACGCGAGCGGCTGATCTTCAGGGTGACAAGGCGGGAGTGACGGCCAGATAGCATTGACAGCCAACCCGCCATACTCATGTTTCCACGGTTGGAGAGATATCATGCACAGCTTCAATAGACGACTGCTCTTGGTGACAACGATCCTGACGCTGACCGGTTTTGCCGGTTTCGCAACCGGCCAGACATTGCTCCCGCTTAATGGACAAAACGCCGAGCAAATTAAATCTGATGATATGGCCTGCCAAAATCAGGCGACCAGTACGACCACTCCGGCGACTGAGCAGCCTCAGGGCGGGCGGCTCGCTGGCGCGGTGAAAGGGGGGCTCGTCGGGGCTGCCGCCGCGGAGGTGCGCGGTAACCAGCATGAGGCCTACGACAGGCTCGATGACGATGTGCAGCAGGAGTATCGACAGGAGAATGCCCGGGATGCGGCCGCAGTGGGGGCCGTGATAGGCGGTCGTCACCAGAGAAAAGAGCGACGTGCCGAACAAGTGGCCGCGCCCGCGGCGACCACCTCTTCACAGGCTTACATCAGTTGCATGCAGGGCAAGGGTTACAGCGTCACCCCATAAACGTCTGATGGCGTGATGCTGTCGGCAAGCTCAGGCCCCGCCGGGGCCTGAGTCACCGATTATTGCGTCAGTTCTAATGCCAGGGGCTCAGTCCTGCGGGCTCCTGAGCGCCTTGATCACATCCTCTTTCGGTTCCAGCTCCTTGACCTGATTGAAGATCTCCAGCTCCCCTTGCGGACTGACGGTGTAGGCATCGGCATCCTGATAGCTGCCGCTGCCGGCGCTCTCGATGATGACCACCAGCTCGGGCTGCTTGTCGCCATTCAAATCGACCAGTTTCAGCTCCCGGATAAAGCCGTTGCGGGCCATCACCTTGCCATCCTGAAACTCATCCAGTGGAAATTGGGCGTTCTGGCCCGAATAGAGTCGCACGTCATAGCTGCCGATGGAGGCGGGCTCACCGGCCCCCTGCGCCACCCGGATCACCTGCCCGGAGGGGAGGGTCAGTTGCTTGCTAAATCCCTCTTCGGCTTGTGCCGCCAGCGGCAGGGTCAGCAGCCCTGCCATCATCAATGCTCTGTTCATCTTGCAACCTCTTGCTGTCTCTTGAGTGCGGGCTCCCGGGGAGCCCGCCGTGATGTTGCTACCAGATCTTCACCCGCTTCTGGGGCGGCAGATAGAGCTTGTCCCCCGGCTGGATGTTGAATGCCTCGTAGAAGGCGGGAATGTTCGGCACCACGCCGTTGACCCGGTACTCGGGCGGCGAGTGGGGGTCGGAGCGCAGCAGCATCTGCATCAGCTCGGGGCGATACATCCCCTTCCACACCTGCGCCCAGCCGAGGAAGAAGCGCTGTTCGCCGGTGAAGCCATCCAGCACCGGTGCCTCCTTGCCATCGAGCGACAGCTCGTAGGCCTTGTGGGCGATGGTGAGGCCGCCCAGATCGCCGATGTTCTCCCCCAGGGTGAACTGGCCGTTGACGAACTGGCCGTTGATGGGCTCGAAGCGGTTGTACTGGGCCACCAGACGGCTGGTGCGGAAGCGGAACTCCTTGAGATCCTGCGGCGTCCACCAGTCGCGCATCATGCCGTCGCCGTCGGATTTGGCCCCCTGATCATCAAAACCGTGGCCCATCTCGTGGCCAATGACCCCGCCGATGGCGCCGTAGTTGACCGCATCATCCGCCGTCATGTCGAAGAAGGGGGGCTGCAAAATGGCCGCCGGGAAGACGATCTCGTTGTTGCTCGGGTTGTAGTAGGCGTTCACCGTTTGCGGCGACATGTGCCACTCGTCCCGGTCGACCGGCTTGCCGAGGCGCGCCAGACTGTCTGCGTATTCAAAGGCTTGCGAGCGTTGCAGGTTGCCCACCAGATCATCCGGTTTGATGGTGATGGCGCTGTAATCCTTCCACTTGTCGGGGTAGCCGATCTTGGGGCGGAACTTGGCCAGCTTCTCGAGTGCCTGCGCCTTGGTCTCGGGCGACATCCAGTCGAGCTCCTTGATGCTCTGGCCGTAGGCGGTGCGCAGGTTCTCCACCAGCTGCTCCATCCGCTCCTTGGCCGCTGGCGGGAAGTAGCGGGCCACATAGAGCTGGCCGACCGCTTCACCCAGATGATCGTTCAGCACCCCGAGCGCCCGCTCCCAGCTGGCGCGCTGCTTGGGCGTGCCGCTCAATGTGGTGCCGTAGAAGGCGAAGTTGGCGCGGTCGGTCTCGCTGTCGAGATAGGGGGCGTAGTCGGTCAGCAGTTGCCACTTGAGGTAGGCCTGCCAGTCGGCGATGGGGGTCTGGGCCATCACCTGATCCAGCGCGCTCAGATAGGTCGGCTGACCGATGATGAGCTCCGGCTGGCCAGCAATGCCCGCGGCATTGAGATAAGCCTGCCAGTCGAGATGGGGGGCGAGCCGTGCCAGTTCGCTGGCGGGGCGCTTGTTGTAGTTCTTCTCCCGATCCCGCAGGGCGACGTTGTCCCACTGGATGGTGGCGAGCCGGGTTTCGAGGGCCAGAATCCGCTTGGCCTTGCCGCTCGGGTCAGATTCCCCGAGGCGGCTCAGCATGGCGGCGATATGCTGCTGGTACTTCTGGCGCAGGGCCTGACTCTCGGGATCCTGCTTGAGGTAGTAGTCCCGATCCGGCAGCCCCAGTCCACCTTGATAGAGGTAGACCGCATAGCGGTCGGGGGACTTGGCATCGGCGTCGATCCAGATGCCGAACGGCGCGCCGCCGCCCATGCGGCCCGACTGGGCAAAGGCGCGGGCCAGCGCGGCCTGATCACCGATCCGGTCGATGTCGGCCAGCGCCGGTGCCAGCGGGGTGAGCCCCTTGGCGTCACGGCCTGCCTGATCCAGATAGCTGGCGTAGAGATCGCGGATCTGCTGGGTCGGCGTGCCGGTGGCGGCCTCCTGCTTGGCCAGCCCCTCGACCAGCACCCGCACATCGGCGAGGGATTTGTCCCGCAGCATGTAGAAGGCGCCATCGGCGGGGCGATCGTCGGGGATCTTGGCGGTGGCGAGCCACTTGCCATTGACGTAGCGGAAGAAGTCATCGCCGGGTTTGACCTGGGTGTCCATATTGGCCAGCGCCAGCCCGGAGTGTTTGGGGGAGTCTTGCGGTGCCTGACTGCAGCCAGCCAGCAGGGCCAGTCCAATCAGGCCGGCCAGTAAGCTTTTCTTATTGTTCATCTTGTTTGATTCCAATTCGGATTGTTTGCTTCCCTGCCCATCTTCCTTGCTCCAACCGGTTGTGCGACCGCCTTGCGGCCAGCCTGGTGGAGAGGGCGGGCGAGCCTCACTCTAGCAGCAGGGTTGCAGCTTGATAAGCCCGACTCTGCTAAGATCGGCCGGTCCGTTTTGGGGAAGCCTATGATTTCTCATCTTTATTCTCGCTTTTGTCTGACTATGCCAGCGCCGGAAGGTTCCACCGGTCTGCTGGTGGCCTTCAGTGGCGGCCTCGACTCCACCCTGCTGCTGGTGCTGGCGGCGCAGTATGCCCGCGAGCACAGCCTGCCACTTCGCGCCCTGCACGTGCACCACGGCCTCAGTCCCCATGCCGATGAGTGGGTCGCTCATTGTGAAGCCGTGTGTCAGCAATTGGCGGTGGAGCTGCTGGTCGAGCGGGTGACCCTGGCCCGCGGCAATGGCGAGAGTCTGGAGGCGCAGGCCCGCACCGCCCGTTACCAGCGGCTGACCGCCCGGATGCGGGAGGGGGAGTGGCTGCTCACCGCCCACCATCAGGACGATCAGCTGGAGACCCTGCTGCTGGCCCTCAAGCGCGGCGCCGGTCTGCGCGGGCTGGCGGGGATCCTGCCAAGCCAGCCCTTTGCTGGCGGCCTGTTGCTGCGGCCGCTGCTCGATATGAGTCGCGCCGAGCTGGCCGAGGCGGCGGCGAGCCTCCCCTTTGGCTGGGTGGAGGATGAGAGCAATCAGGATGTGAGCTATGACCGCAACTTTTTGCGCCAGACGCTTATCCCCCAGCTCAAGGCGCGCTGGCCCGCCATGGCCCAGACCGCGGCGCGCAGCATGGCCCTGTGCGCCGAGCAGGAGGCGCTGCTGGAGGAGCTGGCCGAGAGCGACTGGCAGCTGGCGGGCGAGGGGGAGGCGCTCCATATCGGCCCGCTGCACGCCCTTTCACCCACCCGGCGCAACAACCTGCTGCGCTACTGGATCCGCCGTCAGGGGGGGGAGATGCCATCCCGTGAGCAGCTTGCCCGGCTCTGGCAGGAGGTAGCGCTGGCGCGCGGCGATGCCAATCCCCAGCTCAACTGGGGGCGCCAGAGCTGCCGCCGTTTTCAGGAGCGGCTCTATCTGGTGAGCCCTGACCTGCAACCCTGTCATCAGGTGTTGCCGCTGACCGTGGGTGAGCCGCTGACCCTGCCGGACGGGTTGGGCGAGCTGGTGGTGCGCATGGCGGAGCACGGCGAGGATCTGCTGCGCCCCCCCCGAGCGGATGAGCCGCTCTCGGTGCGCTTTCAGGTGGCGCCCGGGATCCCCCTCAAACCGGTGGGGCGAAGCGGCAGTCGGCGGATGAAAAAGTTGCTGCAGGAGTATGGCGTGCCTTCGTGGCAGCGGGGGCGCATCCCCATCCTCTACTATGGCGAGCAGGTGGCGGCGGTGGTGGGGCTCTTTGTCTGCGACGGTTTTATGGCGCAGGGGGCCGGGCTGGTGTGTCACTGGCAGGGGAGCGGTGCAGCCCCCATCCTGCCCGAGCAGGATCTTGCCTGAGGTGATCGGTGTGAGGGGGGATTAGCCCCAAAAAAAGAAGCTCCGGTCACATGGCGCGCATGTGCCGGAGCAAAGAAGAGTTCGGGATTATTCGAGAAGGCCGGCCTTGCCGGCTTTTTTGCGGGCGTAGAGGTGACTGTCGGCTGCTTCATAGAGGCTCTGCACATCGACCCCGGATTGCCAGCTGGCGGCGCCAAGGCTGCAGCCGACCGAGAAGGTGCTGAGCTCCTTGTTGGTCATCAACATATGCTGCAGTCGCAGCCAGACCGGGCGCCACGCCTCGGGTTCGGCCGGTTGCAGCAGCAGGGCAAATTCATCTCCCCCGAGCCGGAAGGCTTGATCCGTACTGCGGATACACCCCTTGAGCAGCTGGGCGAAGCGGCTCAGCACCAGATCCCCCACCGGATGACCCCAGGTGTCATTGATCTGCTTGAAGCGATCGAGATCCAGCAGCACCAGCACCAGACCGTGGGGCTCGCGGCTGTGCTGCTCGATGGCGCGGCCGATGGCCTCGTCAAAGTAGGAGCGGTTGCCAAGGCCGGTCAGGTGATCGAGCCGGACCAGCTGATCCAGTTTTTCCAGCCGCAGATAGAGGGGCAGCAGCAGGCAGAGCAGCTGATGGTATTGCATCAGTACCCGTTGCTGGCTGCCGCTCAGCGGATGTTCCAGCTCGTAGTGGAGCTGGCCGAGCAGCTGGCCATGCTGACCGCGCAGCTCGAACGGATAGTTGTGCAGGTTGAGGGTGGCCAGCGGCGGGTGCTGGATCAGCACATGGGGCTGGCCACAATCGAGGTAGAGACCGTGGATCCTGACAATTCTTGCCGCACGATCGGCAAAAGTTGTCAGCAGACCGCCGAGATCGCTCTGCCCCAACAACTGCTCGAGCAACTGGTTGCGTTCAACGCTGGGCAACGGCGTGAGCCGCTCCATCTGGCGAACCCACTGCTCGATGCCATGGCTAAAGCCATTAAGTGACGACGTATTTTCCATGGTCTTCCACCTGTAACACCTGACTACTGTCTCCTCCCTGCAATTGGCATGCCCAATATATCTTTCCTGCCCGCCAGATCGGCTGACTAAGCTTAAGTCGATAAAAGGAGAGGGAAATTTGTACACCGACCTGTTGATCCTGCTGTTCGCCGCCGTGCTGCTGGTGGCAACTTTCCGGCGCCTCGGCTTGCCGGTGATCCTCGCCTACCTGATTGCCGGCGTCTTGCTCGGCCCCCACGGGCTGGCGGTGATCACCGGCCAGTCGATCATGCAGACCATTGCCGAGCTCGGGATCGTCTTTCTGATGTTCTCGCTGGGGCTGGAGTTCTCCCTGCCGAAATTGCTGGCGATGCGCCGGTTGGTGCTGGGGGTCGGGATGTTGCAGGTGCTGCTCACGTCACTGCTCTTCTTCGCCATCGGCTGGTGGTGGGGGCTGGGTCTGGCCCAGTCGCTGGTGGTGGCGGGAACGTTGGCACTCTCCTCGACGGCGGTGGTGATCAAGCAGCTCGGCGAGCAGAAGCAGCTCCATACCCGCCGCGCCCAGCTGGGGGTGAGCGTGCTGCTGTTTCAGGATCTGGCGGTGGTGCCCCTGCTGGTGATGATCCCGATCCTCGCCCAGCCGGAAGTGCAGGGGAGCGCCCTGGCCGCCGAGATCGCCTGGGCCACCCTCAAGGGGCTGTTTGCTCTCTTCACTCTGCTGGCGGTGGGCAAGTGGTTGCTGCCGCTGCTGTTTCACGAGGTGGCGCGGGCCCGCTCCGACGAGTTGTTCGTGCTGAGTGCCCTGCTGGTGGCGCTGCTGGCTGCCTACATGACCCATTCGCTCGGGCTGTCGATGGCGCTGGGGGCGTTTCTGGCGGGGATGATGCTGGGGGAGTCCCACTACCGTCATCAGCTGGAGGTGGACATCAAGCCCTTTCGCGACGTGCTGATGGGGCTCTTTTTTATCACCATCGGCATGGCCATGGAGTGGGAGCTGGTGGCGCGGGCTTGGTGGCAGGTACTGATCTGCGTGGTGCTGCTGGTGCTGTGCAAATCCCTGCTGGTGCTGCTGGCCGGGCGGCTGATGGGGGAGCGCAAGCGCGACAGCATGGCCGCCGGCATCATGCTCAGTCAGGTGGGGGAGTTCGGCTTCGTGCTGCTGGCGCTGGCGCTCCACCACGGCCTGCTGGATCAGCAGCTGGTCTCCCTGCTGATCGGCATCGGCATCATCTCCATCGCCATGACCCCCTGGCTGGTGACCCAGGCCCATTCGCTGGCTCGCAGCCTCACCGATCCGGCGCTGCTGACCCGCTCCGAAGTCGCCCAGTCGGGCCTGAGCAAAAACCAGCATGTCATCATCGCCGGGTTTGGCCGGGCCGGGCAGACCTGTGCCCGCTTTCTCAAGATCGAGGAGATCCCCTTTCTGGCCCTCGATCTGGACCCCGAGCGGGTGAGCGAGGCCAAGCAGGCAGGAGAGCAGGTGGCCTTCGGCGATGCCAGCCGCCGCGATATTCTGCTGGCCGCCGGGTTGCTGCGGGCGCGGCTGGTGATCATCACCTTCGATGATCGCAAGCGGGTGGAGGCGATGCTGGCACTGATCCGCGAACTGGCGGGGGATCTCAAGGTGCTGGTGCGTACCCGGGATGACAGTTTTCTGGAGCAGTACAAGCAGGCGGGGGCGTTTGAGGTGATCCCCGAATCCCAGGAGGGGGCCCTGATGCTGGTCTCCCACCTGCTGCTCAACTGCGATATTCCTCTCGGGCGAGTGATCCGCCGGATGGAGCACGAGCGCAGCAGTCAGTATCGCTTCCTGCACGGCTTCTACTGGGGGGATCAGAGCGCCAGCAATCTGGAGGCAGACCAGCTGCTCGAACGTCTCCATCCGCTGTTGCTGCATGATCAGGCGTGGGCAGTAGGCCGTGAAGTGCGCGAGTTGCCGCTCGATGAGGTGCGGATCAAGGAGGTGCAGCGCGGGGATCAGAGCCTGGAGCCCAGACCCGAGCTGGTGCTGGCGGCCGGTGACCGGCTGATCCTGTTTGGTACCGTGGTGGCGATGGAGCAGGCGGAGCAGCGTCTGCTGGAGGGGCACTGAGTCCCCTCGCGCTCATCGATCACGCCCTCGTTTACTCCCGCTCTGTTGGTTGCCCCTCGATATCGAGAAAGGCGACGACCCGCTCCCGCTCCCTCAGGGTGTCCTGATAGCCCAGCTTGATCAGCTGCTGACAATAACCCGGATAGAACATCAAAAAGCTGGCCAGACTGCTGGTCTCATCCCCCTTCACACCCAGCACCCGCAACAGGCGGCGCAACTTTAGCGGCAGTTTGCGCAGGTAGGCCAGTGCGATGGTGTCGAGATCCTGACTCGGTTTCAGCACGCAGGTCTCCACCCGTTTCAGCTTGAGGCGATTGCGCTCCCGCTCAGGGATAAGATCCAGAGTCTGGTTGATGCGCCACAGCCGCTCCAGATCGGAGTTGAGGGTGTCGGTAAAGACCGTATCGAGCAGATGGCTGGCGATATTGGAGCTGGTGAGATGGCCGTGGTGATGGGTCGGTGCCGAGTGCTCGGGTGGATCCAGGGTGATCAGCAGGATCCGCTCCGCCCCCAGATGGATGGCGGGGCTGAGCGGGCTCAGCTGGTGGATGGAGCCGTCGCCGTAGAACTTCTCGCCGATCCGGGTGGCCGGAAAGACAAAGGGCAGCGCCGAGGAGGCGAGCAGATGCTCCGATGTAAGCACGGTGCGTACCCCGCGCCGTCTGGCTCGCTCCCAAGGATGGTGGTCGGCCCGCCCCTGAAAGAAGGTGGTGGAGAGACCGTCATCGTAATCCGACGCCGTGATGGCCAGCGCCTCCAGACTGCCGTAGAGGATGTTGTCATCGATGCGGTGATAGTCGATGAGCTGATCCAGCAGGCGGTGCAGCGGCGCGTTGTCAAAGAGGTGAAAGGCGTGGTTGGTGTGGGGATTGATCAGCCCCGCCGACCCCTCGTACATCAGCCGCCACAGCAGGCGCCCCGGGTGAAAATCGAAGATGTGGTGGGTCTCGAAACGGCGCCAGACCCACTCCAGCTTGCGCACCCCCAGATGGAAGCAGGAGGCGTAGCAGGCCAGCGCGGTGACATTGATGGCCCCCGCCGAGGTGCCACACAGGATGGGAAAAGGGATGCCGAGATTGCGCGGGTAGAGCTCCGCAATCGCCTTGAGGGCGCCGACCTGATAGGCGGCGCGAGCACCGCCACCGGTGAGCAACAACGCTGTATTGGGTCTGGCCATATGCTGGCGCCTTATTGTTGGCCCGAGAGGGGCGTTCCCACTGACAAGTTAACTATAAGGCGCTGTATCAAATATAAAAACGGGCGCTTGCCCGTTTTTTTCATGGCCCCATGTCAAAGGGCGCGGTGAGGATTTTCCGGCCGCGCCAGCTGATCGAAGGCGGCGAATACCGGGGCGCTGGCGAGGATGCGACCGTGGCCCAGACCCCGGGTGCTCACCAGCCGGGTATGACCATCCTGACTGGCCCGCAAGGAATCGCCGTGCGGGGCAAATCTGTCCTCCTCGTCGTGCACGATCATCGCCGCGCCGCTGCGACTGGCGAGGCGACCCAGCGGATCGACCGTGCTCAAGGGGTGCTGGTACTCCTGCTCAATCTCCTTGACCACCGCATCGAACAACCGGATGGAGTAGCCGGAGCGCGCCACCATGCCGTAGAGCTGGGGCACATAGTCGAGCACCGGCGAAATCAACAGCAGCGGCAGGGTATCGATACCCGGCTGACGGCTGGAGAGGGTGACGGCGCCCCCCATGCTGTGGGCGATGACCCCGTGCAGCGGGCCTGCTTCGCTGGCCAGCTTGGTCGCCAGCTCGTCGAAGGCGCGCACGAAGCGGGGCAGGTGGCCAGTGTTGCCTGCGCTCTGGCCGTGGGCCGGATGATCGTAGGCAATGGCGGTGAAACCCTGCGCGGCGATATGGCTCATCAGCGGATAGAACTGGCTGGCGCTGCCGGACCAGCCGTGCATCAGCAGCCACAGTGGCCCCTGACCGAGCCGATAGCTCATCAATACCCCTTCGCTGGTATGGACGGCCTGCTTCACCAGACCGGCAGGTTCGTTGCCATCCCGCTGGTTGCGCTGGGGGGTGAGCAGCAACTTGCTGGCGGTACGCTTGGCATGGCTGGGGGCGAGTCTGTGGTGCAACCGGGTGCCGATCCCCAGCAGCCATTTGCTCGGGCTGAAGCGGCGGGTGTTGAAGTAGATCTTGCTGCTCATGGTCATCCTGTGGTTTTTATGTGCGAACGGTCGTGCTTTTTTATCGGTTTTTAAAAAGTCGTGTTGAACGGATGCCAAAACATCAGCGCCAGCTGCTCAGCAGAGCGTCCACTTCGGGCCAGAAGTGGCGGGCCGGATCCTGACACAGTTCGAGGTCGTTGAACACCTGATCCGCCAGATAGAGGCCATAGAGGCGGTAAACGGCGCGCCAGGGATCCATCTCCTGTCGCCACTCGCCTGCGGCCTGACCCTGCACCACCTGACGGGCCAGATAGTCGAGCCAGAAGCGCACCAGTTGACGGGCGGCTTGCTGCACCTGGCTCTTTTGCTCATGGCCATCCTGCACCGAGGTCCAGGCGTCGAGGAACATGCAGCGTCCGGCGAAGCAGTGGTTCCACGCCTGCCAGGCGCGCAGCAGGGCGATCAGCTTGTCATGCTGGCTCTGGTGCTCCTGCTGGCGTACCGGCTGGATCACCCGCAGCCGGAACACCTCGGCGGCGTACTCCAGCACGGCGATCTGCAGATTGTCGCGGGATTGAAAGTGGGCAAACAGGCCGCTTTTCGACATCTCGCAGGCGCTGGCCAGCGAGCCGATGGTCAGGCTCTCCAGCCCTTGCTGGCTCGCCTGCTCGAAGGCAGTCTGCAAAATGTTTTCCCGGGTCAGGCGCCCCTTGCTCATCACTCTCTCCTCGTTGGCGCTGGCAGCATAAAGTACGATCGTGCTAATTGTCGAGCAACAAATAGCCAGCATGGCTGGCTATGTCGTCTCCCGCGTGTCACTGCGCGCGGGGTTCAGCTCTCCTTGATATCGAGCTGTTGCAGGGCGATAACCGCCTGAGTGCGGTTCTTGACCCCCAGTTTTCTGAAGATGGCGGTGATATGGGCCTTGATGGTGGCCTCGGAGACGTTGAGCTCCCAGGCGATCTGTTTGTTGAGGCTGCCGTCGCGCAGCATGATCAGCACCTTGTACTGCTGGGGGGTGAGGCTGGCCAGCTTGCTGGCGAAATCGGGGCCATCTTCCGATTCGGGATGGAGCGAGATGCCTTCCGGCACCCAGTTATCCCCCCCGATCACCGTATTGAGGGCGTTGACCAGCTCCTTCATCGGCACCGATTTGGGAATGAAGCCGAGCGCCCCGAGCCGCAACACCTGCTGGATGATGGCCGCATCTTCCGAGGCGGAGACCACCACGATGGGCAGGTCGGGATACTGGCCGCGCAGGTGGGCCAGCCCCTCGAAGCCATTGGCCCCCGGCATCTTGAGATCGAGCAGCAACAGGTCAACTTCGGGGTGCTCGCCGAGCAGGCTGGTCAGGCTGTCGATGGAGTCCGCTTCCAGCAATTGAGCGTCGTTGATGGCCATGTGCACCGCTTGGTAAAGGGCGCCCCGAAACAGGGGGTGGTCATCTGCGATGACGATGGTAAATTGGCTGTCCATATTTCGGTTAATGGCTCACATTGTTGCTAACTGATTGTTTTGAAAAATCAAACTAGCATCGCTCACCAAGAGGGTCAAACCCGCCGGTGCGCAAATGTGAAGCGACCATCGGATGTTTTGCCATCAGGGCAGACCGCCGGTGGCAGGCAACTCATGCAGGAGGCAAGAGATGGGATCCTTGGTATTGACGGTGGGCACCGGCTCCACCTGGGCGATGCGGGCGGCACTGGTGCTCGCCATGAGCGGGCTGACGTGGCAGGAGCAGGTGTTCGATCTGGAGGATGCCAAGTCGCTGGCGCGACTCAAGCGGTTGGCACCGGCCGGTCTGGTGCCCTGGCTCGAACACGATGGCGTGCGGGTTCACGACTCGCTGGCCATCGCCGAATATGTTCACGAGCTCTGTCCCGACCGTCAGCTCTATCCCGTTTCGCTGGCCGAGCGGGCACTGGCTCGCAGCCTCTGCGCCGAGTTGCACGCGGGATTTCGGCAGATCCGTTCTCTGCTCCCCTTCTTTCTTGGGGCGCCAACCCGTATCGATCCCCCGGTGGAGGCGGTCGGCGAGCTGGCTCGTTTGCAGGAGATCTGGTCGCAGGCGCGGGGCCCCTTCTACTTTGGCGAGGCGGGCATTGTCGATGCCTTCTATGCGGTGATGGCCTATCGGCTGGCCAGCTACGGCATCCTGTTGCCCGGTCAGGCGGGAACCTATCAGCAGGCGCTGCTGGCCTGGCCCCTGTGGCAAGAGATGTTGGTCAAGGCGCGGTTGCAGTGGCCGGTGGCGGCGCGCCAGTCACAGTGAGCCTTGGCAGATAGATAAACGAGAGAGGGGAGCCAGTGGCTCCCCTCTCTGTTGCTGGTAAATATGGCTCAAGAGTTACTTCTGCCGACCGGCAAAGACCACCACCACCTTGTCATCCCCCTTCTCCCGCACGAAGGCGTAGGGGGCATCCGAGAGTTTCTGGTGGCTGCCTGCCGCAATGGCCGGATGGGCGGCGCGGAACTGGCCCAGTTGCTGCCAGTGCTTGACCAGCTCAGCCTTGTCTCCGCTGGCCAGCTCCTGCCAGTTCATGTCCGAGCGCAACGCCTGATCGAACACCCCGCCATCCTTGGCCAGCCCGCGGCCGGACTCGTCGCCGTAGTAGAGCTGGATGCCGCCCGGCAGCAGCATAAAGCTGTTGGCGACCCGGCGCTGTAGCGGCACATCCTGATAGTCGCCAAAGAACAGCTTGGTGTCGTGGGAGCTGATGTAGCTCAGCACGTTGAACTCGGGATCCTGATTGATGCGGCTGGCGTAGCTGGCATAGGTGGGCTCGGCGCTGGCCATGCACTGGGCCTGTGACAGGGCGAACTCGCGCTGATAGTCGAAGTTGATCAGGGAATCGAAACCGTTCTGATACCAGAAATCCTTGGCTACCCCGTGATCCCACACCTCGCCCACCATGTAGAAGGGCAGATCGTCGAGGGCCTTGCCCGGGTTGTTGGTCTTCCACTCCTTGAGCGCAGCGGTGCCCGCCTGCTTGAGCTTGGCCCACACTTCGGGCTCCAGATGCTTGACGGTGTCGGCGCGGAAGCCGTCGATGCCAAAGCGGCGCACCCAGTCGGTGTGCCAGGCGATCAGGTAGTCGCTCACGGTAGCGTCGGGCAGCGCCTTGGCGAGGGTATCTTTTTTCGCCGCCAGCAACGGCGGCAGCCCTACCGGTTTGGCCGATTCGGTCAGAAAGTCCGGCAGCCCCGCCACCGAGCCGGTGACATCGTCGGTGCCGGGCTGCGGGTAGCCGGGCAGACCGGCGCGCACCCAGTCACCACTCCACCACTTGTTCCACGCGGGTGATTGATAGTCGATGAACTGGTTGTAGCCATGCCAGTTGAGGCCGCCGCTCGGGCGCCACTGGTTCCAGACGGTCGGCAGTTTGCCGCTGTTCTGGGTCAGCTCGGTGAGCCCCAGATCTTGCAGATCGGCGAGGGTGGCGTAACCGGCGTGGTTCATCACCACGTCGAGGATGATCCGCATGCCGCGCTTGTGGGCCTCGTCCACCAGGGTTTTCAGGCTCTCTTCATCGCCGTAGTTGGGGTCAATCTTGGTGAAGTCGAGCGCCCAGTAGCCGTGGTAGGCGTAGAAGGGGAAGTTGCCCTGCTCGCCACCGCCGATAAAGCCGTGCACCTGCTCCACCATGGGGGTGATCCAGATGGCGTTCATGCCGAGGCTCTTGATGTAGTCGAGCTTCTCGGTCAGCCCCTTGAAGTCGCCGCCGTGCCAGGTGGCCACCTCGTCCTGACCATCCTTCTGGCGGCCGAAGCTGTGGTCGTTGGCGGGGTCGCCGTTGTGGAAGCGATCGGTCAGCAGGAAATAGACGCTCGCCTGATCCCAGCTGAACGGCGCTGGTTTGGTTGCCTTGACCGGTTCGAGCAGCAGCAGGCCGCCGCTCTCTTTGCTCGGGGTCAGGGTCAGCTTGCCCTGTTTGACCACCGCCTCCTGTTTCGAGTAGGCATCCCGCAGTCGGGTGCCGTCGGGCCAGACCCCTTTCAGGGATACCGTGACCGGGCCGCCATCCCAGCTGATGCAGGGCTCTTGTGGTGGCTGGCGCTTGAACTCGCTCTTCTTGGTCGCCCGCAGCACCTTGAGGCTGGGGGTATCCGGGTTGAAGGTGAACTGATACTCCCCGGCCAGCATCACCCGCAGGGTAAAGCTCTGATCCTTGCTGCATTTGTCCATGGGCTGGGCGGTGCCGAAGGGGAGCGGCTTGCTCTCGCTCGGGCCAAAGCTGGTGCCGCAACTGTTGCCTGCGTCGCTGATGCGGATCTGGTGGCTCCCCTTGGCAAGGGGATGGGTCAGCTCCACCGTGCCCTTGTCCAGCGCGATCGGGGTCGCGACCGGCTGACCATCCACATAGAGGTGAACCTCGGGGGCGGCCATCGCCTGTGGGGTGAACAGAGGGGCGGCCAGCAGGGCAAGCCAGAGAGAGGATAAGTTGGGAGCGCGACGCATAAGCCATTCCTTGAGCAGGGCAGTTCGGACAAGGGCCCATTCTAGGAGCAGCAAAGCGCGCCTTGGATCGGCAAAATGCCGATTTGTGACATCAGTTCAAATGGTTACGTTTTCAAGCCGAGGAAAGTGTGACGGAGAGGAGATGGGACGCTCTGTCGATAAAAATAGCGGCCATAAAAAATGCCGGTCAGGTGACCGGCATTTGGTGTGTCAGGCATCGTCGTCACATCAGACGGTGAAGAACTTGAAGTTGACGAAGGCCACCGCGATGAAGGAGGCAACCATGCCGCTGATGCAGAGCACCGCCGGGCGGATGGCGGGCCAGCGATGGGTCAGCAGAATGATGGCCAGCAGGGTCGGGTAGAGCCCGAACATGTAGCGCGGCATGGCGTTGAGGCCGGTCATCAGCGGAATGGTGCAGCAGATGAACATCAGGGTCGCCTCGGCCCAGCGCTTCTGGCTGAACAGGTAGCCGTTCAGGCACCAGCCGAAGATCACCATGATGGAGAGGTAAGCCTTGCGGCCGCCCAGCTCGAAACCGCTCAGCCACCAGTCCAGCGGGCTGTCCATGTAGCGACCCCAGGCCACCTGAATGTGCTTGAAGGCCATCGCATCACCGGTCAGGTGATAGAGGTAGACCATGTAGGCAAACAGGCCGAACGGGATCATCCAGAGGGTGAACACCACCTTGAAGGCGCGCTCGGTGAAGCGGAAAAATTCCCGCCAGCCGTAGGCCTGCAGCGCCAGGATCAGCACCGGGAAGACCATCATCACCCCCAGGTTGCGGGTGGCGGAGATACAGACCCCCAGCACGGCCACCATCAGCCACTGCTCCCGATAGGCGAACAGGAACATCCCCAGCATCAGCGCCATAAAGGTCGACTCGGTATAACCGGAGACGAAGTAGGCGGAGAAGGGGGAGAAGGCGAGCAGCCAGACGCCGAAGCGGGCGGTATCGTCACCCAGCTTGAGCTGACGCAGCACCAGCAGCATCAGCGGCAGGCTGGCGAAGAAGGAGGCGTTGGCCACAATGATGAGGCCGATCAGGCTCTCGACATTGAACAGGTTGGAGATGGCACCGGAGACCATCGGATAGAGCGGCATAAAGGCCCAGTTGGCCGCATTGCCCTTGCTCAGCCAGCGCGGGTAGAGGTCGTAGCCGTTCTCGATGATGCGCTGGAACCAGACGCAGTCGAACTGACAATAGGCCTGCAGCGGGCCGATATCGGGGGAGCCATAGAGCTGGACACCGAAGTAGCCCATGCCATACAGCGCCACCCGGCTCAGCATGAAGGCGGCGATGATCATCAGCCAGTCACGGCCGCTGATGCGCAGTGACGGGCGATAGGGGAGTGCAGCCCCGGTTAGCGGGGCAGTATTGGTCATATCATTCATCAGGCAAAAACCCAGACGCGAGAGAGAACGTAAGTGAGGACGGTAACGGTCAGGGTGGCGATGACCACCGGCAGCAGACCGGAGAGCCCCGCAAACAGCAGGCCGCTCAGGATCAGGTTACGCACCGCCAGCGAGAAGAGGGCGACCAGCAGAAACTTGCTGGCGGCTCCCTGCTTCTGGAAGGTGATGTAGCGGTGACCAAAGAAGGAGAACCAGAACGCGATGGCAAAAGCCAGCGTGGTAACCAGGTGCTCCGAGATGGTGGGCCAGGTATGAAACAGTGCGATGGAGGTGCCAAGGTCGACGAGGGTAGCCCCCCCGCCGACAAAACCGAAACGTACCAGCCGCCAGAATTCCTCGCGGGAGATCATTGAGGCGCTTGCTCCTGCTGCTCTTGCGGATTGCTCTCAGCGCTCTGCGGTTTGGCCGCATCCTGCTTGGCATACTGGCCATAGACCCCTTCAATGAGGTAGACCGGGCGCTGTTTCACTTCCACGAACATGCGGCCGATGTACTCGCCGATGATGCCGAGCGACAACAGCTGGATACCGCCGAGGAACAGCACCACGGACATCAGGGAGGCGTAACCGGGCACGTCGATGCCGAAGAAGACCACCTGGGTCACGATCTTGAGGATGTAGAGGAAGGCGACGAAGGAGACGCCGACACCCACATAGCTCCAGACCCGCAGCGGCCAGCTGGAGAAGCTGAGCAGACCGTCGAGGGCGAAGTTCCACAGTTTCCAGTAGTTGAACTTGGTTTCACCGGCGTGACGGGCAGGGCGCTCGTAGGGGACGCCAACGGCACGGAAACCGGCCCAGGCAAACAGACCCTTCATGAAGCGGTTGCGCTCCGGCAGCAGCTTGATCGCCTCGACCACGCGACGGTCGATCAGGCGGAAGTCACCGGCGTTCTCCGGCAGCTTGGTGCTGGTGGAGAGGGCGTTGAAGAAGCGGTAGAAGCCACCGGCAGTCAGGCGCTTCATCGGGGTATCGGCGCTGCGATCGACGCGGATGCCGTAGACGGTGTCATAGTCACCGGTCTGCCACAGTTTGACGAACTCCAGGATCAGGGCGGGCGGGTCTTGCAGATCCACGTCCATCGGCACGATGGCATCCCCTTTGGCCTGATGCAGACCGGCGGTCAGGGCCGCCTCTTTACCGAAGTTGCGCGCCAGGTTGACCAGGGTCACGCGCGGGTCACGGGCGATGGCCTGCTCGACCACTTCACGGGTGCGGTCACGGCTGCCATCGTTGACGAATACAATTTCAAGCTGGTCTTTCAGCGGGGCCAGTTCGTTGTCTATCGCGTTGATGAAGGCATCGATGCTCTCTTCCTCGTTGTAAACGGGAACGACCAGAGAGAGTCGAAAATCTGGATGCGACATAAGAACGTCCTTATTTGGGATAGTTGTTTTTATAAAATGGTATTCGGGGCAAGGATCACTGGGCTACGGTCAAACGTACCGACTGCACATTGATGGGAGTAGGTGCCGAGAGCGCCAGAAAATTGGGGCGCTTGGGATCTGCCGTGAGCGAGTCACCGGGCAGACTGAGGCGGATTTCGTTGATGCCCGCTTTGGCCAGTTTCACCGTGGTGGTGAAGTCGTGACCCAGCGCCACTTTCAACAGGGCACCGGCTTCCGGGCTGTTGATGCGGGCCTGTACGGTAAGCTGATCCGGATTGGCCGCCTGCTTGGGCAGCACAAAGTAGAGACCGCCCTGACCGCTGAGCAGGGTACCTTCGTCGCTCGGCTTCTTGGCCCAGCCTTCGCTGGAGAGGAAGCGGCTCGGCTTGGTCAGATTGAGCTCGTTACCCGGCTGATAGGTCATGCTGGAGTTGTGTTCCCAGAAGCGGGTCTTGCCTTCCAGATAATAGAGTTTGTAGGCCAGGCTCACGTTGGGGTGAGCAGCCAGATAGAGGGTGTAAAGATAAAAACCGCTTAACGCCAGAATGGCAGTCAAAAAACCGAACTTTTTGTACGTCATATCACTCTCTACGCCTGACAGAATTGGTAGGCCGATGTCGCGCATATGCTAATCCAATTGCAAAAAAAGCATAGTGGATCACAAAAAAATATTTGGTCACATATTAACCC
>OEQV01000090.1_pt1 | contig 27251 bp, 27 predicted proteins | sample 1539821 | NCBI WGS metagenome assembly OEQV01 (sample SAMEA3891244, study PRJEB23780) | metagenome | biome: terrestrial biome; feature: animal house; material: water of meat washing | place: Italy | collected 2015-05-12 | reverse complement strand
TCAAGGCCTTTATGTTGCCCAAGCTGCTGCGGGTCTTCCCCGAGCTGGCTGGCACTGCCATCGAGTTTCAGTGGGGCGGCATGATCGGGATCGGCGCCAACCGGCTGCCGCAGATTGGCCGCTTGAAGGAATACCCAAACGTGTTCTACGCCCAGGCCTATTCGGGTCACGGTCTCAACGCCACCCATATGGCGGGCAAGCTGGTGGCCGAGGCGATCCGCGGCGAGAGCCGGGGTTTCGATCTCTTTGCCAGCGTGCCCCATATCACCTTCCCCGGCGGCCCGGCGCTGCGCTCCCCGCTGTTGGCACTGGGTATGCTGTGGCACCGGATGAAGGATATCTTCTGACCCCCATTGTCAGCCTGCGCAGTGATGGCTGAACGTGGCCCCTTTTTGCCAACCCCTTGTTTATAGCGGGTTGGCACTATCGTTCCGCCTGATAGACCAAAAGATGCATTTGCGCCAATCCCTTCCGGTTGGCGCTATCTTTTAGGTGTGAGAGCGGTTATCTGCCAAGGGGACTAGGGTGTGTCTGCTTGTCGGAATACTTGCCGAAAAAGGGCCGAGGACGGAGAGATAGGAGGGCCGAGATGGAGATGAATGTGGTCGCGTCAGGCGGGCTCAGCCCGCTGGCGCAACGGCAGGGTTCTCCCGCCGTGCAGGCACAGGAGCGGGCTGCAACTTCACCATCAACGGGCAGTGACAGCCTGGTGCGCGACCTTGGCGCTGTGCTGGATGAGCTGGGGCTGTCACCGCAAGGGGAGAGCAGCGGCGGTGGCACTGTTTCAATCAGGGATTCGCTGGAAGCGTTCATCAACACCATGATGGGCTCCCTGCAACAGCAGCAGGAGCAACAGTTGGCATTGCAGCAACAACAGCGGCAAGAGCAGGAACAGCGCAAACTCGCCATCGCCGACAGCAGCGAAAACCCGCTCAAGCGGGATCTGGAGCGCCTGCTGGAGACGCTGGATCAACAGGGCAAGCAGGGAAAAGAGAGCGAGCAAGGAGCCGAGCGTGAAGCGGTGAACCCCTTGCAGAGCCAGCTGACCAAGCTGCTGGAGAGCAGTGGTGCGGCAGAGAGCGGGGTCACCCTCAAGGAGGTGCTGTCAGGGTTGGCCAGCAAGTTGCCGAGCGAAACCGCCGAGCGAAAAGGGTATCGGGTCGATACCCAGGTCTGAGCTGGTTGGCAACGGCAGCCCCGTCGTTGCAGAGCATAAGGGGCGGGAAGCGCTTTATTGGGCCGGTTCCGCCAGCCGCCAGCCCTGTTCGTCCTTCATCATCCACACCTCTGCCTCTTGCGGCAGCACCTGGCCCGCCTCGAACTCGCCATATTTGCGCTCGAGCTCCATCAGCCCCATCTCCTGCTGGAAGGGGCCAACCCGGTCGTAGACCAGATCCTCGTCGTGCAACACCTGCAACTGATCGAGCCCCTGCTTGAAGTGGAGCTGGTAACTCACCTTGACCAGATAGACCCCCTCCATCCGCTCCTCCTTGCCGAGGATGGTGAAGTCGCTGATCTCGAACAGGTTGGCGTCTGTCTCGGCCAGCAGCTTGGCGGTGACCTGCTGGCGGATATCCTCTTCACCGGGCCCTGCACTGCAGCCATAAAGCCAGAGGGCTAGCAGGGGGATGAACCACTTTTTCATCAAAACTCCGGACAAGTGCAAAACGAGAGGGGCGATTGTGCCACGCGAATGCGCGGCGGCAAACCTCGGCTCACGGTTCCAGTGAACGTTCCAGCACGATGGCCTCGGCCCGATAACCAGCCAGCTCGCGGCGATAGCACTCGGTGAACCCTCTGCGCAGCCAGAAGGATAGAGCACTCTCATTGCTGGCAATCACTGACAGGCGAAGCCGGGTAGCCCCCCATGAGCTTGCCAGCGTGCAGGCGTGAAGATAGAGCGACTGACCACGGCCACTCCCTTGCCAGGGTTCCCCCACCAGTAATAGACCCAGATAGGCGGTGTCTGGATTGGGGTAGCCGCGCAGCAGATCAATGACAGCGGTGAGTTCTCCCTGCTCCCAGCGGCCGATGAGATGTTTGTCGGAGAGAGGCAGGCCGGATGGGCAGGCGACAAGTTCCTCTTCTCCTGCCTGTGCAGAGAGAGGGTCATTGCTCACCGCCGCCTGATAGGAGGGGGCCTGCTCGAACAGCCGCTGCAAGGCAGGTGCATCGCTTGTCTGCAGCCGACGCAACTCAGTGCGCATCACTTACCATCTCGAGATGTTTGGCAAAGGGGATAGGCCCCATAAAGCCGGTGACCCGCTGGCCTGTCAGCTCCTTGCCCTCGCGGTCGAAGAAGATGAGGGTCGGCAGCCCCAGCACATTGAGGCTGTTGAGCAGCTCGATATCGGCATCGTCGTTGGCGGTGACATCCGCCTGCAGCAGCACCATCTGGCCGAAGCGCTCCCGCACCGCGGGGTCGCTGAAGGTCTTGTGTTCGAACTCCTTGCAGGCGACGCACCAGTCGGCGTAGAGGTCGAGCAGCACCGGCTTGCCGCGGGCGGCGGCCAGCTGCACCTTGAGATCATCCAGGGTCTTGATGCGGACAAACTGCGGCGCCGTTTGACTGGCATCCGCCGTGACGGCAGCAGGGGCGGCCGGTTGCAGCAGATCCTTGCCCACCACCACGGCGCTGATCATCGCCAGCAACAGCACGAAGCCGCGCACGCTTTTGGCCACCGAGTGGGGCTGGTGCTGGTTGTGGTGATAGAGGTAGCCGCACAGCAGCAGACCCCAGCCGAGCCAGGCGAGGGTCGCAATCTGATCGCTCCAGAGCCGTGACAGCAGCAGGATCGGCACCGCCAGCAGGGCAAAGCCAAACAGCTGCTTGATCACATCCATCCAGGCGCCCGCCTTGGGCAGCAGCTTGCCCCCCGAGGTGCCGAGCAGCAGCAGCGGCAGCCCCATCCCGAGCGACAGCGCATAGAGCGCCGCGCCGCCGAGCCAGAGATCGCCGCTCTGGGCCACGTAGATCAGCGCCCCCGAGAGCGGCGCCGTGGTGCAGGGGGAGCAGACCAGCCCGGAGATCATCCCCATGATGGCGACCCCTGCTACCGAGCCGCCCTGCTGGCGGTTGGATAGGCCGGAGAGGCGGGTTTGCAGGCTGCTCGGCAGTTGCAGGGTGTAGAGCCCGAACATGGAGAGGGCCAGCAGCACGAACATCACCGAGAGGCCGATCAGCACATAGGGGTGTTGCAGCGCCGCCTGAAATTTCAAGCCCGCCGAGGCCACTACCAACCCCAGCAAGGTGTAGGTCACCGCCATCCCCTGCACATAGACCAGGGAGAGCAGGAAGGCGCGGCCGGTGGAGAGGCGATGGCCGGCGCCGGCGATGATGCCGGTCAGGATCGGGTACATGGGGAAGACGCAGGGGGTGAAGGCGAGCCCCAGCCCCAGCGCGAAGAAGGCGACGATGCTGAGCCAGAACCCCTGATGGCCGAGGGCGGCGGCCAGCTGATCCTGCTGGCTAACCGGTGCGACGCTTTGTGCCGTTTCAGCAGTGGACGCTGTGGTTGCCGTGACCAGCGGGGCCACATCGATCAGCTTGTCGGTCGGCGGGTAGCAGAGGCCGTCGGTACAGCCCTGATAGCGCACCCGCAGGGTGGCGCCGTCGCCCACTTCTTTTAGCGGTACCGCGATGCTCACCTGCTGGTAGTAGACCCGGGTCTTGCCGAAGAAGTCATCCTCGTGCTCGGTGCCTTCCGGCAGGGTCGGCTCGCTGAAGGTGAGGTTGTTCCCCTTGAAGCGCAGGCTGTGGCGATAGAGGTAGTAATCGTCGGCGATGTGGAGGGTCAGCAGCAGCTGATCGCCGCGCTGTTCGCTCTCGATCTGAAAGGCCTCATCGACCTGCAAAAATTTGGGTTTGGCGTTGGCTTCAATGCCCAGCGAGCTGAGCAGATCGGCGCCGCTGGCGTGGGCAGGAAAGCTGCCCACCGCTGTCATCAGCAGGGCACAGAGCAGCAACAGGGGAGAGAGCAAGCGGGCGAATGTCATGCGGTCTCCCCGTTTAGCCAGTCGAGATAGGCGGGCAGTCCGGCACTCACCGGCAGGGCCAGCAGCTCGGGCACCTCATAGGGGTGATGGGCTTGAATGCATGCCTGCAGCTCGGCAAAGCGCGACTGGCGGGATTTGATGATGAGCTGGATCTCGGTGGCGCGCTCCACCTTGCCTTGCCAGCGATAGACGGAGGTGACGCCCGGCAGCTGATTGATGCAGGCGGCCAACCGCTGGTTCAGCAGCTGTTCGCAGAGAAGGTCGGCACTGGTTTGATCTGGGCAGGTGCAGAGCACCACAATGGCGTCGGTCATAAAGCGGATCTTCACCTCGTTGGGGTAAACCGGGCAGGCGCCCTTGCCGTGTCATCCCTCTCTTGCGGATGAAGGTGAAAAAGCGCCCGAAAATCAGCGGCTACTATACCCCAGAGCCGCTTCAAATAGCATCTGTAGCCATTTGTGAGCCAGCGCCAAAAATTTGTGGGGGGCATGAGATAGACGCTGTCATGGGGACAGGGCAGAATGAGCGGGCTTGTTCCCAATTGACGTAAGGAAATGTATGACCCAACAGAATGAGCAGCAGAGAAACCGCATGTTGAGCCTGCTGCGCGAAGGTGAGCGCCGCATGTTGGTTCAATTGGCCGGGCTGCTGCGCACGACCGCCGATGAAATCAATGCCGAGCTGGAGAAAGAGGAGCTGATGGCCACCCTGGAGCAGCCTATCACGGTGGAGTATCTCAACGGCGTGGTGCAGCACCATCTGTTCGAGCGCAAACACAAGGGAGATATGGCGGTTGCCCAGCAGATCCTGAGCGATTATCAGAGCGAGCTGGAAGCGCTGCAGGCCGCTCAGGCCCAGCCTGAAGAGGCTGCCGCTGCCGACGAGAGCGGCGAAGAGCTCAAGGCCCAGGCCTGAGCGACGGGCAGGCCTGAATCCTTACCTCTGAATCAGCCGGCCTGCCAGCGCTGATCCCTCTTGCGGCCCCATCATGTCTGCCATGATGGGGCCGTGTCGTTTCTTCTGTTGCCTACACTTGTTGACCTTCACTTCTTGGTTCCGGCCCACCCGATTCGCGCCTTAGCGGGCACCTTGCGGCATGCCGTGCGGCACTTCGCGGGGAATGGGGAAGATCTTGTCATAGCTCAGGTTGTAGACGAAGGCATAAACCAGATAGAAGATCGCAAAGCCGAGATCCAGGAAGAAAGCCTCCAGCAGTGTAATGCCAAGCCACAAAGACATGATTGGCATGGCGGCCAGCAATAACCCTCCCTCGAAACCAATCGCATGGATCACCCGTTGCCACATGCTCTTGTGGGTATGGCCCTGAAACTTCAGCAGCAGCTTGTCGACGCCGACGTTGTAGATGTAGTTCCAGACCGTGGCGAGGATCGAGAAGAAGATCGCCAGCGGTCCCATGTGGCTGAGATGAATGCCGGTTGCCCAGCTGGCCAGTGGGGCGGCGATGAACAGGCCGATCAATTCAAAGCCGATAGCATGGCGCAGTCGATCGTTACGGGTACGCATAAGTCACTCTCTCAATCAGGTTCATTCACGAATTGCAGGTTAATCTATAGAACTTTCGCGATAGATTCATGTTGGTATCCATCGCTAAAATAGATAGATGACAAGGTGGCTTGTTGGAGGGCCATAGGATGACGCCATCACTGGAACAACTGAGGATCTTGCTGGCGGCCGCCGAAACCGGCTCGTTTTCCGCTGCCGCCCGCAAGCTGGGCAAGGCGCAGTCGGTGGTGAGCAGCGCCATCGCCAATCTGGAGATCGATCTGGCGCTCACCCTGTTTGACCGCAGCGGCCGCTATCCGCAGCTGACGGAGGCGGGGGCCCGCATGGTGCAGGAGGCGGGGATCCTGCTGGCGCAGAGTGAACGGTTGCAATCCATTGCCGGGGAGCTGGCGGCCGGGGTGGAGACGCGCCTCACCCTGGCCATCGATGATGACTCCCACCTCCCCTGGCTCGGCACCCTGCTGGAGGAGTTCGCCACTCGTTACCCGACCGTGGAGCTGGAGCTGCTCTTCCCGCTGATGGAGGATGTGACCGAGATGCTGGTGACCGGCCGGGCCCAGCTCGGCATCAGCTATCAGAAGGTGCATCCCCAGCGGGAGATCGTCGCCCGTTCGCTGGGGGAGGTGACCATGCCGCTGGTGGTGTCACCGGATCATCCGCTGGCCCGCAAGCAGCCGCTGCGGGAGGTCGATCTGCAGGGGGCACGCCAGCTGATGGTGACCGGCCGACGGGAAGGGAGCGAGCGTCAGCGTTTTCGCATCTCGGCTCAGGTGTGGTGGGTCGAGGGGGATCTCGGGGTGCTGGAGCTGGTCAAGCGGGGCCTTGGCTGGTCCGCCATCCCGGAATTTCTGCTGCATCAGCCGTTGGCTCGCGGCGAAGTGGTGGTGCTGGAGCCGGACTTTATCGCCAGCCACGCGCTGGCGCTGGAGCTGCAGTGGCATCGCGCCCGCCCGCTGGGGCAGGCGGGGCGCTGGCTGAAGGAGGCACTGCTGGCGCGCGTGCCTCGCTAGCCGACCTTACTCGGTCAGGGCGTAAGGCAGGGGTTGCAGGGTGAGGCGGGAGCCTTCGTCCTGCTTGAGGCGGAATTGGGCGTCAGCCTCGGTATCTTTCGGCAGTACGGCGGTGAGCCACACCTGCCCGGCCTGTTGCCAGGCGTTGAGCACCATGCCGCTGCGGCGCCAGTTGTCACCCAGTTGCAGCTCAAGGGTATCGCCGCTGGCGACCGGCTCGCCGGTAGTGCCCGCCAGCAGGAACAGGGCGCGGTTGTTGGCGCCGCGATACTTGGCGCGGGCCACCGTCTCCTGCCCCATGTAGCAGCCCTTGTTGAAGCAGATGCCGTCCAGCGCCTGCAGGTTGAGCATCTGCGGGATGAACTCCCCCTGATGCACCGCTTCCATGTGCGGCAGACCCGCCTTGATCTCGAGCCCCCACCAGAGTGACTCGTCACCTTGCGGCAGGGCGTCGGCTTGCTGATTGCTCACCAGCAGCCAGCGATCCTGTTCGATCTTCACCGCCATGCCGCCGTCGATAAGACCGCTCTGCTCAAGGCCAAACTGCGCGGCGATCCACCCATCGCTGCCCGTACCGGCGATCCCGGTGGCGTGACGCTCATCGGCGGCGATCTCGACCTTGGAGAAGACGGCAAATTTCTTCAGCTCCGGCAGCTGGCGCTCCAGCACCGAGGGGCTGGTCAGCAGCAGCAGGCTGTCGTCGAGGCAGAGCAGGCGGAAATTGCTCCACAGCTTGCCCTTGGGATCACAGTGGCCACCCGGGGTCTGTTGCCCCGGTTGCAGGGCGTTGACATCACAGGTGACCTGACCTTGCAGATATTTGACGCGATCCTGGCCGCTGATACGGGTGATGGCCAGCTTGGTCAGGGAGAAGCGGGTCGGCTCGGCAGGAAAAACAGGTGGTTGCAGGCTCACGATGGTATTCCAGAGAGAAAGTATGTGAGCTGCATGGTAAAGACGTAACTAATGTTTGTCAGCCGGAAAATCCAGCTGGTACCATCCCCCGGTCTTTGTAAGGAGAGTGCCATGTTGAGCCCAGTTGAAAAATCCCGCCTGAAGTGGGCCTGCCGTCGCGGTATGCTCGAGCTGGATGTGATCTTTATGCCCTTTTTCGAACACGAGTTCGACTCCCTGAGCGACGCCGATCAGCAGACCTTTATCCGCCTGCTGGCGAGCGACGATCCGGATCTGTTCAAATGGTGCATGGGTCATGGTGTCCCTGCCGATCCCGCATTTGCCGCCATGATCCCGATGATCCTGGAGCGCAATCAGGCGCGCCACGACCGCCAGGGGTAATACCGTGGAGCGGGTGATCATGACGGTTCACCCCTCCCGCCATCAGCAATGTTTGCTGGTGGCCCTCTTTCTGTTGCTGCTCTGGCCGGTGGCTGGCCTGATTGCCGGTTGGCAGTGGGCGCTGTTGCTGCCCGTCTGGCTGGTGGCGCTCTGGCTGAGCTGGCGCGCGCTCGCCGAGCCCCCGTTCGAGCTTATCTGGGATGGCCAGTGGCTGCAGTGGCAAGGTCGCCGCTATCAGCTCGGCAAGAAAAGCCGCATTCTACCCGGCGTGCTCAGGCTGGTGCTTTGTCCCGAGCCGCAAGAGAGTGAACCAGTGTCGCCACGGCAACTGTGGCTCTTCTCCGACGCCCTTCCCCCCGAACATTACCGCCTGCTGGCGCGAGCCATCCACTTTCTGCCGTCCCGGCGCTGACGCCTGTTTTCCGTGATGACCATGCGCTGATTTATCGCGATAAGCTGTTGCCATGTGGCTGGCGACACTCTTTTTGTGGCTGAAAAGCGGTTGAAAACAAGTGACCCCGCCGGGGCGGGGTCACTGATTGCTGTAACGCTTGGCTGGAAGGGGATTAATCCCGCTCCGGGGTCAGCACGGTCGGTTTGGAGTCCGGCAGCATATCCGGATGATCCAGGTTGTAGTGCAGGCCGCGAGACTCCTTGCGCTGCAGGGCGCAGTTGACGATAAGCTCGGCCACCTGCAGCAGGTTGCGCAGCTCCAGCAGGTTGTTGGAGACGCGGAAGTTGGCGTAGTACTCCTGCACCTCCTGCTTGAGCAGGTCGATGCGGCGCTTGGCGCGGGCCAGGCGTTTGTTGGTACGCACTATCCCCACGTAGTCCCACATCATCAACCGCAGCTCGTGCCAGTTGTGCTGGATCACCACCAGTTCGTCGGAATCTTCCACCTTGCTCTCGTCCCACACCGGCAGGCGCGGCGGCTCCACGCTCATCGGCAGCTTGGCCAGAATGTCGGCCCCCGCCTGATGGGCATAGACCACGCATTCCAGCAGGGAGTTGGAGGCCATGCGGTTGGCGCCGTGCAGACCGGTGTAGGTCACTTCGCCGATGGCGTAGAGGCCGGGGATATCGGTCTGGCCGTTGTTGTCGATCATCACGCCGCCACAGGTGTAGTGGGCGGCCGGCACGATGGGCATCGGCTCCTTGGTGATGTCGATGCCGACCGCGAGGCAGCGCTCATAAATGGTCGGGAAGTGCTTGATGATGAAATCGGCCGGTTTGTGGCTGATGTCCAGATACATGCAATCCGCCCCGAGCCGCTTCATCTCGTGGTCGATGGCGCGGGCGACGATATCGCGCGGTGCCAGCTCGGCCCGCTCGTCAAACTCCGGCATAAAGCGGCTGCCGTCCGGGCGGCGCAGATAGGCCCCCTCGCCACGCAGCGCTTCGGTCAGCAGGAAGTTGGGATCATCGGGGTGGAACAGGCTGGTGGGGTGGAACTGGTTGAACTCCAGGTTCGCCACCCGGCAACCGGCCCGCCATGCCATGGCGATGCCATCGCCAGAGCTCACATCCGGGTTGGAGGTGTACTGGTAGACCTTGGAGGCGCCACCGGTGGCCAGTGCCACGAAACGGGCGCGGATCACCTCGACCTGCTCGGCGTTGCGGTTCCAGACGTAGGCGCCCAGCACCTTGTTGCCCGGCAGGTTGAGCTTGCGGGTGGTGATGAGGTCGACCGCGTTGAAGCGCTCCATCAGCTGGATATTGGGGTGGGCACGGACCTGATCGATCAGGGTGAGCTGCACCGCCTTGCCGGTGGCGTCGGCCGCGTGGAAGATGCGGCGATGGCTGTGGCCCCCTTCGCGGGTCAGGTGATAGTGGGATTCACCGTCGGCGTTCTCCTCCTGATCGAAGGGGACCCCTTGCTGAATGAGCCACTGGATGGACTCGCGGGCGTGGCGAGCGGTGAACTCCACCACTGCCGGGTCACACAACCCGGCGCCCGCGTTGAGCGTGTCGCTCACGTGGGATTCGATGCTGTCGGTTTCGTCGAAAACGGCAGCGATGCCTCCTTGCGCATAGAAAGTGGCCCCTTCACTGATGGGCCCCTTGCTCAGAACCAGGACTTTGGCGTGGTCTGCCAATCGCAACGCGAGGGACAAACCAGCGGCACCGCTGCCAATGATCAGTACATCGCAAAGGTATTCAACACTTGCTTTCATAAGTATCATTGGCCTGGATTAAGAACTGGCACCATGGTAGCCCAAGCGAGGGCGAGGATGCAGCCTGCATCACATTTTTTTCAATTGAAGCGAACTTTCTCTGATTCTCCCTGTCTGAACTTGTGCGCTTAGGAAGGGCCGGAAAAGAAGAACGATAACCTGATGGGGGTTTTACGGCTCTGATGAGCGACCAGAATCTACTGGACGAACAGCTGGTTGAACGGGTCCAGCGCGGCGATAAAGCAGCTTTCAACCTGTTGGTAAAAAAATACCAGCAAAAGGTGGTCAACCTGGTTGCCAGGTATGTCAACAATCCCGGTGATGTGCCCGATGTGGCGCAAGAGGCCTTTATAAAAGCCTACCGTGCATTGCCGACATTCCGTGGCGAAAGTGCTTTTTACACCTGGTTGTACCGAATTGCCGTGAACACGGCGAAGAATTATCTCACCTCCCAGGGGCGCAGGCCGCCCAGCAGTGATGTGGAGGCTGACGAAGCGGAGTCTTATGGTGGTGGTGAAGCCTTGCAAGAGGTCTCAACCCCCGAAAACCTGGCGCTGACTGACGAGATCAAACGCACCGTGTTTTCAGCCATAGAGGCATTGCCGGAAGACCTGAGGACAGCTATCACCCTTCGCGAACTGGAAGGGCTGAGCTACGAAGAGATTGCCGAAATCATGGATTGCCCAGTGGGTACGGTCAGATCCCGTATCTTCCGGGCGAGGGAAGCAATCGATAAAAAGCTGCAACCTCTGATCGAGAATTAACTGGGGAAAGACGGGTTAACTTATGGCAAATAAAGAGCAAATCTCTGCCCTGATGGATGGTGACCTGATTGACGCAGAGGTACTGAACGAGCTGGAGATGGACTCCGACTTGCAAGATACCTGGGGTCGTTACCACCTGATCGGCGATGCCATGCGGGGTGACCTGCCGGTCAATCTGCAACTGGATCTCAGTGACAGCATCATGGCTGCGCTGGAGGATGAGCCCACCATACTGGCACCCAAGCCGGTTGAGGTTCCGCCCGTGCTGCAACCTGTCGTTGCACCGGTCAAGACAGATTCCAATGTGGTTCCGTTGTTCCGCCGTGTCGGTCAGCAACTGGGTCAATATGCCATTGCGGCATCTGTGGCCGCTGCCGTTATCTTCGGGGTGCAGCAGTATCAGGGACAGGATGGCGTTCCGGCCAATCCGGTGCTCAATACCATTCCTATCGGTGGCAGTGCGGCGCCGGTGAGTGTTCACTATCCGCAACAGGATGGCGCCCGTGCCCGTCAGCAAGGGCTGACCGAACAGCAGATGCAGGAGCAGCGGGAGCGGATCAACGCCTTCCTGCGTGACCACCAGTTGCAGCAGCGCCTGTTGCAAGACAGACAGATCCAACAATAACGAATTGTCAGGGATACAAACGTGCGCCAGTCCAGCCGTATTTTGCTGGCCTCTCTCCTGCTGATCAGTGCCAAGGCCTCGGCCGACGATAAGTCGGCCGAGGCCTTGTTGCAGCAGATGCAGAGTGCCGTGCAGCAACAGAATTTCGAGTTGTCCATGGTCAAGGCCCGTCAGGGGCGTCTTGAACCGATCCGGATCAGCCATGCCGTGATCAACGGCAAGGAAGTGGCCCACCTCAGTTACCTCGACGGCAAGGCGATCGAGTATCTCCAGCGCCAGAACGAATACACCTTCTTTGAAAACAGCCACGATCCCTACACCCTGAAGGATGCCCGCTTCCCCGGCATCTGGTCGACCCTGGTGAAGATGCCGCTGGCGCAGGTGCTGGAGAGCTATGATCCTGTGCTGGCCGGTCGCAGCCGGGTCGCCGGTGTGGTGGCGCAGGTGGTGAGGCTGGTGCCTAAAGAGGCCGACAAATATGGTTTCGTGCTCTGGATTGACGAGCAGAGCCACTTGCTGCTGCGGATCGACATGGTCGAGCGGGAAGGCAATCTGGTGGAGCAGGTGCTCGGTGTCGAGCTGGATCTGCAGAGCAAACCGGCCCCCTGGCTGGTGAAGCTGGCCAACAGCAAGCAGCCTCCGGCGCTGGCGCTGGAGGATGCCTATCCGGCGCCGCAACAGCAGTTGAACTGGCAGATCACCTGGCTGCCCGATGGCTTCAAGGTGCTGTCGCAAGACCGGCACCAGCTGGTGACCACCAGTATGCCGGTGGATTACATGATGCTCTCCGACGGGCTGGTGGATCTCTCGGTCTATGTCTCCCGGGTGGATCCCAAGCAGGCGGTGCGCCAGCAGCTGATCCGCCAGGGGGCGACCTCGCTGGTGAGCTATGTCAACGAGGTGGGGGTCGAGATCACCGTGGTCGGCGAGGTGCCTGCCGAAACCGCCAAGCGCATCGCCGAGTCGGTCCAGCCGCTGGCCCGCAACGAAGCGGTGCAGTAACGGGGGCTGCGGGGTTGTCCCCCGCTTGCCGAGCGTGGCGAGTCGTGGTCAGATCCCCTGATTGTGTGAACCCGAGGTGTTGCCGTGAATGAGATGAGTGAAGAGCTGGCGACCGTGGTGGCCATTGAGGGTGACCATGCCTGGGTGGAGTGCGAGCGTCGCTCCGCCTGCAGTGGTTGTCAGCAGCAATCCAACTGCGGTACCGGCACCGTGGCCAAGGCGTTTCCCCTGAAAGCTCCCCGCTTGCGGGTCAGGCTGACCGCCGAGGTGCGGGTTGGCCAGCAAGTGAGGCTCGGTATCCCGCAGGAGAGTCTGCTGCGCGGGGCGGCGCTGGTCTATGTGCTGCCGCTTTTCTGTCTGTTGGCCGGCGCCTTGCTGGGGCAGCTCTGGCTGGCGCCGCTGCTCTCGGGCGGGGAGGGAATTACCATTCTCTGCTGCCTGCTGGGGGGCGTGCTGGGCTTTTTACTGGTTCGTTACTTTTCCAACCGCCTGGATCAGGGGCGCTACGGCCCGCAGATGCTTGGCGTGGTGGTTCCTGTCCGCATCCTCCCCTGACCGAACAGGCGCTATTTCACTGGCGCTGGCGACTAAAGAATGGCCGTCAGCCGGGTTATCCAGTAAAATCGCGCCTCCATAACTGACCTTAACCAATTTTGAGTGACTCTTGCTCGATGAAACACATTCGTAACTTTTCGATTATTGCGCACATCGACCACGGTAAATCGACCCTGTCGGACCGTCTGATCCAGACTTGCGGTGGCTTGTCCGACCGCGAGATGCAGGCTCAGGTGCTTGACTCCATGGATCTGGAGCGCGAGCGCGGCATTACCATCAAAGCACAGAGTGTGACCCTGAACTACCAGGCACAAGACGGTAACACCTACCAGCTGAACTTTATCGACACCCCGGGCCATGTGGATTTCTCCTACGAGGTCTCCCGCTCTTTGGCGGCCTGTGAAGGGGCGCTGCTGGTGGTGGATGCCGGCCAGGGGGTTGAGGCACAGACTCTGGCCAACTGCTATACCGCCATGGAAATGGATCTGGAAGTGGTGCCGGTGCTGAACAAGATTGACCTGCCGGCCGCAGAACCCGAGCGAGTTGCCGAGGAGATCGAAGACATCGTCGGTATCGACGCGGTCGATGCGGTGCGCTGCTCCGCCAAGACCGGCCTGGGTGTTGATCTGGTGCTGGAAGAGATCGTCGCCAAGATCCCGGCGCCGGAAGGTGACCCGGATGCCCCGCTGCAGGCGCTGATCATCGACTCCTGGTTCGACTCCTATCTGGGCGTTGTCTCTTTGGTGCGGATCAAGAACGGTTCCCTGAAGAAGAACGACAAGATCAAGGTGATGAGCACCGGTCAGGTGTGGGGTGTCGATCGTATCGGTATCTTCACGCCCAAGCAGGTGGATACCCAGGGTCTGGGTTGCGGCGAGGTAGGTTGGGTTGTCTGCGGTATCAAGGACATCCACGGCGCGCCGGTGGGCGATACCCTGACTCAGGCCAAGAACGGTGCCGACAAGGCGCTGGCTGGCTTCAAGAAGGTGAAGCCGCAGGTTTATGCGGGTCTGTTCCCCATCTCCAGCGATGACTACGAGTCGTTCCGTGACGCCCTCGACAAGCTCTCCCTGAACGATGCCTCCCTGTTCTTCGAACCGGAGAGCTCCACTGCGCTGGGCTTCGGCTTCCGTTGCGGCTTCCTCGGCATGCTGCACATGGAGATCATTCAGGAGCGTCTGGAGCGTGAATACGATCTGGATCTGATCACCACGGCGCCGACCGTAGTGTACGAGATCGAGCTGACCGACGGCTCCACCATCCATATCGACAGCCCGGCCCAGATGCCCGCCATCACCAGCATCAAGGAGATGCGCGAGCCGATCGCCGAGTGTCATATCCTGCTGCCGCAGGAGTACATGGGCAACGTGATCACCCTCTGTATCGAGAAGCGTGGCGTGCAGACCAACATGGTCTATCACGGCAAGCAGGTGGCACTGACCTATGAAATCCCGATGGCAGAAGTGGTGCTCGACTTCTTCGACCGCCTGAAATCCACCAGTCGCGGTTACGCCTCGCTGGATTACGGCTTCAAGCGCTTCGAAACCTCTGACATGGTCCGTCTGGACATCATGATCAACGGTGAGCGCGTCGATGCGCTGGCCATCATCACCCACAAGGAGAACGCCCAGTATCGCGGTCGCCAGGTGGTTGAGAAGATGCGCGAGCTGATCCCGCGCCAGATGTTCGACATCGCTATTCAGGCCTCCATCGGCAACCAGATCATCGCCCGCAGTACCGTCAAGGCGCTGCGTAAAGACGTGACCGCCAAGTGCTACGGTGGTGACGTGAGCCGGAAGAAAAAGCTGCTGAACAAGCAGAAAGAAGGTAAGAAGCGGATGAAGTCTGTCGGCCGTGTAGACGTGCCGCAGGAAGCCTTCCTCGCGATTCTCCACGTCGGAAAGGACTAATAATAGATGGCAAGCACGTTTTCCCTGATCCTGGTGGTGGTCTGCGCGATCACCGGTATTATCTGGTGTCTGGACAAGATGATTTGGTCCAAGCAGCGCGCCGCCAAGATTGCCGTGGCTCGTGCCCATGGCGGTGCCCACCTGGATGAGAAGACCCTGGCCAAGGTGGCCCCCGTGCCGGTCTGGATTGAACAGACCGCCGGGGTCTTCCCGGTCATCACCTTTGTGCTGATCCTGCGTTCGTTCATTTTTGAACCGTTCCAGATCCCGTCAGGTTCCATGATGCCCACCCTGCTGGTGGGCGACTTCATCCTGGTGGAAAAATTTGCCTATGGTCTGCGGGATCCGGTGACCAACACCAAGTTCCTCGAGACTGGCGAGCCCAAGCGTGGCGACGTGGTGGTGTTCAAGTATCCCCTTGAACCGCGCGTTGACTACATCAAGCGGGTGGTCGGCATGCCGGGTGATCGGGTCATCTATCGCAACAAGGAGCTGATGATCCGGCCCAAGTGCGAGGAGCAGGAAGGGAAAACGTGCCCGGGCTTCAAGAAGCTCGACGTCAAGTTTGAACAAAGAGGCGAATTTACCCAGATGGGGATCCCCCTTGACCGCTATACCGAGCAGTTGGGTGATGTCTCCCACGAGACCCTGCGCAATCCGCTGATGCCCGACATGGTTGGCCGTTACTATCGCCAGCCCGGCACCTACCCCGACGAGTGGGTGGTACCGGAAGGCCAGTATTTCGTGATGGGCGACAACCGCGACAACAGCACCGACAGCCGTTTCTGGGGCTTTGTGCCCGAGCAGAATCTGGTCGGCAAGGCGGTCGCTATCTGGATAAGTTTTGAATTCGAGCGCGAAGAAGGCTCCCTGCTGCCAAGTTGGGTACCGACAGGTGTGCGCTTCAACCGCATTGGCGGAATCAAGTAAATGAATATCAAGATGAACAGACTGCAGTCCCGTCTCGGGCATGTCTTTCAGGATCAGGAACTGCTGACCCGGGCGCTGACTCACCGCAGCGCCGGTTCCCGTCACAATGAGCGACTGGAATTTCTGGGTGACTCCATTTTGAGTCTGGTGATTGCCGATGATCTGTTCCACCGCTTCCCGCAAGCGGCGGAAGGGGATCTCAGCCGGATGCGCGCCACCCTGGTGCGCGAGAAGACCCTGGCCGAACTGGGCCGGGAGTTTGACCTCGGGGATCACCTGATCCTCGGTCCCGGCGAACTCAAGAGCGGCGGTTTTCGCCGCGAATCCATTCTGGCCGACACGGTCGAGGCGGTGATCGGTGCCGTCTATCTGGATACCAATCTTGAGACGGTGCGGACACTGCTGCTGAGCTGGTACGCCAGCCGCCTGGAAGAGATCAAGCCGGGCATCGAGCAGAAAGATCCCAAGACCCGTCTGCAAGAAATTTTGCAGGGAAGCCGCAAATCCCTGCCGACCTACACCGTGACCAACGTCAAGGGTGAGGCCCACAACCAGGAGTTCACCGTCCAGTGTGACGTGGAAGGTCTGGATGGTCCGATCAAAGGGGTCGGCACCAGCCGCCGCAAGGCCGAACAGGCCGCAGCGCAGCAAGCATTGGAAAAACTGTCATGACAGATACCACCTACTGCGGCTTTGTCGCCATCGTGGGCCGCCCGAATGTGGGCAAGTCCACCCTGCTCAACAAGCTGCTTGGCCAGAAGGTCAGCATCACCTCGAAGAAACCCCAGACCACCCGTCACCGGATTTTGGGGATCGACACCGAGGAGAACTACCAGACCATCTATGTGGATACCCCGGGTCTGCACATTGAAGAGAAACGGGCCATCAACCGCCTGATGAACCGTGCCGCCACCAGTTCGCTGGGTGATGTGGCCATGGTGGTGTTCATGGTCGACGGTACCCACTGGACCAAAGACGACGAGATGGTGCTGGGCAAGCTGCGCAATCTCAAGTGCCCGGTGGTGCTGGCGGTCAACAAGATCGACAACGTCAAAGAGAAAGAAGATCTGCTGCCCCACCTCGAGTGGCTGGGCCAACAGATGAACTTCGCCCATATTCTGCCCATCAGTGCCGAAAAGGGCACCAACGTGGAGAAGATCCGCGAGTGGGCCAAGGATCTGCTGCCGGAAAACGTCCACTTCTTCCCGGAAGATTACGTGACCGACCGCTCCTCCCGCTTTATGGCCTCCGAAATCATCCGCGAGAAGCTGATGCGCTTCACCGGTGAGGAGCTGCCCTACTCGGTGACGGTGGAGATCGAGCGCTTCAAGGTGGAAGAGAACGGCCTCTACCACATCCACGGCCTGATCCTGGTCGAGCGCGATGGCCAGAAGAAGATGGTCATCGGCAACAAGGGCGAGAAGATCAAGACCATCGGCACCGAAGCGCGCCTCGATATGGAACGTCTGTTCCAGAACAAGGTGCACCTCGAGCTGTGGGTCAAGGTCAAGTCGGGCTGGGCTGATGATGAGCGCGCCCTGCGCAGCCTCGGGTATGGCGACGACTGATTGCTGACCCCGGCTTTCGTCATCCACAGTCGGCCCTATCGGGAGACCAGCCAGCTGGTCGAGGTCTTCACCCAGGATAGTGGCCGATTTACCCTGGTGGCTCGCGGTTCTCGCGGGCCACGCTCCCCTCTCAAGGGGCTGCTGCAACCCTTTACCCTGCTCACCATCGCCTGGCGCGGCAAGGGGGATCTCAAGAACCTCACCCAGGTCGAATGCCCGGATCACTCCCTGCGTCTCGGCGGCGATCGCCTCTTCTACGGCCTCTATCTCAACGAGCTGGTCTACTACCTGCTGGAAGCGCACACCCCGTTCCCCGAAGTGTTCGATGCCTATGCCCGTGCCATCATGGCGCTGGCCGATGGCGAGACGCCGGAGCTGCCGCTGCGCCGCTTCGAGTTCCTGCTGCTGCAGGCGCTCGGTTATGCGGTGGATTTCGAATACACGGCGGACGATGAGTCGCCCATCGAGCCGACCCTGCTCTATGGCTTCGAGCGTGAATTGGGCTTTGTTGCTTGCGAGCGGGCGCCGGATCCCCGTACCCTGTTTCTCGGTGCCCACCTGCTCGCCTTTGCCGAGGGACGTTTCGATACCCCTCCCTTGCTGCAGGCGGCCAAACGTTTCAGCCGACTGGCGCTGCAACCCTATCTGGGCAAGCGCCAGTTAAAGAGCCGGGAGCTGTTTTTAAAACGCAAAGCCAGCATGCAAGGCTGACACAGATTACAGACATACGGATATTGGCGCGGTGTGATTCGCTGACCGCGCAGTCAACAGATGAAGCCTTTCAAGGAGTTCTCAATGAGTGAAATCTATCTGGGTGTGAACATCGACCATATCGCCACCCTGCGCAACGCCCGTGGCACCCAGTATCCGGATCCGGTACAGGCCGCCTTCGTGGCCGAGCAGGCCGGGGCCGATGGCATTACCGTGCATCTGCGTGAAGATCGCCGCCACATCACCGACCGCGATGTGGAGATCCTGCGCCAGACTATCCAGACCAGAATGAACCTGGAGATGGCGGTGACCGAAGAGATGATCGGCATCGCCTGCCGCATCAAGCCCCACTTCGTCTGTCTGGTGCCGGAGAAGCGCACCGAAGTGACCACCGAGGGCGGTCTGGACGTGGCCGGTCAGCTGGCCAAGGTGACTGACGCCGTGACCCGCCTCTCTGCCGTAGGTGCCCAGGTTTCGCTCTTTATCGATGCCGATCCCATCCAGATCGATGCGGCCGCCGAGAGTGGTGCCCCCTTTATCGAGATCCACACCGGCCGTTACGCCGATGCCACCACAGATGCCGAGCGCAACGCCGAGTTCAAGCGCATCGCCGCCGGTGCCTCCTATGCCGCTGGCAAGGGCTTGAAGGTCAATGCCGGCCACGGCCTGCACTACCACAACGTCAAGGCCATCGCCGCCATCCCCGAGCTCTATGAGCTCAACATCGGCCACGCCATCATCGGCCGCGCCGCCTTCGACGGTCTGGCCAAGGCCGTGAGCGACATGCGCCTGCTGATGCAGGAAGCCCGTCAGGGGATCTGATCCGCTGGATAGGTCAGCGGCCTGATAAAGGTCGCCAAAACAACAAGGGACGCCACGGCGTCCTTTGTTGTTTCTGGTCCTGTTTACCCAAGCGAAATGGGCTGGCGACTCCCGCACCGTAATAACCCAGCACAATCGGCTATAAGCAGTTGATGTCAAAAGGGTTACACTGGTTGACCCTGTGAGCTGGACGAGATTGTTATGGATCATCCCCTGTACCACCCCGATATCACCGAACTTGAACCTGTCGCCCGCGCGGCGGGGGCGGCCATCATGGCCATCTACAGCCAGCCCTTCGCGGTGGAGTACAAGAGCGACGAGAGTCCGCTGACCGCGGCCGACAAGGGGGCTCATGAGGTGATCGTTCAGGGGTTGGCACGGCTGACTCCGGATATCCCTGTGCTGTCGGAGGAGTCGGGGCCCGAGGTGATGGCGGCGCGCCACGGCTGGTCCCGTTACTGGCTGGTGGATCCCCTCGACGGCACCAAGGAGTTTGTCTCCCGCAACGGCGAGTTCACCGTCAATATCGCGCTGATTGAAGGGGGGGCGCCGCGCTGGGGGCTGGTCTATGCCCCTGTGCTGGACAAGCTCTGGTATGGCGGAAAGGGGCTCGGTGCCTGGCGCATCGCCGATGGCAAGCGCGAGCCTATCCAGACCCGGCCTCATCGTGAAGGCGAGGCGTGGCGAGTGGTGGGCAGTCGCAACCACCTGTCGCAGGAGACCCTCGATTTCTTGGCTCCTTTTGGTGAAATCGAGCTGGTCTCCATGGGCAGCTCCCTCAAGTTCTGCATCATTGCCGAGGGGGGCGCCGAGCTCTATCCACGCCTCGCACCGACCTGCGAGTGGGATACCGGCGCGGCGCAGGCGGTGCTGGAGGGGGCGGGTGGCAGCGTCACCCAACTCGATGGCTCACCCCTTGCCTACAACAAGCCCGACATCCTCAACCCCTGGTTTGTCGCCAGAGCGTGACCTTGTTGGTGCGCTGAGCATCGCGCATATCGCGCAATAAAAAGAGGCCGGAGCGGGTTGTACACCCGTTCCGGCCTCTTTGCATCTGACGCAGTTTTAAAAGACTTTCTTGAACGGCTTGATGGTCACTTTGGCATAGACGCCAGCTGCCACATAGGGATCGGCATCGGCCCAGGCTTTGGCGTCAGCCAGCGAGGCAAACTCGGCGATGACGGTGCTGCCGGTAAAGCCGGCATCGGCCGGATCCTCGGCATCGATGGCCGGGTTGGGACCCGCGGTCAGCAGGCGCCCTTCATCCTGCAGCGCTTGCAGCCGGGCCAGATGGGCAGGGCGAACCTGCTTGCGCAGTGGCAGGCTATCGGGGACATCTTCGGAGTAGATGAGATACCACATGAGAGGATCCTTTTCTGATGAGGGTTATTTTTTCAGCTGTTCTTTTTGTTCAGCCGGAATGTGGCGGTAGAGATAGACGCCGCTCAGCAGGGTAAAGACCAGCGTCATCCCCAGCAGGCCGAACACCTTGAAGTTGACCCACATCTCTTGCGGCATGTTGAACGCCACGTAGAGGTTGAGCAGGCCACAGACGGTAAAGAAGCCGACCCAGCCGAGATTGACCTTGTCCCAGACTGCATCGGGCGCTTGCAGCTCCTTGGCCAGCATCTGTTTGATCAGATTCTTGCCAAAGCCGTAGCGGCTGATGAGCAGACCCAGTGCGAACAGCACGTTGATGACAGTCACTTTCCACTTGATGAAGGTGTCATCGTGGAAGAAGACGGTGAGGCCGCCGAAGAAGCCGACCAGCAGGAAGGTAAAGAGCTGCATCTTCTCGACTTTGCGATAGCGGATCCAGCTATAGGCGAGCTGCAGACCGGTGACCACCACCAGTGCGCCGGTAGCCATGTAGATGTCGTAGAACTTGTAGACCGCGAAGAAAACGATAAGTGGAATAAATTCAATAAATTGCTTCATGTCTGGCGCCTAGTCCTCAAAGATGGCCTGCAAATTTCGCCCAGTCTACCTGCATGGCGGACAACGGCAAATGAATAAGACCGCTCATTTTTACGCCGGTTCCGCGCTGTCGCCAAACAGTTGGCGTGCAATGGAGATCCCCAGTCGCTGCTGATCGGCCAGCAGGTCGCGGATATGGCGCTCTTCAATCAGAGGGTTGAGCAGCACGGCGCGCAGCAGGGTGAGCGGTTGGGCACCGTAGCGTACCACCGCTCGTTGGGTGCGGGAGACAAAGCTGTGCCCCTCGGCCCGCTGGGCTTTTTGCAGCGCCACGTTGAAGTCGTTGATCTGCGCGTTGGCCGCTTCGTCCAGCACCTTGCCCTGCAGGTGGGGCGGAATGCAGCGGTAGGAGAGCAGGTTCATCACCGGTGCCGACATCAGCTCGAAGGCGGGATCCTGGGTGATGAGATCCGCCATCAGCCGGGCGCGGTCGTAGTTGGCCTCGATGAGATGGGCGTAACCCTGCTGGCCAAACAGCTGGAAGGCGGCATCCAGATAGAGGGCATTGGCCGGGCGGGTGCCCTCCAGGGTAAAGCGGCCCTGATCGAACGAGGTGGCGCGAATGGCGTAGGGGGCCTCCCGCTTGACCGCCATCATCAGGTCGGGCTGGCGGCAGAGCAGCATGCCGGTACCGAGCGGCACCAGCAGTTGCTTGTGGCCATCGAGGGTGACGGTATCTGCGCGCTCAATGCCGGCCAGCAGGTTTTGATAGCGGGGGGAGAAGAGGGTCGGGCCGCCCCAGGCGGCATCCACGTGGAAGTGGATCTGCTCGCGCTCGGCGATGGCCGCCAGCTCCGGCAGCGGATCGATGGAGCCAAAGTCGGTACTGCCTGCCACGCCGACCAATGCCAGTACTTTCAATTTCTGCTCTTTGCACTGGATCAGCGCCTGCTCCAGCGCAGCCAGACTGAGCCGGTTCTGCTCGTCGGTCTCAAGGCGCCAGACGCTGCGGGCGCCCAGTCCCAGCAGATCCATCCCCTTGTCGAAGGAGTAGTGCATCAGCCGGGAGCCCAGAATGACGGCGCCGCGATAGCCCTGCTCATAGAGGGCGAACAGGTTGTCGCCGCAGGCGCGGTTGCGGGCCAGCCACAGCGCCGTGACGTTGGCGATGGTACCGCCGCTGGTCATGACGCCGAGGGCGGCATCCTTGGCATGCATCTGCTCGCCGTAGAAGGCATCGTCCCTGCCATAGATGAGGCGGTGCAGCTTGGCCAGCACCTCCCGCTCCAGAAAGCTGAGCAGGCGGGAGGACTCCATCTTCATCGGATTCTGGTTGAGCATCACCAGCAGGCGCGACAGCTCGGCGGTATAGGCCGGCAGTGGCGCCGTCATGTGGCCCATGTAGCGTGGCGAGGTGAGGTGAGAGGCGCCGGGCACCAGAGTGGCCAGCCGCGCCAGATACTCCTCGATGGAGAGGCCGACCGCAGGCATGCGTGACTGATCGAGCTGATGGGTGAACTGGTCGCGCTGGTAGGGGGCCTGACTGTCATCCGAGTGGTGAAAATGTGCCAGCATGGCGCTCATTGCGTCGCCAAAGGCTGCATCCGGTTGTGTAAACAGCTCAGTCAACTTCATCAGGTTCTCCAGACCAGGTCACCGGGGTAGGTGTCTATGCCGCTTGTCTCGGGCATCGGCGGCAGAGCATACACCAAAGGTTGGCAGGTGGCAGCCACTCCATTTTTTAAGCGAACACTTGTACTCTGAAATGGTGCTGGGTAGAGTGAGCCACAGTTATTGTGGAGTCGATGTTATGAGTGGTGTGATGGATTACTCCCCCCGGGAGGAGCTGGCAAACCGGCTGAGTCACGGTGCGGGATTGTTGCTGGGGATTGTCGGGCTGGTGCTGTTGCTCATCAAGGGATGGGGGCAGGGCACGCAGGCGCTGGTGAGCTACAGCCTTTATGGCGGCAGTCTGGTGCTGCTCTATCTCGCCTCGACCCTCTATCACAGCATGGCGGAAGGGCGGGCCAGACGTTGGTGCAAGGTGTTTGATCACTGCGCCATCTATCTGCTGATTGCCGGCACCTATACCCCCTTCCTGCTGGTGGCGCTCGATACGCCGCTGGCGAAGGGGTTGATGGTGGTGATCTGGGCCCTGGCGCTGGCTGGCGTGGTGTTCAAGCTGGTGTTTATCAACCGCTTCAAGAAGTTGTCGCTCTTTACCTACCTGATGCTGGGCTGGCTGTCGCTGGTGGTCATCTACCAGCTCTACATCCATCTGGCCGGTGAGGGGCTGCTGCTGCTCGGGCTTGGCGGCCTTATCTACAGCCTCGGGGTCATCTTCTATGTGGCCAAGCAGATCCCCTATAACCACGCCATCTGGCATCTCTTTGTGCTGGGTGGCAGCGTTTGTCACTTTATGGCCATTTACGGCTACGTCGCCTAACGTCGTGCAACTAGCCCTTAATTGGTATTTTTAGCGCGTAAAAGGATAAATTCGTGCGGTATCACACAGTTGGCATCAGCGTTTGCTGACAAGCTAGGGCCAGTTCAATTCGCAAAGGATGCACGAAATGAGTGAAATCGCGCTTTCCATCAGCATGTTGTCGCTGGTGGCAGTGCTAGGACTCTGGCTGGGAAACTGGCGAGTCTATGGCGTTGGGTTAGGGATAGGGGGGGTGCTGTTCGGCGGCATCATAGTGGGTCACTTTGCAGGCGCCTCCGATCTCGCGCTGGATGCACAAACGCTTCACTTTATTCAAGAATTTGGCCTGATCCTGTTTGTCTATACCATCGGCATCCAGGTCGGTCCGGGTTTCTTCTCGTCACTGCGCAGTTCGGGTCTCAAGCTCAATGCGTTTGCCGCCTTGCTGGTCATCCTTGGTTGCGTGGTGGCGGCTGCGCTGCACCAACTGTTTGATGTACCGCTACCGGTGATCCTCGGCGTATTTTCCGGTGCGGTCACCAATACACCGTCACTCGGTGCGGGCCAGCAGATCCTGGCCGAGCTGGGCGCTGCGCCCGGTTCGACCGGTTTGATGGGGATGGGCTATGCAGTTGCCTATCCATTCGGCATCTGTGGCATTTTGCTCACCATGTGGCTGGTTCGGGTGTTCTTTCGCATCAAGATCGACGATGAAGCCGCCCAGTTCGAGCTACAAACCGGTAAAACCAAGGAGAGCTTGCAGACCATCAACATCGCGGTGCGCAACCCCAACATGCACGGCCTGATGCTGAGCGAGATCCCGAGTCTCGACGAGTCTGATGTCATCTGTTCACGGCTCAAGCGTGGCGACGAGCTGATGGTGCCACGGCCGGAATCCCGTATCGAACTGGGTGACTTGCTGCACCTGGTCGGTGAGCGTCACGCGCTGCACAAGGTGTTGCTGGTGTTGGGGGAGGAGGTGGAGACCTCGCTCTCGACCCGGGGCACCGATCTGCGCGTCGAGCGGGTGGTGGTAACCAACGAGCAGGTTCTGGGCAAGAAGATCCGCGATCTTGATATCAAACAGCGCTATGACGTGGTGATCTCCCGTCTCAACCGCGCCGGTATCGAGCTGGTGCCGACCAGTCAGACCAGCCTGCAGTTTGGTGACATCCTCAACCTGGTTGGCCGTCTCGACGCCATCGAAGCGGTCACCAATGTGGTCGGCAACGTGCAGCAAAAACTGCAACAGGTGCAGATGTTGCCGGTATTTATCGGGATTGGCCTTGGCGTATTGCTCGGCTCCATCCCCTTCTATCTGCCCGGTTTCCCGGCCGCCCTCAAATTGGGTCTGGCGGGTGGGCCGCTGGTGGTGGCGCTGATCCTGTCGCGGATCGGCAGCATCGGCAAGCTCTACTGGTTCATGCCCCCCAGTGCCAACCTGGCGCTGCGCGAAATTGGCATCGTGTTGTTTCTGGCGGTAGTGGGCTTCAAGTCGGGGGCGGGTTTCGTCGATACCCTGATCAACGGTGATGGCCCGGCCTGGATGCTCTACGGCATGGCGATCACCCTGATCCCGCTGCTGGTGGTCGGTGTGCTGGCGCGCCTCTACGGCAAGATGAACTATCTGACCCTGTGCGGCTTGCTGGCCGGCTCCATGACTGATCCTCCCGCGCTGGCCTTTGCCAACGCCATGCACCCGACCAGTGGCGCCAGTGCGCTCTCATACGCCACTGTCTACCCGCTGGTGATGTTCCTGCGGATCATCTCGCCACAGCTGCTGGCTATCATCCTCTGGGCGGGAGCCTAGGGTTAATCCTGACGGGAGCATGCCTTGTCATGCTCCCGTCATCATTCTGTAATTTATTGATAATTTTGGTTTTTACCATTCTCGCAACCTCGTTTTACACACTTCTGTCTGGCTGAACAGTTCAGCCTCAAATCGGTCTATCCTTTCGAATTTTCGAGCTGGTTATTTTTCCCCTCAGTCTGCAAAGTAGGCTGTGGCTTATTGCATTCAAATCAGGATTCAGGAGAGAACATGATCACCAATGCCGTTACCTTGGAACAGGGCGTAACCGTAACCCAACTTAAAGGACAAATTTATCTGGTTGCCGCAGATGGCAGCCGGAAGCTGTTGGCTGAAGGTGATGTGCTGCCGAAAGGGGCGGTGATCATGTCGCCGGATGGCGCCAGTTTCATGGGCGGCGGACAGTCGTTCAATGTGCAACCAGCCAGCGAGCAGAGTGAGCCTGCCGAAGAGGGGGATGCTCCCCAGCTGGCGCAAAACGGCGCTGCAGGTACTCCTGATGATATCAATGCCCTGCAACAGGCGATCTTGGGTGGCGCGGACCCGACCCAGGCCTTTGAAGCCTCCGCAGCTGGCGGCGCACCTGCTGCTGGCGGTGGCGGTATCGGTGGTGTTGCCGGCTCCAGTGGTAACGGCGGTTTTGTCACCATCGATCGTACCGGTGATGCAACCATTGCTGAAGCCACTTTCGATACCACCTACAACACCAATGGCGAGCCACCGCTTGGTGCTGCTGGCGAAGATGAAGTATTTGACCTGACTCCGCCCACCATTTCCGTGGTTGCGCCAGATAACACCAATGACACCACTCCGACCCTGACCGGAACCACGGATGCTCCCGTTGGCAGCATCGTCACCCTGCTGGTCACCGATGCAAACGGTAATCAACAAACCCTGACCGCTATCGTCACACCCGCTGGCACCTTCACCGTGGATGTGGTGACCCCCTTGGCCGAGGGTTCTTATACCGTTACAGCCACAGTGACCGATCCTGCGGGGAATACAGGAACTGCAACCGATGATGGTAGCGTTGACAGTACCGCGCCCTCCGCTCCACAAGTCGAAATCCTGGATGGGGCAGATAATGTCATCTCCGCTAATGAGCGTGAAACCGGAGTGGGTGTCATTATCCGTTTACCGGGTGATGCCAAGGTCGGTGATCGTCTCGATGTTGACTGGAATAGTGATGGAGTGCCTGATTCCAGCAAGATTCTGACAGCCGATGATATCGGCCGTACTCAGGTTACTTTGACCATTCCCACCACGGATCTGCCTGTCAATGGCCCGATCACGGTGGATGCCACTCTGACCGACCCAGTGGGTAACACCTCACCCAAGGGAACCGACAACAGCGTGGTGAATGCAGCCCCCCTGCCAGGCAACGACCAGTTCAGCGTGGAGGAGGACGGCACCGTCACCATTAATGTGCTTGGCAACGACACAGACGCGGATGGTGATCGCCTCACTATTACCTCCATCAATGGCCAAGCCATTGCCGAAGGCGGCACAGTAGCGATCAGTAATGGTTCCGTCACCTTGAGTAATGGCCAGCTGATCTTTACGCCAGCCCCTGATTTCAATGGTGATATCTCTTTTGAATACACCATTACCGATGGTGTGAACAGCTCGACAGGCGGTGTTACCGGAACTGTTACCCCCGTCAATGATGCAGCCATCATCACGGGTGACGACATCGGTGCTGTGACTGAAGATGCCAGCCCAGATGTACTGACCGATACCGGCGTGCTGACCGTGACCGACGTGGACGGCGCCGACGAGGTGGCGTTCAAGACCGATGCGGCCAGCATCACCGCGAGTCCGGATGCACTGGGCAGCCTGAGCATCACGGCTGACGGCACCTGGACCTACAACGTCGACAACAGCCTGGTGCAGTACCTGGGCAAAGGCGAGACCAAGCAAGAGACCTTCACCGTGCAGAGTGTCGATGGCACACCGCACACGGTGACCATCATCATCACCGGGGTGAACGACGGCTCGGTGCAGATCAGCGGCAGCGATGACGCGGGCGCGGTGACCGAAGACCTGAACGTCTCGAGCACAGGCCTGCTGAGCGACAGCGGCCAGCTGAAGATCAGCGACGTGGACGGCGCGGATGAAGTGGCGTTCAAGACCGACCCGGCCAGCATCACCGCGAGCCCGGATGCACTGGGCAGCCTGAGCATCACGGCTGACGGCACCTGGACCTACAACG
>OEQV01000089.1_pt1 | contig 27717 bp, 21 predicted proteins | sample 1539821 | NCBI WGS metagenome assembly OEQV01 (sample SAMEA3891244, study PRJEB23780) | metagenome | biome: terrestrial biome; feature: animal house; material: water of meat washing | place: Italy | collected 2015-05-12 | reverse complement strand
CGAGAAACGGGCAAACCTGCCAGCCATAGAGACAAAATAGTGACAGGGTTACCCCGTAGTGCAGGGCGCAGCGCCCCGTGATCCTCTGCATATTCCCACCCATGTTGCTGGTTATTGTTATGTCGGCGGGAGGCCCGCCATTACAGGCGCCGCAGCAGCAGGCTACCGATGGAGTAGCCAGCGCCAAATGAGCAAAGTACGCCGCGGGCCCCCGCAGGAAGGTCGCGATTGTACAGATGAAACGCGATGATGGAACCCGCCGAGCTGGTATTACCATAGCTATCAAGAATGACCGGCGCCTCCTGCTGGCTGGCATCGTGGCCCAGCAGCTTGCGACCGATGAACTGGTTCATGGTGAGGTTGGCCTGATGGAGCCAGAGCCGGTTCAGGCTCTCGGCGGGCCAGCCCTGCTCATCGAGCTGGTTGGCTATCTGGTCGCACACCAGCGGCAACACCTCCTTGAACACCTTGCGCCCCTGCTGGCGAAACAGCTTGTCGTCGCTGTAGCGGGTACGCGGGCTCAGCCGGTTCAAAAAGCCGAAGTTGTTGCGGATGTTGTTGGAGTACTGGGTCACCAGCTTGCTGGCCACCAGTTGCCACGGATTGGCCACCTTGCAATCGGCCTCCCGCTCCAGCAGCACCGCGGTGCAGGCATCGCCGAAGATAAAGTGACTATCACGATCGCGAAAATTGAGGTGCCCAGAGCAGATCTCGGGATTCACCACCAGGGCCAGTCTGGCGGTGCCGGCCGCCAGCAGATCCGCCGCCGTCTTGATGCCGAAGGTGGCGGAGGAGCAGGCCACGTTCATGTCAAAGGCCATGCCGCTCGCCCCCAGATAGTGCTGCAGCTCGATGGCCAGCGCCGGATAGGGGCGCGGCATGTTGGAGGCGGCCACGATCACCAGATCGATCTCGCCGGGCTCGCGACCGGCGGCGATCAGCGCCTGCTCGGCGGCGGCCACCGCCATCTCCACCATGATGGAGGGCATCTCATCGGGCCGCTCCGCCAGCAGCGGCTGCATGATGTCGGGGTTGAGCACCCCTTCGCGGCTCACCAGATAACGGCTCTTGATGCCGGAGGCCTTCTCGATGAACTCGCAGCTGGAGTGCTGCTTGGCGGGGAGCTGGCCGGCGTCGATGGCGGAGGCGTTCTCCTCGTTGTAGAGATCCACATACTGGTTGAAGGCGGCCACCAGCTCTTCATTGCTGACGGCAAAGGGTGGGGTATAGAGGCCTGAGCCACTGATCACGATAGAGGTCATCTTTGCTCCTCGCCGGGTGCGTTCCCGGCTTGTCGGTTTATAGGGTAGAGAGGGTTACAGCTGGTCGATCGCCGCAGCGAGACCCGCCAGGGTCAGCGGATGCATCCGTCCGCCAACCACGTCATTCATCAGTTTGATGGAGGGATGCCAGAGCCACTCCCGCCGCGGGGTGGGGTTGATCCACACCAGTTTGGGAAAGTGCTGCTGCAAGCGGGTAAGCCACACCTGACCCGACTCCTCGTTCCACTGCTCGACACTGCCGCCCGGCCAGGTGATCTCGTAGGGGCCCATGGTGGCATCCCCCACCAGGATCACCCGGTAGTCGCTGCCGTAGGTGCGCAGCAGCCGCAGGGTATCGAACCGCTCCTCAAAGCGGCGGGCGTTATCCTTCCAGACGAAGTCGTAGAGGCAGTTGTGAAAATAGAAGTACTCCAGATGCTTGAACTCGTGGCGCAGGGCGGAGAAGAGGCGCTGCACCTCGGCCACGTGGGCATCCATGGAGCCCCCCACATCGAAGAAAACCAATAGCTTCACCCCGTTGTGGCGCTCGGGCCGCAGCTTCACATCGAGCCAGCCCTGGCGGGCAGAACTTTTTATGGTGTCGTCGAGATCCAGCTCGTCGGGATTGCCTTTGCGCACCCAGCGTCTGAGCTTGCGCAGTGCCAGCTGGATGGCGCGCTGGCCGAGCGGTGAGTCGTCGCTGAAGTTGCGATAGTGACGGGCCTCCCACACCTTGGCCGCCTTGCCGTGCTGCCCCTCTCCACCCATGCGCACCCCCTCGGGGTGAAAACCGCCGTGGCCAAACGGGCTGCTGCCACCGGTTCCCACCCACTTGTTGCCACCGGCGTGGCGCTCTTTCTGCTCGCTTAACCGCTGGTTGAGGGTCTCCAGCAGCTTGTCGAGTCCGCCGAGGGATTTGAGTAAAGCTTTCTCCTCTGGGCTCAACAGCCGTTCGAACTCCTTGCGCAGCCACTCCTCGGGCAGGCTCTCCGGCAGCAGGGGAATGGCGTCCAGCCCCTCGTAGTATTCGGCGAAGGCGCGATCGAAGCGATCGTAGTGGGCCTCGTCTTTTACCAGCAGGCAGCGGGAGAGCTGGTAGAACTCGTCCATATCGACAGCGACCAGCCGGGCTGCCAGTGCGGCGTGCAAGTCCAGCAGCTCGCGCAGGCTGCAGGGGAGCTTGTGGCGGCGCAGGTGGGTAAAAAAGTCGATCAGCATGGGTCAGCTGCCGCGCCGGGCCAGAAAGGCGAGCTTCTCGAAGAGATGCAGATCCTGCTCGGTCTTGAGCAGGGCGCCATATAGCGCAGGCACCAGCTTGCCGGGCTCGCGGGCGCGCATCGCCTCGGGGGCGATATCGTCGGCCAAGAGCAGGCGGATCCAGTCCAGCAGCTCCGAGGTGGAGGGCTTCTTGCGCAGCCCCTCTACCTCGCGCAGCTCGAAGAAGAGATCCATCGCCTCGCCAAGCAGGCTCTCCTTGAGGTCGGGGTAGTGGAGTTTGACGATGGCCTGCATCTCGGCCTTGTCGGGGAAGCGGATGTAGTGGAAGAAACAGCGGCGCAGGAAGGCATCCGGCAGCTCTTTTTCGTTGTTGGAGGTGATGATGACCACCGGCCGCTGGCGCGCCTTGACTCGCTCGCCGGTCTCGTAGACGTCGAACTCCATCCGATCCAGCTCCAGCAGCAGATCGTTGGGGAATTCGATGTCGGCCTTGTCGATCTCGTCGATCAGCAGCACAGGTCGCTGCTCGGCGCTGAAGGCCTGCCACAACTTGCCTTTACGAATGTAGTGGCTGATATCGGCCACTCTGGGGTCGCCGAGCTGGGAGTCCCGCAGCCGGGCCACCGCATCATATTCGTAGAGTCCCTGTTGGGCCTTGGTGGTGGACTTGATATGCCAGGCAATGAGATCGGTGCCGAGATGGTCGGCGACCGCTTCCGCCAGCACCGTCTTGCCGGTGCCCGGCTCCCCTTTGATCAGCAGCGGTTTTTCGAGGGTGATGGCGGCATTGACCGCCATCTTCAATGCATCGGAGGCGAGATACTGGCTGCTTCCTGAAAATCCCATAACGTCGGTTCCTTTGACGATTGGCGCCCGGAGTCAGGGGCCAGAGAGAATAAGCTCTATATGTTGTAATACCATATGGTTATAACGAATAGTCACTTCTCATTCAGAAACCACAGGGTAATCTTGTTTCATCGTCGTAACAAACACAGGGATAGCACCATGAGCAAAATTTTTGAGGACAACAGCCAGACTATCGGTCACACCCCGCTGGTTCGTCTCAACCGTGTTACCAAAGGCCGCGTGCTGGCCAAGATCGAGAGCCGTAACCCCAGCTTCAGCGTCAAGTGCCGGATCGGTGCCAACCTGATCTGGGATGCCGAGAAGCGCGGCATCCTGACCAAGGGTAAGGAGATCATCGAGCCCACCAGCGGCAACACGGGTATTGCTCTGGCCTTTGTCGCGGCAGCTCGCGGCTATCCCATCACCCTGACCATGCCGGCCACCATGAGCCTGGAGCGCCGCAAGCTGCTCAAGGCGCTCGGTGCCAATCTGGTGCTGACCGAAGGGCCGCTCGGCATGAAGGGGGCCATTGCCAAGGCCAACGAGATCCTCGAATCCGAGCCGGGCAAGTATGTGTTGCTGCAACAGTTTGAAAACCCGGCCAACCCGGAGATCCACGAAAAGACCACCGGCCCCGAGATTTGGGATGCCACTGACGGCGAAGTGGATGTGTTCGTGGCCGGGGTCGGTACCGGCGGCACCATTACCGGTGTCTCCCGCTATCTGAAGCAGACTAAAGGCAAGGCGGTGGTCTCTGTCGCGGTCGAACCGGCCGAGTCGCCGGTCATCAGCCAGAAGCTGGCCGGGGAAGAGATCAAACCGGGCCCCCACAAGATCCAGGGGATCGGCGCCGGCTTTATCCCGGGCAACCTCGACCTCTCCCTCATCGATCGGGTGGAGAAGGTGACCAGTGACGAAGCCATCGAGATGGCTCGCCGCCTGATGGAGGAGGAGGGGATCCTGGCCGGTATCAGCTCCGGTGCTGCGGTGGTGGCTGCCAGCCGTCTGGCCGAGCTGCCGGAATTTGCGGGCAAAACCATAGTGGTCATCCTGCCGAGTGCGGCGGAGCGTTACCTCTCCAGCGCCCTGTTTGCCGGGGTGTTCAGCGAGCAGGAACTGCAGCAGTAACTGATCGGAATCTTTCAAAACAGCGGCGCTCCCAGGAGCGCCGCTTCTTTATGGGCTAGACTCAACCCCTGTTAGTGTCACTTGATCCTTATTTTTTGGGGTAAAATAACAAGTTCCGGAGTGAGAAAAAAAGCAGACATTCCGCTGTAAATCTCATATCCTGTGCGGCGTCACGCGGTGTTTGCTGGCTGGGTATCACAAAGTAACAAAGTGTTATTTTTCGTTATAAAATAATTTCAGGCCAGTCCTGATGCGGCTTGTAGCCCAATAACTGAAAATTGCCAACCAGCGCGCCGATTACTGCACAGAAACTTGACCTGGATTAAACCATTGCGGGTCTGCTTTCGTTACTTTACAACATATCCATACTGACACGGTGGGTCAGGTTGCTTCAAAAACGACCAATCCACCAAAAAATATCAATAATATGGGGTGAAACCATGTACGAGAAGTCTGTTGTTATTACTGCTGAAAACGGCCTGCACACCCGTCCGGCAGCTCAGTTCGTGAAAGAAGCCAAAGAATTCCAAAGCGAGATCACTGTGGTCTCCGGTGGCAAGTCCGCCAGCGCCAAGAGCCTGTTCAAGCTGCAGACCCTGGGCCTGACCAAGGGTACCAACGTAACTATCCAGGCTGACGGCCCGGATGCTCAACAAGCTGTTGAGAAGCTGGTTGCCCTGATGGACGAGCTGGAGTAATCCAGCTTTATTCCTCCCCCACAGTCGTTTTAATAGGAAGGATTATGATATCTGGCATTCTTGCGTCCCCCGGTATCGCATTCGGTAAGGCGCTTCTTCTTAAAGAAGATGAAATCGTTATCAATCAGGGCAAAATCTCTGCTGACCAGATTGATGCCGAGATCAACCGTTTCCTCGAAGCTCGTACCAAGTCAGCTACCCAGCTGGAAGCCATCAAAGAGATGGCCGGTCGCACCTTCGGTGAGGAAAAAGAGGCCATCTTCGAAGGCCACATCATGCTGCTCGAAGATGAGGAGCTGGAAGGGGATATCAGATCCTTCATCAAAGAGAACAAGGCTTCCGCTGACAAAGCCATCTATGAGGTGATCGAACAGTACGCCAAGATGATGGCCGAGCTGGATGACCCTTATCTGCGCGAACGCGCTACCGACTTCCGTGACATCGGTACCCGTCTGGTCAAGAACGTACTGGGCATCGCCGTTGTCAACCTGAGCACCATCGACGAAGAGGTGATCCTGGTCGCCAAAGACCTGACCCCGTCTGAAACCGCTCAGATCAACCTGAAATATGTGCTGGGTTTCGTTACCGACATCGGTGGCCGTACCTCTCACACCTCCATCATGGCCCGCTCCCTGGAGCTGCCGGCCGTGGTAGGCACCAACGACATCACCGAGCGCGTCAAGAACGGTGACATGCTGGTGCTGGATGCGATCAACAACCAGATCATCATCAATCCGACCGCTGAACAGCTGACCGAAGCCAAGAAGTTCCAGGCTCAGTTCCAGGCCGAGAAAGATGAGCTGGCCAAGCTGAAAGATCTGCCTGCCATCACGCTGGATGGTCACCAGGTCGAAGTGTGCGCCAACATCGGTACCGTCAAGGATACCGAAGGTGCCATCCGCAATGGCGCCGAAGGCGTGGGTCTGTACCGTACCGAGTTCCTGTTCATGGACCGTGACGCGCTGCCGACCGAAGACGAGCAGTTCAAAGCCTACAAAGAAGTGGCCGAAGCGATGCCGGATCAGCCGATCATCGTGCGTACCATGGACATTGGCGGCGACAAAGAGCTGCCGTACATGAATTTCCCGAAAGAGATGAACCCCTTCCTGGGCTGGCGTGCCGTGCGTATTTTCTTCGACCGCGAAGACATCATGCACGCTCAGCTGCGGGCCATTCTGCGCGCCTCTGCCTTCGGCAAACTGCGCATCATGTTCCCGATGATCATCTCTGTCGAAGAGTTCCGTAGCCTGAAAGCTACCGTAGAGACGCTGAAAGCCGAACTGCGTGCCGAAGGCAAAGCCTTTGATGAATCCATCGAAGTGGGTATCATGATCGAGACCCCGGCCGCTGCCGTGATGGCTCATCATCTGGCCAAGGAAGTGGATTTCTTCAGTATCGGTACCAACGACCTGACCCAGTACACCCTGGCTGTCGATCGTGGTAACGAGATGATCTCCGCCATGTACAACCCGCTGTCACCCTCCGTCCTGACCCTGATCAAGATGGTTATCGATGCGTCCCACGCCGAAGGCAAGTGGACCGGTATGTGTGGTGAACTGGCTGGTGACGAGCGCGCCACCCTGCTGCTGCTGGGTATGGGTCTGGATGAGTTCTCCATGAGCGCCATCTCTGTACCGCGTATCAAGAAGCTTATCCGCAACACCAACTTCGAAGATGTGAAGGCAATGGCTGATCAAGCACTGAGCTTTGCCACCGCCGCTGAAATCGAAGCATGCGTAGATAACTTTATTAAGCAGAAGGCAGTCTGCTAAGATCGGCTGCAAACAGCGACAAATCATCTCTAGGAGCTTTATATGGGTCTGTTTGATAAACTGAAGAAACTGGTTTCCGACGATAGCTCTGACACCGGCGGCATCGAAATCTTTGCTCCGCTGTCTGGCGAAATCGTGCCGATCGAAGATGTGCCTGACGTTGTCTTCGCCGAGAAGATCGTTGGTGACGGTATCGCCATCAAGCCGGCTGGCAACAAGATGGTTGCGCCGTGCGATGGTACCATCGGCAAGATTTTCGAGACCAACCACGCGTTCTCTCTGGAATCCGACTCCGGTATCGAGCTGTTCGTTCACTTCGGTATCGACACCGTTGAACTGAAAGGCGAAGGCTTCAAGCGTATCGCTCAGGAAGGTCAACAGGTCAAGCGTGGCGACACCATCATCGAGTTCGATCTGGCCGTTCTGGAAGCGAAAGCCAAGTCTACCCTGACTCCGGTTGTCATCTCCAACATGGACGAGATCAAAGAGCTGATCAAAATGACGGGTGCCGTGACTGTGGGCGAGACCCCGGTTATCCGTATCAAGAAGTAATGCCCGGCTGGCTCACGCCAGTTGCGCAGTAAAAAACCGAAGCCTTGTGCTTCGGTTTTTTTATGGCCGCGTGTCGGCTTCCCCTTCTGGTCACCAGGCTATTGTGCCGAGATGACAACCCGGTTACGGCCCTGATCCTTGGCCTGATAAAGGGCCCGGTCGGCCATCATCAGCAGGTAGTCGATGCCCTCTTGCCCCTTCATGCTGGCACACCCCAGGCTGATGGTGAGGGAGAGCTGATCCCCCTGCCACGGCACACGGGTGGTACTGACATGCTGGCGCAGCTGTTCGGCGCGCCGTGCCGCCTGTTCAATATCGCAACCAGGCAGGATCAGCAGAAACTCCTCCCCGCCCCAACGGGCCAGACTCTCCCCCGGCAACAGCTGGCTCGCCATGGCGTGGGCGACGGCGCAGAGCGCGGCATCGCCCGCAGGGTGGCCGTAGCGGTCATTGACCTGCTTGAAATGGTCGATATCTCCCAACACCACCGAGAGGGGCTCACCCTGCAACCAAAGGGCCTGCAACTGTTGCTGGGCGCCGCGCCGGTTGGTCAGTTCGGTGAGCGGATCGGTGCAGGAGAGGCGGCTCACCTCTTCCACCATGCACTGCAGGTCGTGGATATCGCGAAAGGTGACGATATGGCCATCCGGGATGGCATCGGCTCCCAGCTGGGCAGTGACGATAAACCAGCGCGACTGACCGCTCTTGCAGCGGATCAGCGCAGGCATCTCGGCGACCTCCAGCCCTTGCGACAAGCTCTGTTCCACCTGGGAGTGCCAGGAGTCGATGATGGTGCGGCGATACCCTTCATCCGGGTAGGCGACCTGAAACCAGGAGGCCATGTCCGGCAGATCGTCAAGGTTGTAGCCCAGCTGCTCAATGAAGGCTTTATTCAGGAAGCGGTGGCGCCGCTGCGGGATCATGTCGGGCGAGCGGCCATCGTGACGGGCAATGGATTCTGACACCAGAATAGGCAGCGGGATCACATCGAAGGAGCGAAACAGGATCTGTTGCAGTTCTCGGTCATTCATAGGAAAAGCGGCTCCACGATGCATCTTTTACATGCTTTACCATAGGTCAGACCTGTTTGGTGGTAAACCGATTTATAGCGGTTCCGCCGCCGGTTTTTCAGCCAAAGGCAAAGGCGAGAAAATGGCGGAGTTGTGTGCCGTGACCGTATCGGGTGAAAGCAGGGCAGGCTGAGGAGAAGCGGCGGGGCAAAAGGGTCAAAAAAACCCACATGGTCAGGCACATGTGGGTCGGGAAAAACCAGACAGGGTAAAACAGACACTCCCTGTGTCGGTCATCTTCAGCTCAGGTGGAGGTGGTCCATCTGCTGGAGCTTTTCGGGCCAGGGCCCCTGCTGGTGGTCACCAAATCTTCACACGCTCGGAAGGTGGCAGATAGAGCTTGTCTCCCGGCTTGATGGCAAAGGCGCGATAGAAGGCCGGCATATTCGCGACGACGCCATTGACCCGGTACTCCAGCGGCGAGTGGGGATCTGTCTTGAGCAGAACGGCAGCGAGCTCGGGCCGGTACTTCCCTTTCCACACCTGCGCCCAGCCGATAAAGAAACGCTGCTCGGCAGTGAAGCCATCGAGCACCGCTGGCAGGCGGTTGCCCAGGGCGAGCTGGTACGCCTTGTGGGCGATGGTCAGGCCGCCGAGATCGCCGATGTTCTCGCCAAGGGTCAGCTGGCCGTTGACATGCTCCCCCTTGATGGGCTCGAAACGGTCGTACTGTTTCGCCAGTTTTTGCGCTCTGGCGGTGAACTCCTTGAGATCGGCCGGAGCCCACCAGTTGTGCAAGGCACCGTTGCCATCGAATTTGGCCCCCTGATCATCGAAACCATGGCTCAACTCGTGACCGATGACCGCGCCGATGGCGCCATAGTTGACCGCATCATCCGCCTTCAGATCGAAGTAGGGCGGTTGCAGTATGGCGGCCGGGAAGACGATCTCGTTGTTGCTCGGGTTGTAGTAGGCGTTCACCGTCTGCGGATTGTCGAACCACTCCTCCCGATCCACCGGTTGATGGAGGCGGGCAAGGTGCTCGTTGTAACGCACCGTGGCCGCGCGCTGGGCATTGCCGACCAGATCATCGGGACGGATCTCGATTGCGCTGTAATCCTGCCACTGGTCGGGATAGCCGATCTTGACCCGTACCTTCTCCAGTTTCGCCAGCGCCTGCTGTTTGGTCGGGGCAGACATCCAGTCGAGCCCACCGATCTCCTGGCGATAGGCGGCGATCAGATTGCGCACCATGGTCGCCATCTGTGCCTTGGCTTCGGCCGGGAAGTAGCGCTCCACGTAGAGTTTGCCCACCGCCTGACCCAGATAGTCGTCCAGCACCTCCATGGCCTGCTTCCAGGGCTCCCGCTGCCGGGGGATGCCGCTCAGGGTCGTACCGTAGAAAGCGAAGTGCAGGGCATTGCTCTGGCTGTCGAGATAGGGCGCATAAGTGCGTAGCAGATGGAACAGGCAGTAGGATTGCCACTGCGCGATGCTGGTCTCCTGCATCACGGCGGCCAGCTTCTCCAGATAGTCCGGCTCACTGACGATGATCTCCGTTTCCCCGGCGATACCGGCCTCTGTCAGGTAGCGTTGCCAATCCAGGGTGGGCAGCAACTGACTGAGGCGGGCGATGGGCAGTTTGTTGTAGGTGAGGTTGTCATCCCGCAGCTTGACTCTGTCCCACTGCAGGCTGGCGAGGCGGGTCTCCAGCGCCAGAATGCGATGGGCCTGTTCGCTCGCCCCCTCGACGCCGGCATGGTTGAGCAGGGCGGTAATGAACTGCTCGTAGCTGGCCCGCAGTGCCTTGCTGGCGGCATCTGCTTTCAGGTAGTAGTCCCGATCCGGCAGACCGAGGCCGGATTGCTGCAGGTAGATCCCGTAGCTGTCAGGCTGCTTCTTGTCGGCCATGAACCCGATACCAAAGGGAGCGCCGCCCCCCAGCTTGTTAACACGGGCAAAGTAGGTGGCCAGCGAGGCGCCATCATGGATGGCCATGATCTCGTCGCGCAGTGGCTGAATGGGGGTCAGCCCTTTGGCATCCCGTCCGGCCTGATCCAGATAGCTGGCGTAGAGGTCGGCTATCTGCTGGCGAGGGGTTCCGGCTTGTTGCGGGCGCTTGAGCAGCTCCTCCAGCAACACCTTGCGATCCTCCAGCGACTTGTCCGCCAACAGATTGCCGATGGTCTGCCCCGGCATGTCATCCGGTATTTGGGTCTGGGCCAGCCAGTTGCCGTTGACGTGGCGAAACAGATCGTCCGCCGCGCGCACGCTGTTATCCATGCTGGCCAGATCCACCCCGGAGTGGCCGCTGGCGGCACCGGCGCATGGGGCCAGGCCAAGCAGGGCCAGCGCAATGAGGCTGGCGATCATGCTGCGTTGCTGTTTCATCGTGTGTGTCCTGTATGGGGTGAATTGGCTGTACCCGATGGTCAATCAGCTGCGAACGACCGAGAGGAAGCGACCGTCGTGATTGAAGGTGCAGGTAAAGTCGACCGCATCATCGTCGGTCTCGTACTGGCCATAGACCTTGTATCTGTGGCCACTCTCTTCTGCCGACTCGGTGGTGATATCGCGCGGGGAGACATGGAATTTGCTGGCTGCTTCCCCCGAGCAGTAACGGGGCATCTTGCTGGTGGCCATATGCTGGTCATCGCTATCGTCATGCTGGCCATCATGCTCGTGTTTGTTATCGCTGTGCTTTTTCCCGGCGTAATAGCCAGCGGCGCCGATGGCACCCAGCGCAGCTGCACCTATCAGGACTTTCTTGGTGTCCATATTCTGGCAGCCGCTCAATGCCAGACAGGCGGCCAACCCCATTACCATCAAGGAGTGTTTCATCTCTCGGATCCTTTCAATTATCAAATGAGCAAGTCGGTGTCAGCCGGGCGGTGGTCACTGGGCCCGGCGCTGGAATGGCGCCACTTTGCAATGGTCAGGATGAAGAGGACACTCAAATAAAATTAAAAAAAGTTATAAAAGTCCGGGAGCCGGAGCGAGCGCGGTATGGGGGGCGCGGTGAGGGGAGAAGGGCGCAGGTTTCATCCATGCGGTAAGTAGTGGTGTGGGGCAAGTGTTTGTTTTTAGACTTTTATTTCTCTTTATATTTTATCAAGGGTGATGGCTGCCTGTTGTGCGGCGGCCAGCCATGTTGGCAATGGATAACTGTCTCTATCTTCATAAACCGGGCATAAAAAAGCCGCTCACCTGGGTGAGCGGCTGTTGTCATCAGATCAGTGCAGTTCGCTATCAGGCTGGCTGCTTGCCATCTTCCGCGGGCGGCGGCAGGGCGGCGGAGTTGGACTCCACCTTCTGCTCTTCGCCCTGCATGTTCTTGATGTAGACATCCATCTGGTTGAAGGCGATCTCGATGCCGTTCTCGCGGAACAGCTGGTCGATCTTGCGGTTCAACTCGTCCACCGCCGGGTTGCGATCACCCAGTTCGCTCACGAAGAAGCGCAGCTCGTGATCCAGGGTGCTGGCACCGAAGGTGAGGAAGTAGACGATGGGGGCCGGGTCTTTCAGCACGCGGCTGTTTTCATCGGCCGCCTGTTTGAGCAGGGTGCGGGTCAGCTCCAGATCCGAGCCGTACGCCACGCCCACCCGCACGATCACCCGGGTGACGGTGTCACTCAGCGACCAGTTGATCAGCCGTTCGGTCATCAGCTGCTGGTTGGGGATGATCACCTCTTTGCGGTCGAAGTCGGTCAGGGTGGTGGCGCGGATACGGATTTTGGAGACGGTACCGGAGAAGGATCCGATGGTGACGGTGTCACCGATCCGCACCGGACGCTCGAACAGGATGATGATGCCGGAGACGAAGTTGGAGAGGATCTCCTTCATGCCGAAACCGATACCGACTGACAGACCACCCGCTACCCACTGCAGCTTGTCCCACTGCACGCCCATCATGGAGAGGGCGGTGAGGGAGCCGAAGCCGATCAGCACGTAGTTGAGCATGGTGGTGATGGCGTAGGCGGTACCCTGGGCCAGATTGAGCTTGGAGAGTATCAGCACTTCCAGCAAACCGGGCAGGTTGCGCGCCAGTGACCAGGCGCCGCCGAGCAGCAGGAAGCCGATCAGCACGTCACTCAGGCTGATGGGGAACAGCACGGCGTTGGCGCCGGTGCCTTCACTGCGGTGCCACAGCACCATGCTGTCGAGGTAGGAGAATACCGCGACCAGATCGGACCAGAGCCAGTAGAAGGCGACGCCGAAGATCAGCATCAGCACGGTACGGGTCAGACGCAGGGACTGCTGGCTGACATCCTCCAGATCCATGGGCTGCTCTTCGATGGACTCGCCACCTTCCGCATCTTCCGAAGATTTGTGCTCACGCTTGGCCACCGCACGGCGGTAGGCCAGACGACGGGCGGCCAGCTCCAGACCACGCAGGGCGGTGCGGTAGACCAGGCTCCAGATGATGATGAGGTAGAAGGATTCGATCAGGCGACCGGTCAGCTTCAGCGCGGTGTAGTAGTAACCGAGCATCGCCAGCACGATCAGCGCCACCGGTGCCAGCGCCAGGGCGATGGCGATCAGCGACTTCTGCATGCTCGCCTCGCCCTTGATGCGGGCGCGGGAGATGGGGAACACCAGATAGGCGGCCAGCCCCAGCAGGGTCAGGGTCATGGCCTGACCGATCACGTCGTTGCCCAGGGTGGAGGGTTCAACCACCGCCTTGGTCGCGAGCATGATAAGCGGCAGCAGTGGCAACCAGAGGTAGCGCATGCTGGATCGTTTGGCTTGCAGCTCCGCTTTCGGAATGCGGAAGTGGGTTTCGGCGATGCCACCCGGACGCATGACCGCCAGATAGACGCTGAACACCAGATAACCGAGGGCGAGGTTCAGGGTGATCTGGAACATCAGCTTGGGACTGAGCAGACCGCAGTAGGTGAGCAGCAGACCGCCAGCCAGAATGAACATGCTGCCCGGCAGGCGTTGCAGCACGGTATAGAGCAGGGCGCGCGGGGTGTGCCACTGGCTGTCCTGACGGAAACGGCCAAGGTCCTTGGTGATCTTCTTCTCGCGCTCAACCAGCGCCGGACGTTTCCAGACCAGCAGGCCGCCGATCAGCAGCAGCGGGAAGGCGAGCAGGGAGATCCCCAGCAACTCTTCGCGCCAGCGTTTCCAGTCCGGTTTCAGTACCCAGTCGGAGGCCTGTTTGTAGGCCTGGGCGGGCCAGCTGATAAACCACTTGCTGTCGATGGGCTTGTTGCTGCTTACCCAGAAGATATGTTGTTGCAGGGTAAATTCGATGGACTTGTAGATCCGCGCCAGCTGCTGCTGGGTCAGCTGCAGGCTGATGGCGTTGGTGAGCTGGCTGTCGAGCTGGCGGTTGAGCTGATCGAGCAGATTGATGCGGGTGTCGAGCAGCTTGGCAAGGTTGGCCTTGTCCTCTTCGCTGACCGGCTCCTTGCTGCCGGCGATCAGGTTGTCCAGATAGAGGTTCTTCTGGAACAGCTGGTCACGTTGCTGGCTCAGTTCGAACTGGGCCAGGTGGAGGTCGGCGATCTGCTCTTCCAGATTCTTGACGGCGATAGAGGGGGCCGCTTCCAGCTGCTGGTAGAGCTGATAGAGGATGCGCGACAGCAGCAGATTGCCCTTGAGCATCTGCACCTGTTCATTGAGGTTGCGCTCGGTCTGGATGCCGCGCTCCAGCCAGCTCTTGGCTTGCAGGTTTTTTTGTACCAGCGAGTTGAGGCTGGTGGTGGCGGTGATGAGCTGCTGGCTGAGCTGGTGGTTGAGTTCCTGCTCTTTTTGCACCAGCGGGCTGTCTTCGGTCGCCACCAGTTCACCGGTCTGCTCGGCGGTTTTTTCGGTGTCGCCGAGGCGCTTGGCGCTGCTCTGATCCTGCAACAGCTGCAGTTTCTGCTCTTCGCTGGCGAGACGGGCACTCTGGTAGTCGCGCTGCTTGATCGCCAGATCCTGCATGCTGGTACGGTTATCCAGCTCCTTTTGCAGGTGGGCCAGTTGCAGGTCGAGCAGGGCCAGCTCGGCACCGAGCTTCATCTTCTCGGCGCTGGAGACGCTTTCACCGGCGTTGAGGCGGGTACGGATCTCCTGACTGCGCTGGTAGGCACGGCTCATGCTGGCCTGGGCCCGCTCCGGCAGGGTCTGCAAGCTGGTGAGCTGGCTGCCGATGGCGCCGAGGGCCTCCTGGGCCGCCTGCATGTTGGCCAGCACTTCCGGCTGACGGCTGTCGAGCTCTGCCAGACTCATGCTGGCGTATTCGCTCTTGATCTGCTCGGCACTCTTGCCCTTGGTCAGGGCATCGAGCTTGGCGCTGATCTCTTTGAGTTCGGTGGGCAGGTTGCGGATCCGCTGTGCCTGGGTCTTGGCCTTCGCCTCTTCCTTGTCGATGCTGTCGAGCAGGCCGAGGGTTTCGGTCAGCAACTTCTGATCCGCTTGCTGACTGACGGTCAGGGTCTCTGATTTACCCAGACCATCCAGCGCTCGCTGAACTGCGTTGCGAGAGGGGACATCTTGCGCCATGGCTTGCGGGACGCAGAGGCTGGCGATTAAACAGAGCAGCGGCAACAGGGTGGCCGAGACTCTTTTAAAACGTATTGAGGGCATATAACTTCCGGGTTATTACGCGATATTCGGGAGATTTCCCGCATAGATTAAATTCGCGTGGATTCTAACACCGGGCTTGTCAGGTAAGCAGGGGGGAGGGACAAAAAAAACGGCGCCCGCAGGCGCCGTTTTCAACTCGTTCAGCTCTGATTAAAGAACGTGAACAGAAGCGGTGTTGGTGGTGCCGCTCGGTACCAGAGCACCGGAGACCATCACAACCACGTCACCTTTCAGACCCATGCCGATTTCCAGCGCGGCTTCTTTACCGATGCGATAGAAATCGTCGGTAGAGGCGATGCTGTCAACCACGTGAGCAACCACACCCTTGGTCAGAACCAGCTGGGCAGCAGTTTTCTTGTTGGTGGTGATAGCCAGGATCCAGGCTTTCGGGAAGTACTTGCGAATGGCCTTGGCAGATTTGCCGCCTTCGGTAGCAACCACGATCAGCGGGGCGTCCAGCTTCTCGGAGGTCTCTACGGCGCCTTTACATACGGCTTCGGTGATGCGCAGCTTGTTGCTGTCGTTGGCAGCAGACAGGTTGGACGGCATCACGGCATCGGTACGCTCGCAGATGGTGGCCATGATGGTCACGGCTTCCAGCGGGTACTTACCCTTGGCGGATTCACCGGACAGCATCACTGCGTCGGTACCGTCCAGGATGGCGTTGGCCACGTCGCCAGCTTCGGCGCGGGTCGGACGCGGGTTCTTGATCATGGAGTCCAGCATCTGGGTGGCAGTGATAACCACTTTGCGGGCTTTGTTGCACTTGGCGATGATCATCTTCTGGGCGAAGATAACTTCTTCAACCGGGATCTCTACACCCATGTCGCCACGAGCAACCATGATGCCGTCGGAAACAGCCAGGATCTCGTCGAAGTTGTCCAGACCTTCCTGGTTTTCGATCTTGGAGATGATCTGGATGTTCTCGCCACCGTGGGCTTTCAGGTGCTCACGGATTTCCAGAACGTCTTCTTTCTTACGGATGAAAGAAGCAGCAACGAAATCAACGCCTTGCTCGCAACCGAAGATCAGGTCGCGCTTGTCTTTCTCGGCCAGGGCCGGCAGCTTGATGGAGACGCCCGGCAGGTTAACGCCTTTGTTCTCGCCCAGGTCACCGTTGTTCAGCACTTTACAGATAACTTCGCGCTCGGTGATTTCGATAACGTCCAGACCGATCAGGCCGTCATCAACCAGGATGCGGTTGCCGACGCGCAGATCGTTGGCGAAACCTGCATAGGTCACGGCCACTTTGTCTTTGTTGCCAACCACGGTCTGGTCGGTGGTGAAGGTGAAAGTCTGGCCAGCGACCAGCGCGACGTCGTTGCCGCCTTCCAGCTTCATGGTACGGATTTCCGGACCCTTGGTGTCCAGCAGGATAGCTGCGTGCTTGCCGGTCTCGGCCATCACAGCGCGCAGGTTGCTGATGCGGCTGCCGTGCTCGGCGTAGTCACCGTGGGAGAAGTTCAGGCGCATGACGTTCATGCCGGCGTCCAGCATTTTGGCCAGCATTTCTTTGGATTCGGTCTTCGGACCGATGGTGCAGACAATTTTGGTCTTTTTCATGTCAATCTTCATGGTTAAGGAATTTCCGCCGAGCAATATACACCAGTTTTTGGAATCTTTTTATGATCCAGAAACAACGTTTTGACCAGATAACGTTTTCTTTTCAGGGATAACGTTTTCCTGTGAGTCACATTTTAGAGCATACGGCCACAGGTTCGGGCTGAAGGGATACAAATGTTGCCATCTGTGGTTGTTTGGCCGGGTTGAGGTTCAGATGTTGTAAAATGACCACCCGTCCGCTGTCACCGTCTTGTCACCGGCTTGCGCAAAAATGTTAGTTCATTGGCGCACGGGTGAAGGAGGTCGGGATGAAAAACAGCCATGAAACCGGATGGGCTCTGCTCTTGCTGGGCGCCGCCCTGCTGCTGGTTCAGACACTGCCAGCCCGCTACTGGCCTGATAATGCGCGACTGCTGGCGATTTTCTCCCATCCGGTGAAAGGGGAGGCGGCCGCCGAGGGATTGGCGTGGCGAGAGTGGCAGGATCACAGTGCAGCGACCCGGATGGCGCTTCGTGCAGCCCGACCGCTGCCGGATGCGCCGCAGCCTTGATATCTATTGCCGCTTCCCGGTCGTGAAGGAAGGAGAGAAGGAGTGAAATTATCAACCATTGGTTGATAGTGCTTATCTATCTTGCTGGATTGTTCACCTTAAGCGGCGGGGGGATAATCGATTCCAACAGCGATATCCCCTCCGGTATCGCCCCCTGATACTTTGTTGGAGTCCGCTTTATGTCCCTCGCCCCCGTCTGGTTTATCTCTCACGGCGCACCGGATCTGGTGCTGCGTGAGCAACCCGCCACCCGCTTTCTGCGAACCCTGCGTCTGGGTGAGCTCAAGGGGCTGGTGGTCATCTCCGCCCACTGGTTCAGCCGCGAGCTGCAGATCAACGTCGAGCCCAAACCGGCCTTGATGTACGACTTTTACGGCTTTCCCGAGCCCCTCTACCGGATGCGCTGGCCTGCCAGCAGCCCCGAGTGGCTGCAACAAGGGGTGAGCGACCAGCTGGCACTGGCCGGACTGACCGCCACCCCGGTGCGGCGCGAGCTGGATCACGGGGTCTGGTCGCCGCTCTCCCTGATCGACCCAAACAGCGAGATCCCGCTGGTGCAGATCTCCATTCCCGCGAGCTTCACCCCGGCCCAGTTGTGGCAGTTGGGAGAGGTGTTGGGGGCGCTGCGCAGTCAGGGGATTGGCATCCTCGCCTCCGGCGCCATCACCCACAACCTGCGGGCGCTGGCACCGGAAGGCTCGCCAGTGCCGGAGTGGGCCAGCCAGTTTGTCGACTGGCTGGAGCAGAAGATGGCCGACGAGGATCGGCTGGCGCTGCTCGACTATCGTCGGCTGGCTCCCGGAGCGGTGGAGTCCCATCCCCACGACGACCACCTGCGCCCGCTCTTTGTGGCGCTGGGGGCGGCCGATGGTGTGGCACCGACCCGGCTGCACGACAGTTGGGATGGCGGCAGCCTCTATATGGGCGCCTACCGCTTCGGCTGATAGCCTCTCAACAAGACCCCGCCAATTGGCGGGGTCTTGTTGTTTACGGCGTGGTGGACCGATGGTAGTGGTGATTGAGCCGAAGGCTCTCAGGGAACCACTACCCGGCTCTCGCCGCCGCCGAGGGCTTCGACCCTGATCTGCACGCCAATCCGCTCCACCAGGGTCTGGACGTGGGAGATGACCCCGATCTGGCGACCGGCGGCCTGCAGGGAGTCGAGGCTGGCGAGCGCCAGATCCAGACTGTCCGGATCCAGGGTGCCAAACCCCTCGTCGATAAACAGCGACTCGACCTGGGTCTGCCGTGACGAGAGGCTGGAGAGGGCCAGCGCCAGCGCCAGCGACACCAGAAAACTCTCGCCACCGGAGAGGGAGTCCACCGAGCGCACCTCGTCCCCCATGTCGAGATCCACCACTTGCAGCGCCAGATCGGTGCCGGGTACCCGCTCCAGCCGGTAGCGCGGCGACAGCTCGGCGAGCTGGGCGTTGGCCTCCAGCAGCAGACGCTCGAGGGTGAGGCTCTGGGCGAAGGTGCGGAACTTGGCGCCGTTGGCCTGCCCGATCAGATCGCACAGCTGCTGCCAGTGGTCGGCCACCGCCTGCTGGGCGGCCAGCTCCTGTTGCAGGCTGCCCGCCTTGAGGGCGGCGGCTTCGGCCTGTGCCAGCTTGCTCTTGCACTCGAACAGCTGCTCTTCAAGGGCGCGACAACGGGCATCGAGTGCCGCCAGCTGATCGCTCAGCTCTGCATCCGGCAGGGCGGCCAGCTCGGGGTGGTGCTCCCGATAGCGATCCCGCTTGCTCTCCTCCAGCGCCAGCGCCCGTTGCCGCTCGGCAAGACGGGTACGCGCCTCGCCAAGGGCATCTTCCAGCCCTTGCAGGGCTGTGCGGCGAGCCTTGAGCTCATCGGGGGTGATGGCGAGCAGGCGGCGCAGGTCATACTCGGCGATGCCGAGGTTGCTGGCGTGGGCCGCCCAGCGTCCCAGCACCTCCCGCTTGCGGCGGCTGCTGGTCTGCTTTTCCTGCTCCACATGGGTGAGGCGGGTCTTGAGCTCGGTCTGCCGCTCCCGCAGAGCACGGGCGCCGCTTTGCATCAGCTCCAGTTCGCTGGCGAGCTGTTGCAGCCGCTGTTGCCAGCGGCTCTCGACCAGCGGGATCTCCTCGCCATTCAGACAGGCGGCGCGGCTGGTGAGCAGCCCCTGCCGCTGCTGTTCGTGCTCCTTGTAGTCCCGCTCGAGTTTGTGCAGCAGCTCGCGCTGGGTCTGCAGGCGTGCCTCCTGCGCGCTTAGTGCCGGGGTGAGGCTGGCGATCTCGCTGGCCAGCCGCTCCCACTCGCTCTGGCCGTGCAGCCAGGCTTCGCAGGCCCGCTGCCATTCGTGCCACTGCTGGCTGCCGAGCCATTGGCGCCACGGTTGGCCGCCCATCTGCTCGTCGAGGCGGTGGGCACCCTGTTCGAGGCGCTGGCGCAGGGTCGCCTCCTGCTCGCCCATCCCCTTCACTTCCCCTTCCAGCGCGATGCGCTGGCGATCGGCCTCCTGCCACTGCTGGTCAAACTGCTGGTGTTGGGCCGCCAGCTGGCTCAGTTGCTGACGCACCCCTTGCAGCTGTTGTTGGCCAAGCTGGGCCTGACGCAGCTGCTGCTGGCTCTGGGCCAACCCCTGCTCCAGCGCCTGGCCACGGCCAAGCAATGTGCTCATCAGCTCGTTCCACTCAATGGGGCTTTGGCGCAGCGGCAGCGGATGGCCGAGCAGGGTATCGCCCCCCAGCTGTTGCCAGCGCTGGGTCAGCTGCTCGGCGCGGGTTTCCAGCTCCGGCAGATGTTGCTGACGCACCGCCAGCTGGCGGGCCAGCTCCTGACGCTCGCTCTCGCACTGAATGTATTGATGGTTGAGCCGCTCCCATTCCAGCTCCAGACTGCGGGCCCGCTCCGCCAGCTGACCCAGGATCCCCGCTACCTGCGGTTGGCTCTGGCTGTAGGGATGCTCCTCGGAACCGCACAGCGGGCAGGGGGAGCCATCGCTCAGAATATGGCGATACTGCTCGAAGCTGGCGATGGCGCGGGACTGCTCCAGCGCGTGGCGCGCCTCATCCCGCTGCAGGGCGAGCCGCTCGCGGGCGGGGGCCAGCTCTTCGCCGAGGGTGGCGAGCTTGCCGAGCGCCTGCTCCAGCTGGGCAATCTCCTGCTGCAGGCGGCCATGCTGCTCGCCGTGGTTGCGGCCATAGTCGGCCAGCTCCAGCAGTTGGCGCAGTTGGCCCAGTTGCTCGGTCTGCTGCTGCCACTGCTCCTGCGCCTTGGCGAGGCGGCTCTCCCACTGCTGCTCCTGCAGCTCGTTCTGTTGCTGTTGCAGCCGAGCTTGTTCATGTTGCCAGTAGTCGCGCTCCTGCTGACCTTGCTCCAGCTGGCGCTGCAACTGTTGCAGGGCGCGCAGCTTGTGATCCCGCAGGGTGAGCAGCTGTTGCAGCTTGTCGGCATCCTCGGCCCAATCCTGCATGGCGGTGAGCAGGGGCTGCCACTGGCGGGCCACCGGTGCCAGCTCCTTGTGCTCTTCGAGCCAAAGGCCCCACTGCTGGTGCTGCTGCTTGAGCAGCTCTACCTGTCGGCTCTGCTCGCGCCAGCCCTGCTCGAGGGTGAGCTGGACTTCCCGCTCCTGCGCCCCCTCTTGCTGGATCTTCTGCAACTGCTGCACTTTTTCCCGGATGCGGGTATCGAGCTCCTGCGCCCGCTTGAGTTCGGGTTGCAGGGCGCCCCATTCCCGCTCGGCGGCGATCTTCTCCGCCAGCAACTGCTGTTCGGTCAGCGCGCTCTGCTGGGTCTGCTCCTCGAGTTTGGCCAGCTCCGGCCCCAGCTCGGCGATCACCTTCTCCTGCTGCTGCACTTCCAGAGTGAGGCGGGCCAGCTCGTCGTGATCGGCGCGGGCCACCTGGGCCTGTTCGGCACGGGCAAACTCCTCGCGCTCGGGGGCCGCGGCGCCGTGGGCCTGCAGGGCGGCATCGAGCGCCGCCTGTCCCTCGGCGCAGCCCTGCAGCTGGGCGGCAATGCGGCTGTTGAGGTCGCGCAAGTCCTGCATCAGCTGCTGCTGTTGCTGCTCGTGCTTGAGGGTGGTGGAGAGGCTTATCTGCTGGTTCACCCACTGTTCGCGGGTCGCCTCGTCCATCAGCGCCACGTCGCCGAGGCGCTGGGCGATGGTGGCCAGCTTCTGCTGCTCTTCCCGCGCCCGTTCATAGGTCTGGATGGAGATGGCGGAGTAGAGCTCGGTGCCGGTCATCCGTTCGAGCAGGGCGGAGCGCTCGTTGGCGTCCGATTTGAGGAAGGCGGCAAACTCCCCCTGCGGCAGGATCACCGCGCGGCGGAACTGCTCCCAGGAGAGACCCACCAGCTCGTCGATGCGATCCTGCAGCTCCCGCTTGCTGCCGGAGAAAACCTGCCCTGACTCCACATCGGTCAGGGTGCGCTCCTGCGCCTGAAAACGCCCCTCCGAGCGGTTTCGCGCCCGGCGCACCGCCCAGCGGGCCAGCCAGATGCGGCCATCGCAGCCACGAAACTGCACCTCGGCAAAGCCGCTGGCGTGGCCGCGACTGAGGATGCCGCGCACGTCGTTGGCCTTGAGCTTCTCTTCGTCATCCATGCGGCCCACTTCGGCCACGTTCTTGCGATTGGCGATAAAGCGCGGCATCTCGTCGTAGAGGGCCAGACAAATGGCGTCGAGCAGGGTGCTCTTGCCCGCGCCGGTATTGCCGGTGATGGCAAACAGACCGGCGGCGCCGAGCGCCCCCCTGGTAAAGTCGATGGTGAAGGGGCCGGTCAGACTGGCCAGATTCTCACCTGACAGAGACAAGATTTTCATTGGTTTGACTCCTTCACCTGCTCCAGGATCTCTTCAAACGAGGCAACCAGCCCAGCCTCGGGCTCCCCTTCAAACTGGCGCTGATAGCAGAGGCGAAACACCTCGGTGGGGGAGAGCTCATCGAGCCTGCGCCGCTCGCGACCATCGGCCAGCCCTTCCCCCGAGCCCTGATACTGGGTGCTGATGCGGGCCAGACGCACCGGTTTGTCTGCGATGGCCGCCAGAATGCGCTCGCGGATGCGGGCCTCGGGCTTGGGCAGCAGCAGCCGCACTTCGAGGAAGGGTTGTGCCTCTTGTGGACAAGCAGGCAGCTCGAGCGATGCGATGGCGTTCAGCGCGTCGTCGAGGGTGCTCTGGGGCAGGCGGATCATCTCCACCGCGCGGGGCACCGGGATCCGCTCCAGCCCGGCCAGTTTGCCCTCCGCAAAGGTCACTTCCAGCACCTGATGGTTGTAGTTGGCCTCGGCCAGCGAAAGCGGCAGCGGCGAGCCGCTGTAGTGCACCCCCTCGGCCGGGCTCTGGGCCAGATGGAGGTGACCGAGCGCCGTGTAGTCTGCACCGGCAAAGAGTTCGGCGGGCAGGGCGTGCTGGTTGCCGCCGAGCACCCGCCGCTCCGACAGCTCCGAGAGCTGGCCCGCCGCCAGATAGGCGTGGCCCATGGCGATGAGCGGCAGCTCCTCCCCGCAGCGGGCGCGCCCCTCGGCCAATACCTCGGCGTAGACTTGGCGTACCCCTTCGATCAGCCTGTCCTGCCCCTCTGCCAACGGCTCCACCCGCAAGTCGCTGCTGCGCAGGAACGGCACGGCGGCGCACCAGGCGGCAATGTTGCCCTCCCGGTCTTGCAGCGGTACCAGCAGGCGGTCGGTCTCGAGCTTGCCCTCACTGTCGCGGCTGATGCTGCCCACCAGATGCAGATCAAAGGCGCGCAGCAGCTCGTGGGGGGCATCGAGCTTGGAGGGGGAGTCGTGGTTGCCGCCGATCAGCACCATGTTGAGGTGGGGCATCTCGGCGCGCAGCCGCGCCAGAAAACGGTAGAGCTGTTGCCAGGCGCTGGCGGGAGGATTGGCGGTATCAAACAGATCGCCCGCCACCAGCAGGGCGTCGATCTCGCGCGCCTTGAGGGTGTCGCTCAGCCAGTCGAGAAAGGCATCGTGTTCAAAACGGCGGTCATGGCCATGAAGTTGATGGCCAAGGTGCCAGTCGGCGGTATGGAGGATTTTCATTGGAAAGCAGCCCGGTTGCAGGGACGGTGCCTGTGGCACCCGATGAAGACAAGATGAGGATGCCCCGTGCTTTTTTCAAGTAAAACAGGGGGCTGGCATCGATTCAGGCCGGTTCGCAGCACATCCGGTATTGGGGGTGGCCGGTAAGGGGATCGGACTCCTCGGCCTCGATGACGAAGCCGTGGCGGCGATAGAAACGCACCGCCTGATCATTCTCGACGAAGACCCGGGCGTGGAGCGACGCCCCCTGACGCTTGGCCTCCTGCAGCAGGGCGTGGCCGACGCCGCGGCCCTGACGGTCGGGGCGCACAAAGAGGGCGGCGAGATAGTTGTCCACCAGTGCCATGAAACCGAGCAGATCGCCGCGCTCCTCGAACACCCAGATGGCGGCGCGATCGAGATAGCGGGTACGCAGATCCTCCTGGGCCTGCCACCAGCAGGAGGCATCGACGAAATCGTGGGCCTGCAGGGAGGCCAGCAACCAGATTTCGACGATCTCTTCCATGTCTTCCGGGCGACTGGGCCGCAACATACCTTCATCCTTATTAACAATTTACTTTCGCAGTCTAGGAGAACTTGATGAACAAACAGGTGACATAAATGAGACCCTGTGAGGTCGATCGCCCTTTATTTAGCGAGAATGATTGGCTGATCACAAAGCGCCTCTCTAGTACAATGCCCGCCGGACAATCTAGAGACCGAGGACGCCATGTGGTTTAAAAACCTGCAGATTTATCGCTTTACCCGCCCCTTTGACCTGACCGTGGATCAGCTGGAAACCCAGCTGGAAGCCTGTGCCTTCACCCCTTGCGGCAGTCAGGACATCTCCCGTTTCGGGTGGGTCAAGCCCCTTGGCAAATTCGGCTCAACCCTGACCCACTCTGCCTCCGGCCACATCCTCATCTGCGCCCGCAAAGAGGAGAAGATGCTGCCCGGTACCGTGGTCAAGGAGATGCTGGCCGAGAAGGTAGAGGCGATCGAGTTCGAACAGGGACGCGCCCTCAAGAAGAAAGAGAAGGAAGCGCTGAAAGAGGAGATCCTCCACACCCTGCTGCCCCGTGCCTTTAGTCGTACCAGCCAGACCTTCGCCTGGATCAATCCGGCCGACAATTTAATGGTGGTGGACGCAGGTTCTGCCAAGAAGGCGGACGATCTGCTGGCGCTGTTGCGCAAATCCATCGGCTCCCTGCCGGTGGTGCCGGTGGCTCTCAAGAACCCGCCCGAGATCACCATGACCGAGTGGCTGAACGAGGGCAACCTGCCCGCCTCCTTCACGCTGGAAGATGAAGCCGAGCTGCGCAGTGCCATGGAGCACGGCGGCATCATCCGCTGCAAGCAGCAGGATCTGATGACGGATGAAATCAAGAACCACTTGGCCAACGACAAGCTGGTGACCAAGCTGGCCCTCAACTGGGGCGAGACCGTCAGCTTCGTGCTGGGGGATGATCTCTCCATCAAGCGCCTGAAATTCAGCGAAGAGCTGCGCGAGCAGAACGACGACGTCACCAGCGAAGATCCGGCCGCCCGTCTGGATGCGGACTTCGCGCTGGTCACCGCCGAGCTGTCCCAGTTTATCCCGGCGCTGTTTGCCGCCCTGGGTGGCGAAGAGCAGTCCATCTAACCGGACTTGCGCCTGTTTGGCCTCTGCCATCCCATCGTAAAAACCGCCTTCGGGCGGTTTTTTTGTGGGCAACAGGTGGGCGGGGGACTGTTATGCAGAGCGGGATGAGGGCAAGGAAGGCTGCAAAAAGAGAGGGCCGACAAGTGATTTGTCGGCCCTCTCAGGTTTAGTCAGGCTGTTTTGAAATGAGCCACGCGCTGTTACTGAATGCCCGGCAGCTCCACATCAAAAATCAGCACGAAGGCTTAGTGGGATATTGCCACAGGGGCGTTCTGCGCTCTTACTGGATACCCAACAACTCTACGTCGAAGATCAGCACCGATCCCGGCGGGATTTTGCCCGCGGCGCGGTCGCCGTAGGCGAGGTTGGCGGGGATGTAGAAACGGGTCTTCTCACCTTCCACCATCAGCTGTACCCCTTCGGTCCAGCCAGCGATCACCTGATTGAGGCCAAACTCGATGGGCTCGCCACGGGCGACCGAGCTGTCAAAGACGGTGCCGTCCAGCAGCTTGCCCTCGTAGTGCACCTTCACCTTGCTGGTGGCGGTGGGGTGAACGGTGCCGGTGCCCGGGGTCAGCACTTCGTACTGCAGGCCGGAGGCGGTGGTGGTCACCAGCGGTTTGTCCTTGTTGCTGGCGAGGAACTCGGCGCCAATCCGCACGTTGTCGGCCGCCAGCTTCTTGTTGTTGCTGCTGGAGTAGAAGTAGTAGGCCACACCGGCGATGAGCAGCGCGATCAGTATGAATTTCATCGGTTTTTCCTGTTCCATGAAATGTAAAAAGTGCAATGAGGGCGCCATCTTATCGCGCACCGCTCCTGATGGCGAGCCACAGGGCGGGAGGATGTGAGCGGGCAGGCAAAGCCCGGTGACGCAGATGCAAAAAGGGGCGAGTCGGTGACTCGCCCCTTGTCATGGCGGCGGCGCTTACTTGGCGGCCACCATCATCAGGGCGGGCAGGGCGAAGAAGAGACCCGTCACATAACCCAGAGCCAGCAGCTTGTTCTCGCTGCCTACCCGGGCCAGCCCCTCGGCGGCGCGCACCGGCAGGTCACGCAGCAAGGGGATGCCATAGATGAGCACCACGGCGAAGACGTTGAACAGCACGTGGACCAGCGCGATGGTCAGGGCCAGCTGGGCACCGGCTCCGCTGATGGCGGTGGCAGCCAGCAGGGCGGTGATGGTGGTGCCGATATTGGCCCCCAGGGTGAAGGGGTAGAGCTGACGGGTGCTGAACACGCCGCCACCGGCCAGCGGGATCATCAGGCTGGTGGTGGTGGAGGAGGACTGCACCATGATGGTCACCAGCGCACCGGAGGTGATGCCGGTCAGCGGGCCACGGCCCAGCGCCTTGTGCAGCACCTCTTTGGCACGGCCAACCAGTACCTGTTGCAGCACTTTGCCGAGATAAGTGACGCAGGCGAGGATCAGCAGGATACCGATGACGATGGTGGCGATGGCGGCACCCTTGCCCGGCAGGAAGGCGACGGCGCTGTCGATCAGCTGCTGGGCCGGTGCGGTCAGCGGCTTCATGAAATCCATGCCCTTCATCGACATGTCGGCGGAGCCCACCAGCAGGTTGGCCAGCCACTCGGCGCTGTGTTGCAGCAGGCCGAACATCAGCTCCAGCGGCAGGAAGATAAACACCGCCAGCAGGTTGAAGAAGTCGTGCACGGTGGCGGCGGCGAAGGCGCGGCGGAACTCGGCGCGATCCCGCACATGGCCCATGGAGACGATGGTGTTGGTGATGGTGGTGCCGAGGTTGGCACCCATCACCATGGGGATGGCCATGCTGATGGGCAGGCCGCCAGCCACCAGACCGACGATCACCGAGGTGACGGTGCTGGAGGATTGCACCAGCGCGGTAGCGAGAATACCCAGCAGCAGGGCGACAAAGGGGTTGTTGGCAAAGGCGAAGATCTGGGCTGCGCCCTCGGCGCCGCCGGAGAAATCTTTGAAGCCGTGGGAGATGGCGCCCACGGCGACCAGGATCAGGTAGACCAGTACGATGACACTCATCCAGTTGAACAGGGCGCGGGTCGCGGGCGGCTGTGACAAGGAGTGATGGTGTTGCATAAAGCCTCTTGGGACGGTCGTTCCGTCTTGGGTAGTTGATGACCCGCGCATTTAATCAGTGGTAAATGACAGAAATATGACAAAGTGACACTTTTGTGATGGTTTGATGACTGCCGTTTTTCGGGGCCGGTTCGACAAGGGGTGACGGATCAGGTCGATAATCCGGCGGCCAGGTGACTATCGACACAATAAGGCTTGTGATCCCGGGGCGGGACGCTATGCTGCGGCGTTTCTTTTGAGTCGTGGAGTAATAAGCGTGATGCGAGCATGGGTTCTCTCTCTTTCCCTCGGGTTGTTGTCAGTCGGTGTGCAGGCCAAGTCAGTGCTGCAGCCGGAGTGCAATCTGGACAAGGCGCTGAAGAACGAGGCGATGGGTGCCTCCGTCGGGGTCAAGGGTCGTTGTGATACCGAAATGCTGATGCGTCAGCAGAAAGAGAAGGCGAAGGACGAGCTGAAAAATGGCACCGCCGATCTGCGCGACAAGGCGAGCGACAGCGTGCAGGGCGTTCGCGATGATGTCAACGCGACCCAGCGCAAGGCCGACAAGGCTGAAGATCAGCTGAAAAAAGCCCACAAGGATGTCAAAGCGGTGGCCAATGATCCGCTCAAGGCGGCTGCGACCGCGGTGATCAATAACGGTTGATGAGTCAGCCTTCCGGCTTGCTGCCGGGGGGCGGCGGCAAGGGCCGCCAGCCGGTCATCGACAATCGGCGATATAGCGCCGGTGAAATAGCAGAAGGGGAGCCATGGCTCCCCTTCTGTGTATCCGTTATCCGCAGAGGATCAGGCGTCAGCCGCTTCCTCGTACTGACGGAACGGGATGCGGAACACCGC
>OEQV01000087.1_pt1 | contig 27934 bp, 30 predicted proteins | sample 1539821 | NCBI WGS metagenome assembly OEQV01 (sample SAMEA3891244, study PRJEB23780) | metagenome | biome: terrestrial biome; feature: animal house; material: water of meat washing | place: Italy | collected 2015-05-12 | reverse complement strand
CCGATGGTAGTGTGGCATTCGCCATGCGAGAGTAGGACACTGCCAGGCACCCAATTAAACAGCGACGTGCACATCACGACGTTGGCCGAGAGGATGACACCTCGTTGAAGCGGCAGACAATTTAGCAAAAAGCTAACCAGACAGCGGAGCGGTAGTTCAGTCGGTTAGAATACCGGCCTGTCACGCCGGGGGTCGCGGGTTCGAGTCCCGTCCGCTCCGCCACTAATTTGAAAGGCCTTCCCGACTGGGAAGGCCTTTTTGCTATGTGCGGTTTTACCCATAAGACCCGCAGATTTACACACCAGAGCTAGCACCAAAGCCCGGCCTCTCGACTGGGCTTTGGTGCTTTTAGAGTGTTGAATAGACAATACTTGGTTTTTACCTGCCGGAAGAGAACTAAAAAGCCTGTTCTGCTCACCATTTTCTAGCTATATCAGAGCCTTATCAGCTTCATTCACAGCCATTTGAGCGAGTCTACAGGCGGCCAAATCAGGCTTCTGCCGCCTGCTGGCTACAGGGCAGTTCCATATTGACTACCCCCTCTTCCATCTGGACGTCGATCTTGAAGCCAAGCCGTTTGGCGAGGTTGACCATGCCGCGATTGCTGGGCATGGTCATGCCGGATAGCTGGCCAATCCCCTGCTCTTTGGCGTAACGGATGATCTTCTCCATCATCAATTTGCCGAGCCCCACCCCTTTCAAGTCCGATCGCACCAGAATGGCAAACTCGGCATCGCTCTGGTCCGGGGTCGAAATGGCGCGTACCACGCCGAGGATCTGATCCTGCAGCTCGCCATCTTGCCCCACCGCTACGAAGGCCATCTCCCGGTCGTAATCGATCTGGGTCATGCGAGCCAGCTCTTCATGGCCCAGCTCGCCCACATCGGCAAAGAAGCGTTTGTACCTGTCTTCATCGGAGACCTGCAGCACGAACTGCTTGTGAGCCGGTTCATCTTCCGGCCGGATCGGGCGCAGCAGGATATGGCGCTGATCTTTAAGCCAGGCACCCTCCTCCAGTTCGGTAGGATAGGGGCGGATCGCCAGTCGATTGCTGGTCTGGATGGTGGGGTCAGCCAGCGTGAGGCTGGCATCCAGTACCACCATCTCGGCGCCGCACGCTTGTAGCGGGTGCAGATCCAGCTCCTGAATTTCCGGAAAGGCGAGCAGCAGCTCGGAGAGTTGGCAGAGCACCTGACCGAGAGCATCGATATCCAGTCGCTCCGGCGTGGCCTGTTCGCGGATCTTGCGGCTCTTGAGCGCACCGATGATCTGGTAACGAGCCAGCGCCTGATTGAGCGGTGGCAAGGCTGCTACCATCTCCTGCGGTTCGGCGCCCGACTCGCCCAGCAGGATGACGGGGCCAAAGATGGCGTCTTGCTGGATACGGACTCGCAGCTCCAGGCCGCCGCTGCGGCGAGCCATCCGCTGCACCAGCAAGCCTTCGATGCGGGCGCCCGGATCATGCTGTTTGACCCTGTCCAGAATGGCATCTGCAGCTTGCGCCACTTCGGCCGAGGTGCGCAGATTGAGCACCACCCCGTGTACGGCAGACTTGTGCAGGATATCGGGCGAGCGCAGTTTTACCGCCACTGGATAGCCGATCTGCTCGGCGGTGAGGGTCGCCTCGATGGCGTCGGTGACGATCCAGGTTGGTAGAGTCGAGAGACCGGCGGCTTGTAAAATCGGGTGTACCAGATGGGTATCCAGCCTCAGCTGCTTGCGCTCCTGCGCTTGGCGGATCAGCTGCTGGCACAGCTCGACATTGAGCTGGTTGCCATGTAGTGACGCCGGTGTCTCCATCAACTGCTTCTGGTTGCGGCGGTATTCCACCATGTGCATGAAGGCGGCCATGGCGCTTTCCGGCGTGCGGTAGGTCGGGAAGCCCGCCTCGGTAAAGAGTTTGCGCCCCTCCTGCGCCGAGTATTCGCCCGCCCAGTTGGTGAGGATATTGAAACGGCGCGCTCTGGGATGCTGTTTCAGATGGGCGATAAGATGGCTGGCCAGCGGCGCGCTCGGTGCCGTGAGCGAGGGGGCGTGGATGATCAGGATGGCGTCGATGCCATCTTCCTGCAACACGCTGTCCAGCGCCTCCTGATAGGTGGTGATGGTGGCATCGCTGCCGATATCGAGTGGCGGGCGAGCCAGCTTGCCGCCCCGCTCCAGCAGCACATCCACCGCCATATTGGCCAGCCCGCGGCCGTTGGAGATGATGGCGAGCCGCTCCCCCTTGAGGGTCATGGAGTGGCTGAGGGTTTCCACCGCGGCAAACAGTTCGTGGGTATCCCGTACCCGCAACATGCCGGCGCGGCGGATGGCGGCATCATAGACATTGTCGAGGCCGTGGGCCGGATCGTGGCGCCCGCTTTTCAGCACCAGGATCGGCTTGTTGCGCGAGGCTGCCCGCGCCGCCGAGAGAAAGTGGCGGGCGTCGTGCAACTTGTCCATGTAGATCAAAATGGCGCGGGTGACGCTGTCGCGGGAGAGCTGATCCAGCAGCTGGCCGAAGTCGATGTCGCAGTGATCACCAAGGGAGATGAAGGCGGAAAAGCCCAGTTCATGCTGCTTGGCCCAATCCAGAATGGTGGTGCTGACGGCGGCGGATTGCGACAGAAAGGCGACCTGCCCCGGCTTGGCGGCAATGGGTGAAAAGCTGGCGTTGATCCCCTGGCCGGGCAGCAGCATCCCCATGCTGTTGGGGCCGAGCAGGCGAATGCCATATTGCTGGCAGACCCGTTTCAGCTCCAGCCGCTCCTCGGGGGAAAAGTCGGCGGCCAGTATGATGGCTGCGCCCGTACCCTTTTGGCCGAGCGCTTCCAGCAACGGCAAGACCCGCTCCCGCCTGGTGCAGATGATGGCGAGATCCGGGGTCAGCGGCAGGCTGGCAATATCGGGATAGGCCAGCACGCCGGCGATGGACTTGTTGCGCGGGGTGACGGGGAGGATGGGCCCTTTGAACTGGCCCGCCAGCAGGTGGCGCACGATCACATGACCCGCCTTGAGCGGGTCGGTCGAGGCGCCGATCACGGCGATTGAGTGGGGTTTGAACAGCCGATCCAGACCGCTTGCTTTCATGGGCACTCCCGACAAAAGGGGGAAGATACCAGTCTAATACGCCTTTGCTGCGGGTTCTGTGACCGGATCCTGATCACCGTTTGTTCAGGGCATTGGCACGCAGATAAAAGCGCAGTTCGCCTTGCACCCGGCGAATGGCGCCCAGGTGGCGTTCCTGCAGATAGATATCCTGCTCCCGGTCCAGTGCCGTGCTGGGCACGCCCATGCTTTGCAGATACTCGTCAAACAGGGTTGAACCCTTGATCTCTACCAGATGCTGTTTCATGGCTCTCCTCCCTGCGCCTTGGCGTTTGTTGATGAGCGCCCAGTCTGCGATGACCTGCCGAGTTTGCCTATTGTCACTTTTGACACGAGATTTGACACGAGAGCGCTCACACATCTTTCAGAGAGGGCGCCGTTGAGGCGCTGGCTGGCGTTATAGTATGGCGAGGAGCACGAGGCACGGATGGTGCGCAGGATGATCAGAGTCTGGTGGTGGTGCATGGCACTGTGGACGGTTGGCGTATCGGCAACCGAGCAGCCTATCCGCGCCTGGAATCTGCTGCTGGATCACCCCAACCCCGCCGTCGTCCAGTTGCTGCGGCTTTCCCTCGATCTCACCGTGCCCGAATATGGCCCCTACCAGCTGGTCTCCAGCCCGCAGATGGAGCAGGGGCGGGCGGTGAAGGAGCTGCGCAGCGGCGAGCTGGTTCAGGTCGGCGTCTTTGCCCCGGATGGCGAGCGAGAGCGGGAGTTGCTGGCAATCCACATTCCGCTGGCCAAGGGGCTGCTGGGGTGGCGGGTGTGTCTGGTTCGGCAGGGGGATGAGGGGCGATTTGCCGCGATCGGGTCGTTGGCAGACTGGCATCGCGCCGGGCTCTCCATCGGTCAGCACAGATCCTGGCCAGACACCCAGTTGCTGCGGGCTAACGGCCTCAAGGTGACGGTGGGCAATCTTTATGAGGCGCTCTTCAACATGCTGCGCAAGAAGCGCTTTGACTGCTTCCTGCGCTCGGTCATCGAGGTCGAGGATGAACTCAGGCAGCATCCGGATCTCGCCATCGAGCCCCGTCTGGTGTTTCGCTATCCGCTGGCGCTGCTCTTCTTTGTCTCGCCAAAATATCCGGAGCTGGCGCAGCGCATCGAGCTTGGCCTGCTGCGGGCGCGGCAGTCTGGTGCTTTTGACCGGGTCTTTGAAGAGGGATTTGGCAGCACCATTCGGCGGCTGAAACTGGATGAGCGGGTGCGCCTCGAGCTGCACAACCCCGACTTGCCGCTGCCCAGCCGCATCATGATGGCCGATCCGGCCCTTATCTATAATCCGGTGTCAGCGCAGTGAGCCCTGATTCTGCGCGGTATCCCAGAAGGCGCGGATCAGCGGCTCTTCCAGCCGCTTCTTGAGCACCCCGATCCCCACATCAAATGGCTTGAAGGCGGGTTTGAGGTCGATGATCCGCACCTTGTCGCCGAGCGGGCTGTGGTCGATCACCGCCGCCGGCACCAGCCCCACGCCACAACCGAGCGCCACCATGGCGACAATCCCCTCGTTACCCGCCACTTCGGCATAGATGTTGGGCGCTATCCCCTTGTTGCGAAACCACTGATCGCTGCGTTTGCGGGCCAGCCCCTGCTCGGAGAGGATGACTGGCAACTGCTCCCAATCAGGTTCTCCCTGACGGAACCACTGGTTCAGCTGCGGGGCATTGCGCGGCGCGATAAAGACCAGCGGCACCAGCTGCAGGCTGGCGAACTCCAGCTTGGCGGGCAGGGCATCGGGGCGGGCGGCGATGGCGAGATCGGCCTCGTCGGCCAGGATCTTGTCCACCGCCAGCGCCGGGTCGCCGGTCTCCAGCTTGATCTCCAGCTGGGGGTAGCGGCGGCGAAAGCGCTCCAGCACCTCGGGCAGCAGAAAGTAGCTGGCGGTGACCGAGCAGAACACCCGCAGCCGCCCCTGCAGCGGTTCATCGCTGCGTTTGAGCTCCTGCTTGAGCTGACGCCACTCCTGCAACAGGCCGCCGCCAAACTCCCGCAGCTTCTCGCCGGCGGGGGTGAGCCGTACCGAACGGTTGTCCCGCTCGAACAGGATGCAGCCGGTCTCCTGCTCCAGCCGCTGGATGGCGCGGCTCAGGGTGGAAGGGCTGACCGCCATGGCATCGGCGCTCTTGCCGAAATGAAGGGAGTCGGCGAGGTGGAGAAACAGCTCGAGATTGCGAAGGTCCATCTTTCAGCTCCTGGCGCGGCTTGTGTGCCCGATATCCAGCGGTTGGCGGCTTGTTTCTGCCATCTCGCGGTACATTCAGCAGGCAATTATGAAGGGTGATCGTTTCAGTTATTGCAACGTACTGTTTCGAATATATCAGTTCAGGCAATAAGTGTCCCGCGCTATAGTGGTTCAGACAACGCCGCTATCCGGCATGGAATCAATCGAACGGAGCAATCACCATGGCTAACTATTTCAACACCTTGAACCTGCGTCAGCAGTTGGCCCAGCTGGGCAAGTGTCGTTTCATGCAGCGCGAAGAGTTCGCGGACGGCTGCAACGTGCTGAAGGGCAAGAAGGTGGTGATTGTGGGCTGTGGTGCCCAGGGTCTGAACCAGGGTCTGAACATGCGTGACTCCGGGCTGGATATCTCCTACGCCCTGCGCAAGGCCGCCATCACCGAGAAGCGCGCCTCCTGGCAGAAAGCTACCGACAACGGCTTCGCGGTCGGCACCTATGAAGAGCTGATCCCGACCGCCGATCTGGTGCTGAACCTGACTCCGGACAAACAGCACTCCGACGTAGTGAAAACCGTGATGCCGCTGATGAAGCAGGGCGCCGCGCTGGGCTACTCCCACGGCTTCAACGTGGTGGAAGAGGGTCAGCAGATCCGCTCCGACATCACAGTCGTGATGGTGGCGCCCAAGTGCCCGGGTACCGAGGTGCGTGAAGAGTACAAGCGTGGCTTTGGCGTGCCGACCCTGATCGCCGTTCACCCGGAGAACGATCCCAAGGGTGAAGGCATGGCCATCGCCAAGGCGTGGGCCTCTGCCACCGGCGGCGACCGTGCCGGGGTGCTGGAGTCCTCCTTCGTGGCGGAAGTGAAATCCGACCTGATGGGCGAGCAGACCATCCTCTGCGGCATGCTGCAGGCCGGTTCCCTGCTCTGCTACGACAAGCTGGTTGCCGAAGGGACCGACAAGGCCTATGCCGGCAAGCTGATCCAGTTCGGTTGGGAGACCATCACCGAAGCCCTGAAGCAGGGTGGCATCAGCCTGATGATGGACCGCCTCTCCAACCCGGCCAAGCTGCGCGCCTTCGAGCTCTCCGAGCAGCTCAAGACCCTGATGCGCCCGCTGTTCGAGAAGCACATGGACGACATCATCGCCGGTGAGTTCTCCCGCGGCATGATGGCCGACTGGGCCGAAGACGATGCCAAGCTGTTCGGCTGGCGCGAAGAGACCGGCAAATCCGCCTTCGAAAACGCCCCGGCGTTTGCAGGCAAGATTGCCGAGCAGGAGTACTTCGACAATGGCGTGGTGATGGTGGCCATGGTCAAGGCGGGTGTCGAGCTGGCGTTCGAGACCATGGTGGCTTCCGGTATCTACGAGGAGTCTGCCTACTACGAATCCCTGCACGAGCTGCCGCTGATCGCCAACACCGTTGCCCGCAAGCGTCTGTACGAGATGAACGTGGTCATCTCCGACACCGCCGAGTACGGCAACTACCTGTTCGCCAACGCCGCCGTGCCGTTGCTGCGCGAGCACTTCATGCCGACCCTGAAAGCGGGCGATCTGGGTGCCAGCAAGGCGGAAGGGCAGAGCGTCGACAACCTGGCGCTGCTGGCGGCCAACGAAGCGACCCGCAACCACCCGATCGAAAAAATCGGCCAGGTACTGCGCGGTTACATGAAGGACATGAAACGCATCGCCGTTGGCGGTTAAGCCAGCATCGGGCTGGATGATGAAGGGGCGGGGATGACGATCCCCGTCGCCGGTCGGACTGGACACCCGACCGGCCAGCCAGAAAAATCAGCCTGACAGTCATAAAAAAGGCTCTGTCCCAATTACGTGTTGAAAGGCTAATCTTGAAGTAGGCCATCACCTTGAGGTCTACCATCATGGATACCCCAGCCTTTCAACACCTGTTGTCCCTCTTTCCCCAGTTAACCCTGCGCCAGCGCCGTGTTGCTCAGCAGGAGCTCACTGCCCCCCACACCATTACCTCGCTCAATACTCAGTTACCGGCATGCAGTGGCTGCCCACATTGTCAGGCCGATGTCACCGAGCTGGCGCCTTGGGGATGGAGTCGGGGACTGCGCCGCTACCGTTGCAAACTGTGTCTGCGCACCAGCACCGTTCTGACCAAAACGCCTCTGTCACGGTTGCGCAAAGCACAATGCTGGGAAGACTACGCGCAAGCCCTCATCGAAGGACTGACCGTCCGCCAGGCAGCGCGGCGCTGTGGGGTCAGCAAAAACACCGCGTTCCTCTGGCGTCACCGCTTCTTGCGCGCGATGGCAACCCATCAGGCCACCCGGGAAGAGGGCATCGTTGAGGTTGATGAGACCTTCTTCCTTGAATCGTTCAAGGGGCAACGGGGACTGCCACGTCCGCCAAGGCATCGTGGTGGCAAGGGGCGAACTCGTGGAACCGGGCCTGATTACATCCCGGTGATGGTGGTACAAGACCGTGCAGGCCACCATGCAGATTTTCAGCTGGAGCAGATGAATGCCGAGACGGTCATCGCGGTGTTGAAGCCGCTGGTGTCACCGGATGCGGTGCTGTGTAGCGATGGTGCGGGTGTGTATGCCTGTTTCAGCAAAGAGCAGGGCGTAACCCATCAGGTAGTGCACAATCGCCAAGGCGAACGGGTGGTCGGTGCGTATCACATCCAGCACGTGAACGGGTATCACCATCGGTTGAAAGAGTGGATGGAGCGGTTCCATGGCGTGGCGACGCACTACCTGAAGAACTACCTGGGTTGGCGCAGGATGCTGGAGCGTTACGGGAGGGGCGTGAATATCAAAGCGTGTTTGCATGAGGCGCTGGGGCGCCCCATGCAACACGTAATTGGGACATAGCCATAAAAAAGCCCCGCTCATCGAGCGGGGCTTTTGCATTCAGAAAGGCCGGATAAATCAGGCTTTCCACGCTTTCCAGGTGTTGATCAGACCGTTGGTGGAGCAGTCGTGGCTGGTGACAGCCTCGGCGGTGTTGAGCTCCGGCAGGATCTTGTTGGCCAGCTGTTTGCCCAGCTCCACGCCCCACTGGTCGAAGCTGAAGATGTTCCAGATTGCGCCCTGTACGAAGATCTTGTGCTCGTACATGGCGATCAGGGCACCCAGGGTTTTCGGGGTCAGGCTCTTGAACAGGATGGAGTTGGTCGGGCGGTTGCCTTCGAACACCTTGAACGGCACCAGATCCTTGACCTGCTCCAGGGTTTTGCCAGCCGCCAGGAACTCGGCTTCAACCTCTTCCTTGCTCTTGCCGAAGGCCAGCGCCTCGGTCTGGGCGAAGAAGTTGGCCAGCAGTTTCGGGTGGTGGTCACCGATCGGGTTGTGGCTGATGGCCGGCGCCAGGAAGTCACAGGGGATCAGCTTGGTGCCCTGGTGGATCAGCTGGTAGAAGGCGTGCTGGCCGTTGGTGCCCGGCTCACCCCAGATGATGGGGCCAGTCTGGTAGTCAACCGGCTTGCCGTTGCGATCCACGTACTTGCCGTTGGATTCCATGTTGCCCTGCTGGAAGTAGGCAGGGAAGCGGTGCATGTACTGATCGTACGGCAGAATGGCTTCGGACTCGGCACCGTAGAAGTTGTTGTACCACAGGCCGATCAGCGCCAGCAGCACCGGCACGTTCTGCTCATAGGAGGCAGTGGCGAAGTGCATGTCCATCTCGAAGGCGCCTTGCAGCAGGGCTTCGAAGTTCTCGAAACCGACAGACAGGGCGATGGGCATGCCGATGGCAGACCAGGAGGAGTAGCGGCCGCCAACCCAGTCCCAGAACTCGAACATGTTGTTGGTGTCGATGCCGAACTCGGCCACGGCCTTGCCGTTGGTGGAGAGCGCAGCGAAGTGCTTGGCAACGTGGGCCTTGTCACCGGCGATCTTGATGAACCAGTCGCGGGCGGTCAGGGCGTTGGTCATGGTCTCCTGAGTGGTGAAGGTCTTGGAGGCCACCAGGAACAGGGTGGTTTCCGGATCGATCTTCTTCAGGGTCTCGGCGATGTGGGTGCCATCGACGTTGGAGACGAAGTGCATCTGCAGGTGGTTTTTGTAGGGACGCAGTGCCTCGGTGATCATCACCGGGCCGAGATCAGAGCCACCGATACCGATGTTGACCACGTGCTGGATCGCCTTGCCGGTGTAGCCTTTCCACTCGCCGGAGATGATCTTCTCGCAGAAGCCCTTCATCTTGGCCAGTACGGCGTTCACTTCCGGCATCACATCCTTGCCGTCGCACTCGATGGGGCGGTCGGAGCGGTTGCGCAGGGCCACGTGCAGTACGGAGCGGCCTTCGGTCATGTTGATCTTGTCGCCATTGAACATGGCATCGATCGCGCTGCGAAGATCGGTCTCTTTGGCCAGATCAACCAGCAACTTGAGGGTTTCTTCGGTGATCAGGTTCTTCGAGTAATCAACCAGGATGTCGCCGCCGAAGGTGAGGGAAAACTTGTCAAAGCGCTTCGGGTCCTGCGCGAACAGATCCTTGAGTCGGGTCTCTTTGTTTGCTGCAAAGTGGGCTTCCAGTGCCTGCCAGGCCTGGGTTTGGGTTGGATTGATATTTTTCATAGGATTCCTGAAATGCCAAGTTGTGTTTGAACCTTGCAGGCAAGGTCCCGCCAAACCTTATTATCCGAGCATTATAGCGAGCCGATCGGGCGGCCCGTGTAACAGATTTTTACCGATTGTCTTTTACCGCAATGGGTCACTGTCGGGAGCATACAACCAGAACATTGGGATTATGTGTCACGAAAGCAAGGCGGATCTTGCGCTTGCTCATGATTGGGGCCACCCCGATGGCCTGAAATTGTTTTCATCCGGTTGGCGTGGTTATGCACCGACATGGCCATGGGCTGGGGCCAGAAACGACAATGCCAGCCCGAAGGCTGGCATTGTCTGTTGCAGCAGAACCGCGATCACGCCTGCGGTTTTTGCATGTGCATCACCATCTGCGGGAAGGGGATCTCGACGCCTTCGGCATCAAAGGTCAGTTTTACCTTTTCGTGGAAGTCGAACCAGACACCCCAGTAATCGGCGGTTTTCACCCAGGGGCGCACCACGATATTGACCGAGGAGTCGGCCAGCGCGGCAACGGCGATGGTGGCTGCCGGATCTTTCAGGATGCGCGGCTCTTCGCTTACCAGACGCTCGAGGATCTGTTTGGCCTTGCGCAGGTCAGAGCCGTAGCCGATGCCAAAGGTCATATCGACGCGGCGGGTATCCATGCGCGAGTAGTTGACGATGGTGCCGTTGAGAATGGCGGAGTTCGGCACTACCACCATCTTGTTGTCACCGGAGGTGAGGGTGGTGGTAAAGAGCTGAACGGACTGTACTACACCGTTGGTGCCCGCTACTTCGATAAACTCGCCTGCCTTGATGGGGCGGAAGATGATCAGCAGGAAACCGGCGGCGAAGTTGGAGAGCGAGCCCTGCAGCGCCAGACCGATGGCCAGACCGGCGGCACCGATAATGGCGACGAAGGAGGCGGTCTGCACGCCGACACGGCCCAGCGCGGCGATCACCACGAACACCAGAATGGCGTACTTGAGGATGCTGCCGACGAAGTGGGTGACTGTGGTGTCCAGCTTGCGGGCCTGCATCACCTTGACCACGCCACCGCTGATGAGGTTGGCGGCGATATAGCCGACCAGCAGGGTCAGCAGGGCGGCGGCGATATTGACGCCGTATTCGATCAGCAGTCCCTGATTATTGACCAGCCAGGTCTGCGCTTCGGTAATGATTTCGGGTTCCATAGGATGTCCTGTCAGGTTCTAAAAGGTTTATGGTGGATAAATCTAACACCGCAGCGCGACAGTACGGGTCGCATCTGGTACTTCTTTTCTGCCATAAAAACCTGACACAAAAAAGAAGGGAGGCCAAAGCCTCCCTTCTTTTTGCTGAATGATGCGAAAAAACCATCAGCTCTGCAGCAGCTGGCTGCGGATAAATTGCCACTGATCTTCGAAACCGGCGGTCGGCTTGAGCTTGAACTCGGAGCGCACGAACTGGCTGATGCGGCCTTCGGTGTAGGCCAGCAGCAGATTGGCCAGCATGGTCTCGTCGAGCTGGAAGCCCTGACCCTCGCGCAGCCGCTTCTCGCGCAGCACCTGCTTGATCTGGGTCTCCAGCTTGTCGAACAGGATGCTGATGCGATCCCGCAGCCGATCGTGCTCACCCAGCAGGGCGTCGCCGTTGAGGATGCGGGTGATGCCGGGATTGCGCTCGGCAAACACCAGCAGCAGCTGAAGGATGTGGTGGCAGCGCGCCATGGTGTCCTTCTCTTCCGCCATGATCAGATTGACCCGTGACAGCAGGGAATCCTCGATAAAGTCGATCAGCCCCTCGAACATCCGCGCCTTGCTGGGAAAATGTCGATAGAGGGCTGCTTCAGAGACGCCGACCTCGGCCGCCAGACGGGCCGTGGTGATGCGCTGACCCGGACTGGTTTCCAGCATATGGGCGAGCGCTTGCAGGATCTGATCGCGCCGACTCTGTTTCTGATTACTGCTTGCCATGGATTCCCCTAAAAAAACAATGGCTTGATTCTATTATTAAGCACCGCCCATCGGGCTGGTGTGGTCTGTTATTGGCGACCAGAAGAACCAAAACCGCCTTCACCCCGTTCGCTCTGATTGAACTCATCGACCAGTTGGAAGCTGGCCTGAACTACCGGCATGATCACCAGCTGGGCGATGCGCTCGCCGGGTTGCATGGTGAACTCATCTTTGCCGCGGTTCCAGACCGAGACCATCAGCTGACCCTGGTAATCGGAATCGATCAGACCGACCAGGTTGCCCAGCACGATGCCGTGCTTATGGCCGAGGCCGGAGCGGGGCAGGATGGTGGCACACAGAGCCGGATCCTGGATGTGAATGGCCAGACCGGTCGGCACCAGGGTGGTATCACCCGGGGCCAGGGTGATTGGCGCATCCAGCAGTGCGCGCAGATCCATACCGGCAGAGCCCGGTGTGGCGTAGGCGGGCAGCGGGTACTCGGTACCGATACGGGCATCCAGAATCTTCAGTTCAATTTGTGTTGTCATGAATCGTTTTTTCAGTTGGAACTTGTGTCGGCGCCCCTCTTGCACGGCAAGGCGGGGCGTCATGAGTCTTGCGTTATCGGGACGCTCAGCGCCGGTAGTGGCGCGCAATCAGGGCGATCAGGTGACGGGCCAGCGTCAGCTTGTCGGCCAGCGGCAGCGGGGCCTGGCCCCCTTGCCAGAACACGGTCAGGGCGTTGTCATCGGCGTTGAAGCCTTGCCCCTCGCGGGACACATCGTTGGCGGCGATCATGTCCAGCCGCTTACGCTGCAACTTGTCGAGGGCGTATTGTTCCACATCCACGGTTTCGGCGGCAAATCCGACGGTGAAGGGTTTGTCTGAAAGGGCGCCGACGGCCGCGATGATGTCGGGATTTTTCACCAGCTTCACCACCATCTGGTCGTTATCGCCGGTCTTCTTGATCTTCTGGCTGGCCACCTGCTCGGGGCGATAGTCGGCTACCGCCGCGCAGCCGATGAAGAGGTCGCACTCGCCGACCCGGCTCATCACCGCCTGATGCATCTGCTCGGCGCTCTCCACATCGACACGGGTCACGCCAGCAGGTGTAGCCAGCGTCACCGGGCCGCTCACCAGCGTCACCTCTGCGCCTGCTTCACGGGCGGCGCGAGCGATGGCGTAGCCCATCTTGCCGGAGCTGTGGTTGCTGATGTAGCGCACCGGATCCAGCGCCTCGCGGGTCGGACCTGCGGTGAGCAGCAGCTTGACGCCCGCCAGCAAGGGCTCGGCGGCCAGTTGCTGGCAGCAGCGATCCACCAGTTCGAGGGGATCCAGCATCCGGCCCGGGCCCACATCGCCACAGGCCTGGCTGCCGGCATCCGGCCCCCACAGCAGAATGCCGCGGCTGGCCAGGGTCTTGAGGTTGGCCTGGGTCGCGGCGTTGAGATACATCTGCTGGTTCATGGCAGGTGCCAGCGCGATGGGCGCCGGAGTGGCCAGACAGAGGGTGGTCAGCAGTTCGTCGGCCATGCCTGCAGCCATCCGCGCCATCAGGTTGGCGCTGGCGGGGGCGATCAGTACCAGATCGGCCCACTTGGCCAGCTCGATATGGCCCATGCCCGCTTCGGCAGAGGGATCCAGCAGGCTGTAGGCCACCGGATGACCGGAGACCGCCTGCAGGGTCAGCGGGGTGATGAACTCCTTGGCGGAGCGGGTCATCACCACCCGCACTTCGGCGCCCTGATCTTTCAGGCGGCGTACCAGCTCGGCACTCTTGTAGGCGGCGATCCCGCCACTGACACCCAACAGGATGCGTTTATCGGCCAATCTCATCTGCTGTTTCTCTATCCGGCTCATTCTGACTGGTCGGCTAAGATACCACAGGCAATGGATGACGACAGGGGTTGGCATCAAGGGGTGTGGTCGGGCGCGCGCAATTTTTTGCTATGTTTTTTCTCAACAGGGATGAGGGAGAGACAAATGAGCATCAAAGAGTGGCCGGAAGATGAACGCCCCAGAGAGAAGTTGCTGCGTCAGGGGCCCGCGGCGCTCTCCGATGCCGAGCTGCTCGCCATCTTTCTGCGCACCGGCGTCAATGGCCTGAGTGCAGTGGATCTTTCACGTAATCTATTGAATCAATTCGGCTCTTTGCGCAGCTTGCTGGGCGCGGATCAACGGGCATTCTGCGAGGCGCACGGCCTTGGCCCGGCCAAATATGCCCAGTTGCAGGCGGTGCTGGAGATGGCCAGACGCCATCTGGCCGAGCAGTTGCAACGGGGTGATGCGCTTACCTCGCCCCAGCTGACCCGGGACTATCTGCAGGCCCAATTGCGGGATCGGCCGAGGGAGGTGTTTGCCCTGCTGTTGCTCGATAATCAGCACAGAGTCATTCAATTTGTTGAGCTTTTTTTCGGCACCATCGATTCGGCGAGCGTCTGGCCAAGAGAAATCGTGCAGATCGCGCTCAAACATAATGCAGCCGCGGTGATTCTGGCGCATAATCACCCGTCCGGCGTCGCCGAGCCCAGTAGGGCCGACCGCCAGATCACGGATCGGATCACGGCCGCTTTGGCCCTGATCGATATCAGAGTGCTGGATCACTTGGTGATCGGTGACGGCATCACGGTTTCTTTTGCCGAGCGCGGTTGGTTATGACTGTGCTCTGGCACCGTATTAGTTGATCTTTGATCACGGATGCTGTATAAAATGCCGCCTTCTGTTTGCCCCGCAATCGAAGGCCAGCGGGGCAGATATTTGCTCGAGCAATGAAGTAAGATTTGGAGAGACTGACATGTCTAGAGTATGCCAAGTAACCGGCAAGCGCCCGGCAGTTGGTAACAACCGTTCGCACGCTAACAACGCCACCAAGCGTCGTTTCCTGCCGAACCTGCACACTCACCGTTTCTGGGTTGAGAGTGAAAAACGCTTCGTAAGCCTGCGCGTATCCGCAAAAGGCATGCGTATCATCGACAAGCGTGGCGTTGAAGTGGTTCTGGCTGAACTGCGCGCCAGCGGTGTTAAGGTATAAGGAATTAGATCATGGCTAAAGGTATTCGCGAGAAAATTCGCCTGAACTCCAGCGCCGGTACTGGTCACTTCTATACCACTACCAAAAACAAGCGCACCATGCCCGAAAAAATGGAGATCAAAAAGTTTGATCCCGTTGTTCGTCAGCATGTGATCTACAAGGAAGGCAAAATCAAGTAATTACTTGATGCTGCATTCCCAAAAACCCGGCTTCGTGCCGGGTTTTTTTATGCGCCGAATTCAGTACACTGCCGGTTCAAAGGGAGGCTTGCCATGTTCAAATTGAGCCGCAAAGGCTGGAATAACGTGATCATCGTAGCGGTGCTGATCGTGATCACCCTGTTGCATCGTATGGAGACTGCCCAGCAGGAGAACAGCGCCAAGCGGGCTCGCCCCTTGCTGCCGGATGCGGCCGTAGTGCTCACCTGGCAGGGGCCGAGCTGGCAGATTGAGCGGATCGGTCAGGGCTGGCGCAGCGTGCCGGATCTGGGGCTCGACACGGCGCAGCTGGATGCCCGTCTGGCGCGCTGGCAGGGCTGGTTGCTGCCCCCCGGCGAGGCGGTGCGCGGCACCCCGGTGGCCATCAAGGTGTGGATTGCCGGCCAGAGCGATCCGGTCGAGATCGGCCTCTATCAGAACAGCGGCCAATATGGCGCTCAGCTGCCCTCCGGTCTCTGGCTCGCCCTCACTGCCGAGCAGTATCGCGATCTGCTGCGTCCTGCCCCCTGAGTTCCTTTTCCTTGCGAGGTGCCCATGCCTGAATTGCCAGAAGTTGAAGTCAGCCGTCAGGGGATCTCCCCCTGGCTCACCGGTATCAAGGTGACGCGCGTGGTGGTGCGGGATGGCCGCCTGCGCTGGCCGATCCCCGGTGAAATTCAGGAGCTGGTGGACCTCACCATCCATCGGGTGCGTCGCCGTGCCAAATACCTGCTGCTGGAGACCGATTTCGGCACCGCCATCCTCCATCTGGGGATGTCCGGCAGCCTGCGGGTGCTGGATATCGGCACCCCGGCCGAGAAGCACGACCACGTGGATATCGAGCTGGAGAATGGCAAGCTGCTGCGGCTCAACGATCCGCGCCGCTTCGGCGCCCTGCTGTGGACCCGTGAACCGGCCGAAGCCCATGCGCTGCTCGCCAAGCTGGGGCCAGAGCCGCTCACCGATGCCTTCAATGCCGATTACCTGCAGGGGCGCGCCAAGGGGCGCAGCACCGCCATCAAGCAGTTCCTGATGGACAATCAGGTGGTGGTCGGGGTGGGCAACATCTACGCCAACGAGGCGCTCTATGCTGCCGGCATTCACCCCAAACGGGCGGCGGGTAATATCAGCGCCGAGCGGCTGGGAACCCTGGTGGCCGAGATCAAGCGGGTGTTGGCCGAGGCGATTCGCCAGGGCGGCACTACCCTCAAGGATTTCACCAGTGCCGATGGCAAGCCGGGCTATTTCGTGCAGCAGTTGCAGGTCTACGGCCGGGGCGGCCAGCCCTGTTTCCACTGTCACACCCTGCTGAGCGAGATCAGAATGGGGCAGCGCACCACGGTTTTTTGCAGCCATTGCCAGCGCTGAGCGCACTTTTTGCCCCGATCCGGGGGAAGTTGTAACAGCGTATTTCCACTCTGTTGAAGATTTGCACAGCTGTCACTAGTATCCCGACCGTTCAGGCGGTTTGAGAATATAAAAATGACAGTTAAATCAATAGACTGGGAATATTTATCCCGGCAGGAGCGCTATTGCGCAAAATCCATGGCCCGCTTCCTCTACCCCGAGGGATGTGACCGGAAAACCTTCAATCGCGGCAAGTTCGTGCTGCGCAGCCTGCTCTATCGCAAGTCGCTGAGCCGGGTCTTCAGCCTGTTTCAGTGCGACTCGCTCAAGGCGCTGCCAGCGGTCTATCCCGAGCTGCTCGACAAGCCGATGCGCCCCTATCGCTTCGCCTGTGCCAGCGCCCGTGAGCGGGCCGAGATGCTGGAAAATCACTATCGGTTGCTGCTGGAGTGCTACCCGCAGCTGATCGACCCCCTCTATCTGGGCGAGGGGATCGAACTTGGGCACTATCCCCAGAGCGGCTGCCGCATTCTGCTGCGCCACGATGGCACCTTCCGCCGCGAGGCCGAGCTGGCGCTCTCCATCGTCAACGGCGAGGGGCAGCGCCTCTACAGCTGCGCCTTTTCGCTGGCGGGCAGCGTGGATCGTTTGATTCTGATGATCGGCTCCATGCAGGGGCCGGAGCCTGCGGTCGACAATGCCCAGGATCGGGTGCGCGAGCTGACCAAAGAGGGACACGGCCTGCGGCCCAAATCCCTGCTGGTGCAACTGGTGCTGCAACTGGCGCAGGCCATGGGGGCGGCAGAGGTGCTGGCGGTGCGCAAGCGGGCCCACGTGTTTCAGGCCAAGCGCTACAGCAGCAAGCAGAAAGCCAATTTGCAGGCCGATTATGACGAGCTGTGGCAGGAGTTCGACGCCCGGGATGTGGACGCCAACTTCGTCGCCCTGCAAGCCCAGCCGCGCAAGCCGCTGGAGGAGATCGCCTCCAAGAAGCGGGCCATGTACCGGCGCCGCTACGAGTGGCTCGATCTGCTGGTGCAGGAGATGAATGAGCGGTTTGCCCGTCAGTAACCGGCAAGCAGGCTGACCTCTCCATGCGAGAGAGATACAACAAGGGCTACCCGTGGGTAGCCCTTGTTCGTAGTTGCCGTCGGGAATGGCGAGTGTGGAAGGGGATCACCCTTTCTGTTTGGCTGCGATGGCCTGGGCCACCACGGGATCGACAAACTGACGAATGTCGCCACCGTGCAGCGCCACCTCTTTCACCAGAGTGGAGGAGATAAAGGAGTTCTCCTCCGCCGGGGTGAGGAAGACGCTCTCCAGCTCCGGCATCAGGCGGCGGTTCATGTTGGCCAGCTGGAACTCGTACTCGAAGTCGGAGACGGCGCGCAGGCCGCGGATCAGCACGTTGGCCTGATGCTCTTTGGCGAAATCGACCAGCAGGCCGGAGAAGCCCACCACCTTGACGTTGGGAAGCTGGCTGGTCACTTGCTGGACAAGCTGGACACGTTCTGCCAGATCGAACAGCGGGCGCTTGCTCGGGCTGTTGGCGACCCCGACCACCACCTCGTCAAACAGCTTGGCGGCGCGGCCGATCAGATCGGCGTGGCCATTGGTAACGGGATCAAAAGTCCCGGGATAAATTACCCTGGTAGTCATCTTTGCGGTCCTGCAACCTGGAAATTTGGTCGCATTATAAGGTCGTCGCTTGAGAATAGCAGTGCATCAGGCAAGAATACGCCATCGCGCATCAAGCCTCCTTGCATTGGTGACAGGGAGCAAAGGGATTTTTTATGAAACGTATTCTGGTCGTTCGCAATGACAAGATTGGTGACTTCATGCTGGCGTGGCCTAGCTTCGCCATGCTCAAAGGCTCCATGGAGTGTCATGTGACTGCCCTGGTTCCGGCCTACACGGCGCCGCTGGCCCGGCTCTGCCCCTGGATTGACGAGGTGATCATCGATCCGGGCGTGCGGGCCGACAAGGAGCAACAGCGAGCGCTGCTGGCGCGGATCAAGGCGGCGGCGTTCGACGCGTCCATCTGCCTCTTCTCCAACTCCCGCAACGCCATGCTGGTGTGGAAGGCGCACATCCCTTACCGGCTGGCCCCGGCGACCAAGCTGGCGCAGGTGCTCTACAACCAGCGACTGGTGCAGCGCCGCTCCCGCTCCCAGAAGCCGGAGTCCGAGTACAACCTGGAGCTGATCCGCCGCTTCCTGGCCGATCAGCAGGTGGCCGTGGTGGAGCCCAAGACCCCCTTCCTGCAGTTCGATGACGAGACCCTGCGGCAGGTACGTGAGCAGCTGGCGCTCAAGCTCAAGCTCGATGCCAGCCGCCCCTGGCTGATGGTGCATGCCGGTAGCGGCGGTTCGGCCAACAACCTCTCCATCGAGCAGTATGCCCGCATCATCATCAAGCTCAATCAGGCCTGCCCCGAGCTGCAGTGCGTGCTGACCGCAGGCCCGGGCGAGGAGAAGATGGCTGAACAGCTGGCGGCCGAGCTGCTGGCCCACGGCGGCAACGGCTGGATCTACCGCTCCAGCGACGGTCTGCCGATGTTCTGTCAGGTGCTGGCCAACGCAGCCCTGTTTATCGCTGGCAGTACCGGCCCGCTCCATATCGCCGGTGCGCTCGATGTGCCGACCATCGGTTTCTTCCCGATGCGCCGCTCCGCTACTCCGCTGCGCTGGAAGCCCCTCAACAGCGAAGGGCGTCACCTCGCCTTCAGCCCGCCGGAGGATAGCGACCATCCTGAGGATATGAGCCAGCTCGATCCCAAGACCATGGTGCCGGTGATGGCCCGCTGGGCGGCGCCTTTCTGGCGCAAATAACGTATGCAGCAATGCAAACAGGGCCCCGCGGGGCCCTGTTTCGTATGACGGTTATTCCGGCTGCTGCGGTTGCTGGCGCACCCAGAGGTCGGCGTATTTGACGAAGGTGGAGTGGGCGGAGAGGATCGCCAGCAGCAGCCCCTGCTTGCCATCGAGGAAGCCCGCTTTGAGCAGGTACATCTTGAGGAAGCAGCCGACGGCGTGGATCAGCCCCTGACTGAGGGAGCCCTTCTTGCCGCGAGCGGTGCGCTGATCGGCCCAGGCGCGGGCATAACCGGCGGATTTGACCAGATAGTGCTCCAGATCCCGATAGGTGAAGTGGAGCAGGTCGCCATGAATATTGACGATCTTCATGTTGGCCCGCACTTCCACCTTTTCGTGCACCAGCGCCTCGTTGTAGCTGGTGAGCGCCTTGGGATAGAGGCGCAGCACCCGATCCGGATACCAGCCGCTGTGGCGGATAAAGCGGCCAAACACCCAGGAGAGGCGCGGGATCGAGTAGATGGTATCGCTGGCCGGATTGGCCATCACGTTGGCGATGGCGGTTTTCAGCTCGGGGGTGAGCCGCTCGTCGGCATCCAGCCACAGCACCCAGTCGGATTGCACGTGGGACTGGGCCAGTCGGCGCTGTTTGCCAAAGCCCGGCCACTTGGCGTTGACGAAGAAGCGGGCGCCAAATTCGGCGGCAATGGCCGGGGTCTCGTCCTGACTGCCGGAGTCCAGAATGACGATCTCGTCCACCAGTCCGTCGAGGGAGGCGAGGCACTTGCGCAGGTTGTCGGCTTCATTCTTGACGATCAGAACGGCAGCCAGAGTCGGTTTTTTCACGAATGTGGGCTCACGGTTATTGCCCGGCTGGCGGGTCGAATGCGTATTGATGGGCCATTCTAACGGAAAAACGGGTCAAAGAGAGAGCCGCCATTGCCCGTTTCTGCCAGCTGTTTGCCTGCCCGGCTGGCGTTGCGTCTCTTCAGAAGACCTGTGGAAAAATGAGATGGCAGAGGTGCCTGGCAAGGATCTGCTGTTATTTATCCGACCATTGCATGTGGCGCGTAATCTCGCCCAGTTGGAAGAAGAGCGTCACTGGGAAAATGAGACGGCAGAGGCGATTGCCAAGGATCTTCTGTTATTTATCCAGTCATTCTTGGGGCATAATCTCGCCCAGTGATGATTAACAGCCGGGCCAGTCCCGAGAGAAGACGCGTGATGAAAATATTGGTGATCGGCCCCTCCTGGGTCGGCGATATGGTGATGTCCCAGAGCCTCTACAAGGCGATCAAGGCCAACCATCCGGAGTGCGAACTGCACGTGATGGCCCCCGCCTGGTGCTGCGCCCTGCTGGAGCGGATGCCGGAGGTGGACAAGGCGATCACCATGCCCCTTGGCCACGGTGACTTCAAGCTGGTGGCGCGCCGCCGCCTCGGCAAGCAGCTGGCGGCCGAGCAGTACGATCAGGCCATCGTCCAGCCCAACTCCATGAAGTCGGCGCTGATCCCCTGGTTTGCCCGCATTCCGGTGCGTACCGGCTGGAAGGGCGAGAGCCGCTACGGCCTGCTCAACGACCTGCGCAGCAACAAGTCCGCCTTCCCGCTGATGGTGGAGGGCTATCTGGCGCTCGCCTATCCCAAGGCGCAGATGAAGAGCCGGGCCGATATTCCGACCATTCCGCATCCGGCGCTCCACGTCGATCTGATCAACCAGAGCAAGGCGCTGGAGCGGCTGGGGCTGGATCGCGCCCGCCCGGTGCTGGTGCTCTGCCCCGGTGCCGAGTTTGGCCCGGCCAAGCGCTGGCCGGAGGGGCACTACGCCGTGGTGGCCCAGCAGCATCTGGACGAGGGGTGGCAGGTGTGGATCTTCGGCTCCAACAAGGATGTGCCGGTCGGCAACACCATCCGGGATCGGGTCAATCTGCTGACACGCCCCAACTGCCATGTGCTGGCGGGCAAGACCAGCCTGCACGAGGCGATCGATCTGATGGCGCTGGCCAGCCGGGTCATCTCCAACGACTCCGGCCTGATGCACATCGCCGCCGCCCTCAACCGGCCGCTGGTGGGCGTCTATGGCTCCACCTCGCCGCTCTATACCCCGCCGCTGGCGGATCGGGTCGAGATTGTCCACACCGACATCGAGTGCCGCCCCTGCTTCAAGCGCACCTGCAAGTTCGGCCATCTCAAGTGCCTGATCGACCTGGCGCCGGAGCAGGTGGTCGATGCCTGCAAGAAGCTGGAGCAGAGTCAGTAAGATGCCCTACCGTCTGCTCTACAACCTGCTGATCCATCTGGGATTGCCGCTGGCGCTGCTGGCCCTCTACAAGCCGAAGAAGGGCAAGCCCGGCTTTGGCGAGCGCTGGGCCGAGCATCTCGGGCGACTGCCCGCCACCGGACAGGATGCACCGCTGTGGATCCATGCGGTGAGCGTGGGGGAGACGCTGGCCATCACGCCGCTCATTCGCGCCCTCAAGGCGGAGCGGCCCGATCTGCCGATCCTGCTCACCACCACCACCCGCACCGGCGCCGATCAGGCTGCCAAGCTGGGGGATCTGGTGATCCATCGCTACGCGCCGCTCGACTACCCCTGGGCCATTGCCGCCTTTCTCGACACCTTCAAGCCGCGCGCGCTCTGGGTGATGGAGACCGAGCTGTGGCCGAACTGGCTGGCGGCCTGCGAGGCGCGCCACCTGCCGGTGACCATCATCAACGCCCGCCTCTCCGAGCGATCCTGCCAGCGTTATGCCCGCTTCCACGGCGCCTTCGACGCCCTGAGCCGGCCGCTGACCCATCTGCTCTGCCAGCATCAGGATGATGCCGACCGTTTCGCCCGTCTCGGCATCGGCCGCGAGCGGCTGGCGGTGACCGGCTCCATCAAGTTCGACATCCAGTTTGGTGACGAGGTGCAGGCCAAAGGTCGCGCCCTGCGCCAGCAGCTGGGCGCGGAGCGGCCGGTCTGGATCGCCGCCAGCACCCATCAGGGTGAGGACGAGCAGGTGCTGGCCGCCTTCGATCTGCTGCTCAAACGCCATCCCGATGCGCTGCTCATTCTGGTGCCGCGCCACCCCGAGCGGTTCGACCGGGTGGCCGAGCTGTGTGCCCCTTATGGCTGCGTGCGGCGCACTGATGGTGCTGCGGTGAGTGCGGAGGATAAGGTCTATCTCGGCGATACCATGGGCGAGCTGCCGCTGATGCTGGCGGCGGCCGATGTGGCCTTCGTCGGCGGCAGTCTGGTGAAGATCGGCGGTCACAACCTGCTGGAGCCGGCAGCCCTCGGCAAGCCCTGCCTGACCGGCCCCGCCTACTTCAACTTCAGCGACATCACCCGCCAGCTGGTGGCTCAGGGGGGCGCCGCCATCGTGGCCGATGCCGCCGAGCTGGGCGAGCAGGTGAGCCAGCTGTTTGCCGACGAGAGCACCCGCCGCGAGATGGGCGAGCAGGCCCGCGCCGTGGTGCTGCGCAATCAGGGGGCGTTGGCCCGCACCCTCTCTCACTGCCTGGCTGCGCTGGAAAACGACTGAGTTTCAGCCTTTCATACAGCCCGCCATCCATCATCGATGGCCGACCATAAAAAAACGGAGCGCGATGCGCTCCGTTTTGTTGTTGGCGGTTGCCGGGATTAGCGAACGATCAGCCCCAGCAGGATGCCCAGCACGCCGAAGTCGGAGTCGCTGAAGGTGGTGTTGGCGAAGCCGAGGTCGCCCAGCACCGGCAGCAGGAACACCGGCAGAATGGTGAGCAGCAGCAGGCCGTTGGCGAAGGAGCCCAGAATGGCACCACGACGGCCACCGGTGGCGTTACCGAATACCCCGGCAGCGGCGCCGACGAAGAAGTGCGGTACCACGCCCGGGATGATGACGGTCAGCCCCATCACGTAGAGCAGCGCCATCCCCACCAGACCGGCGGCAAAGCTCGACAGGAAGCCGATCAGCACGGCGTTGGGGGCGTAGGGGAAGACGATGGGGCAGTCGAGCGCCGGTTTGGCGTTCGGCACCAGCTTGTCGGAGATCCCCTTGAAGGCCGGTACGATCTCGGCGATGACCATCCGCACACCCTGCAGGATGACGTAGACGCCTGCCGCGAAGGTGATGGATTGCATCAGGGAGAACATGAACCAGTGCTTGCCCTTGGCGACGCTGGTGACAAACTCGGGGCCGGCGAAGGCGGCAGTCACCAGGAAGATGATGCCCATGGTGAAGGAGATGGCCACCGGGGTATCGCGCAGGAACAGCAGGCTCTTGGGCACCTGCACATCTTCGCAGCTGTGGGCCTTGTTGCCGAACTTGGCGCCGATCAGGGCGGAGAGCACGTAGGAGCAGGTGGAGAAGTGGCCCAGCGCCACGTCATCGGAGCCGGTGATCTGCTTCATGAAGGGGTGGGCGATGGCCGGGAAGAAGACCATGGCGACGCCGACCACCAGACTGCCCACCGCGATCAGCGGCACGCCGCTCATGCCACCGGCAGAGAGGATTACGGCCACCATCATCGACATGAACAGGGTGTGGTGACCGGTCAGGAAGATGAATTTCCACGGGGTCAGACGGGCGATCAGGATGTTCACCAGCATGGCGAAGAACATGATCATCGCCATCTCCTTGCCAAACGAGGTCTGGGCGATGGAGACGATGGCTTCGTTGTTGGGCACAACGCCCTTGATGCCGAAGGCGTGCTGGAAGATGACGGCGAAGTCACCCAGCGAGTTGATCACCAGGGTGGCACCGGCCCCCAGAATGACGAAACCCATGATGGTCTTGACCGTGCCCTTGATGCACTCGGTCACCGGTTTCTTCTGGGCAATCAGGCCGATAAGCGCGATCAGGCCGACCAGCACGGCGGGCTCGGACAGCACGTCAAACATCAGAAAATTGAAAAATTCCATGGTCAGCTCCTGGCAATGGAAGATGCGGCCCGCAGGCCGCATGGAGGATTCTTAGAGGGCGCCCAGTTCGCGCAGGGCGGTGGAGAGCTGCTCTTTCATCGCGACCTTGTCGACCATGTTGGCGAGGCTCACCAGTCGACCATTGACGCCCATGGATTGCAGCTGCTCGGCGATGTCGCGGGTGGCGATAAAGATCTCGGCGGTTTCGCTACCGGCGGAGGCCAGATCGCGGTGATCCACGTCGGCGGTGACCGCCAGCTCTTTCAGGATGCTCTTGATGCTCATTTCCATCATCAGGCTGGTGCCCAGACCGTGACCGCATACAACCAGAATTTTCATTGTCTCTTCCTCTGTCAGGTGCGCCGTGGCGCAGATCAGTAGCGCGCCAGAATGCGCAAGATGTCGTCTTTGGTGTCGGCCGCGATGATGGCCGCCACGTCCTCTTCATTCATAAACAGCTCGGCCAGCTGGGCGATGGTCTCCACGTGGGAGTTGCTGTCGCTGGCGGCCAGGGTGATCAGCAGCCGGATCGGGTCGTTGCCCTCGGAGTCGAAGTTGACCCCCTGCTTGATGACGGTCAGCCCCAGGCCCAACCGGTTGACGCCGTCCTCGGGGCGAGCGTGCGGCATCGCCAGACCGGGGCCCAGCACGTAGTAGGGGCCGAGCTCTTCATGAGAGCGAAACAGCGCCGCCACGTAGGAGGGCTCGATGGTGCCATTGGCCAGCAGGGGCGCCGTGGCCAGCTCGATGGCGTGGCGCCAGTCGCGGGCGGCGGGTTCGATGCGGATGACATCCTCGGTCAGCAGTTGAGTCAGCATGGTGGTGATCCGGCTAGTTAAGATGGCGCCAATCTATCGATCTTGCGGTGGTGAAACTGTGAGGCTGATCGCGAAAGTTAGCGCTATCAGATAGCGCTAACATGAAACTGTGATAGCGCTATCACTTCATCCATTAACGGGAGTCATCTTGCCCCCGTGATCCGGGAAAGAGGGTAGAATCGGCCCTGAGCAAATAGTCAGTGCCGCACTTTTGCCTTAAAGTGGGCAGCCGCAAGTCGAGGATGGGATGGATGTCAGAAGCAAAGAAGCGCCGTAGCACGGGTCGGGTGACCCTCAACGATGTGGCCCAGTTGGCCGGCGTGGGGGCCATGACGGTCTCCCGTGCCCTGCGCACGCCGGAGATGGTCTCCGACAAGATGCGCGAGCGCATCGACGCCGCGGTGGAAGAGCTCGGCTACATCCCCAACCGGGCGGCCGGGGCGCTGGCCTCTGCCACCTCCCAGACCATCGTAGTGATCGTCCCCAGTCTGGCGGAAGCGGGCTGTGGCGAGATGATCGCTGGCCTGCAACAGACCCTGCAGGGCGAGGGTTACCAGATCATGCTGGGGGATGCCCAGCATCTGAAGCAGCAGGAAGAGCGCCTGCTGACCAGCTTTTTGCAGCACAATCCGGCGGCGGTGGTGCTGTTTGGTGGCGATCCCGGCGAGACGATCCGTACCCGCCTGAAAGCCTCCCGCCTGCCGGTGGTGGAAGTGGGTGCCATGGCCCGCAGCCCCATCGACATGAATGTGGGAGTCTCCAACTTCGATGCCGGTTATCAGCTCACCCACCACCTTATCGAGCGGGGCTACCGCAATATCGGTTTTCTCTGTGCCCGTCAGGAGCAGTGGATGCTGCAACAGCGGATGCAGGGCTGGCAGAAGGCGCTGCTCGACAACTACCTCTCCCCCGATGCCATCATCAACACCTCGGAGCGGCCCAGCTTCAGCACCGGTGCCACCATGCTGGGTGAATTTCTGCTGCGCTGGCCCGAGCTGGACGCGCTGATCTGCGTCAACGACGAACTGGCGGCCGGGGTGCTGTTCGAGTGCCAGCGTCGCCATTTGAATGTGCCGGGCAAACTCGCCATCGCCGGATTTGACGATCTGGATGTGGCGCGCGCCTGTTATCCGACCCTTACTTCGGTCAGGATCCCCTATCGCAAAATGGGGCAGGAGGCTGCCGAGCTGATCCTGCGCCAACTGGCCGGGGAGCCCGTGATGGGCACCGCGCTGGCCCTCGATTTTCAACTGCAAAAGCGCCAAAGCAGCTGATCCCCGTTTCACACGTCATCAAAGAGGCAACCATGTTCAAGGCTCTGTTACTGGAAAACCAAGACGGCAAGACTGTTCCGACTCTGACCCGGCTGGCCGAGAGCCAGTTGCCGGAAGGTGAAGTGCGGGTGGCGGTCGCCTACAGCTCGATCAACTACAAGGATGGGCTGGCCATCACCGGCAAGGGCAAGATCGTGCGTCAGTGGCCGCTGGTGCCCGGCATCGACTTCGCCGGTACCGTGCTCGAATCTGCCGACAGCCGCTATCAGCCCGGCGACAAGGTGGTGCTGACCGGTTGGGGCGTGGGCGAAGGGCACTGGGGCGGCATGGCCGAACAGGCGCGGGTCAAGGGGGACTGGCTGGTGCCGTTGCCCGCCGGGCTGGATGAGCGGCAGGCCATGTGCATCGGTACCGCCGGTCTCACCGCCATGCTCTGCGTGCTGGCGCTGGAAGAGGCGGGCATTACTCCCGAAAGCGGCGAGGTGCTGGTCACCGGCGCGGCAGGCGGTGTGGGCTCCACCTCGGTTGCCCTGCTGGCAGCCCTTGGCTATCAGGTGGCTGCGCTGACCGGTCGTCCCGAAGAGCAGGGCGCCATGCTGACCGCACTGGGTGCCAGCCGCATCGTGCCGCGCAGCGAGCTGCTGGTGCCTGCCAAACCGCTGGAGAAGCAGCTGTGGGCCGGTGCCATCGATACCGTCGGCAGTCAGGTGCTGGCCAAGCTGCTGGCCCAGATGAACTATGGCGGCGCCGTGGCGGCCTGTGGGTTGGCGGGCGGCTTTGATCTGCCTACCAGTGTGATGCCCTTCATCCTGCGCAACGTGCGGTTGCAGGGGGTCGATTCGGTGATGTGCCCGTTTGAACGTCGTCAACTGGCGTGGCAGCGACTGGCACGGGATCTGCCCGCCAGCTTCTTTGAACAGGCGGTTACCGAGATTGGGCTGGAGCAGGTAGTGGAGGCCGCCGAGGCCATCACGCAAGGCCAGATCGCCGGTCGCACTCTGGTCAAACTTTGAACTCTCTCTGACTGGCGAGCCCGACAATTCCGGATAAAATTGGAGTGCGGGTGAACTATCCAAGGAGAGTGAAGATGGGTGGACACAAGCCGGATTACGACTCCTCTGATGACGAGTGGGATCCGGAATCCTGGGAAGAAGAGCTGGATCAATGGGAAGATGAAAGCTGGCAGGATGATGACCCTTTCGATGACCAGTGAACCACAGCATGAATGAACAGGCGGGCTTTGAGCCCGCCTGATTTTTTTGCCGCGCTCACACGGCTGAGTGTTGGCCCTTGGTCAGGGCCGGGCCGCTGGGTAGAATGAACTGCCCAAATGACACTCAAGGATGACTATGCGACTCACCATCATATTGTTGGCTGCCCTGCTGGGTGGCTGTGTCTCCAACGATGATCCCTGCGAGAAGGTGTGGAGCGAGGTCGGGGAGGCGGATGGCAAGCTGGGCTTCACCGCCGAGCGGGTCGAGTTCCATCAGGGCCAGTGCGGCAAAAAGGTGGATACCGAACTGTGGGAGCAGGGACGCCAGAAGGGGTTGGCATGGTATTGCCGTCCCGAGCATCTCTATCTGGCTGGCCGTTCCGGCGAGGAGTATCGCGGCGTTTGCCCGAATGATATCCAGGCGCGCAGGCTGTTCGAGCAGGGGCGTCAGGGGTGGACCGATCAATAACGCCCTGACAGGGAGGGGCTACTCCTCTTTCAAGCGCAGCGGCTGGCAGAGGTAACCCTTGTCATTGGCGCTGCGGGCGCACTTGCCGCAGACAAACTTGGGTTTGCGGACTATCTTGCGCAACGCCTTGAGATCGGTGGGG
>OEQV01000071.1_pt1 | contig 30244 bp, 24 predicted proteins | sample 1539821 | NCBI WGS metagenome assembly OEQV01 (sample SAMEA3891244, study PRJEB23780) | metagenome | biome: terrestrial biome; feature: animal house; material: water of meat washing | place: Italy | collected 2015-05-12 | reverse complement strand
TCGTATTCAAGATGAGTATGCTATTTTCTAAGAAATAAATGGGGGGTAAAAGGTAAAAATTAAGACCTAAATGACGCTCAATTTTCTAAATATGACACCACTCATTTGTCATTTATAGGTTATGAAATTCTGACAAATGGCGAAAATTTATATGGATTCTGCATATGGGTATACGCAAATTTTTATAGATTAGAAGGGCTATTCAATGTTAAAGAAATCAAAGTCTATGGAGTTCTTTTTTGCTTTATGTATTGATTCTAAATGTGTTTTATTTTTTATAAAAGCGTAAAAGATGTTGATGTAAAATGAATTATGCACTCTCGGTATATCGAAATAAGAAAAATTCTTTACGTGTTTAGAGTGGGTGAAATTGAACAAAGTGTAACGAATCATGGACAAATAAAAATAAACATCATGAAAGTGTCACAATGCTGTAACTTGCTTGTCATATTCTGAAATCAAAATGCAGTTATCCAAAAAAGTACAAGACTGAATAAAAAGTGGCGTACTCCAAAATGTTTAATATGTGAGATAACAAATATGCGCTTAAACCATATCGCACTTGCAGTAGTAGTTTCTGGGGCAGCTGTAGCAACCACGGCAAATGCAGCTCGTGACACAATCCAAATTGCGGGTTCTTCAACAGTTTTACCGTATGCAAGTATTGTTGCTGAAGAGTTTGGCAAAACTTTCCCACAATTTAAAGCACCAGTTGTTGGTTCTGGCGGTTCTTCAGGTGGCTTAAAACAGTTCTGTAATGGTGTGGGTGATAACACAATTGATATCGCAAACGCATCTCGTAAAATTAAAGATACAGAATTAGCTGCTTGTAAGAAAGCTGGTGTGAACCAAGTGATCGAAATCAAAATTGGTTATGACGGTATTGTGTTCGCTTCAAATGCAAGCAAAGCAGCATACAAATTACGTCCACAGCACGTCTATGCAGCTTTAGCAGCGCAGTTACCATCTAACGGTAAAATGGTTGCAAACCCATATACACGTTGGAACCAAATTGACAAAAGCCTTCCAAACGAACCAATCACTTTAGTGATTCCAGCATCAAACCACGGTACACGTGAAGTGTTCCAAGAAAAAATGGTTGATGCAGGCTGCGAAACTTATGCAGCAATCAAAGCAATGGATAAAGATGCACAAAAGAAAGCATGTTCAACTTTCCGTAAAGACGGCAAAGTGATTGAGATTGCGGGTGACTACACTGAAACTTTAGCGCGCTTAAAAACGTCGCCTAGCGCAGTAGGTGTGTTTGGTTTAGGTTTCTATGACCAAAACCGTGACAAGTTACGCGTAGCTACAGTGAACAATGTTGCACCATCTGAAAAGACGATTTTGAATGGTTCATACCCAGTTTCTCGCCCACTATTCTTCTACGTGAAGGGTGAGCATTTGAAATCAATCAAAGGCTTAAAAGAATACACTGAATACTTCATCAGCAAGAAAGTATCAGGTAAAGGTTCTAAGCTTGAGCGTGCTGGTTTGATCTCAATGTCAGACAAAGAGCGTGCAGCAGTTCTTGCGAACTTCAAAGCAGGCAAAGCGGTTAAGTAATTAAGCGTAGAAACAGTCAACGGTAGGCAAGTCCTACCTTTGACGTTTTTTACTAGGATTAAGTTTTTTCAAATAATGAAAATTGAAAGAACCGTGGAGAATACATGAATCTGCTACTTATAGGTGTGTTATTGGCACTGATTGCCATAGCCTATCAAATGGGCTTAAGTCAGAGCCGTAACTTAGCAGGTAAGGGAAATAATTCTGCAAAATTACACTCACGTCCGGGGTATTACGGTGCGTTAGTGGCTTTGTGGTGTGGTATCCCTGCTTTTTTAATTTTGATTGTTTGGAATATTGTTGAACCAAATGTTTTGAATCATGTGGTGTTAAATCACGTGCCAGCACAAGTCGCTGCAACCTTAGATGCTGCTAGTACGGATGTGTTGATCAACCGTGTGGAAGCGATTGCCTCAGGTTTTGGTGTAACAGATACACCAGCCGCGTATGAGCTTGCTGCTGCGGAGCAACTGGCGAAGTTTCAAAGCATTGGTACATTTGCAAAAATTGCAGTGGTGATTTGTGCGGCACTGGCAGGTTTAGTCGCTGCGAAAAAGCGCATTGCAACTCAGTTCCGCGCTCGTAACCAAGTTGAAAAAACCATTAATGTTGCACTTGCGCTCTGTTCTGGTGTCGCGATTCTAACTACGATTGGTATCGTGATGTCGATGTTCAGCGAAGCGATGCGATTCTTCCACTTCGTGAGTCCACTCGACTTTTTCTTCGGTACAGAATGGAACCCCGGCTTTAGTACTTCAGGTAGTGCAGATGGCAGTTATGGTTTGCTTCCGCTACTTTGGGGCACCTTAATGGTCAGTGGTATTGCACTTTTGGTTGCGGTCCCTGTGGGTTTAATGATCGCGATCTATCTTGCTGAATATGCATCTTCTGGTTTCCGCTCATGGGCAAAACCAACCATTGAAGTGCTCGCAGGGATTCCAACCATTGTTTACGGTGTATTTGCACTGATGATCATTGGTCCATTCTTTAAAATGCTTGGTGAGTCCGTTGGTTTACACATCAACGCAACCAGTGCACTCACTGCTGGTTTCGTCATGGGTATCATGATTATTCCTTTCGTTTCATCGCTGTCTGATGACATTATCACGCAGGTGCCACGTGCATTACGTGATGGCTCATTAGGTTTAGGTGCGACAAAGTCTGAAACCATTCGTCAGGTGGTGATACCAGCAGCACTTCCGGGCATTATCGGTGCGTTCTTGCTTGCAGCATCACGTGCCATCGGTGAGACCATGATTGTGGTGCTTGCAGCAGGGAACAGTCCTTTACTGCATGCCAATCCACTTGAAGCTATTTCAACTGTGACCATTACCATCGTAAACCAATTGACAGGTGATACTGACTTTGCAAGCCCGCAAGCTTTGGTGGCATTTGCACTAGGTCTGACACTCTTTGTAATTACGCTTGGTTTGAACATTGTTGCACTGTACATCGTGCGTAAATATCGTGAGCAATACGACTAATGACGACTTCTAATAGCACAGCAGATCAAGTATTTGATCCACAACATGCGGCAGAATTACGAGAAAAGCGTAAGCAAACGATCAGTAATTCATTGGCAAAACGTCACCGTAAAGAAAAAACCTTTCGTTTCTTTGGTTTCTCAGCAGTGATTGCAGGTTTATTCTTTGTCGCGCTACTTTTTGGCAGTATTTTATCGAAAGGCTTACCTGCTTTTTGGCAAAGTAGCATGAGTTTACCCGTGTACTTTGACCCTGCCATTATTACGACAGGTGCAAAACCTGTACAGCGTTCAGGCGAATCTCCAGCACAGTTTGAGGAGCGTTTTATTGCTTGGCAAACTGAAATGGGCATGGTGGATTGGGATGCTTTAATCGTGAATGCCATGATTGCAAAAGATCCAGCACTTGCTTCTAAACGAGATGACTTAGCTTCTTTGTACACTAGTTCTGAAGCATATCGCTTACGTGATATGGTGATGAAAGATCCATCATTGGTCGGTAAGAAGGAAGACATTAAAGTGCTTGCTGATGCAAACGTTGATGTGTGGCTCGCAGGAAATATTGACCGTAGTTTGCCTGATGAACAGCAACAGTTGAGCCCAGAAGTTCGTCAACTTGCCGATGAAATGAAAGCTTCAGGGGTAATGGAAAATACTTTCAATACCAACATCTTCGTCAGTCCAGACTCTCGTAGTTCTCCTGCAACTTCAGGTTTAGCAGGGGCATTCATGGGGTCGCTGTTCATGATGCTGATCGTGATCATTATTTCGATTCCAATTGGTGTGGCATCTGCAATTTATCTTGAAGAATTTGCGCCTAAAAACTGGATCACTGACGTCATTGAAGTCAACATTAACAACCTTGCCGCTGTACCATCAATTGTCTTTGGTTTGCTCGGTGCTGCGATCTTTATTGGCTGGATGCATTTACCGCTTTCTGCGCCATTGGTCGGTGGTTTGGTACTGAGCTTAATGACTTTACCAACGGTGATTATTACGACACGTGCATCGTTGAAAGCTGTACCACCATCAATTCGTCAGGCAGCTTTAGGGCTAGGTGCTTCACGTGTACAAACCGTATTCCATCACGTTTTACCACTTGCACTACCGGGGATTCTAACGGGTGCAATTATTGGTGTAGCACAAGCATTAGGTGAGACTGCACCGCTGTTATTAATTGGTATGAGTGCATTTGTTGCAAGTGTACCTACAACTCCATTTGATCAATCGAGTGCTTTACCTGTACAGATTTTCTTGTGGCAAGGTAATGAGCTGCGTAACTTCTTCGAAGGACGTACAGCGGCTGCGATTATTGTTCTGCTTGCAATGATGATTGGACTCAACAGTATTGCAATTTGGTTACGTAAGAAATTTGAAGTCCGTTGGTAAGTGAGGGCAAAATATGAATACCGTTGTTAAAAATTCCTTAGATCAGGATCAAACAGTGAATCAAGAACACACTCAATTTACAAACCCGAATACGACCTCAGGTCAGCAGGGTACTTCTTTTGTGTCGCAGTTTGATACACAGACTTCTGCTAAGAAAGATCAGGCACAAGGACAAGTCAAACTCAGCACTTCAGATGTACATGTTTACTATGGCGAAGCTGAAGCGATTAAAGGGATTGATCTGAATATCTACGAAAATGAAGTGATTGCATTTATTGGGCCATCAGGCTGCGGTAAATCGACCTTCTTACGTACTTTGAACCGTATGAACGACACCATTGATAGCTGTCGTGTGACGGGTAAAGTGATGTTGGATAATCAAGATATTTATGACCCAAACCTAGATGTGGTACTGCTTCGCGCTCAAGTAGGTATGGTATTCCAAAAACCAAACCCATTCCCAAAGTCAATTTTTGATAACGTGGCTTATGGCCCTAAACTCCATGGTTTGGCGCGTGATAAGTATGACTTAGAAGAAATTGTAGAAAACAGCTTACGTAAAGCGGGCCTTTGGGACGAAGTCAAAGACCGTTTAAACCAACCGGGCACGGGCTTGTCGGGTGGTCAGCAGCAGCGTTTATGTATTGCACGTACCATTGCGGTGAGCCCTGAAGTGATTTTGATGGATGAGCCATGTTCAGCGCTTGACCCGATTGCAACAGCGAAAGTGGAAGAGCTTATTTCTGAGCTTTCAACGCAGTATACGATTGCGATTGTGACGCACTCAATGCAGCAGGCTGCACGTGTATCAGACCGTACCGCTTACTTCCATTTAGGTGACTTGATTGAAGTGAACTCAACCGAGAAAGTCTTCACTCAGCCAGATCATCAGTTAACTGAAGCCTATATTACAGGTCGTTTCGGTTAATACGCACAACTTGAAATATTTGAAAAAACAGAGCCTAAGTGCTCTGTTTTTTGTTATAAGCAGATATTAAGTCTGGTGACTAAAACAGCCATGATAATGGGTATTGTGTATTGCAGTCATATTGGACAAAAGATGCGAAGGTGTGCTGTCTGAGTGATTGACTCATCTTGTAAATGATTAAATGTGAAAGATAACGCATTACAGAATAAAACAAAAAATGGCTATTGAAAAAAAATGCCATTGACCTAATCTAGGTCATATACCGACGTATTATTTTAGAGAATATAATTTCTATGTTATTTCATTTACCGAAACTTCCCGCTGAAATTCGAATTACACATTTAAATGCGCGTATCAATGAACAACGTAAAAAAATTGCGCAAACTACAGCCTCTAAATTAGAGTTATTGCAGCTGACTCAGCAGTTAGCTAAAGAGTCGCGTCATCGTAAAAAGGCCAATCAAAAAGTTTATATTCTAGATTTTAAAGGTGATACTGCGGCAACAGCGGTAGAAAGCTTACGTGAAGAAATCACCTTGATTTTAGCGACAGCCAAAGCAGGGCGTGATCGTGTTGTGGTGCGTTTAGAAAGCCCAGGCGGTATGGTGCATGGTTATGGTTTGGCTGCTGCACAATTGGTACGTTTACGTGATGCAGGTTTCAATCTCACGATCTGTGTCGATAAAGTTGCAGCGAGTGGCGGTTATATGATGGCATGTATCGCCAATCAGATTATTGCTGCACCTTTTGCGGTTGTCGGTTCAATTGGTGTGGTCGCGCAAGTCCCTAATTTTAATCGTCTGCTAAAAGAACACAATATCGATTTTGAACTGTACACAGCAGGCCAATATAAACGTACAGTGACGATGTTTGGTGAAAATACAGCAGAAGGTAAGGCGAAGTTTGAAGAAGAGTTACAACAGACGCATGTGCTGTTTAAACACTTTGTTGAAAAATATCGTCCACAGCTCAATGTTGAGAAAGTAGCAACAGGTGAGCACTGGTATGGGCAAGATGCTTTAGATTTGAATTTGGTCGATCAGTTACAAACTTCAGATGCTTATTTGCTTAATTTGCTGACCGATCATGATGTTTATGTCATCTCAACGCGTAAGAAACCGACTTTAGGTGAGAAGTTAGGCTTACAAGCTGCGCAAATGGCAGATGCCTTGGTACCAGCAGTCATGAATAAAGTGATAGAAACCTTAACTAAAACCAATGCAAGTTTGGTTCAAATGCGTGATCCAAAACTTTAATATTTAGTTGGCCGATTCATTTCAAAAAGTCTGGTTCCGAAATATGCAAAAAGCAATTTTAGAACCAGACTTTTTTGGCTTAAGCCAAGTACGCTTTAATCATTTTCACTAGACGTTCAATCAGTTGATCCGCCTGATCTTTGGTAATATTCAAGGTCGGCAGTAAACGCACCACAGAACCCGCAGTAACGTTAATGATGGTGTGGTATTCATCACGAGCGATGTTGACCAAGTCACCACATGCTTTTGGTAGCTCCACACCAATCATCAAACCAAAGCCACGGACAATCACATTTTGATCGGCAAGTTGCTTACGCAGTTGTTCTACGATGTAAGCGCCTTGTTCAGCTGCATTTTGTACAATGTTTTCTTTTTGCATAATGTCGATGATGGTATACACCACACGCGAACCCAATGCTGAGCCACTATACGTTGAACCGTGGTTACCCGCGGTCAATACGCCTACACCACGACCTTGAGTCATCACCGCACCAATGGGGAAGCCATTGCCTAAACCTTTGGCTGTGGTGAGTACATCAGGAATGATGTTGGTGTGTTGGTAGGCAAAGTATTCACCTGTACGGCCATTACCTGTTTGAACTTCGTCCAACATCATCAGCCAGTTATGCTGATTACAGATCTGACGAATCTCTTCCAAGTAGCTAAAGCCTTGCGGAGCAGTGTTGACACCACCTTCGCCCTGAATTGGCTCGACAAAGATTGCGACAATGTCAGGATGATGGATTGCGGCTTCTTCAATGGCTTCAATGTCGCCGAATGGGACACGAATAAAACCTTCAACCAATGGGCCAAAGCCTTCTTGGACTTTTTTGTTGCCTGTTGCCGATAAAGTTGCCATGGTACGCCCATGGAAAGAGTGCTCTGCAACAATGATTTTTGGATTGGCAATGCCTTGCATGTAGCCAAATTTACGGGCAATTTTGATTGCGCCCTCATTGGATTCTGCACCACTGTTTGAAAAGAATACTTCTTCCATGCCAGCAACTTCAGCAAGTTTTTGTGCTGCAGCCGTTTGCCAAGGCACTTCAAACAAGTTACTGGTATGAATGAGCGTTGCCGCTTGTTCTGCAATCGCTTCTGCAATGACAGGATGAGCATGGCCTAAACCACAGACTGCAATGCCCGTTAGCGCATCAAAGTATTCAGTACCATCTTCAGTGTACAGATAAGAGCCTCGACCTCGGACAAAGCTGATCGGCTGACGGCCAAATACTGGCATCAAATGAGAGGGTTGATCAGTTTGTACAGGAGCAAGGGTAATGTTATTCATGACTAACTCTTATCTGTTAGAGGGTAAGTGAAATCCAATATTAAGCAATTATGCTTGTAGTTTTAAAGCCTAAATCTAAATAAAAGTCGAAATATTGCTTTAGGCATACTGTTTTTCTACGTTTTGGGTATAATGCGGGTTAGATTAGTTGAGGATTGATCAATGACTGAACAAGCACGCGATACCGAAGCGTTAATTCGTGACCAAATTGCAAAACACGCTGTACTTCTTTATATGAAAGGCACCCCACAGTTTCCACAATGTGGTTTCTCTGCACGTGCTGTAGAAGCGCTTAGTCAAATTGGTCGTCCGTTTGCTTATGTGAATATTCTTGAAAATCCAGATATTCGTGCTTTGTTACCACAAATTGCAAACTGGCCTACATTCCCACAGTTATGGATCAACGGTGAGTTGATTGGTGGTAGTGACATTATTCTAGACATGTTCCAAAAAGGTGAATTACAACCTTTAGTTGAACAGCATAGTCCAGCACCTGAAGCTTAATCTTCAGGTGTAAAAAAAGCGCCATTGAGGCGCTTTTTTTTGTTTGAGGGAAAGGGTTAATCCGCTGTAGTTGCTGTGCTTATGGTTTCAGGAGTTTGTTCCGCTGTATTTTCAGTTGCAACGGTCTTCTTTTCAGCTTTTGCCTTTTTTTTGTCCTTCTTCTTTTTTTTCTTTTTCTTCGGCTCTTCTTCAAACTCAGCACCATCTTCAATGGCTTGCCAATAATCTAGCTGATCCATCACCGCCGCATAAATAGACTTCTTGGTATAGCGTCCTTTCTTGTCTAAAGTGCCGACTGGTCGAGCCATAAGTAGTTCAAGCGCTTGATCAATCGTATCTATAGCATGAATGTGGAACTGGCCATTTGAAACCGCTTCAATCACGTCTTTACGTAACATTAAATGCTGCATATTTTGACGTGGAATAATCACACCTTGCTTACCAGTTAAACCTTGAAGTTTACATGCATCAAAGAAACCTTCAATTTTCGCATTGACACCACCAATCGGTTGAACTTGACCCAATTGGTTCATTGAGCCAGTAATCGCCCAAGACTGATCAATCGGTAGCTGACTAATTGCAGAGATTAAAGCAGACAGCTCTGCAACCGTAGCACTGTCACCATCGACTTGACCATAGCTTTGTTCAAAAGCAAGCGCGGCAGAGAAGTGTAGGGTTTGCTCACGACCGAAGTGTGCTTTTAAGAATGAGGACATCAATAGCACACCTTTCGCATGCAGAGAGCCACCGAGCTCGACACTACGCTCAATATCTAGAATATCGCCGCCGCCTTGATACACGGAGGCTGTTAAACGTGATGGTAAGCCAAACTCAACATCCGCATAGTGAATGACAGAAAGTGCGTTAATTTGACCGAGGCGGTGTCCACGCGTTTCGATGAGCTGTGTACCACGAGATAAATCCTGCCAATAGAGCTCACGTAAATAGCCTAAGCGATATTTACGATGATCTAATGCCATATTAATGTGTTGATCCGAGACCATTTTATCGCCTGATTGGAAGGCGTGATGATGCGCCTCACGAATCAAATCACCCAATGTGAGGGCATGTAGAGATAAGGAGCTTTGATCTTCGGCTTGACGGCTAGAATCAGTCAAAAGTGCAGAAAGCGCAGATCGATCGAAAGGAAGTAATTTATCGGCCTGTACATAGTCTGCAATCAGTTGCATATAGGCTTGTTCATTTACTTCATTACGCTGCAACGTATCAGTAAAGTCGGCACGGATTTTAAAGACACTGCCAAGCTCAGGTTCTACTTCAAGTATTTCATAGTAAATTTCAGGCTCAGCCAGTAAAACCACTTTCAAATTCAGCGGGATTGCCTCAGGTTCAATTGAGATACTTCCTGTCAGTGTCAACATATGCTCAAGTGAAGAAAGTTTTAACTGGCCTGATTTTAAAGCACGTTTTAGACCTTGCCATGCATAAGGCTGTTCAAGCAGTTGTTCTGCTTCTAACATTAAAAAACCACCATTGGCTTTATGCAATGTCCCTGGGCGGATTAAGGTAAAGTCTGTAGTAATAGTGCCATGTTGAGTCAGTTGCTCTACATGGCCAAGCAAATTGTAGTGTGTTGGGAAGTCTTCAAAAATAACCGGTGCGCCAGCATTGGGTTTATGCGACACAATCACATTGGCTTGGTAGCGTGAAGGGATACGACTAAACAGGCCTGGGGTAAAGTCATCTTCTTCTTGTTCGAGTACCACCTCGACATTGTTAATAATGTCTTCAGCATAATATTTTAAATAGTCTTTTAAGCCTTCAACCTCAGCAAACTTAGTCAGTAACTGTTCGACTTTAGGCAATAAAACTTGCTTGGCAATATCGCGGTTCAACACTTGAACTTTATCGCGGGCATCTTCCTCCAAGTCGCCTAAATGCATGCCTAAACGCTCAAGTTTTTTATCCATGTGGCGTATATTGGCATTAATTTCAGAACGTTCTTTAGAGCTTAAAGCATTGATGTCGGCCTGCGTCATTTCCAATACTTTATCGTCTACATACTGGACAGGGATAAAGCAGTGCTCATCATTCCGAGAGACCAGTTTGAGGTCGAGTTCTTCGCCTTCTTGGGTCAATTCAATCAAGGCTTGTTGCTGAACGTCACCCGTTTGTTGGCGAATGGCTTCTATACGGTTGTGGTAGGTTTCAGCAGTAAAGCGGCGCTCGAGCTGCTTTAAAGTGGTTTGCCATGTTTGATGTAACATGGTTTGAAATTTTACCGCCTGACCCGCAGGTAATTCTAAAGCAATCGGTTGACGTGGGCTTTTAAAATTATAAACGTAAACCCAATCGTTCGGTGTTGGCATATTTTTGGCGTGTTGCTGGAGTAAACGCTTGACCATGGTGCGCTTGCCCAAGCCAGCTGTCCCTACGGCAAAGATGTTATAGCCAGAATAAGGTAAGGAAATGCCTGCTTCAACTGAAGCACGTGCGCGGTCTTGCCCTAAAAAATTATTGAGCGGTTTAATACGACGCGTTGAGGCTGGAATCTTATCCAGAGCAGGGGTGTGCGTCAGTTGCTCTGCTTGAAGTTGTGTCTTTGCTAAGGTCGTTTGAATTTCGGGTTGGTCAAATGCTGAACTAAGGTTGTTTTCTGGATTTTCTTGACTATTTAATGCGGGTGGTACAGATAAAGAAGAGCTCATTTGATCGTGTTTTTGGGTCACTTTGAAATCCGAAACTAAAGATTGCGTTAGAAACTTAAAGGTATACAGGTTTAATGCAAAAGATCAAGCAAAGTCGCAGTGTTTGTCGACAAAAATAGAACATTGATTTTATAAATCAGGTTGAAACAAATTGTATTAAGGGTTTGAATAGCAGCATTGGTTTTAAGACAACAAAAACGTAATGACAACACAATCTTCAGGATGGAAATCCGCCTTTACTGCATTTTTAGATCGCCGTGCGTTGATCATGCTGTTTTTGGGTTTCTCAGCAGGTATCCCAATCCTGTTAATTTTCTCGAGCTTATCTTTATGGCTAGGGGAAGCAGGTATCGATAAGAGCGCGGTGACTTTTTTTAGTTGGGCAGCTCTGGGTTATTCATTCAAATTTGTTTGGGCCCCTTTGGTCGATGAATTACCTGTACCAGTGCTGACCAAATTATTGGGTCGTCGCCGTGCATGGTTATTGATCGCACAACTCTTAATTATCTGTGCCATTTCTATCATGGCTTTTTCAGATCCGTCTCTTGGTCAGAGCTATCTTTACCAAATGGCTGCGGGTGCTGTGCTTTTAGGTTTTTCTGCTGCGACACAAGATATTGTGATTGATGCCTATCGTATTGAGCTTGCAGAAACGCAAATGCAAACGGTGTTGGCTTCAACTTATAACGCTGGTTATCGCATCGGCATGATCGTTGCGGGTGCGGGTGCGTTATTTTTAGCGGCTTATTTGGGTACAGCTAAGGGCAACTATATTTATGAGGCATGGAAGTGGACGTATTTGGCAATGGCGGCAGTCATGTTGGTCGGTATTGCAACCACTTTATGCATACGTGAGCCACAAGTTGATCGGGTACGTAAAGAATATAAACGAGTAGATTATTATCGTTTAGTGGCAGTTTTCTTTGTATCTGTGGTGAGTTTTGTACTGAGTTATATTTACTCAGGCAAGCTCACAGAAATGCTGATTCAGCTCTGGTCCATCAAAGATAGTTTTGCACTGTTTTGTTTTGAGGCTTTACGTTTTATTGGCTCTGGCGCTGTTGCATTTGTGGTGGGTTCAAGCCTTGTCAAAATGGGTGCTGTGAATAAACAAATGGCCTATGAAACATGGGTGAATCCTGTTGCTGACTTCTTTAAGCGTTATGGCGTGAAATTGGCGTTGGTATTGCTATTGTTGATTGGTTTTTACCGTATTTCCGACATTATTGCAGGTGTGATCTCCAATGTGTTCTATCAAGACTTAAACTTTACCAAAGAACAGATTGCTGAAGCGGTAAAAGTTTATGGGGTGATTTTTAGTTTGGTGGGTGGATTTTTAGGAGGACTACTGGCGCAGCGCATGAACATCATGAAGTTGATGTTTGTCGGAGCAATCTTGGCCAGTTCAACCAATCTCATCTTTATTGGTTTGGTCAAATCAGGACAACCTTTAAATGATGTTGTGATCAATGTTGGTGAGCAAAGTTTCAAAGCTCAAGCGGATGAGACAGGTGCATGGACAATTAAGGTTCCTGTTAAGCAGCTTCAGGCAAATGAAAGTCTAACTGCAACGGCCAGTTTTCAAAATGATACTTCACAGCCTGTCTCGGTCACATTGCCTTATATCAGTCAAACGGGTGCATCTACGGCATTGCTGTTGCTTCCGATCACGGCTGATAATGTGATTGATCAACGAGAGTCTGAAGGAAGTATCGTGGTACGAGGTCAATACCTTGCTACACTGGCTGAAAACCAAAGTATTCAATTGAGCTTAGATGGTCAAAGTTTTGATGCAAAGTTAGACAAAGAAGGTGTGTTTAGCGCAGCAATCCCTGCTCAACTGCTTCTTGATTCAAACTCTAAAAAGCTGAATGCCATATTGATGCAAAATGAGCGTGCGCAACAACACACTGCACTGAATTATCAGGTGGATCCTGAAGCTGAGAAATCTGCAACTCTAGATGTTGATCTTCAGCCAATCAACTTGAATAAAGCAGTTGATGGACAGTTAGAAGTTAAAGGGAAGGTGATTAAAGAATATAGTTCAAACTGGCTGTATTTTGCGATTATTGTCGACAACTTGGCATCAGGTTTAGCTGGTGCTGCATTTATTGCATTTCTATCAAGTTTGACCAGCGTATCTTTTACTGCGGTTCAGTATGCGATTTTTAGTTCATTGATGACGTTGACACCTAAAATTTTAGGTGGATATTCAGGGACAATTGTGTCCAATATTGGCTATCCAAATTTCTTCTTGCTGACCACACTCATTGGGATCCCAATTTTAATCTTAGTGGTCTGGGTGGCGAAACTTCTACGTGAGCATGCCGCTGAGCAAAGTTAAAGCATCGATTTATTTCGAATGAAAAAAGTAGCCCTTGTGGCTGCTTTTTTTATGGTTGAGGTTTGAAATATAGGACGGCTTTGCCTATATTGGGGGCTGAGAATAAATCATGAGGAAATTCCAATGCGCATGCTACATACCATGCTACGTGTAGGCAATTTAGAACAATCTTTGGCGTTCTATACTGAAGTGCTTGGTATGACTTTACTTCGTAAGCGTGATTATGAAGAAGGTCGTTTTACTTTGGCATTTGTGGGTTATGGTGATGAAGAAAATCATACGGTTTTAGAGCTGACACATAACTGGGATACGGACAGTTATGAACTGGGCAATGCTTATGGTCATATAGCGATTGCAGTAGACGATGCATATAAAGCTTGTGAGGAAATCAAAGCACGCGGTGGCAATGTCGTGCGTGAAGCTGGACCAATGAAGGGTGGTGTAACGGTTATTGCCTTTGTAGAAGATCCAGATGGCTATAAAATTGAACTGATTCAACAAGATAATAATGCACGTAATAACTAAGCCGTTATTAGGTCATATGCAGCGTGTATGCACAGTATTAATTAAAAAAATATTGAACATATCCTGTAAAAGCTAGCTTTATTTATATAGCTCAGTAAGATGAATTTACCCAAAGGTAAATTAGTCACTGGGCTTTTTCATTTTTAGAGGAATGACAGGATGTTGGTATGTTGAAATTATTGGCACTCGATCGGTTTACGTTATTGCTATTTGTTATGGTGCTCTTAGCCAGCTTTGTCCCTGTTTCAGGTCAAGCTGCCAGTGTATTTGGTGTACTGACGACGGTCGCGATTGCAATATTATTCTTTTTGCATGGGGCTAAACTATCCCGTGAAGCCGTGATTCAGGGCATGATGCATTGGAAACTCCATGCTTTGGTTTTTGCATTTACCTTCATCCTTTTTCCCGTTTTAGGTTTGCTTGCTAAACCTGTATTGGTACCACTACTTGGGCAGGAGTTGTATTGGGGCTTTTTGTTTATGTGCTTTTTGCCATCGACAGTACAGTCTTCAATTGCGTTTACTTCGGTCGCGCAAGGCAATGTGGCTGGGGCGGTATGTAGTGCGTCATTCTCGAATTTGATCGGGATGTTTATTACCCCTGTGATGGTGGCCTTTTTCATTTTGGGGCAATCAGAGCATGGTTTTGATCCAACCTCGTCTATACTTCAAATCACTTTATTGCTGTTGGTTCCGTTTGTCCTTGGACAGTTACTTCGACCATATGTATTTCCGTATATGCAAAAAATGCCAAGCATCGTCAAAGCATTCGATCAGGGATCGATATTAATGGTGGTGTACGGTGCTTTCAGCGGTGCTGTGGTGGCCGGTCTATGGCAAGAGGTGAGTGTCGGTACTTTAATCCTATTGATCATTGTGTGTTCAGTCTTATTGACGATTATTATGTTACTTGGGTTGTTTTTACCACGTTGGTTAGGCTTTAATCGTGCCGATCAGAAAACCATTTTTTTCTGTGGTTCAAAAAAGACTTTGGCTAGTGGTGTTCCAATGGCACAGATTCTTTTTATTGGACAACCTTTGGGGATGATTGTTTTACCGATTATGATTTTTCATCAAATACAGCTGATGGTGTGTGGGATTATTGCCAACTATTGGGCCAAGCAATCTGAAATTGAAACGAAAGAATAATTGGCTATCTGATATTATATCTCGTATAATATTTGCCACTTGTTGTGCTTAGCTCTGACGGTATCCGTCTCGGTGGGCCAAAAGAATGGTCTGTTATGGTGTTGATCTGCAACTTAATTTAATTAAGTGGCCCTTTCCTCAATTTTGAGAGTGATCAATTGCGATGACAGCAAAACCTTCTTTAATTTTTATGGAGTAATCGACGATGCGCGCCGATATTCACCCAAAATACCAAACTTTAGTTGCTACATGTTCTTGCGGTAACGTAATCGAAACTCGTTCAGCACTTGGTAAAGAAACTGTTTACCTAGACGTATGTTCAGCTTGCCACCCATTCTACACTGGTAAGCAAAAGAATGTTGACACTGGCGGTCGTATCGACAAGTTCAAACAACGTTTTGCTGGCATGTCACGTTCTATCAAACGCGACTAATAGCAAAAGAAAAAAACGGGCATTTGCCCGTTTTTTTATGCCTATGATTTTGATACAGAGTCATAGGACTGCTAGTTAGATCATATAGTAAAAAGACCCCCCATATAGAGGTCTTGAAATTTAGAGGCTAGTATCCAAGGTTTAACCTTTACTGATCCTGCACATCAATCAGATGATCGAGTTTCTTCTGGAAATAATCGCCTTGAATAAAGCGGGCATCGACATTCCACGCATTGGCAAACGAAGTCATATCATTCAGATCACGCAGCATAATTTGAATGTTTTTCAATTGATGGTATACCGCAACTTTTTCTTGCAACTCTTCCGTGTTGGCGTCGCTACTGAGCATGCGAGTTAAGTTTTCATGTAAAGTGAGATTGTTGATATCGAGCTGACGTAGGATAGATTCACTATAAATACTATTACCAAAGTCACGAATCGAAACTTCAGCACCATATTGGCGAAGCTGGGCAATGTATTTTTGCGCTTCAGCAATGTTCTGGCTGATATCATCCTCAGAGAACTGAAGGATAATTGGATGACTTAACTTACTGCGTACAATGGTAATCAGTTTGGCGATAAATTCAGGGAAAGAGCGGTCATTCAACAGTACGGCTTTGTTTAAGTTTACAATCAACTTTGCTTCAGGATACTGAGTGATAAAATTGTGTAGCTGTTTACACGACTCAACTAAAATCCAGCGGTCAAGTTTAATAGACAGTTCGTGATCTTCACTTAACTCTTTGAGGCTTGATATATCTTTCCACGTATTACCATAAATAAAGCCACTGGTAACCTCATAGGTGTATAAATTAGTGTCTTCTTTGTCGTAAAGCTGTTGATATTTAAGATGAATCTCACCACGCTCCAAAGCTAGATGTAAAGCTTTAAGTACCGTAGGTTCATTTGCTGTTTTCTGGGTGTCTAAAGTATCGCTGACTGTAGGATTAATCAACTCAATCACAGGCATGTCAATACTGGCTTTTTGCTCAATTTCGCAATCGTCTTGATTGGTCGGTAAAGCGGTTTTAAAGGCTGAGCACAATAAGTTTTCAAACTGATCTTGATTTGAAATTTCACCTTTCAATAAAGTATAGCCAATGCGTAAATTTACTGGATAGCTATTGTTTTCTACCGTGATGAGCTGTGGTTTGGTGAGCGCATTTAACGCAATCAGCTTAGATTCAAGTTTGGCCTGTGATTCTGCTTGGAATAAACCAACGATGGTTTGCCCACCCGCCTTAAACAGAGGAATATGAGTCTGTTCATTTAAAAAGCTGTAAATATTGTTAAAATAATCACGCGTAGTTGCCCAGTTGGCTTTAAAAATTTCATCTGGACAAGAGCTGAGTGCAAAGCTAACCAAAGCATTCTGATCAGAAGGCTGTTTGGTCATAGCACGGTTAATTTGTTGATACGTATTAGGTTTTATTACGTGTTTTTCAGTGTTGACCGATGGAGCAGCGGTGCGTTCAGATTCGACTTCAATCGTCAGTTGGAGCGCATCATCTTCAGGTGCAGCTAAAAACTCAACTTTTAAAGGATTGTGAGTTTGGGCATTGCTATTGAGAGTAGCAACTTCAAAAGCACCTAAATCAAACTGACCTTGTGAAATTTTCTTAAAACGGATTTTGAAATCGTTTACATCTTTCGGCTGGAGAATATCAAGCAGCGGTTGACCAATAATATCATCTTCAGAGCTTAAGCCGAACAGTTGTAAGTATTCAGCATTGGCTGAAACATGAATCCCTTCTTGAATTAAAGCAATGGCTTTATTACTTTCTTCAACTAAAGCCTGTGCTTGGTTTTGCGCTGTTTCAAGCTCATTCATGAGTTGTTGTTGGCTTTGCAATAAACGACTTAATGACAGCGCACGTAGTAGACCTAAGTAAAAGTTATCCGCTTCTTCTAAGTCCAAAATATCATAGATCCCTTTACGAATAAAACTTGCATATTGGGCTGATTGATATTCATCTGGCTTTAATAAAATCAGTGGTAAATTGACTTGGTTAGAGTTGCGAATCAAAGTTAGTGCTTGTTCATACTTTAAGTCATAAGCGCGACCAAAAATCACCACATCCCAAGGCAGATGAAGCTGTTTTTCAAAGTTTTGTAAGTCATCCAGTAAGGTGGCATGAACTTGATGATCGCTAGAAGTTAAAAGGTCACGAATTTGGTTATAACGGATCTGATTATCATCAATAATGAGTAAACGTGTTTCCGTACGTTTTAACTTTTTAGATAATAATGGATTTCTCACTTCAATGCTTCCCATAAATCATGATTCTTAATAGCATTCATTTGCTTTTGAATAAAACTTTGAACCAATGGTTCTTGTTGGTCATTCAACAATTCATAATCAAAACGAATAAAACTTTGTGTAATTAAATGTGCTTTTACTAAATAAATTTTAAGATCTTCATCGCCGAGGCGTAAGTGAATGGTTTGTTTTTCTCGGTACATATTCGAACCCGGCACAATGAGGCTGGTTTGTACTTCATCTAGCTGGGACGTTTGCACCAATAATGCAGGCTGATAGTTCTGAGTGGTTCGATCTGTTTTTACCATTACGGCACATGGGAAAAGGTCTTGTGCTAAGATTTCTAAACCCAGTTCCAAGCTTTTTTCACTTGATTGTTTAATCCAGCGAATCACACCACCGCGCCATTGGCTATGCGCATTTTCTTGGACCAAAATAAACTCACCTGTTTTTAAATGTGCAGGTGTTGGTCCAGTCCAACGAATACGGTAACCATTCACGCTAATATCTAAAACTTCGGCAGGATAGATTTGTTTTGACTCACGATCAATCATACGAGCAGAACTTGTCTCCACAGGAATATTACTGTTCATGGAGTTGATCACGTGACTTTCATTCTGAAAGTTGTAGTTGCCTTCTAGCTCTAAAGTTTCATTAAAATTTTTGCCTTTAGACAAATAGAAATGTGCGACTGACAGGCCAAAACAAATTTGTAATTGGGCTGAGTATTCATAACGTTCATGCTTACGTTCAATATTATTGGTCAATAAGTTATGAATATGAAAATGCAGAGCAGGGGTAAGGAAAATCTTCTCATCGCGAGACAGTGGCTCAGCGCGTTTGGTTTGCATCTCTGAGAGATGATCAAGCAGGGCTTGCGTCGAGATAAAAATATTGGGTTGAATATGACTGTTTTTTTGAGAATTATAGGTCGGTGGATAGTCTTTTGATGCATCGACAATATAGCGAGATAAGGTGGTTTCTTTAGGTAATATTTGAATCAGTTTCGCCCAATCAAAACTACACAAAAATAGCCCTTGAATCTCACCTGGACGGATTTGATGGGTATTAAAAATATCCAATAGAATGAGCTGCGCATAGGCTTGGCTAATATTGTTGAGTTGATGCTGTGTACCTTGTATTTGATTAATGTTGGTCAAATAGAAGTTATTTTGAATAGCAGAATCCAAGAGTTGATGAGCTGCTAGCCACTGACCCGGAATCGGGGAGCTATAGAGCAAGTGTTGTTGGTACAACAACAGTGACAGTTGTTGTAAAGCATAATAACTCGATACGGTTCGAGCCGTTTGTAGGTTCTTTTTTTGATTAAAAGCAAATAGAGAAAACTTATTTTGAGTGATTTGCTGAGAAACACGTTTTGCAATGTCGATATAGACTTTAGCAAAATGACTACGCATTAATAAGGCAAGCTCAATAATATGGTCATTTCGATCAGTGGTGATGAGGCCTTGATTAAAAAAATGTTTCTCTAAACTGGTAAGCACATTTTCCAAATTTGGATGCAGTACTTGAACCAAATCAAAGCGAAGTGTTTCGCTGACTTGGAGCTCGGAGACTTCAAGTAATGCTTGAAATAAGGAACGAGAAGAGTCACCCAATTGTAAAATGGATAAGTTTGCCAACCATTCTTGTAAGCCTTTGACTGTGCTTGGGCAGAAACTAAGCTTATCCAACTTTAATTCGGTTGGTTTTTGGAAGATATCTGAAGTACTCGTCGTCATCATCGTTATTATTTAACTCAAAAAGTTGAAACCCCGAAAAGTGGTGTCTTATTCTTTTCTCCCGCAATTTCCCTGACCAGCTTGGGAACCAGATAGCCGGGTAGATTCGCCAATAATCCTTGATACAGCAAATCAATGTCTTGCGGGTTTAAATCAAAATGGTGAGCCCCTTTTACTTTATCTAAAACATGTAAATAGTATGGCAATACACCTGCATCGAATAAACGGTAGCTCAAATCTGTCAAAATTTGAACGTGATCATTGACCCCTTTCAATAAAACCGCCTGATTGAAAACGGTGATTTTTTCTGCGACTAATTGCTGTAATTGACGGCAGGTAAGATCATCCAATTCCGATGCATGATTTGAGTGTACCACTAGAATAATGCGCAGCCTACTGTTTTTTAAGATGGAAATTAGCTCATCATCGACACGGTTAGGCATTACGATAGGAACTCGTGAGTGAATTCTCAAAAATTTAAGTTGAGTAATACTTTCTAAGCGTTCAATCCATAATTTTATTTTACGATTGGACAGCGTTAAGGGGTCTCCACCACTCAAAATGACTTCATTAATGTCAGGTTGCGACTGAATATAGTGTTGAATATTGATCCAATCTTCTGACTTTGGTAGGTTCTCTTGATAGGGGAAATGTCGACGAAAACAGTAACGACAATGAACGGCACATGCCCCAGTCAGCGTAAGTAAGAAACGAGTTTTATATTTGTGCAAAACACCAGGTTGTTGGTTGGCTTGTTCCTCACCCAAGGGGTCGGTCACGAAGTCGGGATGTTCTTCAAGCTCAAGATGATGGGGCAGGACTTGAAGGAGTAAAGGATCAAGCGGATTACCTTTTTGCATTCTTGTCACAAAAGCACGGGGAACACGGAGTTTAAATTGGGTTGATGCAAGCAGTGCGCCTGACAGCAGTTGCTCAGGAGAAAGCTCTAGAATGTTAAGTAATTCTAAAGGGTCAGTAATTAAATCACTGAGTTGAGCTTGCCAATTTTGCTCTTGGTACAAATAATGAGTCATGCAATAAGGGGTCAAATACTAGGTCAAAAGAAAGTTAGGTCATCAAATCGGGTGATGTCGAAACGAGTTGTTCGGATGTGTGCGGTCTAAAAAGGCTTTTTCAATACACAAAAACACGCGGAACGGGGCTATTTTATCAAGATCTTCGGCTTATAGGCAGTGGATTTTCATTGCTTCATAACACCTTGCTCATTTACAATACGAGGCATCAAAAAAGATGCCCTATCTTTATGGCCCTGCTTTTCAAAGCTTTGGTGTCTAAGATAAAGACATAAATATTTAAGTTAGTTAGTTTGGAGTGCGCCAGTCATGGCCTATTATTCTACGAATGATTTCAAGTCAGGCCTTAAGGTTATGCTTGATGGTAACCCATGTTCAATCATGGAAAATGAATATGTAAAGCCAGGTAAAGGTCAAGCATTTAACCGCGTAAAACTACGTAATTTACGTTCTGGTAAAGTTTTAGAAAAAACATTTAAGTCTGGTGATTCTTTAGAAGCGGCTGACATTGTAGAAGTAGAAATGGAATACTTGTACAACGACGGCGAAATGTGGAACTTCATGGATCCTGTATCATTTGAACAGATCGCTGCTGACAAAACAGCAATGGGCGATGCTGCAAAATGGTTAAAAGATGATTCAAATGAAAAATGTACCATTATGTTGTTCAATGGCGTGCCGTTAACAGTAAACCCACCAAACTTCGTAGTTTTGAAAATTGTTGAAACTGATCCGGGTGTACGTGGTGATACTTCTGGCGGTGGTGGTAAACCTGCAAAATTGGAAACAGGTGCTGTAGTACGTGTTCCATTATTTGTACAGCAAGAAGAAAGCGTTCGTGTAGATACTCGTACTGGCGATTATTTAGAACGTGCATAATGGTTTAAAAATAGACTATTATCGGAAGGGATGATGAAAATCATCCCTTTTTTTATGCCAAAGTATTAGATCAAAACAAGGAGATGCAGAGTAAAGTCGCAAAGGAAAACAGCAGTACCTCGAATAATTAAAGACGCTGATTGAATGCAACAAATATGAGGGATTGAAATGGAATCTGTTCAGCCGAAGTCAACCCTGACTTCAAAAATCATCTGGCTACTGGTAGCCATCGTCGGTGCAGTCTCTTTTGGGATATTGGCACTGAGTCGTGGTGAGCATGTCAATGCCATCTGGCTCGTACTTGCTGCGGGCTGTATTTATAGTATTGCTTATCGCTTCTATAGTTTATTTATTGCAAATAAAGTTTTTGAGCTTGATGAACGTCGCTTAACTCCCGCGCATCGTTTGAATGATGGTCTGGACTATGTTCCAACCAACAAAAGTGTTCTATTTGGACATCACTTTGCAGCGATTGCAGGTGCAGGTCCATTAGTAGGGCCTATTTTAGCAGCGCAAATGGGCTATTTACCTGGCACGATTTGGTTACTTGTCGGTGTAGTGCTTGCAGGTGCAGTACAAGACTTTTTGGTGTTGTTTATTTCTACCCGTCGTGATGGACGTTCACTCGGTGAAATGGCAAAGCAAGAGCTTGGAACTTTTGCAGGGATTGTGGTCATGCTTGGTGCATTGGGGGTAATGATTATTATCCTTGCTGTTTTGGCACTGGTCGTGGTCAAAGCACTTGCACACAGCCCATGGGGCGTATTTAGTATTGCGGCAACGATTCCAATTGCGCTCTTTATGGGGATTTACATGCGTTTTATCCGCCCGGGTAAAATTGCAGAAGTATCTATTATTGGTTTCGTTTTGATGATGCTCGGCATTGTCTACGGTGAAAATATTGCACAGCATCCATATTGGGGTGCGTTCTTTACACTGTCGGGCACTCAGTTGACATGGGCGCTGATTATTTATGGTTTCGTGGCTTCGGCACTGCCTGTGTGGCTATTGCTTGCGCCACGCGATTACTTATCAACCTTCCTAAAGATTGGTGTCATTGCAGGTTTGGCAGTCGGTATTATTTTCGCAATGCCAGAAATGAAGCTGCCAGCATTCACGCAATTTATTGATGGTACTGGCCCTGTGTTTGCAGGTTCAATGTTCCCATTCTTATTTATTACCATTGCTTGTGGCGCAATTTCAGGTTTCCACGCTTTAGTGTCGTCAGGCACCACGCCGAAACTTGTGAACAATGAACGTGATATTCGAATGATCGGATATGGCGGTATGCTCATGGAGTCATTTGTTGCAATCATGGCTCTGATCTGTGCCGCAGTGCTTGATCCGGGTGTGTATTTTGCGATTAACTCACCAGCCGCTTTACTGGGTACAAGTGTAGACACCGCAGCTGAAGCTGTTCGTAACTTAGGTTTTGTTGTTACTCCAGAAACATTAACTTTACTGGCTCAAGAAGTGGGTGAAAGTACCATTCTTTCACGTACTGGCGGTGCGCCAACTTTTGCTATTGGTATGGCTCACATCATTACGGAAATTTTCAATAGCCGTGAAATGATGGCGTTTTGGTATCACTTTGCCATTTTATTCGAAGCACTTTTCATCTTAACAGCAGTTGATGCGGGTACGCGTGCATGTCGTTTCATGGTGCAAGACACAGTTGGGATTGTGATTCCTGCGGTGAAAAACTCACATAACTTCTTCGGAAACTTGTTGGGTACAGCAGTTGCGGTTTCAGGGTGGGGCTTCTTTGTTTACCAAGGTGTCGTCGATCCGCTCGGGGGCATCAATAGCTTATGGCCACTGTTTGGTGTAGGTAACCAGATGCTTGCGGCAATGGCATTGATCTTAGGTACGGTTATCCTCTTCAAAATGAAGAAAGAGAAATATGTATGGGTCACGATTATCCCGACCATATTCTTGTTGGTAACCTGTATGACAGCGGGCTGGCAGAAAATTTTCCACGAAAATCCGAAAATTGGTTTCTTGGCACAAGCTGAACGCTTTAACAATGCAATTGCAAACAATGAAATTTTAGCACCAGCAAAAACGGTTGCTGAAATGCAAACTGTTGCGATGTCGAATCAGATCAATGCTGCACTGTGTGGATTCTTTATGATTGTGGCGATTGTGATGCTCTTTGCTGCGATTAGAGTGATTCGTCGTGCATTGGCAAGCCCAGTTCCGACTGTGCATGAAGCAGAAGCCATTTATCGTGATCCTGAAGACATTCAGCCATCAAAAGCTGGACATTAAGGAGAGTCAGATGAATCTAAAATTTGCTAAAAGTGGAAAAACGATGATTTATAAAATCATTAAAATGACCGTGATGTCGCAGAAAGATTTGATTCTGAACCCTAAAAATTGGTCTCGAATTGCGACATTGTGGCAACGTTTGCAGCAAAGTTTTCGCTTGATGGTGGGGGTGCCTGATTATCCAAACTATTTGGAGCATATGAAAAAGCACCATCCTGATTTAGAAGCGATGGATGCTAAAACTTTTTATCGTCATTGTGTGGATGCGCGTTATCCATCTGCAACGAATGGCATGAAAAAGTGCCCTTGTTAATGTAATGAATCAATTGAAAGACGGCACTTCGGTGCCGTTTTTTTGTGAAAAATCGAGTGAAAATATTCAATCACATGCGGTTGCACGTGTTAGATTCGACAGTGTACTTTTTTGCATGAAGCAAGTTGTTGCATCGTAGATTAAATCATAACGAACACAGAGTGTGAGGTATAAAAGGTTCATGTCGTATATTTGACAGCTTTTGATTGTTATAGTTCTTAAAATACTGGAATGTTTGCAAAGGGAAATTGAATGAAAATATATATTTATGGTGCTGGAAGCATTGGGTGTTATTTAGGCGGAAGTTTGGCTGCTGCGGGTAGTGATGTTACTTTTATCACGCGTCCACGTATTCATGCAGAGCTTTCCCAATGGGGCTTAGTGTTAACCGATTATTTAGGCAAAAATATCAAACTTGCACCTCATCAACTCAAACTAACGACTGATCCTGCTCAGGTTGTGGATGCTGATGTTGTTTTTATTTGTGTAAAATCGGCAGCAACGGAACAAGTTGCGCATGAACTTAAAGAATATTTAGGAACTAAAACACCGCTGATCATCAGCTTTCAAAATGGTTTAAGCAATATCCCTATTTTAAAAAGGGTTTTGCAAGAGCAAATGATTTTAGAGGGAATGGTTCCTTTTAACGTTGCCACGCAAGAAGCTGGGCATTATCATCAAGGTACCTCTGGTGCATTAAGTGTTAAGCAATATCCGAATCAAAATTTGCTTGAGAATGCATTTCAAAAAGCAGGTTTAGAGATTGTTTTTGAAAAAGACATGCTGGCTGTGCAGTGGGCCAAGCTTTTACTTAATTTAAATAATTCAATCAATGCATTGTCAAAAAAACCACTAAAGGAGCAATTGTCGATTCGTAAATATCGCCAATGTGTGGCAATGGCGCAGCAGGAAGCTATAGAGCTGCTTGATTATGCACAAATTAAACCTGCAAAGTTAACCGCAGTTCCGACCCATTTGATTCCAAAATTACTGAGTTTACCCAATCCATTATTTAAATTATTAAGTCGTAAAATGTTGGCAATCGATCCGCTGGCTCGGTCGTCTATGCAAGATGATTTAATTGCAGGCCGTCCCACAGAGGTCGACTGGATTAATGGTGAGGTTTTAAAACTCGCAGAACAATGCGGTAGACAGGCTCCAATCAATGCACGACTCATAGAATTGATTAAGCAAGCAGAGAAATCATCTCCTTCATTTTCAATGAGTGCAGATGCTTTAAAAGATCAGTTGAAATCTGCAGCGAAACAATAGTTTGAGGTGACGTAGGTCATTCATACGCAAATCATTGAAGATTTATAAGGATCGTCTTTGAGTATGTCTGAAAAACCTGTATGTTAAACCTTGATTTATATTTTGATTGGGGAGAATAAGGTGCTTTGGGGAAAAGAAAAAACGGTAGAAACGTTGCAATATGACATGCTCGATGAATCACAGTTAAGTGTTTTTTATCCAAAAATCCAAGAATTCCTCAATCAAGTCAATCAAATCGTTTTAGATAAAGATCAACAAACCCAATTGGCTTTATGCAGCCTGTTAGCTGGTGGGCATATCTTATTTGAAGACTTGCCCGGTTTAGGCAAAACCACTTTGGCCAGTAGCTTGGCGCATTTGGCGGGTCTTCAATTTAAACGGATTCAGTTTACCAATGACATGCTGGCAAGCGATGTGATTGGGGTGAATATGTTTAACCAAAAAGAACATCAGTTTGAGTTTAAACAAGGGCCAATTTTTACTCAAATTTTACTCGCAGATGAAATTAACCGCTGTAGTCCGAAAACGCAGAGTGCGCTCTTAGAGGCGATGGAAGAGGGTGTGGTGACAATCGATGCAAGTCGTTATGTACTACCGCAGCCTTTTTGGGTGATTGCAACGCAAAACCCACTTTTTCAAAGTGGAACTTATGCACTACCAGAGTCACAGCTCGACCGTTTTCTTATGCGGCTATCTTTAGGTTATCCATCCCGTCAGGCAGAAAAGGCTTTATTGCAGCAACAATCCCGTCATGACTTGATTCAGCAGTTGATGACAGTATTCTCCGAACAAGACATTCTCGCCTTACAAGCTTTGGCGCCACAGATTTATTTGTCTGAGGAAGTCTTGGATTATATTCTAGATTTGGCGGCTGAGACCCGTAAAGGTCGACATGGGTTATCTACACGTGGCGTACTGGCTTTGAAGAAAGCAGCACAAGCATATGCTTTGGTTAAAGCCCGTGCATTTGTTACACCGGATGATGTACAGGCTGTATTTGTCGCAGTGACCGCGCATCGAATAGGGCTGGGTGAAGCTGAAACTGAGCAACTGATGAAGCAAGTCAAAGTTCACTGATAGGATAAGCTGACGCATGCTGTGGCAAAACTGGATAAATAAACGCTTTCAATTTAAAGCTGAAAAACAACTGACCCAAAAAGATGTACTGGTGTTTATTTATCAGCAAGGATATGTATATGTGGTGCTGATTTTAATCACCTTTATTGCTGGGGTGAATTATGCCAATAACTTAATTTTAGCGTTTTGTTTTTTAATCAGTGCCGTGCTATGTATGAGTTTTTATTTGACCTTTAAACAGCTACATGGGTTAAGTATTGACCTTGTATTGCCTGAAATAGGGCAGGTTGAGAGTGCATTGCAATTACAAATGCATTTCAAACAACAGCATTCACAGCCTCGATACCTTTGGCTCGCTTATGCTGATCATATAGAACAGTTGTTTATTCAAGATACCCATCAGGTGGTCGATTTAAATTTTTTTCCAAAAGAGCGCGGACAGTTTAGTTTTCCAGAGATTAAAATATATTCGATTTATCCATTTGGTCTCGTTCGTGCATGGAGTTATTTTTTTATCCAAGCACCTGTGTGGATAGCGCCTAAAGCTAAGTCTTTAGCGGCAGAAAATAAACAGCAACAGCACAGTTTTGAACCAGACATGGATGAATTTCGAGAATTACGAAATTTTAAAGAGGGCGACTCTTTACAGGCGGTTTCATGGAAACAAGTGGCACAAGGACAAGGTTTATTTATTAAAGTCTTTGAGCAACATCAGGATCAACACAGTTTAGACATTCACTATGCACATATGCCGAGTCCTTCGCATGAAGAAAAGTTAAGCTTGATGATGGGCTTGGTTGAACAATGTGAGCAGTTGCAGTATGCCTATGCACTGTATTTCCCCCATACTGAACTAGCCAAAGGGATAGGACGAGAACAATACCTTCAAGCCAAATTACTTTTGGCGCAGGCATAGCGAGAACAGTATGCATTCTTCTATTCGTATTGCCATTGTACTGACACTAAGTTTGATTTGGATCACACAACTAAGTTTTAGTCCTGTGCTATTGAGTGTCATTTTCGCTATTTGTATCGGTTGTCTATGGTATTTCATGAAATCCACGGGCAACCATTTCCCGAAATGGGCAATTTACATTTTGACCCTTGTTGCTCTAGCGGTCACTTTTTGGAGCTATCAAAGCTTTTTAGGGGTAGAAGCGGGCGTAGCTGTTTTAAGCATCTTTCTCTTTGCTAAAGCCTTAGAAACAAAAACGCAGCGTGATGTGATCATTCTGTTTAACTTTGCTTTATTTGTTGCGGCGAGTATGTTTTTACATAGTCAGTCATTTATGACGGCAGTGATGGTTTTACTCTGTTTATTGAGTTGTTTGTTGGGGCTGTATCGAGTGCAAACCCATTCTTTTGCATCTGAAAACTCGAATCGTATGGCATTAAGGCAAGATGCAAAACACGTCATTAAATTTGTAGGTCTCGCACTGCCTTTTTTTGTGCTGCTGTTTATCTTTTTTCCGCGTTTACCCCCACTTTGGCATATTCCAATTCCTGAAAATAAAGCAGTGACAGGCATGAGTGACAGTATGTCACCTGGAGATATTGCGCAATTATCCCAGTCCAGTCATTTGGCTTTTCGTATTATTGGTGATGTCACTCAGCTCCCAAATCGTTCAGAGCTTTATTGGCGCGCGATGGTCTTAGATCAATATGATGGGCAAAAGTGGACCAGTAGTTTTATTAATCAGCAAAGTATTTCAGATGATACATTAACGCATATCTCTACATCCAAAAAATGGAACTATCAATATTTACCCGCTGATGTCGCGATTCCGTGGATTATGGCATTGGAATATTCACAACCCTTAGAGCGACGTTATCAGCTACGTCAGGATTGGAGTATTCAGGCTTATCGTCAAGTGCAGCGTGTGGAACCTATTGCATTGCAATGGATGGGAAATGTTCAAGTTTCCCAGAGTGAATTATCTAAGGTACAACGAAGCATAAACTTAAAAGCGCCTGAGCACATGGACTTGAAAGCGCAGCAATTGGCACAGCAGCTGTTTAAGCAAAGTGACGAGAACCCGAAACGTTATATCCAAAATGTTTTGCAATGGTATCGCAACAATGGCTTTAGCTATACCTTGCAGCCAGGCTTGTTGGGACAGCATCGTATTGATGAGTTTTTGTTTCAATCCAAACAAGGTTTTTGTGAACATTATGCTTCTAGCTTCGTGATGCTGATGCGTTATGCGGGAATTCCAGCGCGTATTGTGGTTGGGTATCAAGGTGGCCAGCCTTCACCAGATGCAAAAAGTTGGGAAGTTCGACAGTTAGATGCGCATGCATGGACGGAAGTCTTTGTGGATGGGCGCTGGAAACGCTATGACCCAACAGCGATGATTGCACCGCAGCGTATTGAACAGGGTATGCAAGATTTAATGAGTCAAGATGCCAGTGTTTGGGGTGAGAGTAGTCGATGGCATGTACAGCGCTATTCGGTATTAAACAAAATGCGCATTTGGAGTGACTATGCAAGTTATCAATGGCAAAGTAAGGTGGTTGGCTATAATGCAGAGACTCAACGAGGTTGGTTACAGAAGCTAGGACTCCAATCCAGTTATTCATTGGTATTGCTGATTATGATTAGCATTGGTGGATTAGTTTTACTGTACTGGTGTGTTATATCTTGGCATAAACGTGCTCAAACTTCTGAATATGATGTAGTCATTCAGTCTTTTTCGCGAAGCTTAACAGTTGAGCAGCGTAAGCAAGATGCCGAAACGGTAAATCAATGGTTGTTGTGCTTAGCTCAAGACGTTAAACCTGAACAGCAAGTTTTATTTCATCAGGCAGCTGATTATTATCAACAAATGCGTTATTCCAATACGTTGAATTCAAAAAATATTCAACAATTTAAACGAATGCTTAAAACTTGTGCATCTGCTTTAAAAAACAAGAAATAGCGCTTGTCATACTTTTTAAAAGTGAATATTATGCTTTTACTTCAGGTGTATAGCTCAGTTGGTTAGAGCGCTACGTTGACATCGTAGAGGTCTCCAGTTCGAGTCTGGATATACCTACCAATATATATCAAGGACTTATAAGCAAATCAGACGCTTATAGGTCCTTTTTTTGGTGCGTTGGGTGCATTCGAAGTTGGAAAACTTGGCAAAACTGGCAGAAAATGGCAATATTTACGTCAAATTTGCGACAAGATGAAAATACCAAAACCAAGAAAAAGAGGCGAGACTTACACAATAACCGTCTCATATCAGAATCAAAGATATTATTGCACACGTGATACCGCAGCAGAGTGTGAGCAGTGGGCAGCCCTTAAATTGGTTGAATTAAAAACTCAAACCCAAATTGAATCGGGTGAGCTTAAGCCTAAATATCTATTCCGTGATTTAAACAATAAATACTTTGAAGATGTTGGCCAATGGAATTAATCAAAATCTTCCTTGGCATGGATTAAGGGCCAGTATAAAAACTTTGAGATGAAATTTGGTGCTTTAGCACAGAAGTCTATTTATGACATCACACCAAAGGATCTAACAGGCTGGCGTAACAATCGACTTACTCAAGTTGGTGAAAATACTGTTTTGAAAGAAATATCGCATTACAGTGCTATGTTTACCTTTGCTCAAAAGGAATAGTTTCTTCTGGAAGAAAATCCATGGATGCAAATGACAAAACCCAAAAAGCCTAAAGCACGTACACGTCGAATACATCCATCTGAAGTAGATCTGATGTTGAAAGTTTTGAATTATGAAATGGGTACAGTTCCAACACTTCCACAGCACTATGTTGCGTGGGGTTTTCTATTTGCGTTGGAAACAGCTATGCGTCGTGGTGAAATCTTAGGTATCGAAAAGAAAGATATTTATGACGAATATTAAGACCTC